>WNGG01015974.1_pt1 | contig 10649 bp, 8 predicted proteins | sample 5400661 | NCBI WGS metagenome assembly WNGG01 (sample SAMN13153372, study PRJNA577476) | soil metagenome | isolation source: 100 cm soil or saprolite under Garry oak tree replicate 1 | place: USA:California | collected 2016-06-15
GTGGTCGGGATGGCGTAGACGGGGGGCAGCGGGTGCTCGATCAGGCGGTCGCCCCCGAGCTTGTCGTCGAAGCGCGACAGCGGCCCCTCGTGGGTGGCCCGCACGGCGATCGCCTTGGCCACGTCCATGGGGCTGCCGCCCCCGAGGGCGACGAGGCCGGCGGCCCGGGCGCCCGTGAACACCCCGGCGCCCTTCTCCACGTCCTCTTCCACCGGGTTGGGGTGCACGTCGGTGAAGATGTCGACCTGCAAGCCGGCCGCGGACAGCACGCCCTGGACGCGCGGGGCGAGCCCCGCCCTGACCACCCCCGCGTCCGTGACGAGCACGAAACGGCGGTCGGCGCCGCGAGCCAGCCTCTGGGCCAGCTCGGCGACCGCGCCCGGGCCGTAGAGGATCGTGGTCGGATAGTTGAACTGGAGCACCATGCGTCCGGGCCTTATCTTTCAACGCGTCTTCCAGCCGGTCAACAATCTCCCGAGATTCTCATGCCAGGGTCCCTCTCATGTCACGGTGATTTGACCCTGGGGGTGTCGGCTGGACGCCCTCCCTGGGGCCGCGATCGACCTTGGCGTGAGCTATTTCAGGATCGGTAAAGGAACGGAGTCCGTCCGCGCGGTCGGCGGCCACACCTTCGGTTGATAGCGCTCGTCGACAACGAGATCCTTGGTCTGCGGGGGAAGCACCTGCAATGACTTGAGGAACTCGATCAGCGCATCCTGCTCGTACTTCGGCAGGCGCTCAAAGGCCAGTCGTTGCTCGAGCGCTTCCCCGGCGTGAGCCAGCACAGCCTGCCGCATCGTGCTGAAACGGCCATCGTGAAAGTACGGTGGCTCGTTGGCGATGCCCCATAACCGACGCGTGAGGAACTTCCGGTTTCCCGCCGTGAACTTCGGTGACCCTGTGGTCTGATTCATGTCGAGCGCCTCTTGCGCCAGGCTGTCTGCAGGATCAGTGATGTCGTGCAGCTTGAAGTCCGTGTACGCCGGAACGTAGATGACGGTCGCATCGTCTTGTGACGGTTTAAGCCGCGGCTGAGGCAACGCAACGTTCGTCAGGTCGACTTCCAACACGCGTGCGTCGCCTCGACGAAGGTTCCCCCGCAGGTTGTACGGATTCGGCTCCGAGTAGATCCAGCCCCTCCGTTTCAGCGGAAGCGCCGATACGTGGCACGCCGTGCATCGAAGCTGGTCGAACACTTGCTCGCCGGTCAAGACCGCGCGTTCCACCTCGGGGTCGTTCGGGATCACGCGTCCCGGAACTGGCAGCGTCGCCTCGAACACCGCCACCGCAGTCACGTCGGCGCGAGTCATCTCGTTGACGACGCCGTCGCCGTCGGGATCGGTGCCCACGCCGAAGCGCTCGGTGCTCTGAATCCCGTGATGCTGGTTGTAGGAGGTGTTCGTAACCTCCCGCAGGGACACGGCACTCGCTGATTGATGCCACGGACGGATAATGAGGCTGGGCTTGGCAACGGCTGTCGTCACCAGGCTCTGAGCCGGCAACCCTTCGACCCTCCCAGTGTCCCAGGTACCGTCACGACGCCGCGTGAGAGTCCCGAACGAGATTTCCGTCGAAACAAGTGCCCCCGACCGACCCGGTTCGAGGGAATCCCGAATGCGTCGCAGATCGGCAGTGATCTGCCGGGCCAGCATCTCCAGGTAGCCGGCGCCAAAAAGGCCCGGTGTCACGCGGGAGTTCCCAACGGTGCCGAGAGAGACGGGCCGATTCTGTTCATCCACTGATCCGCGGGTCACCCTGGTGTCTCTCCGGTCGAACGTCACGAAATCGAACCGCTCCGCGAGCTCGAACACGCTCGTGACAACGTCGCCACTGCCACCGGCGATGCTATAGGGTGCCCGGTGGCATCCCTGACACGAGTTGGCGTCCGGGCCTGAGACCCGGTTGAACGCACGCAAGCCGCTCAGAGGATGTGCTCGATCAGACAGCGCCTTGCCGCTTCCTTTCGTCAACGGCCGTCCACCGCCGTCCTGGTCCGTCCAGTTCGCGCAGAACAGCTTCTTCCCATATTCGATAAGCTCAACGAGCGGCAGCGTGAACTCTTGGTCATCCTGTAGGTGACGAGGGACTGCGAGTTCGCGACCGATGCGGTGTCGCTCGTCATCTGCGTAGGCCGCACACACCAGAAGCGCGAGGACGGGCCACAGCGTCCAGGCAATCATCTTCTGGCGAGCCACCGTAGCGACTCCCTATTGCGTCCAGGTCACCCTGGTGAGGCCGCGCGAAGCCCCGAACGGAAAGACCACATCGACCGTCGTCGTGCAGAAATTGTCTGGATCGCAGTTGCCGAGCGGCGGCGCTGGAATCACCGTATCCGGCACGCCGTTCTGGTTGAGGATCGTGAGATTGATCGTCGCGGTTGTCGGAATGTTGTGCGCCTGGATCACTACGGGTATCGCGGACGTCGTGTTAACCATGATGTCCGGAAACGCGGCCGGATTAGGGTTGATCGCCACACCGTTTATGCTGATGACCTTCGCGGAAGGAGACCCGGCCGTCGGAAGCAAGAGAGGAAAAGGTGTTGCCTCGGCAAGTGTTCCTTGAACAGAACCCACAAACGAAAGGGTTGCTGCCTCTAGACGTACAATCCCGCGTCCGCCAACCGCCCCCCCATAACCGGTTCCGCCTTTGGCACTCAGAACGCCCGTTCCCGCAATCGTATTGGCAACCAATCGTACGGCACCACCACTACCGCCGCCGGCTCCCACGGTAACACGATCAGCATAGACGCCACCGGAGCCACCATTGGCACTGATGGTGCCGTTTGCGATAATATTGGTTCCCACTGAAAGCGCCCTGACCACCGACAGCAGACCTTGTGCCTGCGGTTCCGCCGCCCGGTCCATTCCCCGGAAGAGCCTGCTGCACGGCGCTAGGGTAGTCTCCTCCCACTCCGCCACCATATCCGCCCGAACCAGGGACAGAGGGGACACGCAAGAAGGGATTCGCGGTGACGTCGTATCCGTTGCCACCGCTTAGGTCGACCGTTCCTTCAATGTCCACGTCTCCCTGAGCCAGCCAATAGACTGGCCCGTTGATCTTGTTTCCTGAGAGTCTTACCGTCACGCCCGCTGGAATCGTGATGGTCGTGAAGTTGAAGATGTTCGCCGACACCTGGGTGCCCGAGAACCTGCTCGGATCAAAGACCACGACCGTTCCAGGGGGCCCCGAGGGCGCAAACTCTAGATCACTGCCATCGGAACCGCTGCTGAAGGTCTGAGCGCCGACGCGCAACGGGCTACTCGCAAGGCCGAAACCGAGTAACATAGCGATCGATACCCAGCACGAAGCGATCTGCAGCTCGCCGTCACGTGACTTCATCGGTCCTCCTCGTTACCCTTCATACGCTTCTGAGCACCCGGACTTCGCCGAATGGCCCGCGTCTTGAAGCCCAAGCCGTAGTCTTTACGCAACATCCGGACTGGCTCCCTCACGCCAGAGCTATGCCACCGCAATAGCTGCCTACCTCGCCCGATACGAAACCGCAATATGGTCTCGGTATCTTCCGTTCGCACTGTAGTCAAACTCATCGATAAAGAAGGTCTGCCCGGACACGCCGCTCAGCGGGAGCGTGTACGGGCTCACTGTACAACACGGCTGACCTGACGTTGAAAGCGAGGCCAAGACATTTCGGTTCTCGTCCAGAACCCGAAGCACAGCAGCTCCGCCCCCACTGGAGTAGTCGCCCAGGCCGCTAACGACGACCGCGTCAAGGTCTACCTGTTGGCCGAAATCGATCCGGAAGCGGTAAACGAGGTGCGCCCCGATGAGGGTTTCGCTGCTCCCGCCCACCTGGTACCCGGCGTACCACACCGACAGATCCTGGAACGGGCCCAGCGGGTCTGAGCTCCTGGACACCGCGGTGCCGTATCCGGTCGTGCCAATAAGCAGCGTCGGGGATGACTCCGGCAACACGGTGATCGTCGCCTGCGGGACACCCGCGAGGTTGAACACGGACGTCGACGTTGCATCGGCCTCCATTGGAACTGGCCGACCGGAAGGAGTCGTTTCGGCGGTGTTCAGCACAGAGAAAGGCGCGGCATTTGCTTCCATGCCGACCGGAGTGCCGCCCGTCACGTTCGCAATGTTCAATACCGAAAAGGCCGTCGCGCCGGCCTCGTGCGCTGCTGGTTGGCCGGGAGCGACGCCCGCGGCATTCAGAACCGAAAAGACGAGGCCGCTGGCCTCCATCCGGATGGGCTGGCCCCCGCCAGCACCCGCGCGATTCAAGACGGAGAAGGCCGGTGAGTCGGCTTCGTGCGCTGCTGGTTGGCCGGGAGCGACCCCTGCGCTATTCAGGACTGAAAACGAAGGGGCATCCGCCTCTTGCGTTGCCGGCTGACCGGGCACGCCGCCCGCGCTGTTGAGAACGGAGACCACCTGCGCGTCGACCTCACCTGACGACGGAAGGTTGGGTTTGGGCACGTTCGTCGGATCGAGGGGATCTGATCCGAAAGCGGCTTCAATGACGTCCACAAAGCCGTCGCCGTCGCTGTCCGCTGTGGAATTCGGGTCGACCACCGTAAAGCGATTAATGGCCATGACGCCAGAGGGTGAACTGCCGAAGGCGGTTGTCGCGACAAGAGCAAAGGTGCCGGCACTTGTTCCGACGCTCAGGGTCAGATTCGCCACCGTTCCGCCCGTGTTAACCGAGACCGACGTGACGCTGATCGCTGACGTGTGGAAGGAGAACGTAGCACCCGCAAGGCTCGCTCCCGTGACGGTCACGTTTACGACCGTGTGGAACAAGGCAGATCTTCTGCTCAGAGATGTAATGATGGGGAATGGTCCAATCAGGATGCTTCCAATCGAGGTGGTGCCTCCTCTGACCGCCGTCACAGGCATGGATGACCCTGCCAGCAACGTTCCGTCTATCACGGTCTCAGCAACGCACACGACCGGCCTCAAAGTGGGAATGCTAGCGACGGCGAACGTCCCATCGGCCCCCGTCATACCCGACTCTCCGAGACAAGTCACCGTCGCTCCAGCCACGGGTAGGCCGGCGTAGAAGACCGTTCCGACGACCGTTGTTAGCGGATCTGGAATCAGGTTCAGCGTGACGTTAGCCGCGGTGCCTGTGTTGTTCCCGAAGTCGACAGCCGTCGCACCCAGGATCAGCGTGGAACCGCTGTCCGGCATCGTCAGCGTGTACTGATAGGGCGCTGCCGTTGTCGAAAACGCAGTCTGGCCATCCACGAGGAAACTGACCTGCGCGACGGCCACGTCGTCGGTGGCCGCCGCTGTTACGGTAAGCGTGGTCGCGTGAATGGCCTGTGCGCCATTAGCTGGCGACGTGATTTGAATCGTCGGCGGAATGCCGGCCGTGTCGACGACGTCCCGATACTGGAAGATGCGCAGGGTGCTCGGCATGATGAGGTACCCGAACCGAGCATCGACCGCGATACTCGAGCTGAAGCCTGCGGCACCCGGACTCCAGAAAAGGACCGTGTTGGGCTGAAGCGGATTCGACACGCTGATGACAGGGATTGCGCGGCCGAAGGAAACGTCCGCAGTCATCGCGACGGCGCCGAACGCAGCGATGTCCACCGGCGCTCCACCCAGGTTTGCGGGGATAGACGAAGAGAGCACCGGTTGATCAGGATCAGTGACGTCGACCGCCGTGACACTCCGTTGGACATCCGCCAGAAGCGCAGCAGGAGACTTGAGCAGCACGCGCCGGACGTCTCCACCTGGCAGGAGACCGCGGAGCTGCGGCAAAGTCGGCGTTGAGATATCCACCAGTTGCAGACCGCTAGAGCCCATGGCCACTGCTGCCAAGCCTCGCTGCGCGTCGAAGTCGACACCGAGCGCCGGGCCCGGCACAGCGAGTGTCGCGATCAAGATCGGTGCAGCCGGATCCGTGATGTTGACGAAGGACACACCTCCTACCTGGGCAGCGACCGCAGCCAGGTTACCGTGCACGGCGAGGGCGACCGGCCTACCGGCAATTGGGAGCGAGGCGACGAGGGTTGGCGCATCCGGATCGATGACGTTGACCACTCGCAGAGCGCCGTTTGCATCGGTTACGAGAACATGCTGACCAGACACGCGAATGCCCTCGGCATCGCCGATTCCGGGGAGGACTCCCCGAAGCCGCGGTCTCGTCGCATCGCTGACGTCCACAACCACAAGTCCGTTCGAAGCGGCCGCCACATACGCGAAGGTGCCTGCAACGTCCACAGCCACGGCGCCATTGATGCCGATGCTCGAGACCTCGGTGGGAGTGAATGATTGAATCGTGCCCGGGACCGTTACGCTCAGCGTATTCTGGCTGATGGTGATGACACAGCTTCCGGGACTACCGGCGAAGACCACGCCGCGCTCCAGGCCAAAGTTGCAGACCAGCAGATCGCTCGAGCTGTAGTTCGTGCGGGGGTCTTGGGTCAGATCGAGTGAGGTCTTGCCGTCGATAAGGTTAACGCTCCAGCTCAATTGCTGCGATGCGCTCAGCGACAACGGGCTCGTCGATAGACGGAACGACGGCGGCCTCAGCACGGAGCTGGCCGTAGCCGTCGCAAGGTCGTAGCTATTTGAATTCAGCGGGTCTGTCCCCGTCCGAACTTCCACGCCATCTGGAATCCTGTCGCCATCCGTGTCCGCTAGCAACGGACTCGTGTGGTAGAGGTTGACCTCGTCGCCATCCGTGAGACCATCTCCGTCGGTGTCCGGATTGTGGGGATCCGTCCCAAGCTGGAATTCCTGGAGATTGGTCAAGCCATCACGGTCCGGGTCCTCGGACGGCATCACGGGGTCATTTGGATCCAAGCCGTTCGCGATGGCCCAGGAATCCGGAATGCCCCCATGAGAAGCCCCGCCCAGGACGACCTGAACGGAACTCAGGCCCGACGCTCCCTCTTGTGTCGCCTGTATCAGGACGGTGCCGCTCTGGACCGCCTGAACCAGTCCGTCACTGGAGACCGTGGCAATCGCCGCATTGCTGATCGTGTATTGCGTACCCGTACTCGCCAGCGTGACGTCCTTGATCGTTCCGTCAGGGTACCGGGCGCTCACCGCCAACTGAACGGTGGCGCCAACCTGTGTCAGGGTGTGCGTGGGGGCGGTCAGCATGAGCGACGTCGGAATTGGTGTGGTCTGACCAAACACGATGTGCGGAAGGTTCACGACCCCATTTGGAGGAACCGTGAAGAGGTCCGACTCTCCGGAGATCGTCTGACCATCGACGATGCACGTCACGCGCGCGCGGACGGAGCCGAAGTTGGCCGGAACGTTCGGGAGCACCCAGGAGAGATCGGGATTCACGCGGACATTTCGATTAAGGACGCTGACCGTGCAGTTCTCGTTGAATTGAGCCAGAGCGCCAGGCGCGGCACACAGCGCGAGGATGCCGATAGCGCCGACGCGTACGAAGCGAGATGCTCTGGCCCCCATAAGGTATGCTATGGCTCTGCGGTCGTCACTTTGCATGCTCCAGGGTCATGCGGTTCCGCGTGGTCTGTGGTGTCGCTAGAGATGGCCAATCCCTGGCGTGGAAGGCCTCATCCACGATGCGATCCTTCGTGCCGGGCGGCAGCACCTGCATCGTCTTGAGAAACTCGATTAGGGCGTCGCGGTCGTAAGCCGATAGTCGTTGGAACGCCTGCCGCGATTCGATCGCCTCGCCTGAGTGGGCCAGCACGGATCGGCGCAGGGTCGTGAACTGTCCGTGATGGAAAAAGGGTGGTTCGTTAGCCGCGCCCCAGAGTCGTTTGGTGAGAAAGCGGCAGTTCCCCTGATTGAATTTCTTCGACCACTGCGACTGGTTCATGTCGAGTGGCTCCACGTCATCGGCTGAACGGCAGATGTCGTGCAGCTTGAAATCGGTGTAGGCATCTACCCACACCGTACCGGAAGCATCCGGCCGCAGGCGTGGTGCGGGTAGAACGTCGCTTGAAAGGTCGACCTTCAGGTCGCCCGTCTCGCCGCTGCGCAGGTTGCCTGGCGGGTTAAACGGGTTCGGCTCCACGAAGATCCAGGCCTGCTTGTCCAACGGCAGACGCGGGATGTGACACACCGCGCAGCCGATCCGCTCGAACGCGCGTTCCCCAGCCAGAACGGCCCGCTCAATCTCCAGGTCACGCGGAATAACGCGCCCCGGCACCTGAAGCGTCGCCTGGAACACCGTGACCGCGGTGACATCGGCGCGAGTCAGCTCATTCGTGAACCCATCGCCATCGGGATCGGTGTCAAGTCCGAAGCGCTCCGTAGACTGTATGCCGTGGTGTTGATTGAACGCCGTGTTGGTGAACTCGCGAAGGGAGACCACGTTGCTGGCCTGGTGCCACGGGCGGATGATGAGAGTCGGCGGATTCGTGCGGTCGGTCCCGAGCAGGCTCAGTCGTCCCAGACCCTCTACCTTCGAGGTATTCCACAGGCCTGCCTTGGTCAGCGTCAGCTGACCAAAATGGATGCCCTTTGCGACGAGCTCCTTCGTCTCGCCCAAGCGGATGGAGTCTCGAATCCGGTGCAACTCCTCCGTCATCTGCCGGGCGAGCATCTCAAGATACCCCGCGCCGAACAGACCCGTCGTCGCGCGCAGATCGGCCGCGTTCTGCAACCTTACCGCCTGCCCCGTCTCGTCCACTGTCCCGCGGGTTGGGAGCGCGTCGACAGCGTCAAAGGTCATGAAATCGAAGCGTTGGCCTAGAACGAAGACGCTCGTGACGAAGTCGCCCCCCCCGCCGGTGATGCCATAGGGAGCGTTGTGACAGCCCGCGCACGAGTCCGCGTCGGGCGCGGAAATCCGGTTAAACGCACGGGGGCCGGTTAGCGGGAGCGACGCATCGGAAACGAACCGCCCAGTTCCCTTGCTTAGTGGGCGACTGCCGCCTTCCTCCTCGGTCCAGTTGGCATTGAAGAGAAGTTTGCCGCGAGAGGCCACAACAGTGAGAGGGATCGCGAATTCCTGACCATCCTGGAAGTGCTCAGCCACCGGACCGTTCATGGCCAATCACACGTCCATAGGTCGGGCGGGACAACTCTGAGTCCGAAACTCCTAGAACAGATGCGCCACCTGTAATACTGCTAACGGCACAAACGGCAGCCAGCGAAGCGACGCCAGCGCGCCACCTCAATGGCGGCCATCTCTTCATGTTGAGGAGGGCTCTCCTCATCGAGACCGTGTTCGGCTCACGATGGCCCATCCTACTGAGGGGGACAAGTTGGACAGAACACTCTTACCGCTGGCGAGCGCCCCTGATTCGCGGCATTATCAACTGCTGTTGCCGTTATGGTGGCGCTTCCCTGTGCCAAAGCAACTCCTTGGCACGTATATTGGCCACCACCGGAAGACCTCGCGCCATACACTGTCGGACCATGCCCCAAATCGACTGCACATTTGACTTGACTCGCGTCAATCCCTGAGAGTCCGTCGCTAGCATTCAACACGACGTCTATCATAGTCGCACTGACACTTTGACCATCTGTCGGAGAGATGATCGATATAGCCGGTGCCGTCATGTCGATCCGGACCGTAGCGTCCATCGAGCCCTGATTGCCGGCATAATCGGCTGCAAAGGCCGCAATGTCGTATACACCCTCGCCTGATACAGTTCGTGTTAGCCCCAGTGTTGTGACTCCGTTGAGCACCGTCCTTGACAGCCCAGGCACCAGACCCGAAAGATCCGGCTGATCATTCGCCGCGAAGGTGACTGTCACGGAGGGCGAATTATTCCACCCGTCACCGTTGGGCTGCGGAATTATCGATGCCGTCTGCACGCTAGGCGGTGTTTCATCGACATTCAGGATCAGGAGCTTCGACCCGTCATTTCCCACCAGGTCAATAGCGAAGGCGGGAAATAGCTGCCCCTTTCCCTCAACGGCGGGCGTGGTGATGGGCCCATGCACTCCAAGACTCAGAACTGTTGGACCACACACCAGTACATCGGATTGCGCAAGTGTATCATCAGGATCTGAACAGTTGAAGGTCTCGGTAATTGTGTTGGGCGGCGTAGCATTTGCCAAATCAAGTGCGTTGACCCAGAGGTTAGATTGCGGGTCAGAGTTTCGAGGCGTCGGTGCAAGGGTAGTGCTGTTGATGGGAGGGCGGCAATCGATGTCGAATGTCAGTTCGCAATCGCGCTGGCCGGATGGCGGGATCAACGCGTGGCAGAAAGCCTGTTTTGCAGGCCTGTCAGATCGAGGATAGGACTCGTAGTAGGTACCACTAACATTTATAGGCAAACCCGCAGGCCCCGAGAAGGCGGGCCCATCGATCGGGGATGTAGACAGGTTCATAACCCAACTGAAACCCGGGATAATGTCGGGGCCGACGTTTCCGCCAAATTACGATGGTGCCGGTGTATCCACTGCCGCACTTGCTCTTCAGGGTTATCCTTACCGTCCCGCCAATCTTGATTTCCGCAGTGGCACGGTCGACGTTATCTGAGTCCTTGAGACGTAAGCGCGTAATTGAGCCAGCAGTTGCTCCAGGAGCCGGGCAGACAATCGCTGAGTTGCCTGTGACAGTGCTCTGGCCGGCGGAGCAGGATCCTGTGGTGAGGACCGCAATCGCGACATCGTCCGATTGCCAGGCTAGGCTCGTTGGGCAGTTGCCGCCCGAGCACACGGTTGCTCGAACCTGCTGAGCTGTGCCAGGTCCAACGACGATCGTCGGTATGACGCCGGGCAGCGGA
>WNGG01009472.1_pt1 | contig 10648 bp, 7 predicted proteins | sample 5400661 | NCBI WGS metagenome assembly WNGG01 (sample SAMN13153372, study PRJNA577476) | soil metagenome | isolation source: 100 cm soil or saprolite under Garry oak tree replicate 1 | place: USA:California | collected 2016-06-15
CGGCAGCGTGACGATGATTCCGTCGATACGATCCTGATTCCGCTTGAACAATTCCGCGCAGCGCTTGGCCTCTTCCCGCGTTTCTACCGCTCCGTGCTTGCTCCGCTCCGGGTCAAGTGCAACCACGTCCATACCAGCCGCTTCCAGCACGCGGATCATTTCTTCTCGGCCAGTCTTCGCCAAATGGTCCGGAAAGAAACCGCGGTTGCCTACAATCATGCCTACGGTCATTTTTTTCGGGGGCATCATGATTCCCTCTTGAGAAGATCCACCTCTAAGACTTCCGTCTCGCCGCGAACACAGACATGAGCGGCGTCATTTTTTCCCCTTTGGCTGCCCGTAATATGCGTTGCTCCCGTGTTTTCTCAGGTAGTGCTTTTCGAGGAGTCCGCTCACAATTGGCTGCGCCGCGGGGTTTATCGAAATCGTCAGATATGCCGCTCGTGCCACAGCTTCGAGAATCACGGCGTTGTGCGCCGCAGTTCCTGGATCGGGTCCCCAAGTGAAAGGACCGTGATTGGCCACCAGAATTGCTGGGACGGCTTCGTAGTCCGCGTGCTCAAATGCCCGGACAATTGTGTGCCCCGTGTTCTCTTCGTAGTCGCAAGCAATGTTCTGCTCTGTCATCACTGCGGTCACTGGAACTGGCCCGCGGAAAGAGTCCGCATGCGTGGTGCCGAAGCAGGGTATTGGCTGGCGGGCCTGAGCCCAGGCCGTCGCGTGCTCGGAATGGGTATGCGCCACCCCGCCAATCTTTGGAAATGCTTTATAAAGGACGATGTGCGTCGGCAGGTCGGAGGAGGGTTTCAACTTCCCTTCGACAATCTTGCCACCGAGATCCGTGACGACCAGGTGTTCCAGCCTCATCTCCTCGTAAGGAACTCCACTCGGTTTAATGACGATCAGCCCTTCTTCCCGGGAGATCCCGCTGACGTTTCCGAAGGTGTACAGCACCAACCCTCTTCGGGTTAGTTCCAGGTTGGCTTCGAGCACCTCTTCGCGCAGGCGTTGCAGCATCGCTATGATTATGACTCACGACGCCATAACGAGCACAGTGTGTGGCCGCTTACTCAGCAGCGAAAACTTGGTCCAGCGGATCCGGTTTGTCAATCTCGATCTCGTCCAGCGAGCAATCTCTCTCTGTCGGAGCGACCAAGTCTCGCATGTCAACGGTTGTACCACAAAAAATCAGCAAACCAGGCTCTTACCGGGGATCGAAACCTCCGCGACCGTTTTGCGCATCCGCGCCGGCTACCTAAGTCGACACCCAATGCCCGTTCAGAAATAAAAGTGCAATCCAAGCTGGGTCGTCCTGCTGTTGAACGCGGTCCGGCTGATCTCTCCGAAGTTCGAGACCCTCGGATCGGCGTTGGGCTCCGCGAACTCCGGATGATTCGGCAGGTTGAAGAAATCCGCCGAAAACGTAAGGCGCATCTGCTCCCGGGCAGGGATCTTGAAATCTTTTTGCAAGGAGAAGTCAAAATTGTTGACGCCCGGATTCCGGACATTCGAGAAGTAGCGCGGAGCGTTCCCAAAGGCCTTGTGGACATCGAATGGACCCGTCAGATCTACCAAGCCACCCGCTGGACACGTCCCGGAGAAGTCGAATGCGCCCGTGTCAAACCAGTGGCTCGGGGTCTGCTGGAAGCCCGACGGGAGCGGATTGCCGATCATCATGGGACGATCCGACAACACTCCCGCGCCGTTGCAGAATCCATAGGCATTGTCCGTAATCCCGATTAGAACTCCAGCTTCAACGCCAATTGAATCATGCGATTGGCGTAAGATGTTGCCGAGGAACCGTAATTGACCGAATTGCGCGTGTGGGTCAGTTTGCCTGCCGCTGGATCTGAAAGCTCAAGTACAGGTATGGCGAAATGGGGAGTATTGGTTAGATTGAAGAACTCGCCACGGACTTGCAGCCTTGTGCGCTCGGTTAATGGAATCGCCTTGATCAATCCTAGGTCAAAGTTTCTGTAGGCTGGCGCCCGTAATAGATTGCGACCCTCATTTCCTGGTCCGGAGACCACCTGAAAAGCCGCTGGATTGAACCAGCACTGCGGTGTCCTCGTCTGTGGGCAGCCGGGGCCGGGAGCAAACGGATCACCGATCAAATCAGGCCGGGAATCAAAATCCGGATTCCCGCTTCCATCCACTACCGTGAAAGGCTGTCCCGAACTTAGCACCAGAAGGCCTGTGGTCTGCCATCCTCCGAGGATCGCATTTGTTGCTCCGCTCGCATTGCCTAAGAAAGAATGCCTGCGGCCAATCGGTAAATCGTAAACGTAGCTGAAAGCGAGACGATGCCGGATATCCCAATCCGAGCTGCCGCGATTTTGGGCAATATCGAAGATGTTCTGTATGCCGTGGCTATCCAGTTCTGACGAGGTAGCGTCGTCAATGGAATGCGAGTAGGTGTAGGAGCTAAGGAAGAAAAAGGTCTTGCTGAAGCGCTTCTCCAATTTCAATTGGGCGGAGTGATACACCATATCAGCAATGTTCTCAACAGAATGGATTGGCCCCAATGAAGGGAATGGCTGCGGAGTACCATCTGGGAGATCCTGGTTGATATTGACCCGGAACGGCAGCTTGTGGGCCTGCGAGCCGACGTAGGCGATCTCGACCAGCGTCTGCCACGGCAGCTCACGCTGGAACGCAAGGCTGTACTGCTCGGAATAGCCAGTTCGGAAGTTGAAATCAGTGCTAAATAGTTCGTAACCCGTGGGAAAAGAACCGGGATCTGGCAGCGTTGGGGGGCCTGAACTTGAGAAATTCCAATTCGATGGTACGGGGCCGCTGCCATCGTCGAACTGCGTGATCTGACGATAAAAAGGAGGATTAAACTTCACATCATCACGAAAAGCGTTCGCCGGATCGTAAAACAGGCCGAATCCGCCGCGGACTGTAGTCTTCTGATTGACTTGGTAGGCGAAACCCACGCGAGGCGCCCAATTGTTCTTGTCGGGACGGACGATATAACGGCTGACCCCATTGCGGCCCGCCAGTGCCAGGACTCCCGTACTAACGTCGAACATCGAAATCTCGTCGTGCGGGCTATAAAACGGACTAGCGTATTCGTAACGCACACCTAAATTAAGGGTGAGCCGTTTTGTCGCCTTCCAGTCGTCCTGCGCGAAGAAGCCATATTGGTTATCTCGCAACATAGCGCCACTGAATCGGCGTCCAACCCAACTAATGAGAGGGTCGCCGACCAGGACCTCTGCTAATTCGTGGCCCTGCGAGTAACTCGGACCCCACGCGCACGTTGGGTCTCCAAATATAGTACACGGCGCACTCGTCCTAAAGGGGAAGAAGTAGAACGCGCCATTGGGGAACAACGCGTAATAATTGTTTTCCCATCGCGGCCGAAATTCAAAACCTGTCCTGACGGTGTGTAGGCGAAAGTGATAGTTCAGAGTATCCGTTAACTGCGCACTCATTTCGCGGAAATGAAGAGGCTTGAAATCGCTCCCGCCAATGCTGTTGTAGGCGTTCAAATAGATGGCGGGAAGCCCAGAGGATAACTCATCCGTGTTGATACCGGGCAGGCCAAACTTCTGAGCCAAATTCAAACCTTGCTCGTGCTCCTGGACACTGAGACGATAGCGGTGGAAACCGGCTCGAAGCTCGTTCAACAAAGATGGGTTGAATACGTGAATGTAGGAAAGGACCAAATTATTGTTACGGTCGCGATGAGTGCCGCCTTGCGGAATGCCCCGGCCCTCATCTCCTAGCGCTCCATCGAAGCCAGGACTAGGTCCGTCATTCACCCGAGCCAGCGGGTTGGCGTCATTGAGCAAGCTGTCGTTCCAGCGGTAACGGAAGAACGCGGTGTCCTTAGCGGAGAAGGTGTGGTCAACACGCAGACCGGCATCATTTTGCTTGTATCGCCTGCGCTGGTGCGTCAAATAGTTGCCCAAAGGATACCCGGGCGGCAGGTTGGGTTCGGCAATCGCATTCAGCAGGTACGAACCAAAGGGAGTGATCTCGTTCGCCGGAATGATATTTAGACCTTGGGGATTACTTGGCGTGCCCCGGCTTGGATCCTGGACTAGCTGCGTGCTGCCGGTGCTGGGGTTGAAGCTTGCCGGATCGTAGATGCAACTTGTCGTAACTCCATCGGCTTGGGTGCAGTCGTTAGCGGGTGGAAGTAAAGACGAAAAATCGCCGCTTCGGAACGGCAATTCAGGCACGTTCGCAAAACCTTCATTGATCTTGTGCAACACGTACCCTTGATAGTCCAGGAAGAAAAAGGTCTTGTCGTGAATGATGGGACCTCCAAAAGTCCCACCGAATTGATGCTGCTTCAACGCGGGCTTCTCGCTGGGATTCACAGGATTAGCGAAGTAGTTTTGCGCGTTGAAGGCGTCGTTGCGAAGAAACTCGAAAGCCGAACCATGAAAGTCGTTCGTGCCGCTTTTGGATTGAATGGAAATTACACCGCCCGCGGTATGGCCGTAGTCGGCCGAGTACGCGTTGGTGAGTACCTTGAACTCGCTAATGGCATCAATGTTCGGACGAAGGTCCACATCTGATTCGCGAATCGATGACATCTCTATGCCGTCCAAGGTAACGGAGTTCGATTCCGGGCGCATACCATTCACGGAAAAGGTTACGTTGGTGGTCGCGCCGCCTTGGTCGGTGGAAGTGTCCTGGATGCCGTTGCTCAGCAACAGCAGAGAGAAGAAGTCGCGCCCATTGAGAGGCAGTTGCTTGATCTCGCGGTCCTGCACAATCTGGCTGACTTCACTCTGGTCGGTCACCAGCAGCGTTTCCGCCGTTGCCCGCACCTCCACGGTCTCATTGACGTTGCCCACCTCCAGCACGAAGTCCGAGCGGAGCTTCTGGTCGACGATTAGGTTCACGGGCGCTCCGATCGCCGACTTGAATCCAGAAGCCTCGGCCACGATCTGGTAACGGCCGAGCGGCATGTTCGCGAGCCGGTAGTTCCCGTCGTTGTCGGTGCGAGTGGTCCCCGTGAACCCTGTTTCGAGATTCGTTGCCTTGATGCTAGCTCCGGCGACAACCGCTCCGGTCTTATCCGTTACAGTGCCCAGGATGGTGCCGCTGGTAATTTGTGCGTGTCCCGGAACTGCGAGCACCCACAATGAGAGCGCTGCCAAGAGGCTGCAGGGGACGCCGAGACGAGTGGCCGCCAATCGCCTTCGGTGAGCCATAGAGAACCTCCTAAGTATACGTTTACTTCCCTGGACCGCGGCATCTTTGCGCCAATTTCCGCAACTTGTCAAGCATTTTCTTATAGATCCCAAGACCGCGGCGAATCTTTGGGCAAACGCTTTCGCAGTGAGCTTCATGTAGCCCCGTTCCGCAACGACCGACTGGCTTCACTGTCCCCTGGCGGTTCAGGATTGTCTGGTCATCCCAGATGCCAGGCGGCGTGACTTGATAAGGTTTTCTGCGACCGCAATGGAGGGGACAAGACCCGTGGACTTCCTCACTACCAGAGTCGTGTGTAGAACATACTCGGTGTGTTTAAGCGCCGAAGAATCACTCTCCACATGATTCAGCAAAGCCTTGAAGGCCAGATTGGCCAACTCCGTCTGAGACATCTGCACCGTCGTCAGCGGTGGAATCATGAACTGCGCCAGGCGAATGTCGTCGAACCCAACCACTGAGAGATCCTCCGGAACGCGAATCCCATAATCATATGCTTCGCGCATGACGCCTATGGCCGTCATGTCGTTCGAACAGAGGACCCCCGTCGGACGTTCGCGCATGCTGAGCAATTCCAGCAGCGCTCGCATCCCGCCTTTCATCGTGTGGTCGCCTTCGATGATCAGCTCCGGCGCGAAATTCAGCCCGATTTCCCGCATGGACTGTTCGAAAGCCGCCTTCCGAGCCAGCGCTGACCTGAGCGTCAATGGCCCGCTGACGAAAGCTATCCGCACATGTCTGAAGGCCGCCAGGTGCTGCACCGCTTCACGAATGCCCTCCTGGTAATTGACGCGAATGTTGCTCACCCCTGGCATCCGCGGTCCCACGTCCACGAACACGAGCGGGACGTTGCGAAAACGAAGATCTCTGATGAGTGAATCTTCCATACCGAATGTAAGGATGGCAACGCCGTCGACTCTGCGCTCAATCATTCGGCGCACGGACAATTCCATTCGCTTCGGATCGTGCACCGTGGACGTTAGAAGGATCTCGTAGTTGTGCTGGACAGCAAGGTCCTCAAAACTCTGAACAATTTCTGGAAAGAAAGGGTTCGTGATTTCGGAAACGATCAGGCCGAAAATTCGGCTTCTTCCAGAAACCAGCGCCCGTGCCTGCCTGTTCGGGTAATACCCCAGTTCATTCACTACCTTCCACACGCGCTTCGCGAGTTGAGGATCGACCGTCGGGACACGATTGATCGTCCGGGACACAGTCGCGGTCGATACCTTGGCCCGCCTCGCAATGTCACGAATGTCCATGGCTCTAAGGAACTTTTCAACCACCCGCCATCCTAGCATATCTGAGAATACGTTTGCTCGCTTTAGGCATAACGGTCACCGGAGGTGCATGTGATGCCTGCCACCCGAGGCTTTCCTGGACCCGAATCGGTTCGGGACGCACGGCACGAACGGCAGCGTCCATTGCGTTGCGCCGACCAGCGGCCCCGGTTCCAGCGGCAGTGGACAACGAACTGGGCTGCGTTGCATCGAATGCTCTTCACCCTACGGTGAGGACCATATAGGCAGGATAAACGAGAACTGCAGTCCTATCCTCAGTGTCGATACACGTCCTATTTACCCATAGAATCCGGCAGACCTTTATAGTAACGAAATCCTTCGACCGGCTTTCCGTCTTTCATCCTCATGGCGCTACGTACCGACTCCCTCAATTGCTTCAGCTCGGCTTCGGAGAGGCTCGCTTTATAATTCCTCCAGCCCGGTCCGAATTGGCTGACGTATTTCGCCGCGGCATTTACCCTCTTCTCCGCAAACTCGCTGATGTCAATCCAAATATTTTCATCTTCTCGGGCTCCGTCATAAAACAGATACTCGGGAATCATATATTCCTTGAGGCCCTCTTGGAGAATCTGTCCTTCGAAGAGGAGCCGCCACATGGCAGCCCGAGCGGCATCTGCTGCCAGATAAGCAGCCGTCCGGTGATCCGACTTGTGCCAGCGTTGGTAGCGTTTTCCCGGGTCGAATGCAAGTAGTACGTCCGGCCGTATCGTTCGAATCAAGCGCACCAGCTTTTCCACGACTGCTTTGCGATCTTCAAATTCGAGAAGCCCGTCGTCGTATCCTAAATTGATGTAGTGTTCTCCCGGAATGCCGAGCTCCGCCAGGGCGGCCAATTCTTCTTGCCGCCGAATCTGGGCCAGCTGAGTTCGTGATAAATTTGGATCTTGTGTGCCCACATTTCCGGTTGTAAGAGTCACAATGTGGATCTGATTTCCGTGCGCCTGAAGCATTGCCAGGGTGCCATGCGACATCGCGTCATCGTCCGCATGGGCGCCGATAAGCATGAGTCTCTTCCCGGTCCACTTCTCGACAGGGACTTCAGGCTTCTGTTCGTTCCCCTGGGCAAGGGCCAGCGCCGGAAGCAATGCCATTAGATAAGCAAATCGCATTTTCTTCATGGGACCTCCCGAATGAATTCTGCATCTTGTTTTGGCTTTCAGCATCCTTGGATATCGGCTGCAACACACGCGTTTTGACCATACTGCTTATCACAAAATGGGTGGAGAATCAGAGTTCCTCAGTCGCTATCCTCTCATCAGTTGCGAATGCGTGTGCAGCACGGCAGAGTGCGGCTCCGTGGATTCGGCCCAATTACCAGTCCAAATGCGCAACCGAGATTGTGCCCTCAAGATATCTTTCGCGACGTGGGAGAGGTGATTCGGATAAGGGACGCAGGACCTCGCGAGGGGGCTCGCTAGACATCCCAGCCGTGGCGGCGTTCCGGACGCACGTACTTCTGCGCGGAATCGGAGTTAAGGACTTTCATGTTGGAGCGGTCCCAACTGAGTTTTTGCCCCGAGCGTATCGCGACATTGCCCAGAAGTAGGCTCTCGGTGACCAGGCCCGAAAACTCGAAATTCCCGCCGGGCTTGACTTTGCTTCCTTTGCAGGCGTCGAGCCATTCGCGTTCGTTGCCGGGAGACCTCGGCAATGTTTTTGCCGGCTGCTTATAACTGTTCATTCTCGTTTCGGGAATAAGCCGCGGGTTGGCACCATTAAATCCGCACAGGATCTTCCCGCGATCGCCGACGAAGAGGAGCCCTTCGTTATCCTCTTCGTTCTCCCCCTTTAGCGGGCGATTTTCTTCCAATTCCTCCGGGCGCGGCGGTTTCAAGCCGCCGTCATACCACGTGAATTTCACCGCTGGCATGTCGCCGCGGGCTGGGAAGTTGTAGCGGACGATCGAAGCCAGCGGGTAGGTCTCCTCGTAGCGCTCGCTCGAACTTGCCTCCACGCTCACTGGCGCCTCCAGCTTCAGCACGCGAAAAATAGTGTCGAAGCTATAGGGGCCCATGTCGCCGAGAGCGCCACAACCGAAGTCGTCCCACCCGCGCCAGACAAAGGGCAAATAAGCTTGGTTGAAAGGGCGCTCCGCCGCTGGGCCGAGCCACAGGTCCCAATCCAGACCATCGGGGACAGGTTGCGCTTCCTTGGGCCGTTCAAGACCCTGGGCCCAGAACGGACGACTCGACCAGTTGATGACTTCGCGCACCGGCCCAATGGCGCCGTCCCAAATCCATTCGCACAACAAACGCGTCGCTTCGGAGGCCTGGTTGCCAACGGCGATCTGAGTCGCCACACCGGTCTCCCGTGCGATTTCGGCCATGCGGCGCGCCTCATGGATCGTGTGGGTCAAAGGCTTCTGGCAAAAGACGTGTTTGCCCTTCTTCATCGCTGCCACGGACACGGCCGCATGCAAGTTATCCGTGGTACACACAACAACCGCGTCGACGCCTTTCTGTTTTTCGAGTAATTCGCGGAAGTCACTATAGGCCGCGCAGCCGCGATACTCGCCGGACCGCTGCTGAGCACCGTAATAGGCGTCTACGATTTTCTGGCAGGGCTCGCGGCCCGCAACGCCGCTCGTCACCCGGAGAGAGTGGGTCAACTGAATGGGTTTGTCTGGACTGAGCCAATCCCAGCCGCTGTCGGCACCAAGCAATTTGCGCACAGAATTGCAGAACTCGTGGGCGTCCCATTGTGGATAATTCGCGCTGACCTTATTGGGGTCGCAGACGGCAATGCCTTGTACGTCGGGTTCCCGCAAAAAGTGCAGCATGACGCGCAGACCCTGCGAGCCGACGCCGACAAAAGCAATGTTGATCTTGTCGCTGGGCGGAACATATCCTGCGCCGCCCAGCACGCGGCGCGGAACGATCGAAAAGACAGCCGCCGCGGTTTGCCCTAAGAACGTGCGTCGCGAAACGCAGCTCTTTGAGAAGCTGCCGAGCTGATGTTGATTCTCCACTTCTCCTCCCATAAGCGCAGCTCACGGATACTGCGGCAAAAGGAGAATATATTCTCACCTTTCTTTTTTCTTGGCGCCAATATTTATTCCCCCCGGCCCAGACAAGAAGCAGCAAGTCGGACATCGTCGCAGTATGGCTGTTTCCAGTCAGTCTCAGTCCGATATTCCTCGTCGCAACCTCTGCGCTTCACCTCTCGCTGCTTTCGCTCGCCGTCCACAATGAGTTCCCTGCCGAACCCGGATATGCCCCCGAGCAAAATCAGAAAAAAGTTGCGAGAGGCCCTGCTCGAAGCTAGTAACCTTACGCTGTATAATCCCATCCAATGGAAAATCCAGCAGCCGCACGCGGAGAACACGCATGACTAGCTTTTTTGTAAATGGAAAAACAGTTCAGGTCGACGACGACCCCTTGACCCCATTGCTGTGGGTTTTGCGGGACTCACTGGGACTGACCGGCACGAAGTTTGGCTGTGGGATGGCGCTGTGCGGAGCGTGCACGGTGCATCTCGACGGAAAGGCCATTCGATCCTGCGTTGCGCCGCTATCGCGCGCGGAAGGAAAGCATGTAACGACGATCGAAGGACTATCCGCGAATCTCACGCATCCGCTGCAAAAAGCCTGGATTGAGTTGGATGTACCGCAGTGCGGCTACTGCCAGTCGGGTCAGATCATGAGCGCCGCGGTCTTGCTGGCGGAAAACGCAAAACCTACGGATAAGGACATCGATGAGGCCATGGGCGGGAATATCTGCCGGTGCGGGACCTATCCGAGGATTCGGAAGGCAATTCATAGAGCCGCGGAGCTGGCGAGCGAACGGAGGACGAAATGAGCGCGTCGGCAATTGTGGGACGGCGGGAGTTCATCAGAACTGGGGCGGCAATCGGCGGCGGGCTCCTGGTGAGCTTGTATGTGCCGCTACCCGATGGACAGAGTGACGCTTTGGCAGCGGAAGAAAAGGATTTTGCGCTCAATGCGTTTGTGCGCATTGGGACTGACGAAAGCGTGACCGTGATCTCGGCCCACTCGGAAATGGGCCAGGGAATTTACACCTCACTGCCGATGCTGTTGAACGAGGAGTTGCAAGCGGACTGGTCGAAAATCCTTGTCGAAGCAGCGCCGGTGGACAAAGTCTACAATCACCCGGTGTTTGGGATTCAGATGACCGGTGGAAGCACGACGTCTCCGGCGGAGTGGGAGCGATATCGCA
>WNGG01021568.1_pt1 | contig 10646 bp, 7 predicted proteins | sample 5400661 | NCBI WGS metagenome assembly WNGG01 (sample SAMN13153372, study PRJNA577476) | soil metagenome | isolation source: 100 cm soil or saprolite under Garry oak tree replicate 1 | place: USA:California | collected 2016-06-15
GGCTCAAGGACACCGAGGCGCTCACACTCCTCCGCGAGCGCACGCCGATCCGCGCGCCGCTCCTCGAGCGGCTCGACAAGCTCAGGATCATCAGCCAGGTCGGCGTCTACCCCCACGTCGACGTGGACGCCTGCACCCGGCGGGGGATCGTCGTCTGCGCGCCGACGGGCGCCGGCCGCCCGTCCTACGCGACCGCGGAGCTGACGTGGGGGTTGGTCGTCGCGGCGTTTCGCCGCATCCCACAGGAGATGGCGGCGCTGCGCGCCGGCAAATGGCAGGCTCATTCCATCGGCGTCGGCCTGCGCGGCAAGACGCTCGGCATCTACGGCTTCGGCAAGATCGGCGCCGTGGTCGCCGGCTACGGCCGCGCCTTCGGCATGAACGTCCTCGTGTGGGGGCGCGAGACGACGCTCGCGAAGGCGCGCGGGGATGGGTACGCCGCCGCGTCGAGCCGGGAGGCGTTCTTCGCCGAGTCCGACGTCGTCTCGCTGCACGTGCGGCTCATCGACGCCACCCGCGGCATGGTCACCGCCGCCGACCTGGCGCGGATGAAGCCGACCGCGCTCCTGGTCAACACCAGTCGCGCGGGCCTCGTGGCCCCCGGCGCGCTCGAGCAGGCGCTCCGCGCGGGCCGGCCGGGCATGGCCGCGGTCGACGTGTACGAGGACGAACCCGTGCTCGGCGGCAAGCATCCGCTCCTGGCGCTCGACAACGCGATCTGCGTGCCGCACCTCGGATACGTGGAGCTCGATAGTCTCGAGCACATGTTCGCCACGATCTTCGACCAGATCCTCGGCTACGCCTCCGGGAAGCCGATGAACGTGGTGAACCCCGAGGCGCTCCGCCGCTGAGCGACGACGGCCTCATCCTGACCCACGGCGCGGGTGGAAACGCCGCGTCGCCGCTTCTGGTCGCGCTGGCGAACGCCCTCGCGACGCGTGGCCTCACCGTGCTCCGCTACGATCTCCCGTACCGGCAGGCGCGCTCCACGGGACCGCCGCGTCCGGAAGGCGCCGCGGCGGATCGCGCGGGGCTGCGAGAGGCCGTCGAGTCCATGCGGAGGCGCGTCCCGGGCCGCGTCTTCCTCGGCGGACAATCCTACGGCGGTCGCCAGGCGTCGATCCTCGCGGCGGGGGAGCCAGGGCTCGTCGCGGCCCTGCTGCTGCTCGCGTATCCGCTCCATCCGCCGCGCCGGCGCGCCGATCTCAGAACGGGGCACTTCCCCGAGCTCAGGACGCCGACGCTCTTCGTCAGCGGCTCGCGCGATCCGTTCGGCTCGCTGGAAGAATTGGAGGCGGCGCGCCGGCTGGTGCCGGTCGAGACGGCGCTCCTCGCCATAGAGGGCGCTGGTCACGATCTCGCGCGTACGCCGAGACGCTCCGTCGAGGATGTGGCCGCCGAGATCGCGCGCGCCTTGGCCGAGTTCGCGATGCGCGCGCGCTGACGCGGGCTAGCGCTTGGCCGCCGGGTCCGCCGGACGCTGACCGCCCTGCCGTTCGCCGCCTCGGATCTCGACCTTGGCGCCCGCCGTGAGCCGCGGCTGGCCATCGATGACAACCGACTCACCCTGGGTCAGCCCCGTCGCGATGATCGTTTCGCTCCCCTGGGTGCGCGCCAGGACTACCGGCCGCAGATCGACGGTGGAGTCCGCCTTCACGACGAAGACGTAGGAGCTGCCCTGCTGGCCGCTCTGCACGGCCTGCGCGGGAACGACGATCGCATCGGGCTCCGAGGCCAGGATCAGCGTGACGTTGGCGAACTGGCCCGGCCAGAGCTTCCCTTCGTCGTTCGCGAAGGTCGCCTTGAGGCGAATCGTTCCCGTCGTGATGTCCACCGTGTTGTCCACGAACGTCACCACACCGGTTGCCGGCCGGGCTTCGCCGGCGGGGACCGCCTTGACCTCGAGCTTCTCCGCGGCCATGTAACGCTTGACGGCCGGCAGCTGCTGCTGGGGGACGGTGAAGGTCACGTAGATCGGGCGGATCTGGTTGATCGTGATCAGCGTGGAGTCGTTGGTGCCCGTCGCGCGTACGATGTTGCCCTGATTGAGCTGGAGGCTGCCCGTCCGTCCATCGATCGGCGACCGGATCACCGTGTACGCGAGCTGGAGCTTCGCGCTGTCCACGGCCGCCGCGTCGGCTCGAACGAGCTCCTCCGCGCTCCGGACGGCGGCCTCGTCGGCCCGCACGGTCGCGGTGAGCGCGTCCGCGTTCGTCCTGAACTGGTCGTAGTCCGCCTGCGCGACGAGCTCCCGCTTGAAGAGATCCGCGTAGCGCTGCGCCTGCACGTCGGCATTCTTGGACTGGGCCTGGTCGCGCGCCAGATTCGCGCGCGCCTGCTGCACCAGCACCTGGTCCTTGGACAGCGTGGCCTGCGCCTGGACGAGCGCGGCCTCGAACGGACGCGGATCGATGGTGAAGAGCAGGTCGCCCTTCTTCACGTCCTGCCCTTCCTTGACGTGGACGCGGAAGAGCTCGCCGCCCACCTGCGCCCGCACCGCGACGACCGCGTACGACTCGACCGTGCCGATCGCCTGGATCTGGAGCGGCATCGTCTTCTGCTCGACCTGCGCGACGGCGACCGGCACGGCGGGTCGCCGCTGGGGTTGCTTGGACTCGGCGGTGTCGCCCGAGCAGCCCGCGAGGGTCGCGGCCAGCAGCAGGACGAGAGCGCTTCGCCACGCGTGGCTCATGCCCCGACCTCCGCCGGCGCCGGGACGGGCGCGCGCTTGCGCGTGACAGCCAGCCGCAGGCGCTCGAGATAGAGGTAGACGACCGGCGTCGTGTACAGGGTCAGGAGCTGGGACACGAGGAGGCCTCCCACGATCGTGATTCCGAGCGGGCGTCGGAGCTCGGCGCCGTTCCCGGTGAGGAGCGCCAGGGGCAGGGCGCCGAGGAGAGCGGCCATGGTCGTCATCATGATTGGACGGAACCGGAGGAGGCAAGCTTCATAGATCGCGGCCTCCGGCGCCAGCGTCCCCCGGCGGCTGGTGTCGATGGCGAAGTCGATCATCATGATGGCGTTTTTCTTGACGATTCCGATCAATAGAACCAGCCCGATGAGGCCGATGATGTCGAGATCCATGCGGCACAGCATCAGGGCGAGGATCGCCCCGACCCCCGCCGACGGCAGCGTGGACAGGATCGTGAACGGGTGCACCAGGCTCTCGTAGAGCACGCCCAGGACGATGTAGACGGCGATCAGCGCCGCGAGGATGAGCCAGGGCTGGTTCCGGAGCGACGCCTGGAACGCCTGGGCGGTGCCCTGGAAGCTGGCGCGCATCGAGGCAGGCAGCCCGAGGCCGCGCCCGGCATCCTCGATCGCCGTGACGGCGTCCCCGAGCGCGATGCGGGGGGCCAGGTTGAAGGAGAGCGTCACCGCCGGGGTTTGCCCCTGGTGGTTGACCGAGAGCGGCGTCGTGCGCCGGACGAGCTTCCCGAAGCCGGCCAGCGGGACCTGGGCGCCGCTGTTCGAGCGCAGATAGACGCCGGAGAGGTCGTCGGGATTCTGCTGGAAATCGGGGGCCACCTCGAGGACGACCCGGTACTGGTTCCGCTCCGTGAAGATGGTGGACACCTGGCGCTGGCCGAATCGGTCGTAGAGGGCGTCGTCGATGACCTGGGTCGGGATACCGAGGCGCGCCGCGGTGTCGCGATCGATCACGAGCGCCGCCTGCAGTCCCCGGGTCTGCTGGTCGGTCGAGACGTCGCGGATCTCGTTCAGCTCGCGCAGCTTGCCGAGCATCCGGGGCGCGTACGAGTTCAGCTCGTCCAGGTTCGCGCTCTGCAGGGTGTACTGGAACTGGGCGTTCGACTGACGCGCCCCGATACGGACGTCCTGCACGGCCTGCATGAAGAGCGTGGCGCCGGGCACGTGGCCGAGCTTGGGACGCAGCCGGGTGATGACCTCGTCCACGGAGCCCTTGCGCTCGCCGAGGGACTTCAGCGAGATCAGCATGCGCCCGCTGTTCGTCGTGTTGCCGGGCCCGCCCGTCCAGCCCACCACGGTGGCGACGTCCTTGTCGGTGAGCACGGTATTCACGAACTCGGTCAGCTTCGCGCGCATCGCCGGGAACGAGATGTCCTGCTCGGCTTGGATTCGAACACCCACTCGGCGAACCGGTACGTGCGCCCGTGCCGCTCGGCGTGCGAGGGCCGGAGGAGCCGCGCGCACATCATCGGCGTCACGCTCAGCGACACGAGCAGCGAGAAGGCGATGGCGAGCGTCAGCGTCACGGCGAACTCGCGGAAGAGCCGCCCGACGAGGCCGCCCATCAAGAGAATCGGAATGAAGACCGCGACGAGCGAGGTGCTCATGGAGAGCACCGTGAAGCCGATCTCGCGGGCGCCCTTGAGCGCGGCCGCGAACGGCGCCTCGCCCTTCTCGATGTAACGGGTGATGTTCTCGAGCACGACGATGGCGTCGTCCACCACGAAGCCCGTGGAGATCGTCAGCGCCATGAGCGAGAGGTTGTCGAGGCTGTAGCCGAAGAAATACATGCCGGCGCAGGTTCCGACCAGCGAGAGGGGGACGGCCACGCCGGGAATGATGGTGGCCGGCACGCTGCGGAGAAAGGCGAAGACCACGAGCACGACCAGGATGATGGACAGGAGGAGCGTGATCTGGACGTCGCGGAACGAGGCCCGGATGGTCGTGGTGCGGTCGAGGACGATGCTGAGATCGATCGCCGGCGAGATCGCAGCGCGCAGCTCGGGCATCAGCGCGCGCACGCGGTCGACGGTGTCGATGAAGTTGGCGCCGGGCTGCCGGTACACGACGAGCACGACGGCGCGCTTGCCGTTGGCGAGCCCCGCCGTGCGCACGTCCTCCACGGAGCTCTCCACCGAGGCCACGTCGCCGAGCCGGATCGCGGCGCCGTTCCGGTAGGCGACGATCACCGGCCGGTACTGATCGGCGTCGGGGAGCTGGTCGTTCGAGGTGATCGTCCACGCCTGGCTCGCGTTCGCCAGCTCGCCCTTCGGCGTGTTCGCGTTGACCGCGCCGAGCGCCGCCCGCACCTGCCCGAGGCCGAGCCCGATCTGCGAGAGCACGTTGGGGTCCACGCGCACGCGAACGGCGGGCTTGGCGCCGCCGCCGATCGTGACCTGGCCCACGCCCTCCACCTGCGCGATCTTCTGCGCGAGGATCGAGTCCGACGCGTCGAAGACCTGCCCCAGGGGGAGCGTGTCCGACGTCATCGCCACGATCATCATCGGTGCGTCGGCCGGGTTGAGCTTCCGGTAGGTCGGATTGTTCGGCAGGTTCGGTGGCAGCTGGCCGAGCGCGGCGTTGATCGCCGATTGCACGTCGCGCGCCGCGGCGTCGATCGGGCGGTCGAGCTCGAACTGGAGCACGACGGTCGTCGCGCCGAGCAGGCTCACCGACGTCATCTCGGTGACGCCGGCGATGCGCGCGAACGAGCGCTCGAGCGGCGTCGCCACGGCCGACGCCATCGTCTCCGGACTCGCGCCGGGCAGGATGGCCTGCACCTGGATGACGGGGAACTCGACCTGCGGCAGCGGCGCGACGGGCAGGGTGCGGTAGGCGAGCAGACCGGCGAGGAGGAGCGCCGCGCTCAGGAGTGTGGTGGCGACCGGGCGCCGGATGAAGACCTCGGAGACGGAGGACACGGCGCTAGTCTGCCAGCGCTTCGGCGGACGCGGCCCGTGACGCCGCCGCCCGGCGCATGCGACGGCCGAGACGGTCGAAGTAGAGGTAGACGACGGGCGTCGTGTAGAGCGTCAGGACCTGAGACAGTAGCAAACCGCCGACGATGGTGATGCCGAGGGGCTGACGCAGCTCGGCGCCCGTGCCGGTGCCGAACGCGAGGGGTACGCCGCCCAGGAGCGCGGCCATCGTCGTCATCATGATCGGGCGGAACCGCAGCAGGCACGCCTGGTAGATCGCCTCCTCGGGCGGCTTGCCTCCCTCGCGCTCGGCGTCGAGCGCGAAGTCGATCATCATGATCGCGTTCTTCTTCACGATGCCGATGAGGAGGATGATGCCGATGAGCGCGATGAGGTCGAGATCCATCCGGAACAGGATCAGTGCCAGGATCGCGCCCACGCCCGCGGACGGCAGCGTCGAGAGAATCGTCACCGGGTGGATGTAGCTCTCGTACAGGATCCCCAGCACGATGTAGACGGTGATGACGGCCGCCAGGATCAGCAGCGGCTGGTTGGCGAGCGCGGCCTGGAACGCCTGGGCCGTGCCCTGGAAGCTCGCCCGGACCGAGGGCGGCAGGCCGATCTCCCGCTCGGTCGCCTGGATCGCCTTGACCGCGTGGCCGAGCGACGCGCCCGGCGCCAAGTTGAAGGAGAGCGTCACCGCGGGGAACTGCCCCTGGTGGTTGATGGCGAGCGGCGCCGTGCTCGGCTCGTAGCGCGTGAACGCGCTGAGCGGCACCTGGGCTCCCGTGCCCGACTTCACGTAGATGGACTTCAGCGCGTCGGGGCTCTCCTGGAACCTGGGATGCACCTCCAGGACGACGTGGTACTGGTTCAGCTGGGTGAAGATCGTCGAGACCTGCCGCTGGCCGAACGCGTCGTAGAGCGTGTCGTCGACCATCTGTGGCACGATGCCGAGCCGCGAGGCCATGTCGCGATCGATCGTGAGCGCGGCCTGCAGCCCGCCGTTCTGCTGGTCCATCGCCACGTCGCGCAGCTCGGGCAGATTCCGCAGGCGGTCGCCGAGCCGCGTGGACCACTCGGCCAGCTCGCGCGCGTCGATGTCCTGCAGCGCGTACTGGAACTGCGTGCGGCTCACCCGGTCCTCGACGGTGAGGTCCTGGACCGGCTGCATGTAGAGCGTGATCCCATCCACCTTCTCGAGGCCGGCCTTCAGGCGCCGGATGGTGTCGGAGGCGTGCGCGCCACGCTCGTCCTTCGGCTTGAGGTTGATCTGGATACGCCCGCTGTTCGGCGTCATGTTGACGCCGTCCACGCCGATGAACGACGACAGGCTCACGACGTCCTTGTCCTTGAGAATCTCGCGCGTCAGCGCCTGCTGGCGCTCGGCCAGCGCCGTGAACGACACCGACTCCGGAGCCTCCGAGATGCCGAGAATGACGCCGGTATCCTGCACGGGAAAGAAGCCCTTCGGCGCGACGACGTAGAGGGCGATGGTCAGCACCAGCGTCGCGACGGTGACGAGAAGCGTCGTCGGCTGGTGGCGCAGGACCCAGCGGAGGGTGGCGCCGTACCACGCGATCGTCCCGTTGAACCCGCGCTCCGTGAGCCGGTAGAACCACCCCTGGGTCGCCGCGGGCTCGTGCCGGAGGATGCGCGCGCACATCATCGGCGTGAGCGTGAGCGAGACGACGGCCGAGACGAGGATCGTCACGCTCAGCGTGACCGCGAACTCGCGGAAGAGCCGGCCGACGACGTCGCCCATGAAGAGCAGCGGAATCAGCACGGCGATGAGGGAGACCGTCAGCGAGACGATCGTGAAGCCGATCTGCCCGGAGCCCTTGAGCGCCGCCTGGAGCGGCGGCTCGCCCGCCTCGACGTAACGCGCGATGTTCTCGATCATGACGATCGCGTCGTCGACGACGAAGCCCGTGGAGATCGTCAGCGCCATCAGCGAGAGGTTGTCGAGGCTGTAGCCGAGCAGGTACATGACGCCGAAGGTGCCGACGAGCGAGATCGGGACGGCGACGGACGGGATGATCGTGGCGGCCAGGCTCCGGAGGAAGAGGAACATCACCATGACGACGAGCACGACCGTCAGCACCAGGGAGAACTGCACGTCGAAGATGGAGGCGCGGATGGTCGTCGTGCGGTCCGTCAGGATCGTGATCTTCACGGAGGCGGGCAGCGACGCCTCGATCTGCGGCAGCAGGCGCTTGATCCGGTTCACGACGGCGATGATGTTCGCGCCGGGCTGGCGTTGGATGTTGACGATGACGGCGGGCTTCTCGTTCATCCACGCCGCCTGCCTGATGTTCTCCGGGCCTTCCACGACGTTCGCCACGTCCGACAGCCGCACGGGCGCGTTGTTCTTGTACGCGACCACGAGCGCTTTGTAGTCGTCGACGGAGAAGAGCTGGTCGTTGGCCCCGATCGAGAAGGACTGCCGGGGCCCCTCGAGGTTGCCCTTCGGCTGGTCGATGTTGGCCTGTCCGAGCGCCAGGCGGAGGTCCTCGAGGCCGAGCCCGTAGGACGCGAGCACGTCGGGGTTGGCCTGCACGCGGATCGCGGGCTTCTGGCCGCCGCTCAGGCTCACGAGGCCGACGCCCGGGAGCTGCGAGATCTTCTGCGCGAGGTTCGTGTCCGTGAGGTCCTGGACCCGGGTGAGCGGCAGCGTGTCGGAGGTGACGGCCAGCGTGAGGACCGGGCTGTCCGCCGGGTTCACCTTGCTGTAGATCGGCGGGCTCGGTAGGTCCTTCGGCAGGAACGTGGCCGCCGTGTTGATCGCCGCCTGTACCTGCTGCTCGGCGACGTCGATGTTGAGCTCGAGGTTGAACTGGAGCGTGATGAGCGAGGCGCCCGACGAGCTCGTCGAGATCATTCGGCTCAACCCGGGCAGCTGGCCGAACTGACGCTCGAGCGGCGTCGTCACCGAGGAGGCCATGACCTCCGGGCTCGCCCCCGGATAAAAGGTCAGGATCTGGATCGTCGGGTAGTCCACCTGGGGCAGGGCCGACACGGGCAGCTGGGTGTAGGCGGCCGCCCCGGCGAGCAGGATCCCCGCCGTCAGAAGGGAAGTAGCGACGGGGCGGAGAATAAAGATCCGGGACGGGTTCACCGGCTCAAGCGTATCAGATATCCTCGGCCAGTGAGGATCGCGACCTGGAACGTCAACTCGCTGCGGGCGCGCCTCGACAAGGTCACGTGGTGGCTCGAGCGTGCCCGACCCGACGTGCTCCTGATGCAGGAGACGAAGCTCGCCGACCCCGACGCGCCGACGGAGGTGTTCGAGCGCGCCGGTTACGCGCTGGCGCATCACGGCGAGGGGCGCTGGAACGGCGTCGCCATCGCGAGCCGCGTCGGCGTCGGGGAAGTCCTGACCAACTTCGGGGAGCCGCTGCGGCCGCGCGCGACGCCCGACGCGGAGGACGTGGAGCCTCTCGCCGAGGCGCGGATGGTCTCGGCCATGTGCGGCGGCATCCGCGTCGTCAGCGTCTATGCGCCGAACGGACGCGAGGTGGACTCGCCCTTCTATCGCGCCAAGCTCGCCTGGTTCGATCGCCTCGCGCGCTGGCTCGCGGAAGCCGGTGATCCGACGGGACCGCTGCTCCTCGGCGGTGACTTCAACGTCGCGCCGGCGGACGCCGACGTGTGGGATCCCGAGGCGTGCCGCGGCGGCACGCACGTCTCTCCGCCCGAGCGACGCGCCTTCCGCCGCCTCTGCGACTGGGGGCTGGTCGACGCGTATCGCCTCCACCATCCCGAGCCGGGACGTTACACCTGGTGGGACTATCGCGCCGGGGCGTTCCACAAGAACGTCGGGATGCGGATCGACCTCATTCTCGTCACGGCCCCGCTCGCGCGCCGCGCCGTCGCGACGGAGATCGATCGCGAGGCGCGGAAGGGGAAGCCCTTGCCGTCCGACCACACCCCGCTCGTCGTGGACTTCGACGAGCCGGGGCACCCGTTCGATCCCGGGTGGAAGTGACATGCTCTACAATCGGAGGCAGGAGGAGATGACACCGTGAACGACACCCCGCGGATGGCCGGCGTGCTCTCGCCCGTCGTCACACCCTTCAAGGCGGATCTCACGCCCGACGCCGAGCGGTTCGTCCGCCAGTGCCGCTGGCTTCTCTCGCAGAACGTCGGCCTCGCCGTCTTCGGCACGAACTCCGAGGCGAACTCGCTCTCGGTGGAGGAGAAGATCGAGCTGCTCGATCGTCTCGTCGGCGCGGGGCTCGACCCGGCGCGGATGATGCCGGGTACCGGCCACTGCGCGCTGCCGGACTCGGTGCGCCTCACCGCGCACGCCGTCAAGCTCGGCTGCGCGGGCGTGCTGATGCTCCCGCCCTTCTACTACAAGGGCGTCTCCGACGACGGGCTGTTCAGGAGCTTCGCCGAGGTCGTCGAGCGGGTGGGCGAGTCGCGGCTGCGCGTGTACGTCTACCACATCCCGCCCGTCGCCCAGGTGCCGATCACGCTGGGCCTCGTCGAGCGGTTGCTGAAGGCCTACCCCGCGCAGACGGCGGGCATGAAGGACAGCGGGGGTGACTGGAACAACACCCGGGCGTTCCTCGACGCCTTTGCCGCGTCCGGGTTCGACGTCTTCGCCGGCTCCGAGACGTTCCTGCTCCAGAACATGCGGCACGGCGGAGCCGGCTGTATCAGCGCGACGGCCAACGTGCACCCGGGTCCGATCGCGCGCCTCTACGACACGTGGCGCGCGGCCGACGCCGACCCGCAGCAGGCGCGGCTCGACGAGATCCGCGGCGTCTTCGCGAAGTTTCCGATGATCCCCGCGCTCAAGGCGGCGATCGCGCACTGGTCCGGCGACGCCGGGTGGGGGACGGTGCGACCGCCTCTCGTCGCGCTGAGCGCGGACCAGGCGCGCACGCTCGTCGCGGAGCTCGGGCGGAAGAACTTCGCGATGCCCGGGCTGCGCGCGTAAGCCGGTCTCAGGGTCTCCGCCGCACCTCCCTCCCGCGACCGCAACGCCCGAGCCGTGGAATCGTTCCAGGG
>WNGG01009478.1_pt1 | contig 10645 bp, 9 predicted proteins | sample 5400661 | NCBI WGS metagenome assembly WNGG01 (sample SAMN13153372, study PRJNA577476) | soil metagenome | isolation source: 100 cm soil or saprolite under Garry oak tree replicate 1 | place: USA:California | collected 2016-06-15
CGGCCAACACCACTACCCATCATAAGGTGACCTCTAAGGAGCCGGTCCACGCTCTAGTGATCTGGACCCCAGGCGGAGAAGAAAAGCGGGTCACCGAGGGCTGGCAGGTGCGGCAACCGACGGCAAAATAGCGCGATAGGGGCACGGCGGTGCCCCTACCCTTTCAAACGCTCCAACATCGCCTCAGCCGCGGTTTCGCCGCTACGTACACAGTCCGCGATTCCTACGCCGCGGTACGCGCTGCCGGCCAGAGCCAACCCGGGATACCCCGACACTCTCTTCTCAATCTCATCGACAAGGCCAAGGTGACCAACGAGGTACTGGGGCATCGAACGGGGGTAACGAGCGAGGCGGGTAAACAGCGGCGTGGTCTGTATGCCCAGGAGCTGGTCGAGTTCTTGCCGCACCGCCCGTTCCATCTCCGCGTCATCGAGGGTGAGCAGCTCTTCCTGAAAGGAGCCGCCGACAAACGCGCGCAAGAGCACGTGCCCTTCTGGTGCCCGGCCCGGGTATTTCACACTGGAGAACGTGCAGGCGATGATCGCGCGATTCTCGATCCGTGGCACGACAAAACCAAACCCATTGAGAGGATGGGGCACTTGCTCACGACGATAGGCAAGACTCACGGTTGCGGCCGAGCTGTAGCCGATGCCTGAGAGGCGCTGTGCGAGTTGCGGATCAAGTGTACGGACGATACGCGCAGTTTGAAAGGCCGGGGTGGTCAGCACAACGCCATCAGCCTGCAGTGTAGAGCCGTCTTTGCACTCCACCAACCAGTGGCCATCAACCACTCGCACAGCGTTCACCGCACAGTTGTAACGCACGCTGCCGAGCGACAACCGCGCTGCCAGGGTGTCCACCAGTTGCTGCATGCCGTCACGCAGCGTCACGAACAGACTCCAGCGCGCACCGCTCGCGCCTTTCGTTTCCTGGGGTCTCTTGCGGCCCGCTCGCCACATGGCGTAGATCACGCTGCGCTGCTCGCGCTCCATGTGCAGAAAGCGTGGCATCGTAGCGGCCAGACTCAACCGATCAGGGTCAGCAGTGTAGATCCCACCCACCAGTGGTTGGGCGACCCGCTCCAGGGCTTCGCGGCCGAGGCGGCGGCGGACAAAAGAACCCAGGCTCTCATCGTCCTGTGGGGCGGCGCGGGGCAGGAGGAGATCCAGCGCCATCCGCAGCTTGCCCGGCCAGGAGAACAAGCGCGAGCGCATCAGTGGGCCGAACTGGGTTGGTGCCAGCAGGACAAAGCCTTCGGGCAGCGGTTCGAGCTTGCCCTTGTGGACGATGAAGGTCGCGCGCTGCTCATCGCGCGTGCCCATCAACTCCGACTCCAGGCCGAGCCGCCGGCACAACGCCAGGGCCCAGGGTTTTTCCGAGATAAACGAGTCCGGACCGAGTTCGAGCAGAAAACCGTCCCGCTTCTCGGTGCCAATGGTACCGCCGAGGCGGTCGCTCGCTTCCAGCAGGGTGAAACGTAGAGGCTGCTCACGTTCCCGGCTGAGTTCCACCAAGCGATGGGCCGCAGCCAGACCGGCAATGCCGCCGCCAACGATCACGAAGTGAGGGAGAGAGGGGGACTCCACGTTGTACAGAAAGGCTACTTTCCTATCGCCCTCCGCACCACGTCCGCCATCATACGAATGAAAGTCGGATGATCGTTCACCGTGCCGGCGCGGATGAGATTCAGACCGTGCGTTGCGGCGAGCTGTTTTGCCTCGGTGTCAAGATCATAGAGGATTTCGATATGACCGCAGACGAAGCCGATCGGCACGACCACCACTTCACGCACGCCTTCGGTGGCGAGTCTGAGCAGGACCAGCCCGATGTCTGGCTCCAGCCAGGGCGTGCGTGGGTCGCCACTGCGGCTCTGATAGGCTACTGACCAACGGGGGTGACCAACTTTCTCAGCCACCAGGCGAGCCCCTTCTTGGACTTGCCGCACGTACGTCGGTGTCCCGGGCATCGCTACAGGCACACTATGAGCAGTGAACACGAGGGGCGCCTCGGCCCGGCGCTCGTCTGGCACCAAGGCGAACGCGTGCTGTGTCAAATCGGCCATAGCCTCGATGAACAATGGGTGATCGTGCCAACCTGGAGCATATTCGATCGTGGGTGCCAGTGCTCCAATCTGCTCGCGTGCAGTTGCAATGTCTCCCTTGTATCGGTCCCATCCTGCTTCACTCTGCTGGGCGGACAGGATGAACCCCAGGACATGCTTGATCCCATCCGCGGCCATTTGCGCTAGGGTCTCGTGGAAGTACGGGTGCCAGTTACGCATGCCGACATAGACCGGGAGGCGCGGCCCCTCACGTTCGAGCAGCGCCTGCAGGGCATGCGCCTGGCGAAAGGTGATCTCGTTGAGCGGAGAACGGCCGTTAAACAGTTCGTAGTGATGGACTACCTCTATGAGTCGCTGTGGCGGTACAGGTCGGCCTTTAAGCGCGTTGGCCAGAAAAGGCCGCACGTCTACCCTCTTCTCTGGACCGCCAAAGGCGATCAGCAATACCGCATCGTATGCCATAGAAGAGAGTTGCAGAAAAAGAACAGGGGTCGTTTAACTTTGAACCTTGAACCTTGAACCTTGAACGAGATTTGCCGAGATCTCGTGTACCATCTCTACCAGAGCAACCACATTCTCCAGCGGCGTTTGCGGCAGGATGCCGTGCCCCAGGTTAAACACATGACCGGGCCGCCCGGAGGCGGCCGTGAGCACATGCTCGACCTGCCGGCGCAGTTCGTCGCGCGGGGCGAAGAGCGCTACCGGGTCAAGGTTGCCCTGCACTGCCCGGTTAAAACCGATGCGCTGCCAGGCCGCGTCGAGGCCGATGCGCCAGTCCACGCCGATCACATCCCCGCCAGCCTCGGCCAGCAGTTCAAGCAGTCCGGCGGTCTCGGTCCCGAAGTGAATCACCGGCACTCCAGGAGTGATGCTTTGGATCAGGGCTTTCATGTGTGGCAGGATAAAAGTGCGGTAGTCCACAGGCGAGAGGCACCCCACCCAGGAGTCGAACAACTGCACCGCCTGCGCACCAGCAGCGATCTGGCCGTTGACATAGGCGACGATCACCCGCACCAGCCGCTCCATCAGTGCCCGCCAGGCGCCGGGGTCACTGTACATGAAGCGCTTGGTCTCGATATAGTGGCGTGAACCGCCACCTTCGATCAGGTAGGAGGCCACGGTGAACGGAGCGCCGGAAAAGCCGATGAGTGGGATATGGGCGGGGAGACTCGCCCGTGCTTGGCGCACGGCGGCAAAAACAAAAGGAACAGTATCCGCCGGCAGGCTTTCCACTAATCGGTCCACATCTGCGCCCGAGCGCACTGGGTGGTGGATCACCGGACCGTCGCCTTTGGAGAACTCCAGGCCAACGCCCATGGGCTCGACGATCAGCAAAATATCGGCAAAGAGAATCGCAGCGTCCACGCCGAGCCGTTCCACCGCAGCGACCGTCACCTGGGCAGCCAACTCAGGACTTTTACAGAGAGTGAGGAACGGCACCTTCTCGCGGAGCGCACGGTACTCGGGCATGTAACGCCCGGCCTGGCGCATCAGCCACACGGGCGTGTACGGCGTGGGTTCGCGACGGCAGGCTTGCAGGAAAATCGGCTCTTGCATCGGGAGACATCCTACCACAACAGCAAGCGTTCAACGGTCAGCGACTCATGGCTTATAGCTGATAGCAGGCGCTCCATACCATAGAGCGAACACACTGCCCGGTCCAGGGACGTAGTCCCAAGCGCAGAGGCAGGCGAGCGCGCTATATGCTATATGGCAAAGGTTGAAAGCCGACCGAGAGCTGACAGCTCATAGCTCAATGCCTGACAAGGAGGTACTTCCCATGGCCGACCCCTGGACTCATCACACCACCGTGGTCAATGGTTTCCGCATGCACTACGTCATCGCCGGCTCAGGGTATCCACTGGTATTTCTGCACGGCTGGCCGCAGAGCTGGTTCGAGTGGCGCAAGATCATCCCGTCCCTGGCTGAACGCTTTACCGTGATTGCCCCTGATCTGCGCGGCCTAGGAGACTCCGAGCGCCCGCTGACCGGCTACGACAAGCGCAACTTGGCCTCTGACGTACACGCGCTGGTACAATCCCTGGGCTTTAACAAGATCGGACTGACCGGCCACGACTGGGGCGGCGCAGTCGCCTTCTACCTGGCCTATGACCACCCAGAGATGGTCGAGCGGCTGATGATTCTGGACATGATTCCTGGTCTGGGACGCACCGGCGACAAGATAGATCTACAGTGGGCCCGTCGGGTCTGGCACGTGTTCTTTCACGCCGGCATGCCGGATTTAGCCGAGAAGCTGGTCAGCGCGAATGTAGAGACATACCTGCGCCACTTCTTCACCTCTACCACCTACAACTACAGCCCTGCTGTCTTTAGCAAAGACGACATCGCCGAATACGTGCGGGTCTATTCCTTGCCCGGCGCGCTGCGGGCTGGGTTCCAGTACTACCGCGCCGGCTTGCAGGAAGACCTCGAATCCCTGAGCAGTTGCACGCGCAAGCTCACTATGCCAGTCCTGGCCTGGGGTGGGCAGACATTTTTGGCGAACATCGTGCCGATCTGGCAAACCGTGGCCGAAACCGTCCAAGGGGGCGAGGTCAAGCAGTGCGGACACTTCATTGCTGAAGAGAAGCCGGAGTTTGTCATCCAGCAAGCGTCGGAGTTTTTCGGCTCGCTGCAAAAAAAGTAGAGATAGGCGCTGGAGGTAAGGTATAAAGGCCGCCCATCTTCCTTACTCTCGGCCTGCCACATTTGTGGTGATAGCTGGTCTGGACCTCGCTCTCTCGGAGACTGAGGACTACCCGCTCTATTAGATTTTCGCTTTCACTTCGCCTATAATCTACCCGTTCAAGGAGGCAGACACATGAAGCAGTCAGCCGTGGCGGAGCGCATCCTTGCGACAGACCTCGGCAGCGAAGCAGAAGAACGCTACCTCAACTATGCGCTGAGCGTCATCACGTCTCGGGCGCTCCCAGACGTGCGCGATGGCTTGAAGCCGGTGCAACGACGGCTCCTTTACGCCATGTTCCAGAACCTGCGTCTGGGCAGCGACGCCAAGCCACGCAAGTCCGCGGCGGTAGTGGGCGAGGTGCTGGGCAAATACCATCCCCATGGCGATCAAGCCGCCTACGAGGCGATGGTGCGCATGGCCCAGCCGTTCTCTCTGCGTTACCCGCTGGTGCACGGCGAGGGCAACTTCGGCTCGCTCGATGGCGATAGCGCTGCGGCTATGCGTTACACCGAGGCCAAGCTGACTCCCCTAGCCGAGGAGTTGTTCCGCGACCTGCGCGGCCAGACCGTCCCCTATCGCCCGAACTATGATGCTACCCTTGAGGAGCCGGTGGTCCTGCCGACAGCGATTCCCCAACTGTTGCTTAATGGATCGAGCGGTATCGCTGTGGGCATGGCGACCAACATCCCACCCCATAACTTCAGCGAGGTAGTCAACGCCCTCGTTGCCATGATCGACGACCCCGCAATCACCACAGCCGGCTTGCTCAAGCACATCAAAGGGCCAGACTTTCCCACCGGCGGAGAAATCCTCACCAGCAAGCGCGAGTTGCGCGAGATCTACGAGAATGGCCAGGGCACGATCAAGCTGCGTGGGGAATGGACGGTTGATCCCCTGTCGCGTGGCAGACGGCAGGTGGTCATCACCTCCCTACCCTACACGATCAACAAAGCCCAGCTCGTCGAGAAGATCGCCGACCTGGTCGGCGGCCGTAAGATTCCCCAGGTCACCGATGTACGGGACGAATCGACCGATGAAGTGCGCATCGTACTCGAACTCAAGAGCGACGCCTCTGATGATCTGGCCATGGCGTATCTCTGCAAGCACACGGCCTTGCAAGCTTCTTTTCCCGTGAACCTCACCTGCTTGATCCCGACGAGCAATCCGCTGGTAGGCCAGCCGACCAGGGCCACTTTGCGTGACCTCTGTCGCTACTTTCTCGACTTCCGCCTCGAGGTGGTCACCAAACGGTTAGAGCACGAACTCGGCGAACTCGAAGCGCGCCTGCACATTCTGGCCGGTCTAGCCTTGATCGCCGGCAGTCTTGACCAGGTGATCCGCCTCATCCGTAATGCTACCTCACGCAAAGAGGCGCGTGAGAAACTGATGGCCAGTTTCCACCTGGATGAAGCCCAAGCCGAGGCGATTCTCGAAACCCGGCTCTACCAGCTCGCCCGCTTAGAAGTCGAGAAGATCCAGAGCGAGCAGACCGAGAAACAAAAGCGGGCTAAAGAGATCCGCGCCCTGCTGAAAGACGAGAAAAAGCGCTGGGCCGTGATTCGCGAAGAGTTGCTTGCGCTAGGCAAGCGGTATGGTGACAAACGGCGCACCGCGCTGCGGGCAGGTGAAGAGCTGACCTATGATCCCGAGGCCTATATCGTCCATGAAGAAGCAACGGTAGTGTTGAGCCGTGATGGCTGGCTCAAACGGCTGCGGGAATTGAAGGACCCGACCAGCACACGGCTGCGGGAAGGCGACGCGATCCGCGCCGTGCTGAGTGGCACCACCCGCGATCGGCTGGCCCTGTTCACCAACAAGGGCGTGCTGTACATCATGAAAGTCCACGACGTGCCCGCTTCCACCGGCTATGGCGAGCCGATCCAGACGCTTTTCAATTTCCAGGACGGCGAGCGTGTGGTCATGGCAACGTTAGTGGCCGGAGAGGTGTCAGCCAGCGACGGCAAAGTCGAGGGGCCTGCGAACGACGCAGAGGCAGAGCAAGGCGAATTATTTTCTGCAGGAGACGGAGGGGAGCCTGGAGCCGACGGCCCGTCCTACCTGCTCGCCACTGCCCAGGGGATGGGATTCCGTTTCCGCCCCAACCTGGAGGAAACCACACGCAGCGGCCGTAAGGTCGCCCGATTGAGCGAGGACGATGAGGTGGTCTCGGTCGAACCGGTCAGTAGTGGCCGGATGGTCTGTGTCAGCGCGGCGGGTAAGATGCTGGCCTTTCCGGTCGAGGACGTCGCCGAGTTGTCCGGACCTGGACGGGGAGTGATCCTGATGCGCTTGGACGCAGACGACCGACTGATCGGCGCAGTGACCACGATTCCCGGTCGAGGAGTGACAGTAACCACCACCGATGGCAACGAGAGAGAGGTCTCATTGAAAGAGATTCCGCTCGGCCAACGGGCCGGCAAAGGACACCGGGTCATCAAGCGGACGACCCTGACCAGCGTCCACACAGTGGCAGAGGAGGAAGGAGCGAAGAATGGCAGGGCGTAAGAACGGCATTAATGGCAACAACAGCTACACGGCCAAGGACATCACCGTCCTCGAAGGCTTGGAGCCGGTGCGCAAGCGCCCAGGCATGTACATCGGCGGCGTGGACAGCGCTGGGCTGCACCATCTGGTATGGGAGATTGTCGACAACGCGGTGGACGAAGCGATGAACGGCTACGCCAGCCGCATCGAGGTGACCCTGCACCGCGACGGCTCGACCGTGACCGTCAGTGACAATGGCCGCGGCATCCCGGTAGACCTGCACCCCAAGTTCAAGAAGCCGGCCCTGGAGCTGATCCTCACCACGCTCCATGCCGGCGGCAAGTTCGAGGGGCTCAACTACTCACACTCCGGCGGGCTGCACGGAGTCGGAGCCTCGGTGGTCACCGCCCTCTCCGACCGCCTGGTCGCCCGAGTCAAACGGAGTGGCGTCGAGTGGGAGCAGCGATTCGCCCGCGGCAAGGCCACCTCTGGATTGAAGGAAGTTGGCCAGGCGCGTGGTAGTGGCACGACCATCACCTTTCACCCGGACCCGGAGATTTTTCCGTCGATTACCTTTAAGCCCACGCTCATTGCCGAACGTTTAGAGGCCAAAGCCTACCTGCATAAGGGCCTGACATTAATCTTGCGCAACGAGGCAACCGGCGAAGAGACCAGGTACCACCATGAAGATGGTCTCCGGGCCTATCTGGCTAAGCTCTTGGCTGACGGCCAGAAGAAAGCGATCATTCCCGACGTCTTCACTCTCGAGCGTGAGGACGACCCGCCCTTGCAATGCGTGCTCACCTGGACTGAATCGCCAGAAGAGAGTGTTTACACCTTCGTGAATGGCATCCCCACCCCGTTTGGCGGTACCCATGAAGCCGGGTTCAAGTCCGGCATCGTCAAGGCGGTGCGCAACTACTTCAACGTCCATGACCTCACGCCCAAGGGCCTGACCCTCACCGCCGAGGACACACGCGAGGGACTGGTAGCGATCCTCAGCCTCTACCTTAAGCAACCCCAGTTCCAGGGCCAAACCAAGGAAAAGCTGGGCAACCCGGAGGTAACTGCACAGATCGACACGCTCATCCGTACCGCCCTGGAGAACTTTCTCCTGCACAACCGCTCGCAAGCTGACGCCATCGCTCAGCGAGTGATCCTGGCCGCTCGGGCACGCACGGCTTCACGGGCGGCGCTGGAGACCGTGCGTGGTAGGGGCTCGGTGTCGCACCGCCTGAACCTCCCCGGCAAGCTGGCCGACTGTTCTTCGACCAATCCCGAGATGAGCGAGTTGTTCATCGTGGAAGGCGACTCGGCCGGCGGCTCGGCCAAGCAGGGGCGCGACCGGGGCTTTCAAGCGATCCTGCCGCTGCGCGGCAAGGTGCTGAATACCGAGCAGGCGTCGCTGAGCAAAGTGCTGACGAACAAAGAGTTAACCGACGTGGTCTCGGCCCTGGGGTGCGGTGTGGGCAAGACGTTTGACCTCACCAAGCTACGCTACTACAAGATTTGCCTGCTGATGGACGCAGACTCGGACGGGAACCACATCTGCACGTTGCTGCTGACCTTTTTCTATCGTCACCTGCTCGAACTCATCCGCGCGGGCTACGTCTACATCGCCCGGCCGCCGCTCTATAAGATCGAGATTGGTAAAGAAGTTTTCTGGGCCAAGGATGACGCCGAGAAAGACCGGTTCCTGGCCCAGCACAACGGCCATCCCGGCAAAGCTCAGGTGCAGCGCTTCAAGGGCCTAGGGGAAATGAACCCGCCGACCCTCAAAGAAACCACCCTCGATCCGCGCTCGCGCACGCTCCTGCGGGTGACGATCGAAGACGCGGCCCGCACCGAAGCCTCGATCCAGACCCTGATGGGCAAGGACGTCCAGCCCCGTTTCGCGTTCATCATGAACCGGGCACCAAAGGTGGAAGAGGTGGATGTGTAGCACGAAGGCAACGAGCAACCCGGGAGAGCTAAAGATGTTCTCATGAAGCTTCCCAATTTACATCTTGCTCAGATCCGCAGGGAGAAGATTGTCGATTACTTGCTCTCTCCAACGCATCGGGATGGGAGAAGCAAGCACGATTTCTTTGTCCGTTTTGAATTTAGACCGGAAACCTGGGAACAACTGGCAGATGCGTTGAGACAACATGCCTCAGATTATGACGTCACCTTGCAAGAGCAGACTCCTTTCGGAGTTCGCTACATTATTGAAGGGGCATTGCAATGTCCGGATGGTCGACGTCCCCTGATTCGAGTCGTCTGGTTTATAGACTCACAAGACAACGTGCCGTATCTGGTGACGGCGTATCCGCTTAGTAGATAAGGTCGAGCTACAGGTCCCGATTGGAGAAGAAAGCTTATGAAGGCTATACAAGAGCTGGACCAGGTGGTCCTTTGCCGTGACCTGCCAGAGTACGGCCTGTGCACAGGAGATATTGGAACGGTCGTCCTCATCCATCGGGGAGGAGAAGGCTATGAGGTTGAGTTCATAACTCTCGATGGGGAGACGATTGCCGTAGCGACTTTGCTGGCTGATGAGGTTCGCCCCATTGCTAGCAAGGAAATGGCGCACGTCCGCCCTCTAAATGGCAGCCGACTTGATGCATAGTAACAAGCGAGTAATCCCCCTTCGATGGGGAGCCCTATACCAACTTCGCGTTCGTCATGGGCGAGGCACCAAAGGTGGAAGAGGTGGATGTGTAGCACGAGGATCACGTCTGATGAAATACACCATCATTCTTACTGAAAAGTCTGACGGGGGGTATCCACGTATCCATCCCAGCGCTGCCTGACTGCACAGTCGAGGCTGGTAATCAGGACGAAGCTATTAATTTGGCTCGCCACATGATTGCTGAGACCATGAGCCGGAGTGAGATTGTCCTTCTGGATGTGCCGCAGTGGCCAAAGGCTGCATCGAGCAGTAACGAGGTGCCTTGGGAATGGTTTGGAAAGGCCAAAGATGACGCCACCTGGGACACCTTATTCGATGATATTGAACAGCGCAGGGAAGCGACCCGCAAGGCAAGATAATAATGTTCATGGTGGCTTGAGACCGAGAGCCTTAAAGAGTTTCTCAAGGAGGGGGAAGGATACAGATCCCCGGTGGACAGTCCACCCTAATCTTAAGGAAGAAGAGCAACGCCCCGGAGGGGCGTGCGGCTGATAGCCGGTGGTATGACCACCGGCAGGCGAGGCGAGGCCCCCTCTCCCCTGCACCCTGGAGGGGCGCGAGAGAAGACGTGGGAGCGAGGACGCTCAGCCATTGGCATGGCCTGCACCCCTCCAGGGTGCAGAAGAGAGAAGAGTGAGGGGGCGCGTACTCCGACTCCGGGGGTTGCACCCCCGGTTAATGTCCGATGCCCCTTCGGGGCACTGGCATGAGGGAGTTCTTCACTTTTCAGACACCCTCT
>WNGG01009480.1_pt1 | contig 10644 bp, 11 predicted proteins | sample 5400661 | NCBI WGS metagenome assembly WNGG01 (sample SAMN13153372, study PRJNA577476) | soil metagenome | isolation source: 100 cm soil or saprolite under Garry oak tree replicate 1 | place: USA:California | collected 2016-06-15
GGCTGGAAGATCGGGTGGGTGTACGGGCATCCCGACCTGGTGGAAGGCGTGGCGCGTGCCCACCAATTTATCACATTCGCGGTGCATCATCCGTCGCAGGAGGCGATTGCCTACGCGCTAAATCTGCCTGACACCTACTACGATGGATTTCAGGCGATGTACGAGACGAAACGGCAGTTGATAATGTCTGCACTGGACGACGGTGGACTTAGATATATTGCTCCTGAAGGTACTTACTTCGTCCTGGCGGATTTCTCAGATGTGTTCAATGGCACACCGGTCGAGTTCACGCGTTATCTGACGAAAGAGATTGGCGTGGCCTGCATCCCACCAGAGACGTTTTATGGGCCGGAACATACGTATATCGGGCGTAATTATGTGCGCTTTGCATTCTGTAAAAGCGATGAACTGCTGCAACAGGTGAAAGAGCGGTTCGCCAGGTTAGGCAAGTAAACTCAAAAACTCGTAGGCTACATTGGCCGCTAGCAAAGCTGTGATCTGTGTGGGATCATAGGCGGGCAGCACTTCAACGATATCGAAGGCGACAAAATTGGCTCCACGCAGACCGCGGAGGAGTTGGAGCGCCTCCCAACTGGTAACACCGCCGACCTCTGGTGTACCAGTACCGGGCGTATAGGCGGGGTCAACGAAATCGACATCGAACGTGAGGAAGGTGGGACCGCCGCCTACGCGCTCGCGTACTATGGCTGCCACTTCTGTCATATTATGCTGGCGCATTTCGTTGTTGGGCATAATGGCAAAACCCAGGTTGCGCGCGACTTCGTAATCAGCAGCAGCATAGATTGGTCCGCGCATGCCGACTTGAATGCAGCGCGATGGATCCAATAATCCTTCCTCCGCCGCCCGCTTGAATGTTGTCCCATGGTTATATTTCCTGCCGAAGTATTCATCCCAGGTATCGCTGTGAGCATCAAAGTGCGCTAATCCCAGCGGTCCATAACGCCGGGAGACGGCACGGAGTTCTGCCAGGGTGATTGAGTGATCACCGCCCAGGCAGATAGGAATAATCCCTGCTTCGAGAATTGGGTAGCGACTCTAGAAGGGGGTGATACAAGAGAGGTGAGGAGGTGACCCATGAAAGAACCGGGGAGAAAAGAGTAGGCGAGTCTGCCCCGTGTCCCAATCCGACCTGTCCGGGGTCCCATGTGGTACGAAATGGGAGCCATCGAGGCAGGCAACGCTATCACTGCCGCAGCCGCAAGAGGTACTTTGGCGAAACGCAAGGAACACCGATGTATGGGTTGAAGACCCCTGCCGCGGAGGTGGCCCAAGCGCTCTTGATCGTGTTGCGACGGGGCAGCTTGCGTGGCGCCGAAGAGATCACGGGCCACACATACGAGACCATCAGAGGATGGCGTGAGCAGGGTAGCGACGCATGCAAAGGCCATCACGCAGGTGTTGGCCAACGATCTGCACCTGAGCCAGGTCGAAATCGATGAGTTCTGGTCGTTTGTGCGAGAGCCAAAACGGCACCGGGGGCAGCCGGACGAGGGAGAACGCTGGGGATGCCTGGTCCAGGATCGGGACAGTCTCGTATTGAGCGACCCAAAGTGCGCAATGGCCGCTCATGTCGCCTCGATGTTCGCTGGCTACCTTAATTGCCATACGCGCACCAGACCATCGGCGCACCCAGAGGCTATAGCTGTCCCATTGGGTGACCAAGCTACCGATCGTATCCACCCATTAGTCAAACCATAAGCATACTTGCGATTTACTGTCTGAGCATCCCACACCTGTACCGTACCATCATCACTTCCAGAGGAGATATATTTGCCATCTGGAGACCATGCCACAGCCCACACAGTACTCTTATGACCGCCGTAGATATGTACAGGAGTACCTGTAGTAGCCTCCCACACTCGTACAGTCATATCGTCGCTTGAAGAGGCAATGTAGGTTCCATCTGGTGACCACGTAACCCCATGCACTCCATCGGTATGACCATGGCAGGTGGAGATACGTTTACCAGTGAAAGGATCCCATATCTGTACGGTTGTATCGTAACTTCCAGATGCAATACGTGTGCTATCTGGTGACCACGCCACACCTCCCAAGGCGTCTGTATGGCCTAGGTAACTGAAGAAATGATTCCCATTTGCGGCGTCCCACACATGTACTGTTTCATCAACACTTCCAGAGGCAATATATTTCCCATCGGGTGAGCATGACACAGCTACTACTTCATCAGAATGTCCTCGATAGACCAGGAAGGTTTTGCACTCCAAGGCATCCCAGACGTCTAATGTCCCGTTGTAGTAGCCAGAGACGATATGTGTATTATTAGCTGACCATGCCAGAGCTTGCACATTACTTGATGGACCATAGTAGGTACAGATGTTTTCGCCAGTAACCGCATCCCATATCTGGACCGTCCTGTCATCGCCTCCGGAGGCGATGTAATAGCCGTTGGGTGACCACCCTATTACCCAGACCGGCCTGGAATGGCCTCGATAAACAAAATCTACTGTTCCTGTCGACATATATCCTTACACCTCGGCTTATCTTTTGTTCCCGAGTAGAAAGGCTTCATCCAAGATAAGCTTTTCTGCGGCTTTCTGCTCACATGAAATCTCAACCTGGAACCCTCAATGAGTTTAAGAACGTTAGCCCAGTTCGGGGATCTATCCATAGGTTCCAATCAGGATTATTTAGGAACCAATGAGTTGAAAAGCGCATGGCGTCAGTGAAATCACTTCCTCCAATTCCCGCTGACCTTAGAGCCTCTTCGGCCACAGATCTCGCCTCGGGAAAGGTGAGGAAAGTTAACCCCCTTCTATTAAACTGCGCTGCAGCTACCTCTTGTACATCGTTGGCTAACAAGTGGTCGTTGATGTTTAGGAGAATAGCAGGAGCAGCACGTCTACTATAACCGGGCAATAATCTCATCATAGCGTCCTGATAGATATGGTGCGCTCTTTGACCTGTCCCACTATATTGATCACTAAGCTGGCCATAGCGTCCTAGGATGCAAGCGTTATGCACGACCCACTGTCCATCACCTACCGTGAAGGTATGGTCGTGTGCTACTTCTAGATTGTACATCACCTTCGTCCCTGGTACAATCTTCCAACCTGTGATGATCCCAGTACTCCCATCAGCTCGCAAGATATGCATCCCAATAACGAGTTGACCAGCCGATAAGAACCCTCTTTCGGTGGTTAAGAAAGGATGTTCACTCGTTGTATGGAGTAATTCTCCTTTCCCCATCTGCGCTTTGTGAGAGTTATTGTGACTAACTGCAACAAGGGTGAGATCAACTAAATCATGATCCGCGTGAATCCACACATGCAGGATGGGCTGAAGCTCCATTTTGTGGGTCCTGGGATTGTAGGCCAACACTTCATTGCCTACCTGGAGCTTGCCGATAGACCGCTTCCCATGATCGGTTGTCACTTGCGTATCAGGGGTGAAGCTGCATGAATCATCCAATACCGCCCTCCCGACTCTGCCCAGCAGGGGAGCCGCCGCCTTCAACACTCCCCCAGTCAGTCCACCGATCACCGCTCCTTCCACACCAGCCTGCACCAGCCCAGCACTCCAGGAACTGCGCGTCACCGCATTGTACGCCAGCCTCCCAGCGACTCCACTCACAGCGCCACTCAGCGCACCGATGCCGATTGCTTCCACCACGCCGGCGCCAGGTCCAAGGACACCCACGATGGCCCCCGACACGGCTCCACTGACGGCCGCCTGTAACAGCTCGCCCCCGGAAGGCGGTTTGCCCGTGGTCGCGTAGGACGTCACCGTCGTCACCGCGACGCCGATCACGGCTCCCACCGCTGCGCCAATCAGGGCCGTACACCACGGCCAGCAATGCCCCGTCGGGTCAGTGCGTCCCTCTGGATTATTTCCTACATAAGCATAAGGATCCATCCCACCCGCGTTGGTCTGCGTCGTGTCAGCTCGCACAAAGCGTCCACTCACAGGATCGTAGTAGCGGAAGTTATAGTACAACAACCCCGTCTGGCTGTCGAGCCGTTGCCCCGTGAAGTTGTAGGTGGTGGGCATCGTCCCCTGGCTGTAGCGCACCGCGCCATAGGGGGCGAAGAGCTGCACCGCCTGCGTCGCGCCCGTGCTAGTCAAGGCAATGGTACTGCTGCCCAGCACATCGGAGAGCAGGTAGGACAGCGTGCTGTTGGTGCGCATGGCCACGCGCTGCCCATTGACGTTGTAGTATTTGGTCGGGGTGATCGTGCCTCCACTGAGCACCGTCTCGCTGTAGCCATCAAAGGTGATAGTGTCGGTGACGCTTCCGGCGTTCACCCGCTGCAGCACGCGGTTGCCTTCATTGTCGTAGAGGAAGCCATCGCTGGCCGTCGTGCCACTGGGCGCCGTCCAACTGGCCAGGCGTCCTTCGTTGTCATAGCTCATCAGCGCGCCCGTCGGGCTGCTGCCACAGGTATGCCCACTGGTCGTGTCGGTGTTGCGGCAGGTCATGTTGCCCATGGCATCATAGCCAGCATAGGGATTGGGTATACTGCCCAGGGTGGTCGCCGCGTGCACGTGATTGATGTCGCCATAGGTGACGCTGCCCGCTGGGCCGCTGGCCATGCGATCCAGGCTGTCATAGCTGAAGGCTTGTTGGTAGGTGGGCAGGGTAGTGCCTGTGGGAGTATTCCCACAGTGATCGCCTCCGCTGGGCGTGCCGGTGTTGCCTGCCCACATGAGCCGGCTCAAGGCATCGTAGCAGTAGGACTGGTTCTCCGTCAGGGTGCCACCACCGGTGGTCGGGACGGTCGTGGCCAGTTGGAGCACGTTGCCCACGTTGTCGTAGGTGCGCCCCTGGCTCCAGATGGTGCTGCCCCCCACGCTGGCGCTGGTCGACTGCGGACGCTGGATGCCATCTTGACGCACGTTGGAGAGGCTTTGAGGTAAGAAAGGCGATGGAGATGATTACAGCGGGAAACTATTTCAGGGTCATGATAGAGAGGTCCGATCATGATGCGTGAGATCGTCATTCAGCTCATTGAGGAGTGGTCATACATCTACACATGCCCGGCGGCGATGGGTGCTCTTGCGTGGCGGCGCGAGGCGATGCCGCTGTGAGCCAGAAAACGCGCCAAGCGCTCTCTATCTTGATATCTTCCCCACGCTTGAAAAAAGCAACAGTATTCCAGAGATGCGGTGTTGTGCGACAGCCTGGTTTCATCATCGCAACAGCGCATTTTCAGCCACTCTTCCTGCATCGCGGACTCTATCTTTAAAAATCATCTCCGCGACGCCTGGCACGATCCTTCAACTCTTTTGCCCACTTGGGATTGTTCTGTTCAGCCTCAGCAAGCCGTGCTACATGGTCTGCACGATAGTGTACCTCAACCTCAATCTGATAATTCAGGAAATCAGCCAGGTTAGGATGTGCTTTGATGAAAGCACGAGGGTCCATCGCCTCACTGTAGAAGTACACCGGCGGGTCATCACCCTCACCGACACGGACGAAGTAGAACAGATATCCCTGGTGCATATAAAAGACGAGGGCATCCCCTGGCAGCGGCTCAGGGTAGCCATTCTCCCACAATAGTTCCATGGCCCCAGCTCGAAGACGCAGAAGATGTTCATAAAAGCAGTCGGAACCTCTGAGAAAGCCTCCAGCGCCATGTCCCATCCAGAGAAGGAACTCCTTATAAGCCCCTGGCAAGGGAAGTCCTAGCTGCTGCTCCAGTATCTGTATCTCATGCTCTGTACACGGGATGATTTTCTCGCTACGGACAAGACGTAGTTGCTCGAATCGCGCTTTCACTTCATCAAGGTACGCGGCCATCACCTCCTAAGTCCGAGGCTAATTGGACCACCCTCATGTCTCCTGTCAGTGTTGTGGCAGCAGACCTGATCTGCTGAGTTCGCTGCCAAAGACCAGCAAGAACACCTTCGACATCCTGAGCTACTAAAGACACGAGCTTACTGATCCCTTGCCGAGCGCCATCCCACCTGCGACCAGCCTACCTGAATAGGTACCTACCGTTGTCACCATTGATCATGCTCCAGTTACCCAATTGAAGGCGACAAACTCGCTTTCTGTCTCACCAATGACTGTCACATCGTTCCATTCGTTACTTACTTTCATTGCCTTGCCTATGTGCCCACGCCAACTGTATTCATGTTGAATGTTCCTGATGGTAAGGAGATTGGCATATTCATTGACGGTTCTCTGGAACATTTCTGGCAAGATTTCTTCATACTGGTCAGGAAGAGCAGCTCTGATCATGCGCAGTGCTCGCTGGATCATTGCAATATCTGCTTGAACACTGCGATACTCATACATGATGCACATAACCCAGAAATGAGCACTATCTCGAAAATCTGTTTTCGTCCCACGGAAGAGCCAGAATGTATCTTCATGTCCGCCCAGATGTTCTTGTACCATTAGAGGGATATATTCATCATGTGCTTGCTCTATTGCTTTTGCAAGGTCTTTTGGTGTAAACATTGTCGTCATGCTTAAACCTGGCATATCCCGCTTTGTTTAACACTCTCGTCTCACCGATGAGAGAGAAGGGTCGGTAGATCAGCTCTAGCTCTGGCTGCACTCCTCGCTGCCAGTTCAACATGGCAGCCAGACTAGGCAGTTATCATCACGTTTTTCGAGAGCCATGTGGTTTTGATGGTTATAATCGAGAAGCCACTTTTCATGTGCCGCGAGTAAGTCTTCCCAGGTGTACGCACTTTCAAAACTCCAGTCCCGCTTCAAGCTGCCAGGATCACGCTTGGGGAAATCTATTATTCCTTTGGCGCTGCCCGCTGCAAGTTAGGCTGAAAGCTCAGCAATCGCTAGGAGAAACTAGCGAAGTGAATAGATCACTAAGGGATCTGAACCGTGCTGTTCTTCAAGCCACTGGGATTGTCTCCAGACTTAATCCCAAATCTGATCAATGTTCAGGAAGGATCATCTTTCTTGTAGTCAATTCCATCATAGGCATCGCCCAAGGAAACAACTTTAGGAAGCCAGTGCAGTCCTTGATCTTCATACAAGCAGGTTAACAATTCAGTAAACGAGAAGGCAACGATCGTCGATGAACCAGGATGGGCATGGTTTCCTGGGGAACCATCGTAACAGCGTCCTAAGCGCTCCGGACTCAAGTCGATCGTCAGATAGTGCCTCTTCTCATCACGAGCGATCAGATACCAGGTCCAGGAAATATCCTCCAGAGAAGCAAGCTGTTCCTCTGGCATCAGCCCAGAAAACAAGATGGCATTGGCTAACATAACCTCAGGTGGAGGTACAACAATCATGGGATAAGGGCTCCGCTCGAACAAGGTCAGCCCGCCGCAGACGCCGCAGAACTCACGCAGGTCGTCGGGTAAGACGTGTCCGGGATGCAGAGCCGGAAGATGGAGATCCGCGCGGCTGATCGGATCCGCGACTGTGCAATCAGGTGTAGCTTGGATCCGAGCCACTAACTCACGAATAGACATGTGCTCCTCCCTTGAGATACTTATAGTCGATAGGTATATATTGATGCACGTCAAAATGCAGAGATCTTTGCCCAGGGTCATGTCTTGCCGCCAATACAAGCGATTTTCAATGGCCCAATGAACCCCGACCAGCTCCTACAAGCGAACCGCCCAGGCCTCGTGCCGCGACAATCTGATCGCCTGTACATAACTTGCTGATGCTTCTGGATTCATGATGTCCTGATAGAGGGGCATTGGGTATGCAAGACGTAGACAGTGAAGATCCATCCTTCATCTGCGCTTCACTTCACGAACTGTCCCGTCATAGGCATCGCCCAGGGAAATAACGTTAGGAAGCCAGTGTTCTCCTTTATCTTCATACAAACGGGTTAACAGCTCTGTAAACGAGAAGGCAACGATAGTAGAAGAGCCGGGATTGGCATGATATCCCATAAAACTATTGTAACATCGCCCAGCTCGTTCCTTGCTCAGATCTATAGTCAAATATTCGCCACTATCGTTCTGAGCGATGAGATACCAGGTCCAGGAAATGTCGTCGAAAGAAGAAGTCAGTTGCTCTGGCCTCAACCCAGGGAACAAGACGATGTTCGCTAAGACTACCTCTGTTGGAGGCACAATGATCATCGAGCAAGGGCTGCGTTCGAAGAGACTGAGTCCTCCGCACATCTCGTAGAACTCGCGCAGGTCATCGGGTAAGACGTGTCCCTCATGAAGCGCTGGAAGATGGAGATCTGAACGCTTGAAAGGAGTGGTAACCCTACAATCGGGTGTGGCTGCTATACGAGCCACTAATTCACGTACGGACATGCGCATTCCTCCTTTATTTCACTATTCACTCCTTCACGGCAACGAATAGATATACTGATGAAAGGCTCGAAAGTAATCCACTACCACATCACTAGGTACTCTTGCTGCATTAAACATACCATACGCTAAATCTTGTACCTCTCCTGGAGGGAGTGTGCTCCAATCTATATACCCAGTCAGACTTCCTGTCCTAGCTATACGCCAGTTGGCAAAATATGCTCGTGTGAGATTATGCTCAGCATCAGTGAGAACTACCGAAGGAGCATCACCAGAGGCATACTTTGCATTATTAGCTAGTGCCCAAACGTCCAACACCCCATGATGCTTTTGGAAACCAGATCTTATCGGGAACTTAGTATCATAGGGTACAATGTCATTATGCACAGGAACCTTCAGCGCACAATTATGCACCACCCACTGCCCAGCACCTACTGTGAAGGTATGATCCTGCGCTACCTCCAGATTATACATCACTTTGGTCCCAGGCACCACCTTCCACCCGGTGACCACACCTATGCGCCCATCGGCTCGCAGAATGTGCATCCCCAACTTGATCTGGCCTACCGGCAGGAAGCCATGTTCCATGGTGAAGAATGGGTGTTTCTGATTAGTATGCACCACCTCGCTCGTCTTTGTCGCAGCTTTGCCATGCTCACCCTTTGTCGTCGTCGTAATCGTCAGGTCCACCAGGTCGTGGTCATGGTTGATCCATATGTGCAAGATGGGCTCAGGCTCCATCTTGCCCGTCTTGGGATTATAGGCCAGGACCCGCTCACCTACATGTACCTTGCCAATCGCCTGCTTCCCATGTTGGGTGGCCACTACGGTCTGCGGCGTAAAGCTACAGGTCGTCCCCTCGAGATTCAGATGGGATGCTGTATCCTCCTCCACTGAAGAGAGCACTTTGCTCCCCACTCCCTTGAGCAGCGCTCCTGCCCCTTCCACCAATCCACCGGTGAGCGCTCCCGTCACCACTGCTTCACCCACACCACTCATCAGTGGCTTGCCTGACATCAGGTTTCCCACCATCTGCCCGGCTCCATTGGCCAGCGCTCCCACTGCCACGTGCGCCAGCGGTCCTGCCTCCGGTCCCACCAGCCCACTGATCGCCCCCGTCACCGCTCCCACCGCCGCTGCCTGCAGCAGTTCCCCACCGGTGGGTGCCTTGCCCTGGATGGCCGAGGTCACGACCGTGGCGGCGACACTGACAGCTGCCCCGATCACTGCCCCGATGAGCATGGTACATAACGGCCAGCAATGCCCCGTCGGATCGGTGCGTCCTTCTGGATTGTTGCCCACATAGGCATAGGGATCCATCCCACCCGCGTTGGTCTGCGTCGTATCGGCCCGCACAAAGCGTCCGCTCACCGGATCATAGTAGCGGAAGTTGTAGTAGAGCAAGCCCGTCTGGCTATCGAGGCGCTGCCCTGTGAAGTTGTAGGTGGTGGGCATCGTCCCCTGGCTGTAACGTACTGCGCCATAGGGTGCAAAGAGTTGGACCGCCTGGGTGCTGCCGGTACTGGTCAGGGCAATCGTGCTGCTGCCCAGCACATCGGAGAGTAGGTAGGAGAGCGTACTGTTGGTGCGCATGGCCACACGCTGGCCGTTGATGTTGTAGTACTTGGTCGGGGTGATCGTGCCCCCAGTGAGCACCGTCTCGCTGTAGCCATCAAAGGTGATGGTGTCGGTGGCGCTTCCGGTGCTCACCCGCTGCAGCACGCGGTTGCCTGCGTTGTCGTAGAGGAACCCATCGGTAGCCGTGGTCCCTGTGGGGGCCGTCCAACTGGCCAGGCGTCCTTCGTTATCGTAGCTCATCAGCGCCCCGGTCGGACTGCTGCCGCAGGTGTGCCCACTGGTGGTGTCAATGTTGCGACAGGTCATGTTGCCCATGGCATCATAGCTGGCATAGGGGTTGGGCATGCTGCCCAGGGTGGTTGCCGCGTGCACATGATTGATGTCGCCATAGCTGACGCTGCCTGCTGGACCGCTGGCCATGCGATCCAGGCTGTCATAGCTGAAGGTCTGTTGATAGGTCGAGAGCGTAGTGCCCGTAGGCGCGTTGCCACAGTGATCCCCGCCCGTGGGCGTGCCGCTGTTGCCCGCCCAGATGAGCCGACTCAAGGCATCGATGGGGACATATCTACTTACACTAGATGGGCAGTAAATCTTTGCGCAAGTAGGCAAGTTCATCGGGAATCAGGTGGCTGATGTATTGCAGCCCTGGCAAGCCGCCATAGTGCAAACAGATGCGCAGGTAGTTCACAAATGTGGTCTGATGCCACTCATCGCGCAGCAGCGCATCTGCTGCCGCATCAGGCACCTCTATCCAATACGGTCCTGCACCACTGACATTATACTTGAGTTCGTAATCGGCAGCAATAGGCAACTGAAATGGGCTTTCTTCAT
>WNGG01017791.1_pt1 | contig 10644 bp, 5 predicted proteins | sample 5400661 | NCBI WGS metagenome assembly WNGG01 (sample SAMN13153372, study PRJNA577476) | soil metagenome | isolation source: 100 cm soil or saprolite under Garry oak tree replicate 1 | place: USA:California | collected 2016-06-15
GTGAACGAGCTGGGGCTGAGCCTGGCCATCGTCCAGCGCCGCGACTTGAGCGAGGAGCAGATCGCACAGCTCGGCGGCCTCGCCGTGCTCGCCAGCGTCGCCATCTTCGTGCTGTCGGTCGGGCTGGCCGGGCCCGTCGCGTCGTTCTTCGGCGAGCGCACGGTCCGCGGGATCATCATCGCACTGAGCCCGACGTTCGTGATGCGCGGCGTGCAGGTGGTGCCCCGCTCGCTGCTCGCGCGCGACCTGGAATTCCGCCGGCTCGCGTGGATCGACGCCGGCGAAGCGGTGCTGTGGAGCTCCACCACGCTGGTCGGCGCTTTCCTGGGGCTGCGGTACTGGGCCCTGGCGTGGGGAGCGGTCGTGAGCGGGTTCGCAGTCATGGGCGTGTTATGCCTGCTGCGGCCGCACCGGCTCGCCTGGCCCCGGGACTTCAGGTCGATCGCCGGTGCGATCAACCTCGGGTGGTACGTGGTGATCTCGCAGCTCTGCTGGTACGTGTACAACCACGCCGACTTGATGATCGTGGGGCGGCTGCTGGGCAAGGCAGCGCTCGGTGCCTATACCAAGGGCTCGGACATCGCGAGCATTCCGGTCGATCGTATCAGCGCGATGATCGGACAGGTCACACCTGCGGTGTTCGCCGCGGCCCAGGACGACCAGAAGGCGTTACGGCGCTATCTGCTCGGGCTGACGGAAGGCCTGGCGCTCATCACCTTCCCCATCTCCGTCGGGCTGGCGTTGCTCGCCGACCTGTTCGTGCTCACGGTGCTGGGGGAGCAGTGGCGCCCGGCCATCGTCCCGTTGCGCCTGCTCGGGCTGTACGGCGGGTTCCGCGCAATCTTCAACCTGTTTCCGCAGATGCTCGTCGCCACCGGGCATGCGCGCCTCAACATGCGGTTCAACCTCCTGATGGCGGTGTGGCTCCCGACGGCGCTCTACGTCGGCGCCCATTGGGGCACGACTGGCGTCGCGCTCGGGTGGGTGATCGGGTATCCGCTGGTCACGATCCCCTGCTTCGTGCGCGCGACGTTGCGCATCCTCGGCTTGCGCGCCCGGGACTACCTCCGCGCGTTGTGGCCGGCGGCGAGCGCCGCTACGGGCATCACGGTGACCGTCCTGGCGCTGCGGGTCATCCTGCCACAGGCGTGGTCTCCTTGGCTCCACTTGGGCGTGGTTGTGCTCGCGGGAGCGGTGGCCTACGTCGCAGTGCTGTTGCTCGCCCATCAGGCCCGCATGCAGGAAGTCGCGTCTCACGTGGTCGAGCTCACCCGTGTCCGGCATGCGAAGCCGTCACCGGCCTACGCGACCGCGGTGTCGGACGGGCGCCCCCGCTTGCTCCTCATCAGCTACCACTTCCCGCCCGACGCGGCGGTGGGGGCGCTCCGCTGGCAGAAGCTGGCGCGGTACGCCGCGGAGCGCGGCTGGGGGTTGGACGTGATCGCGCTCGATCCGGCGTGCCTCGCGCACAGCGACCCCAGCCGCACGGAAGACCTCCCGGCCGGGGTTCGCATCTACGGGATCCCGGTGCGGCAGGTGTGGGTGGAGCGGGCGGTGGAGCCGGTCTGGCGGTTGCTCGATCCGGCGCGCCGCCTCAGGCGCTGGTCGGGTCAGGCCGACGCCGTCGCGCGCGTGGCGCGACCGCATCCCGAGTCACTGGCGCGCGGAGCGATGCGGTGGCGGCCGCGGGGGCCGCGGGACCTCGCACGCGCCTACTTTGCCTGGCTCGAGTACGCCCGGACCGGGCGCTGGGCCCGTGCGGCAGCGCGCCGCGCCATGCAGGTGATCGAGCCTGGGGTGCACCGGGCGGTCATCAGCTGCGGCCCACCCCACATGGCGCACGAGGCCGCGCGGCGCGTGGCGCGCCGGACGAGGCTCCCGTTCATCGTGGACCTGCGGGACCCGTGGAGTCTCGTCCAGCGTCTGCCGGAGGCGATCGCCAGCCCAGTGTGGTTCGCGTTGGCGGCGCGCTACGAGCGGCGCTGCGTCGACCAGGCGTCGCTGATCGTCACCAACACCGATCCGTTGCGCAACGTGATGCGCGGTGTGTACCGTGCGGCCGCGAGCCGGATGATCGCGGTGCCGAACGGCTGCGACGAGGAGGCGGTGCCGCCCTCCCGGCATGGGCGGCGGTTCGTTATCGGGTACGCCGGGTCCATTTATCTCGACCGCGATCCGCGGCCGCTGTTTCGCGCCGCGGCGCAGCTCGTCACCGAGCGGGGAGTCACGGCGCGCGACTTCGGCATCGAATTCATGGGATCCGTGCGAACCTTCGACGGCGTGCCGATCGAGCAGATCGCCGCCGAAGAAGGAATCGCGGAGTTCATCCGCACGTACCCGCCTGGTCCGCGGGCGCGGGCGCTCGAGTTCCTCTCCTGCGCTACGATGCTCGTGATCCTGCCGCAGGACTCGGACATGGCCATTCCGGCGAAGATCTTCGATTACATGCAGTTCGACGCCTGGCTGCTGGCGCTCGCCGACGACGGTAGCGCTACGGAGCAGCTGCTGCGAGGCTCGACTGCCGATGTCGTAGCGCCCGACGCGATCGACACGATCGCCGGGCTGCTGCACCTGCGCTACCTGCAGCACCTCCGAGGCGAGTGGCCCGAGCGCCTCGCAACGGATCCCCGCTACAGTCGGCGGGAGCAGGCGGATCGGCTGTTCGTCGCGCTCGAGGCGATCACCGGCGTCCCACCCCGCCCGGTGGAGGAGCCCGCGCTCGTATGTGCGGCATCGTAGGCATCGTCCATCGGGACGCCGAGCGGCCCGTCGATCCGACGATCATCCGAACGATGTGCGATGCGATCCGTCATCGCGGCCCGGATGACGAGGGAACGCTCGTCAGGGGTCCGGTCGGCCTCGGGATGCGCCGCCTCAGCATCATCGACTTGGCCGGAGGTCGCCAGCCGATGACGAACGAAGACGGATCCAAAGTGATCGTCTTCAACGGCGAGATCTACAACTACCGCGAGTTGCGGCCGGCACTGCTCGGCCGCGGTCACGTGCTGCGAACGCACAGCGATACCGAGACGATCGTGCATCTCTACGAGGAGCTCGGGCCCCGGGCGGTCGAGCGGTTGCGCGGGATGTTCGCCTTCGCCGTATGGGACGCGGACGCACGCTCCTTGTTCCTGGCACGGGACCGCTTCGGGATCAAGCCGCTGTATTACGTGACGGCGCCGTGGGGGCTCGCCTTCGCCTCGGAGCTGAAGGCGCTCGTCGCGGCCGGGCTCACGGCCCGCCAGCTCGACTGGAATGCGCTCGACGCCTATCTGCAGCTCGGCTACATCCCGGCGCCGGCGACGCCGTTCCGCGACGTGCGCAAGCTCGAGCCCGGCCACTGGCTCCGGTGGGGCGACACCGGCGAGGTCATAGTGCATCAGTACTGGGACCTTCCCCACCACCAGACCCCCGCGCCGTCCGACCTCGACGAGCAGGTCCTGCGCTGGCTCGACGAGTCCGTGACGGCCCACTTGGTGAGCGACGTGCCGGTCGCGGCCTTTCTCTCCGGCGGCCTCGATTCGTCGGGGGTGGTCGCGAGCATGGCGCTCGCCGCCCGAGGGGAAGGGGAGGTCCCGCACGCGTTTACAGCTCGCTACGTCGGGTCGGGAGCCACCGCGGCAGACGAGACCGGCCTCGCCCGCGCGCTGGCGCACCGCTACGGCGTGCGCCTCACCGTAGTGGACATCGCGCCGGAGCTGCGGGACCGGTTCGAGCCAATCGTGCGCGCCCTCGACGAGCCGCACGCGGACGACTCCGCCCTCCCGACATGGGCGTTGTCCCAGGCCGTCGCGAGCTCCTACAAGGTCGCGCTCACCGGCATCGGCGGCGACGAGCTGTTCGCCGGGTACCGGCGTCACGTCGGACTGCTCGCGGCCGACCGCTACGCGCGGCTTCCCGCCGCGCTGCGGCGCGGGGCGGCGGGGCTGGCGCAGCTGCTTCCCGACGCAGCGGGGGGCGGGCTCGGGAGAGACCGGTTGAAGCGATTCCTCCGCGGCGGCGATGGGGGCACGGCTGAGCGTTACCTCGCCTTACTGAACCGGGCCGACGATTCGATGCGGGCCGCCCTCTACACGCCGCAACTCCGCGCGGTCATCACGGGAAACCTGGCCCTGGAGCGCTTCCGGCACCTGCACCAAACCCATGGCGCGCCAACAGGACTCAGCGCGGCGCTCTACCTCGACTTTAAGACGTTCCTTGTTGACGATGTCCTGGCGCTCTCCGACCGGCTATCGATGGCCCACTCTCTCGAGATCCGCGTGCCGCTCGTGGACCACGAGCTGGCGAGCCGTGTTTTCTCGCTACCCGACCGCGTGAAACTCGGCCGGTGGGAGACGAAACGGCTGTTTCGGCGCGTGCTCGCTGCCCGCTTGCCGCCCGAGCATCTCCGGGCGCCCAAGCGCGGCTTCGTCGGCCCGACCTCCGCTTGGCTGCGTCACGAGCTGCGCCCAGTGCTCGAGGACGAGCTCTCATCCAGCCGCTTGACCCGCCTCGGCTATTTCGATCCGACTGCCGCGGGGCGGCTACTTGGAGAGCATTTCGCCCTGCGGCACAATCGCGAGACGATCCTGTGGGCGTTGCTGTGTTTCTCGACATGGCATCGAATGTACGTCGAGACTCCCGCCTCACTGCCCTACGAAGCCCGCACCGCGCGTGCGCTGCCGGTCGACGCGTCCGCGTCTGGCGCTCCATGAGTGCGGCGACGCCGGTCTCCGTGGACGAGCGGCCGTACCCGGCACCCGTCGACGGCCGTGCGCTCGATCATTCGCTGCTGCGCGGGATCGCCTGGACCGGGGCGACGCGGTGGGGGACGCAGCTACTCAGTTGGACGTCGACCGTGATCGTCGCCCGGCTGCTCGCCCCGACCGACTATGGCCTCGTCGGTATGGCGGCCATTTATCTCGGCTTCGTGCAGCTCGTGAACGAGTTCGGCCTGGGCGCCGCAATCGTCACGCGGCGCGACCTCGCTGAGGATCAGATTGCACGCCTCGGCGGATTCGCGCTGCTCGTGGGGTCGGGCTTCGTCGCGCTGTCGGGCCTGCTGGCCGCGCCCCTCGCGGGGTTCTTCGGGGAAGCGGCGGTCCGGTGGATCATCATCGCGTCGAGCTTCACATTCCTCGCCGGCGCTCTCCAGATCGTACCCCGGGCCCTGCTCGGCCGCGCCCTCGATTTCCGGCGACTCGCCTGGGCGGACGGCGCCGAGGCCATTGTGTCCACGATCGCCACGCTCGCGCTTGCAGTGGCCGGTATGCGGTACTGGGCCCTGGTGTTCGGACCCTTGGTCGGACGCGTCACGAGCACCGTGCTCGTCGGGGCCTGGCGCCCGCACCGGTTGGCATGGCCGGGCGACTTCCGCTCCATCGCCGGTGCGGTGAGCTTCGGCTGGCACGTCGTAGTGGCCCGCTTGGCCTGGTACCTGTACAGCAACGCTGACTTTGCAGTCGTGGGCCGCGTCCTCGGGAAGGTCGCCCTCGGAGCGTACTCCATTGGCTGGACCCTCTCGAGCATTCCCGTGGACCGCGTCACGGCCCTGGTCGCCAGCGTGACGCCGCCGGTGTTCTCGGCGGTCCAACACGACCCGCCCGCGTTGCAGCGCTATCTCCGAAACCTGACCGAGGGGCTGGCGTTTATTACGTTTCCGGCCGCCGTGGGCATCGCCCTCGTCGCGGACGAGTTCGTCGTGTTCGTGCTCGGAGAGCATTGGCGCGCGGCAATCGCTCCGCTGCGAATCCTGGCCTTGTCGGCTGCGCTGCGGTCGGTCAGCCCTCTGCTGCCCCAGATCATCGTGTCCACCGGCCACACGAGGCGGAATATGCAGTTCACAATACTGGCCGCGCTCGTCCTGCCGATCCTGTTCTACGTCGGCGCCCACTGGGGCACCACCGGCGTCGCAGCTGCCTGGCTCGTCGGGCATCCGGCATTCGTGATGTCGCTGCTCCTGGCGTACGTACTGCGGCTAACCCACCTGTCGTTATCCGCCTACCTACGATCCCTGTCCCCGGCGGCGAGCACGACGCTGGTCATGGTGGGCGCGGTGCTGGTAGTGCGGTTCGCGAGTCCGCTTTCGTGGCCCGTGGGCGCCCGTCTCGGGATGCAGGTTATCGCCGGAGCCGCGGCGTACGTCGCGGTGGTGTACTACGCTCACCGCGCACGCCTCCGGGCGTTGTGGGCGCTGCTCCGCGAGATGCGTGGCTGAGACGCTAGAGCTCGAGGCCGAGGCGCCGGAGGGACTCCACGATGAACGGCGCGGGGTCGCGCCAGCGCCAGATCTCTTCTCGGTCGCGGCCGGGACGCCACCGGAGAAACGCACGCACCGCGGCGAGCCGCCCCCTCGCCCCATCACCGTCACGGAGCCGTAAATAGAGGTGGTCGACGTCGCCCCAGAACCAACGGCTGCGCACGCCGACGCGGTAGCCGCCGACGGTCGGCACGTCTCGCCCCAGCGCGCAGGCAACGAGCAGCGCAGGAAAGTCCACGCCGGCGTCGATCGCCAACTGGAGTGAGCCCCACAGTCGGCCGTTCACCTCCATGAAGATGTGACGACCGGTGTCGGGATCTCGCTTGCACTCGATCATCGCGACTCCCTGCCAGTCGAGCTGTGCAAGGAGGCGGCGGCCCGCCGCTGCCAGCGCCGGCTCCACCGCGATGCTCTCGCGGTAGACGCTCACGCCTCCTTCCGGCGGCTTTTCGCGCAGGCGTCGGTGGCCGAACTCTGCAATGATTCGCCCATTCCATCGAAGTACAAACAGGCCCTCTCCCGTTCCGCGCACTCGGCGTTGCAGCAGCACGGGGAACGCGCCGTCCGGCAGCGCGGCGAGCGCGGCGCGGCAGCTCGCCACGTCGTTCACAAACGCCACGCCGAGTTTCCGCTTCGCCGGCACGGCGATGCCGCTGGACACCACTGATCGATGCGGCTTGATGACCGCGGGAAAGAAGTCGGCGCCGGGGACGTGGTTGCGGTCGGCGGGTGTCCTGAGCGTCACCGTTTCCGGCACCCCAAAGCCCGCCTCGCGCGCGCAGCCGAGCGTTGCGTGCTTGTCGGAGGCCGCACGGAAGGCCGAGAGGCTGGGAAGCGGGAGCGCGAGCGTTTCGGGAAGCGCCGCGCGATGCTCGAGCAGCGCTTCCACGGACGCGTCGGTGACGGGCAGCAGGACACCCGCGCCCAGTCCGGCCGCGAGGCTGCCCACCGCAGCCGCGTAGCCCGCGGGGTCCGCAAGCGCGTCGGCCCGTAGAATGCATCGTCCCACCCGGCGCGACACGCCGGCGAGGGACAGGCGACGATCCGCCGCCACGTGTACCTCGTAGCCCGCCGCGACGAGGGAGCGGGCAGCGGCTAGGCTGGCCCTTTCATTGCCGTCGGTGATGAGGACGCGCATGGTATGTACGACCTGATAAAACCGTGCCACACGGGTGCATAAGGCGAGAGATTCCCGCTGTGGCGTCCTCGCAACGGTTTCAACCAAGCAGATGAGCAGCGTCGTGGCGTCGGTCTTGCGGTTGGCGGCGCCGGACCGGCGCTGGAATCTGTTGCTGGCTTGTCTCGTGGTGTACCTGATGACCGCCGTCGGCCGCGTGCACCAGGTCTTCGCGCTCCTCGAACCGCTCCATCTCGCGCTCGTGTCCGGCGCGCTGGCGACGGCGTACTGCCTCCTGAGCCGCGGCATCGCACGGCGACTCAGTACCGCTTTGCGATTCCCCACGACGCGGTTCGTCCTGGCGCTCGCGTTCTGGATGGGGCTGTCGATCCCCGGTGCGTTGTGGCCGGGCGGAGCGTTCCACCTGTTCACCGATCAGTTCCTGAAGTCGGTCGTAGCACTAGTCGTCCTTGTCGCCGCCGTGCGCGGGATCCAGGACGTCGAGCGGCTGGCGTTTGCGTACTTCTTGTCTGCAAGCATCTATGCTGCGGTCGTGCTTACGCGCTTCAACGTCGGTGGCGACGAATGGCGCCTCGGCTCGTTGTATTACTACGACGCGAACGAATTCGCGACGCTCGCGGTGATGTGCCTGCCGCTGGGGGTTTACTTCATGGTGCGCCCCCGCCCGTTGTGGCGCCGCCTGGTCAGCGTACCCGCAGTCGCCGCTCTCGCCGTCGGGTTCATCTGGACCGGCTCGCGCGGCGGCTTTCTCGCCCTGCTCGCTGTCGGCGCGTTTCTCCTGCTGCGTTACACGGCGATTCACGCGCGCTGGCGTATCCTCACGACCGCGCTGCTGGCACTCGTGTTCGCAGCCGCCGCCACCGATAGGTACTGGAAGGAAATGAAGACCGTCTTGCAGCCGAAGGACGACTACAACCTCACCGATGAACAAGGCCGGGTGAAAGTCTGGAAGCGCGGTCTCGGATACATGCTGCAGCGCCCGGTACTGGGGGTAGGCGCCGATAACTTCCCAACCGCGGAGGGGTCGCTCTCGCCCCTGAGGGAATCGGCGTCGTTGGGCCGGGGCGTGAAATGGTCGGTGGCACACAACAGCTATCTCCAGGTCGGCGCCGAGCTCGGCGTCCCGGGACTGGTTTTTTTCTTGGCGATGCTCGGCACCGCCGTCGGCGCCATGCGCGCGGTGCGGCGGAGCCGGCTTCCTCGACCGCTCGGCGAGCGCAGCCCGCCTGCCGCCCAGCTCGCGCAGGCCCTGACGGCGGCCCTCATCGCGTATATGGTGGGCGGTTTCTTCCTCTCGCTAGCGTATCACGAGTTACTGTACACGCTCATCGCCTTGATCGTGGCGCTGCGGAAGGTGACGCCGATAGTGGTCACCCGTCCCGCGCCGCGAAGCGGTTGGACGGCACCGCCGTACGGTTCGCTGCCGCGGCGGGTCTGAGTCCTTACCCGCGCGTCGCGGCCCCCACGCCCGCGGCCAACCGATACGCTTCATCGAGCTTCCGCCCCACGGCGTCCCAGGCGTAGCGGCGCACAACGAGGTCACGGCCTGCCTGACCCAGCCGCCGCCGCAGCGAGGCGTCGCGTTCCAGGCGGCGCACCTGTGCGACGAACTCCGCCGGCGTCTCCGCCCGCAGGTAGTGGTCGTCCTCGAGAACTTCCAGCCCCTCGACCGCTAGGCCGGTCGCCACAACGGGCTTTGCCATCGCCAACGCGTCGAGGATTTTGAGTCGGGTGCCACCACCGTCACGAATAGGACAGACGTAGATCGATGCGGCGTCGAAATAGGGGCGAACGTCCTCGACCCGCCCGGTCACGGAGATCCGCGGATCGCGCGTGGCCGCGTGTAGCTCGGGAGGCGGATCGCGTCCGACGAACATCATGCGCCGGCCTGGGTCCTCGGTGAGCAACGCCGGCCAGATCTCACTCAGGAAGTAGCGGACCGCTTCGCGATTGGGATACCAGTTCAGCGTTCCCGCGAACACCAGCCCGCCCACCTCCGGCCGTCCCGAGGAACCGGGCCGGAAGTACTCGACGTCGACGCCGTTGTCGATCACGCACGTCCTCGCCGCCGGCGCGATCTCTCGCAGCCGGGCTGCATCGAGGTCGGACACAGTGAAGTTGACAGCCATCTCGGGGCATCTCAGACGCTCCAGACGCTGCAGTTTCGCCGCTTCGCGTCGAAAATACAGACGCCTGGGGAAGCGCTCGCGTCCTGCTCGCCGCTCGGCCAGCTGCGACTCCACGTTGTGATGGTTGAGAGCGATCGGCACGTCGTGCCATGCGGTCGCGTACGGCAACAGCCCCAACGTGTCGAGGTGGATCAGATCAAACGACTGATCCGCGGCGAGCGATCGCACATACGCGTGCATTGCAGGACTGTAGAGCCAGTTCTGGTCGTACGGGGCGGGGTGGAAGAAGCTGGCGGCTGCCATCGCCGCGCGCCGCACCGAAGATCGGTCCCACAAGTGGGGGAACACGCGGATCCCGGCGGTAAACTCGGCGAGGTGGCGCGTGGCCCCATCCACCGCCTCCGACGTCGGCAGCACGGCGCGCATGTTCAACGCGACGAGGTGGACCGAATGCCGGCGGGCTGCCTGGCGCAGCAGGTGATAGCTGCGCTGCAGGTTTCCGCCCGCGGGGGGATAAGGAACGAAGTGTGACAGCCAGAGGATCTTCAGCCCGACACCCACCTCCGGGGCGTCGGCCCCCGGCGGCGCCCGCCACAGATCAACCCTCGAGACCGTACTGCCACGTCCCTCCATTCGGCCTCCCAGCTGCGACCAGACTGTGTGGCGACGGCAAAGGCACGAACCATGCCCAGCGGCCCCCCACTCCGGTCCCGTCTGCACTGTTGCTCGGGCGCGACAGGCGCGGCCGACGGGAGAATACAACAGGCCCGGCCACTGATGCGCCGGGCCTGTCTCAAGAACCGCTGCTTGGCGAGCTAATGCCCGCTGATATGAATGTGGTCGAACCAGTAGTAATCGTTCCGGGTCTTGGTATCACAGCACCCGCCCCACACCGGGTCGAGGTGGTACTCGCTCAGCCCCACCGACGGCATCGGCACCCCCGTGTAGCTCCCGATCAGCTGGCCGTCCATCCACCACTTCACCACCCCCCCGTTGTAGTCCACCAGCCACTCGAGCTTATGCCACACCCCGAACGTCACGGGCACATGGTTCACGTTCGGCACCAGCCACACATCTTGTGAGTTCGAGAACTGTGGGAACGCGCGCAGCTCGTAGGGGCCGCCCGGCGGGCCGTACAT
>WNGG01044913.1_pt1 | contig 10644 bp, 5 predicted proteins | sample 5400661 | NCBI WGS metagenome assembly WNGG01 (sample SAMN13153372, study PRJNA577476) | soil metagenome | isolation source: 100 cm soil or saprolite under Garry oak tree replicate 1 | place: USA:California | collected 2016-06-15
GCGGCGCGTCGCCGGCGGTGGCCGGATCGAGGGTGGCCGGGACGCCGGGATCGTCGCGCGTGAGGTCGGGGCTGATCACCGTCCAGCGCCGGCCGCCGTCCACCGTGCGGAACAGCCGCTCGCGCGAGAAATAGAGGACGCCCGAGTCGCGGCGCGAGAAGGCCAGGGGCAGGGTCCAGGTCGCGCGGTCGACGTCGCGGTGGAGGAGCGTCGGGTCGACCGACTGCGTCTGCTGCGTCCGCAGATCGAGCCGGTCCACCCGCCCCCCGTAGATCACTTCCGGGTCCCTCGGGTCGGGGGCAATCATGTCGCTCTCGTAGCCAGCCGTCATCTCGCGGAACTGCATCATGGTGATGCCGTCGACGATGGTGGTACGGCTGGGAAGCCCCGCCGCTCCCGAGTCCTGCTGCGCGCCGTACACCCAGTAGGGGAACCGGTCGTCGGTGACGACGTGGTACATCTGGCCCGTCGGCTGGTTGTGCCAGGAGCTCCACGTCCGGCCGCCGTTGAGCGAGACGACCGCGCCCTGGTCGACCCCGAGCATCCGGCGCTCGGGATGATCGACGTCGATCCACAGCTCGTGGTAGTCGTCGCCGCCGGGCGCTCCCTGGATGGGGACGAAGGTCCTCCCGCCGTCGCGCGAGCGATAGAGCGCGGTGTTGCAGGCGTAGACGACGTCCGGATCGCGCGGCTCGACCGCGATGCCGCCGAAGTACCACCCGCGGCCCCAGATCCGCCGGTCGCCGCTCGCGCGGTTCCAGCTCGCCCCGCCGTCGTCGGAGCGGTAGAGCCCGCCGTCCGGGGCATCCACCATCGCGTAGACGCGTTCCGGACGGCTCGGAGAGAGGGCGAGCCCGATGCGGCCGGGCTTCGCGGGGAAGCCGCGGCCGACGAGCGGCGTCCAGGTGTCGCCGCCGTCGGTCGACTTGTAGAGGCCGCTGCCCGGCCCGTTCGACGGCGGGTACACGCTCCACGGCGGGCGGCGCGTCTGCCACAGCGCGGCGTACACCACCCGGGAGTCGCCGGGCTCGAAAGCGAGGTCGATCGCTCCGGTGTTCTCGTCCTTGAAGAGGACCTTCTGCCAGGTCGCGCCTCCGTCGGCGGAGCGGAACACGCCGCGCTCGGCGTTGGGCCCATAGGGATGGCCGAGGGCCGCCACCAGCACCCGCTCCGGGTCGCGCGGGTCGACGAGGATCCGGCCGATCTGCTGAGTGTCGGCAAGACCGATCTTCGTCCACGTCTTCCCGGCGTCGAGCGACCTGTACATGCCGTCGCCCTGGGCGATGTCGGAGCGCATGTCGGCCTCTCCGCTGCCGACGTACATCACCCTCGGGTCCGAAGGCGCGAGCGCGATCGCGCCGATGGCGCCGATGGGCTGGCCATCGAAGATCGGCCGCCACGTGCGGCCGGCGTCGATCGTCTCCCAGACCCCGCCGTTCACGCTGCCGAAGTAGAGATGCTCGCGCTCGCCGGGCACGCCCGCGACCGCCAGCACCCGGCCGCCGCGGAAGGGGCCGATGAGCCGCCAGCGCAGCTCCTGGAAGAGAGCGGGATCGACGCCGGCCGCGGCCGGGGTGGACGCCGCCGTCAGGGCAGCGACGAGTGCGAGCGTCCCCATCCGACCGGCTCGAGAAACCATGCCTGGCGCTCCTTGGTGGCGAAGCACGCAGGCTAATGTGCCGCCGCGCCCCCCGTCAAGACGGCGTTCTTGACTAGGGGCGCGGGAAGGGAGTAGCTTTCGATGGGTTTCCCTCCCTTGCGGGCGACGCCTCCACGACCGTAGAGGCTCGCGCGTCGTCCACGGCCGGCTTCATGGAGGTGTGTTATGAAGCGTCAACGCGGGTTCACCCTCATCGAGCTCCTGGTCGTCATCGCCATCATCGCGATCCTGATCGGCCTGCTCCTTCCGGCGGTGCAGAAGGTGCGCGAGGCCGCGAACCGGGTGACCGCGGTGAGCACCCTGAGGGCGATCGACACCGCCCAGAGGGCCGTCCTCCAGCAGAAGGGCCGCTTTGGCACCCTGGAGGAGCTCGTCCGCTCCTCGGACCTGGGCCTGGTACTGGTCGAGGAAGCGCCGGGCACCGCCGTCAAGCAAGGCTACGTCTACGCCGTCGCGACGGGAACCTCCCCTGCGGGCTTCCTTTGGGGGGCGGTGGCGGCCCCGGTCGGGCGAGCCTCATCCGGCGGGTCGTTCTACGCGGACGAGACCGGCCCCGTCCGTGAGCTCGCACCCCCCTGCCCGCCGGGGATGAGCCTGGTGCTCGCAGGAGGCCAATGGAAGTGCGACTCGGATGCCTTCGGCGCGAATCCCTCTTCGCTGCGCGGCGCGTTCTGGTCCGGCGCCCACAACTGGTCGACTGCACCGGAGCGCAGCGGCCTGGTTTGGCAGTCGAACTGGGGGGGCCGCCTTCCCGCTGCCGACTGGTCCGGCGCCCTCAACTGGTCGGCTTTCGTGAACCCGAACACCGTGGCCACGCAATGGTCCGGGGCGCATCACGAGTCGGGGGCCGGCTTCACCTGGAACACCTGGGCCGGCGGCGCGAACGCCCCCGCCTTCGGGAACGCGATGGGAGTGGCCGCCATCGAAACCCTCGACCTTCTCCTTCCCGGGGCGCTGGCGGGGGCCAAGGATCTCCTGCGCAACCCCGACTTCCTGCCGGCCGTTCAACGCGAGTTCGACGTCAACGGCGACGGCAAGCTGAGCCTCGCGGAGATCCTGAGCGCCGACCAGATCCTGGCCATCGCGGACAGCCACGGAGCCGCGGTGAGCCCGGAAGTCGCCGCCATCGTGCGGCGGTTGGTGGACGGGCTCCGGCAGCAGTTTCAACCGGTCGCCGGTGAAACGGCCCTGCCCGCGGTGCAGATCGGGTGCCTGGAGGGAAGCCCGGGGGCGTTGCTCGAGCTGGCGAGCCAGGGCGCGTACGCGTCGCTCGACGTCCTCAGAGACGAAGTCTCCCACCTCGATCCGCGACCGGCCCCGGCGGGCGACATGACGAGCGGGGAGCTCCAGGTGAACGAGCGTCGCAAGGCGACCCTCCTCGGCCTGACCGAAGGAATGCCGCCCATGCTGCGCTTCGGCCAGGCCGATGAGCTCGTGGAGCTGCTACAGAAAGTCCGCGAGCTGGTCGACGGCGCCCCCGGCCCCTCAGATTGGGTGGCGGGCGATGCCGCGGTCCGCCTCCGCGCGCAGATCGACGCCACGCTCGCCCTCATCGGCCTCCGCACGCGTCGGCCCTGAGGCGAGGTCGATGAAGCGGCCGACCTAGGGTTATCGGGGAGACGCTGCGTTCGGTGTTCCGAGGTCCGTTGTCATCTTTGGCTCCGTCTTCGTCGCGTTCTCGCCGGCGCAGAAGAAAGCCATGGGTGCCTGTGGCGTTGCTATAGACCCCCACAACATTGCCTTCGGGGTTGATCCCAAAGGCCTCGGTGAAGGAAGCACCGGGGACGTCGATCGTAGTGAACGCACTCTTGCTCAGCAGAAAACCATGCGGGCCGGCGGCGTTAAGGTAGCTCCCCACGATGTTGCCTTCGGGGTTGATCCCAAAAGCCTCGGTGAAGGAAGCACCGGGGACGTCGATGGCGGAGAACGCACCCTCGCTCAGCAGAAAACCATGGAGGCCGGCGGCGTTAAGGTAGACCCCCACGATGTTGCCTTCGGGGTTGATCCCAAAGGCCTCGGTGAAGGAAGCACCAGGGACGTCGATGGTGGTGAACGCGCCCTCGCTCAGAAGAAAACCATGGAGGCCTGTGGCGTTAGAGTAGTGCCCCACGATGTTGCCTTCGGGGTCGATCCCAAAGGCCTCGGTGAAGGAAACACCGGGGACGTCGATGGTGGTGAAACCGTGGTCGTGTGCAAAACCACTGCTGACCATGCAAATGGCAAACAGCAGGGCAAGGCCCAGGGTAGTAAAGCGCCGTGTTCTTGTAATGAGCATGGTAGACTCTTTCCCGGAGCGTCCGTAGCAAAGGCTTGCAGTTCCGCAGTCAAGATCCAGCAAGATCCAGTAAAACGATTTCATCCACAGCAGCTGTTGCTCCGCGCAGCGTCGGCCTTCGACGAGGTCATCATCTGCCCTAAGGTGCAGAAGAAGATGGACGGCCGTAAGTCGAACCAATTTAGATTTAGTCGCACCTCTCGCCGCACGGCTACTAGCGCCGATCAGATGAAACGTGCAGGCGAGCAAGCTGCTGTGTCCACCTGCGCCGTCCGCTCGGTGGGTTTGAGCCGGGGCACTAACTTCACCTTCGTCCGTTGGGCTGGCTCCGGCGCGTGGATGCGGCACGCGCCCCGTTCTCTCCTGGTAGCGCAGCGATATTTCGCGACGCCGAGTGCTGGTCGACAACAGCGGAGCCTGTCACCCGGTGTCTGCCTCAGTGGCCGTAGGCCCAAGGACACGTTACGACGCTGTCGACGGTCAGGGGGTTCTCCCGACCCGGGAGGGCAAAGGAAATGGTGAAGCCCTCCCCAACGTCGGGCACGGGCTCCAAGGCTATGTAGACGCCGGCAGCGCTCAGGTCGCAGATCTTGGCGTCACGGCGGCCTGCGACCCCCTGGAGGTGGCAGGGCCGCACAAACGGGATCCGGTAAAGCCCAGAGATTCGCTGCCGAACCTGAGACAAGCGCTGTGCTGGCATCTCGTTGCGAATCTCGAGGCAACCCCTAGCGACCCTCGATCGTGGAAGCGACGGCGAGCGGCGCCTCTCAGTCACCTCGCGCCTTGGGTAGGAGTGCGTCGGTGCCTTGGGGAAGAAATGCCACCTACCGGCATCCCGAGGGAGCGCTTCATAGCGCCCTCCGGCAGGGACTCTTGGACGCCGCTGGGACCCCTACCGTCCCCCGACCGCCCGAACGTAGACTGCGCGGAACGCCCCGACAATCGGGCTGACCCGGAAATCGGGTTCCGGGCTTTCCCCGCCGCGCCATCAGGAAATCCCCGAGGGCCTACCGGTGATGTGTGCGCACCCTCTGGCCGGTAGGTGTGCCCGCACCATGGCTCGAGCGTATCAATCCCAGCGGTGCGTTCAGGACGTTCACTGGCGATCCCCGACCAGCCATCGGAGGGCGGTCCGATTCCCGGACGCCGAATCGAGCTCGGGGAGGACCGCTAGACAGAGACTACGGGTGGCCGTCAACGCGGGGCTCTTCTTTACGGCTTTTTTACGCCCGGACCCAGGATCTTGAGACCGCTTTGACCGGGGAGTCTCTAGGCTGTGGCCAGGCTAGCTCCTCCAGGGAATGGAGAGGGACGCGGAAGAGTGGAAATCCATGCGCAACCGTCAATGACGCGCCCCTCGGGGAGCCCAGTGGGAATCCAGCTACAGAAAAGCGAACCCTCGGTCGGCTCCACGACGAAGGTCGTGGTCGCCACGTCCGTCATGTTGTCCTTCATCTCCTTCTGGAGAGCCGCCGCGATCGTCCTCAACGACCTCGGCTCCTCGGCCTACTACGTCGGCGGCATCGCGGAGAGGGCCGTCGGGCCCGCCGCGCCGTGGTTCGTCCTCGGCGTCATGCTGTTCTCTTACGCGGTCCGATCGGTCTACATCGAGTCCTGCTCCATGTTCACACGCGGCGGCGTCTACCGCGTCGTGAAGGAGGCGATGGGAGGGACCCTCGCGAAGCTCTCGGTGTCGGCTCTCATCTTCGATTATGTCCTGACCGGCCCCATCTCGGGGGTCTCGGCCGGTCAATACATCGTCGGCCTCGTCGCCCAGACGCTCACTTATCTAGGCCACCCCTGGACGCCGTCCTCCACGACGACGAACCTCTGCGCGGCTGCGATCGCCGTCCTCATCACCCTCTACTTCTGGAGGCGGAACACGCTGGGGCTCCACGAGTCCTCGCAGGACGCGCTGCGGATCATGTACGTGACGACGGTCATGGTCGTCACCCTCATCGCGTGGTCCAGCCTGACCATCCTCATGAATCCATCGCAGCGCCGGCTGCCTCCCTCTCCCACGCCGCTCCACCTCACCTTCGATCGCGAGGCGGTCGGCTGGCTCCCCCAGATCGCCCCGCGCGCGCTGCGGGAGGAAAGGCTCTCCGAGCCCGGGCAGGAGACGCCGGCCGCGCCGGTCGCCGAGACGCGATACCGCCTACCGGCGCGCGCCGGCTCGCTCTTCGGCCTCCTCGGCATCCTCATGGCCTTCGGCCACTCGCTGCTGGCGATGTCGGGCGAGGAGTCCCTGGCCCAGGTGAACCGCGAGCTGGAGTACCCGAAGCACAAGAACCTCGTGCGCGCCGGCCTCGTGATCTTCATCTACTCCCTCCTCTTCACGTCGCTCGTCTCGTTCTTCGCCTACTCGATCATCCCCGAGGAGCTACGCGCGCAATACCGGGACAACCTCATCAGCGGAGTCTCCATGTTCCTGGTGGGGCCCACGTGGCTGAGGCTCCTCTTTCAGGCGTTCATCGTGGTCGTGGGCTCCCTGATGCTCGCGGGCGCCATCAACACCTCCATCATCGGCTCCAATGGCGTTCTGAACCGCGTGAGCGAGGACGGCGTCATGCCCACGTGGTTCCGCGAGCCGCACAAGAAGTACGGGACCTCGTATCGCCTCATCAATCTCATCGTCCTCCTGCAGATCGTGGCGATCGTGGGCTCTCGGGGCGAGACCTACACCCTGGGCGAGGCCTACGCGTTCGGCGTCATCTGGTCCTTCGCCCTGAAGGCCCTCGCAATGCTCGTGCTCCGTTTCACGGAAAAGACGCAGCGGGAATGGAAGGTGCCCTTCAACCTGCGCCTGAAGGGCCAGGAGCTGCCCCTGGGGCTGGCCGCGATCACGTCTCTCCTCTTCGTGCTCGCCTCCGTGAACCTCGTCACCAAGCAGGTCGCGACGATCAGCGGTCTCGGCTTCACGAGCGTGTTCTTCGTCCTCTTTCTTGCCTCGGAGCGGCTGAGCGAGCGGCGGCGCGGCGCCGTGCCCCACGTCGAGTCCGACGAGTTCCGGCTCGACACGCAGGAGACGATCTCGGCGGAAACGGTGGGCGTCCGGCCCGCCAACACCCTGTGCCTCGTGCGTGATTACAACACCCTCGACCACCTGAAGTGGGCCCTCCACGCGACGCACACGGGCAAGAAGGACCTCGTGGTCATGACGGTCCGGGTCACGAAGGGACCCGATGCCGGCCACGAGGGCCTGGCCGAACACTCCGTGTTTGCCAGCTATGAACAGCTCCTTTTCAGCCGCGTGGTCGCCTTGGCCGAGAAGGAAGGGAAAAAGGTTCACCTCCTGGTGGTCCCGTCATCGAGCGTGTTCGACGCCATCGTTCAGACCGCGGTCCAGCTCGACTCCGCCGAGGTCATCGCAGGTCTCTCATCGGTGATGCCCGCCGCCGATCAGGCCTGGCACATGGGAGACGCATGGGAGCGGCTCGCAAAGAAGCCTTCCCGGCTGGTCACGTTTCGGGTGGTCCATCCCGACGGAAGGGACGAGGACTTCAGCCTCGGGGCGCATCCGCCCCGGCTCTCGAACGAAGACCTGAACCTCCTCCATGACCTCTGGCTCGACCTGACGCAGACGGAGGGGCTCGGGGGCGTGCATCATCGCGACGTGGTGGCGGTGGCGCTCGATCTCCTGTGCAGGAAGCTCAAAGGCGAGAAGCGGCGGGAAGCCCTGCAAGAGTTTCGGCGACTTCGGCGCGGTTGATCAGGGCCGGGTTGAAAGGGGCGCGCCGGGGAAGGGTAGAGGCTGATGCCGCGTCGCCGTGGGATCCGCTACTGGATATATCCGAGCGCGCGCAGACGCTCCAGCTCGTCGGAGCCTGGGTTCGACGCCGCCTGCGGAGCCGGCTTCACGCGCTGTGATTCGGCCGTTCGCTGCCAGGACGCCATCGCGGCCGACAGCCGGGCCACGACGTCGGGATGCTCCGCGCCGACGTCCTTTTGATCGAGCGTTGGACAGCAGCTTCTCCGTGATGGTCGGCCGCTCCGTCCAGCCGGCCGCCGAGCCTCCGGCGGCCCGACGAAGCAGCGGCACCAGGCTCCGCCCCTGCACCGAAGGCGGCGAGCTGAGCCCGCTCATCTCGAGCAGCGTCGGCATGAGGTCGATCGTCCCCACCAGGTCATCGACCACCTTGCCCGGAGGAACCGTGTCGGGCTGCCAGAAGACGAGCGGCGCGTGGTTCAGCTCGCCGTAAGGGCTCTGGCCGTGGAACATCCGGCCGTGCTCGAGGAACTCCTCGCCGTGGTCGCTCGTGAGCAGCACCAGGGTGCTCCGGTCCAGGCCCATCGACCGCAGCCGCTCGAGCAGCCGGCCGATCTCGGCGTCCATCGCGCGGATCGAGCCGTCGTACCAGGCCTGCTCGTAGCCGACGTAGGCCGCCGGGTCGAGCCCGGCCTTCAGCAGCTCGCCGCGGGTCGCCATCGCCATCCACTTCAGCAGCGGGTTGGCGATGAACTTCCGGACCTTCTCCGCGTCCTTCTCGTGGGCCTCCGCCTTCGCGGGATCGGCCCACCGCGTGTCGTAGGGCGGGTAGGGCTTGTACGGGTCGTGCGGGTCCATGAAGTTGAGGAACGCGAAGAAGGGCACGTCGCGGTGGACCTCGAGCCACGCGAACAGCCGGTCCATGCCCAGGCGGGCGTTCTTGTGCTGGGCGTCCTCCGGGAACGAGTCCGCCGCGTGGACCTCGTCGAACCCCTTGTGCAGGTTCGTGATCTGCCCCGTGAACCCGTTCGCGGGAAAGGAAAAGGTGGCGTACCCGGCGTCGCGGTAGACCTCGGCCATCGTCACCGTCGAGGCCGGGATGCGGTCGTGCCACTCCCTCACGCCGTGCGAGGTGGGGTAGAGAGACGTCATGAGGGTCGGCGTCGAGACCTTCGTCCAGGTGGCCTGGGTGAGGCAATTTCGGAAGAGCGTTCCCTGCTCGGCCATGCGGCGGACCGAAGGAGAAGTCGGCCGCGAGTACCCGTACACCTCGAGGTGGTCAGCGCGCGGCGTGTCCGCCCAGATCACGACGACGCCCCGGCGCGTCCCGCGGTGGCGCACCACCGGCGAGCCCCAGAAGCCGAGGCGCCCCGGCTGCTCGGAGGAGAGCGAAAAGAAAAGAGCGACCTTGGGAGACGCGGGGGCGACCAGTGGGATGGGCGCCGACTCCCAGCGATAGGGAGCCGTGACCGTGCGCTCGAGCAGAGTGGTCTCCTTCCCGCCACCCGCGCTCGCCATCACGCGGAAAGTCACCGGGTCGTCCTCGACGGTGCCGATGGACAGGTCGAGCCGCGAGTGGTCGAGAAGGTCCACGTCCATTCGGATCGTCTCGGGTGAGCGCGACACCAGCGCTTCGCGCGAGATCCCCGCCAGCGCCTGCCAGCTCACGCCCGACGGGATGGAGGCGAGGTGCTCCTTGCGAAAGACCAGCCGGACCGACTCGATCTCGAAGCGCGCGCCGGGCGCGTCGGTGGGCTGGAGCAGCACGCGCCGTACCGACGACGCGGCCACGGGGACGGGCGGCCGCAGCGTGTACGTCCGCATCTCGTCGCCGGGCACCAGGGGCGTGCGCGTCTTGGTGGGGAAGTCGTGTATCACCTGCAGGAGCTGTGGGACGTCCAGCTTCTCTCGGCTGTCGTACCGGACGGCGAGGTCGTGGCCGGCGGAGACGCGCAGCCGGACCTCGATGGACGACAGCAGGTCACGATCGGCATCGGCCGCCGCTCGCTGTGCGTGGAGGATCGGCAGGTCGTTCGTCGCCCGGCCGGTCAACCGGCCGTGGTGGGCCGCGAGGCCGGCCACACCGCTGAGCGCGGTCCAGCCGTTGGCGCCTTCGGCGAACGTCCACTGCAACTTCGGCGGCGCCGGGGAGGGCCTCGTCGCCGAGGCCTCTGGCTTGAAGCGATCGACGAGGCGGATCGCCGCGGGCGCGCCGGCTCTCGGCGCCCGACAAGCGACCAGGGCGAGGGCCATGCTCGCGGTGACGGAGATGCGCAAGGCAGCCATCGGAGCACTGATGGTAATGCCGGCCGGTTCCCCGCGGAAGTCGAAAGCGGTCAGCGGAATCTGCGCGGGTTGACTCCGACCCGACGCGGAGCTGAGGTCACGGCGATCCGACCCTGAAGGATTGGGATCACCTCGAGCGAGCTCGTAAGGGATGGCGACCCTCAGGGCCCCGAGTTGGAACCAGATTCTCTCGTTCCTCCAGCAGATGGACAAACTGCAAGGAATCGCGGGTCTGCGGCGTAGAGCGTAGGAGGACAACGCCTGAAAGCCCCAGCCCTCCTCCGAGTCTTTCCGCCGTGTTGTTCTACACGAACGAGAGGGAAAAGGACGAGTACTGGTGCCGTCGAAGCTCTCGGCATAGACTCCAGTCTTCCAGGGGCCGTCGGCCGCGTGGGCGCCACTCCGAGACGTGTGAAGTAAGCCTGGAGAAGATGAAATGAAACCCAGACTTGCGCGAAACACGATGTGCCTAGCCCTACTCGTCCTGTTGGGAATCCTCGCAGGGCGATCTCTGCTGGTCAGCGCAGAGGCGCAATCGGCCGCGGCGGCCGAGAAGAAAACGAGCCCGCCCCTCGTCGTGCGCTTGAGCGTCGACCTCGTCCAGGTCGATGCCGTCGTCACGGACGCCAAGGGTCGCCCGGTCACCGATCTCCGCGCGGCCGACTTTGAGATCCTCCAGGACGGGCGCGTTCAGGCAGTGACGCAGGCGGTCTA
>WNGG01015212.1_pt1 | contig 10642 bp, 9 predicted proteins | sample 5400661 | NCBI WGS metagenome assembly WNGG01 (sample SAMN13153372, study PRJNA577476) | soil metagenome | isolation source: 100 cm soil or saprolite under Garry oak tree replicate 1 | place: USA:California | collected 2016-06-15
TGTTCGACGACGGGGCACGGGTGTACATCAAGCTCCCGGAAGAAGCGCGGCACGCCGAAGCGCCGGTGCTCTTCGTCCTCGACTCGGACGGCAGTAAGGTGCTCGTCAACTACGCGGTCGTGGCTGGCGATACCTACGTCACGGACCGGCTCTTCGATCGCGCCGTCCTCGTGGCGGGTGTCGACGGGAAGGAGCGGCAGGTCCTGATCGAGCGCATGGGGATCGAAGAGAGCACCGGGTCTCCGCCGAACCCCTTCGGAGTTCACTGACGTGCCCCCGACGCCTCAACTGCGGCCCCCGCCACCGCTCGCGAAGCGGCTGAACCGCAACGCGCTCGCTGTCGCCGCGGTGCTCATGGGGGTAACCGTGCTGACGGCCGTCGTCGTCGTGCGCCCGAGCCGCGACCCGCAGGAGAAGCCATCGGCGCCCGCCACGGTCGATGAGGCACCACCGGTGCCCAGCCGCCCGGCGTTCTTGGATGAGCCGGTCCGGGCCTCCCCGACGCGCCCCGACACGGCACCGGGCCTGGCGCTCGTCCCATCCGGGGCCGACGGGGGGCACGGCGGTGCGCCGCTTCTTGCCGACACGGCCGCGCCGTACCCCGTGCTGCCCCCGAGTCCGGCGGGGCCGTCGGCGCGCGTGCGGGCGTACCGGGCGGCGGTCCAGAGTGCCGCGGTCCTCCGCTCGGCCGAAGCGCCGCCCGCCCCGAGTGCCCGCGCAGACAGTGACCCGCTCGCGGCCGAAGAGCAGCAGCTCGTCAGTCTCGGCGACTCGGTGCTGCGGGCTTCCGCGCGCGCGGGCGTAGCAGCTGCCGCAGCCCCGCCGATGGCCTCCCCACCGCGAGATGGCCGGCATCGGGCGTTTCTGGACGCGGCAGGTGAAGCGCGCGGGGCCACCGTGCCCGCGCGCCTTGAGCCCGCAGGGTCGCCCTACACGCTGCGCGCGGGCACGGTCATTCCGGGGTTGCTCATCACGGGGATCAACTCGGACCTGCCGGGCGACCTCGTGGGGCAGGTGAGCCACGACGTCTACGACTCGCGCACCCAGTGCATCCTGCTAATCCCGAAGGGCGCGCGGCTCATCGGCAGCTACGACAACCAGATCGCGGCGGGCGAGGGGCGCCTGCTCGTCGCGTGGACCCGGCTGATCCTCCCCGATGGCCGGAGCCTCCGGCTCCCGGGCCTGGCGCTCAAGGACGTCGCCGGGCAGACCGGGGCCAAGGACCGGGTGGACACGCACTGGCAGCGCGTGTTCGGGAAGGCCCTGCTGCTCTCCGCGATCAGCGCCGGCGCCCAGCTGAGCCAACCCCAGCAGACGAGCATCTTCGCGCCGCCGTCGGCGGGTCAGGTCGCCGCAGGCGCGCTCGGCCAGGAGCTCTCGAACGTCGCCCTCGAGATCCTGCGGCGCGGAATGGACGTCCCACCCACCATCACGATCCGCCCGGGCCAGCCGTTCAACGTGTTCCTGAACGGCGATCTCGTCTTCGACGCGCCGTACGAGGAGGAGGTGCCCGACGCTCGATCGACGAGGGCGGAACGCCGATGACCGACCCCGGTGCAGAAGCGCCGACGATGCCCGGAAGGCCAGCGGAGCCGCCTGTGCACCCGCCGCCCGATCCGCACACCGACCGACCGCTCATCGTGTGCCTCGCCCTCGCGCTCGTGCTCGGCCTCGCCGCGGGCACGCAATACGTCGCCTGGCGCTTTCACTACCACCCGAACCTCGGGACACCGCTCGTTGTGGTCCCCGCCCACACAACGCGGTGGCTGCGCGCCACGGGCGTGCTCGCCGCGGGGACCGCGCTCGTCGGCGTGCTGCTCCCCTGGCTCCGCCCGCTCTCCTTTCCGCTCGCCCTCTTGGCGGCCTGTGCGGCACTCTTAAGTGTGGGACCGATCTACGCCCCGTACCGGATCTTCGTCTGGTACGCGCAGTACGGCACGGTGCCGGAGGCGGCGGTCGTGTTCCGGGTCGGGTGGGCTCTCGTCGTCACGGCGGGCGTTGGCGGGGCGCTTGGCGTCATGGCCACATGGCGGCGCGGTCGGCGATCAGCGCCGTCCTACTCCCACGGGTCGGCACACTGGGGCGATGGCGAGACGCTCCATCGGCCACGCGGGCTCCTCCTCGGCCGGCAGGGGCGCGAACTCCTCCGGGTCGCGGGCGAGGGCCACGTGCTGACCGTCGCGCCGACCCGCTCGGGCAAGGGCGTGAGTGCGGTCATCCCCAACCTGCTCGACTACCCGGGCTCCGTCCTCGTCACCGATCCCAAGGGGGAGAACTATGCCGTGACGGCCCGCTGGCGCCGAGGGCTCGGGGCTCCCGTGTATGCGTTCGACCCCTTCGGGGTCGCCGAGGGTGGGGCGACCTACAACCCCCTCGACCTGATCGACGCCGCGAGTGCCGAGGCCGTGGACGACGCCCGCCTGCTCGCCGACATGCTGGTCCTGCCGGGGGCCCGCGAAGGCGACCAGGCCTTCTGGAACGAGGAGGCCCGCGGTGTCCTGACCGGGTTGATTCTGCACGTCGCCGCGAACGCGCCGACCGAGCTCCGCACACTAAGCCAGGTGCGGGCGCTTCTCACCCTGCCCCCCGAGCCCTTTACCGACCTCCTCGAGGAGATGCAGGGCACGCAGGCGGCGGGCGGCCTCGTGGCGCGCGCGGCCGCACGGGTCCTGCAGAAAGCAGACAGGGAGCGGTCGGGCGTCCTCTCGACGGCCCAGAGCCATACCCACTTCCTCGACAGCCCCCGCATGGCGCGGGTCCTCGAACGCTCGACGGTCGATCTGGCCGTCTTGAAGCGCGAGGCGGTGAGCGTGTACCTGATCCTGCCCACCGACCGTATGGATGCGTACGCCCGGTGGCTGCGGCTCATGATCGGGTGCGCGCTGCTCGCCATGGCGCGCACGCGCGGCCAGCCCAAGGAGCGCGTGCTCTTCCTGCTGGATGAGTTCGCGCATCTCGGGCGCATGCACCCGGTGCAGCGGGACATCGGGCTTGCCGGCGGCTTCGGGGTCACGTTCTGGCTCATCGTCCAGGATCTCTCCCAACTGAAGAGCACGTATGGCGAGACGTGGCTCACCTTCCTCGCCAACATCGGCGTCCTGCAAGCCTTCGGCATCAACGACTGGGACACGGCGGAATACCTCTCGAAGATGACGGGGGAGGCCACGATCCACGTCGAAAGCGAGCACCACTCGCGCGGCGTGAGCCGCGGGCCGCATGCCCAGCGCCAGCTCGGGGCGGGGCGGACGCGGTCGGAGCAGGGACGCCGCCTGCTCCTCCCGGACGAAGTGCGGCGGCTGCCGCGCGAGGCCGAGCTCCTCTTCGTCAAAGGCGACGCGCCGCTCTTGGTCGAGCGGTTGAATTATCTCCACGACCGGGAGTTCCGGGGTCGGGCCGATCCGAATCCCCTCTACGAGTCCGTGGCCGAGGCGGCAAGCTGATGGCGGTGCGCTGGGTATCCGGGCGTCGCATGGTCTGGTGGCTTGGAAGCCCGGTCGCGCTCCTCGGAACTGGGTGGCTCGCCGGGCTCAGGCTGAACCTGACGGGGAGCCTACCCGTCGGGCTGTACCTAGCGTATCGGGCCGTTCCCGTTCGCGGGGCGATTGTCCTCGCCTGCCTGCCACCAGCGCTCGCGGCGTTCGCCCGGGACCGTGGGTACGTGCCGCGTGGCGGCGGCTGTCCCGGCGACATCCTCCCGCTCGGGAAGCCGGTTCTGGCGGTCGCCGGGGACACCGTCACGGTGACCTCGAGCGGACTGTTGGTGAATGGGATTCCGGTCCCGAACAGTCGACCTCTCGTGACGGACCGCAAAGGACGGCCGCTGCCCCGACTCGCCCTCGGCCGGCATGTCGTGCGCCCCAGCAGCCTCTGGATCGTGTCGTCCTACTCGCGTTTCAGCTTCGACAGCCGGTACTTCGAAGCCGTGAAGACCGGGCAAGTGCTCACCTCCGTACGACCACTGTGGACCGTCGGTCGCGGTCGATGACCCTCGCGCGTAGAGACTGACGGCACGTTATGCGGGTTTAGCCGTGACACGGGAGGGTTTCGTCACGCGCTGGCGCGCGCGCCACGACGAGCTGGCCCGACTCGGCGCCCAGGTCGACGGGGCTAAGCTGTGCGACGAGGTACTCGCCGATTTCGAGGCGGTCATCACTACCGAAGACAACGAGCTCATCACTTTGCAGGGCGCAGCCGAGCGCTCCGGCTACCACAAGGACCACCTCCGTCGGCTCGTGCGCGGCGGCAAGCTGCCAGCGGCGCGTCGCGGTCGGAGACTCCTGTTCCGAGTTGCGGATCTGCCCAAGAAGCTGACGGTCGTTGACGCGCAGCCCCTCCGAGCATACGATCCCATTGCCGATGCTCGGCGGGTCGCCACCCGGCGCTACCAAGGAGGTACGCATGGGTGAGTCGCGACTCCCAATTCCGGAACGCCCCTGGCACCGAGGCAAGAGCGGCTGCTGGTCCCTCTCGCTCGGGGTTAGAGGCCTGAAAGTTCGGGTCCAGCAGCACAAGCCCGGCGGCACGTTTCAGCGGGTCTATCGGGTACCTGGCGGGCGCGTGACGTATGCGTCCCTTGGGACCACGGATCGCGAAGAAGCGCGCCGGCTCGCGATCGATTTCACTCGCGAGCTTGAGAAGGGCAAGAAGATCAACCTGGCTCAGCCGCTGACGCTCGAACGTTTGTGGGACCGATACCAGCAGGAGGCTGCGAGCTACCGCGGGAACATCGAGCGGACGCGCAAGCAGAAGCAAACCGACGCCCGGCTACTGATCGCGGGCCTCGGTGCCAGGAAGCGGGCAGATCACCTGACCAAGAACGACGTGGAGCGCTACGTGGCGATGCGTCGCACGGGGCACGGGTGGCCGGACAGCCGGCAGACCAAGCCGGTCCGAGCCCGGACGATCCAAGGCGAGATCAAGTTCCTGCGCCAGATGGTCTACTGGGCGATGAACGAGCGGCTGCCGGACGGGTCGTGGCTGCTCGAAAGCAACCCACTTCGTGGCGTGAAGGTGCCGAAGGAGGAGGACCCGCGCCGGCCGGTCGCAACGTATGACCGGTTCCTGAAGCTCAGGGAAGCCGCCCAGGACATGGCGGCCACGGCGCCGCAAGAGCGGGGGCGTCAGCGCTGGAAGCGATGGGAAATGGCGCTCGTGCTCGCGGAAGCGACGGGGGCACGCATTGGGGCGATCAGTGGCCTCCGCTGGTCGGACATCAGCTTCGACCCGCCTGAGATCAGGTTTCGGGCGGAGTTCGACAAGCGGGGCCGTGATCGAGTGGTTCCCATCCCCGACGCGCTGGCCGAGGAGCTGCGAGGCTTCAAGGTGATGTTCGCCGCGGTTGGTGACGGGTGGCTGTTCCCGTGCGCCCAGAAGGACGATCACTGGCCGCGGGAGGTCTTCGGCGAGCTGTTCAGCCGCGTCGAGCGGCAGGCGGGTCTGCCGCATCTGAAAGGCGGTCAGTTCCATCCGTTCAGGAGAAAGTGGGCGACGGAGCGGAAGAACATGTCGCTCGTGGACGTGATGGCCGCCGGCGGGTGGCGGGATGCGCAGACGTTGCACAGCTGCTATCAGCTGGCGACGACGGACGGCATGCTCGAGGTGATGAGCACGCCGGTGAAACTCCGAGACAGGAAGGTGAGCAGCACGTGATGCGGGGAGATTTCGGGAGGGGCAACGGGGAGAAACGCTTGCAAAACGCTCGCAAGCCCAAAAAACGCACGCAGCGCGACACGCACTATCTGCACATCGCGCTGCGAGTTGCCCCTCCTGGGATCGAACCAGGACTCTCCTGATCCAGAGTCAGGCGTGTTGCCAGTTACACCAAGGGGCAGTGAAGCTGGCCGTTAGCCGCTAGCGACAAGCTCACCAGTCGGCATCTGCGAGAACACCAGACCAGAGGCGTCATCCACTGACGGCTAACGACCATGGAGCTGAGGGGGCTCGAACCCCTGACCTCCTGGGTGCGATCCAGGCGCTCTCCCAGCTGAGCTACAGCCCCGTCGGGAGGCTGAACGTAAATGTGGCGCCCCCCACGAGCAACCCTCTCAAAACTAACCCTTCCACGCCCTCCTAAAACCGTGGGGAGTGGGGAGTGGGACGTGGCGGCGCGCTACCGAATGCCCGGTTCGCACCGTCGGGTACCACTCCCCACTCCCCACGCCTTTGAGGGGTCGTTGTCAGGAAAAACCCTATATGCCTGCGTCGGCCCCCGCCGTACCTTTGAGCCCCCTCCATGCGCTCCGTCGCCATCACCCTCTCGGGCATCGTCGCGGCCCCGATCGATCGGGTCTTCGACCTGCTCACCGACCCGCACCGCGCCCCCGACTGGCTCCCCGGCTGCCAGTCCGTCCGCGTCAACGGCTCCCCCGGCCGCAAAGGCGAACGCTGGCACCTGCGCGTCCGCACCCCCCTCCGCCTCGCCGACCTGCAGATCGAGATCCTCGAGTATACGCCGCCCACCGGGTTCGCCTGGCACGAGATCGTGCCCCGCTCGGGCTCCAAGACCTACTTCAAGCTCGAGTTCCAGGGCGGCACGACCGGAGTGATGATGAAACACGTGTGGACGCCGCCGAGCTTCAGCGCGTGGCTCAAGGGCGTGTGGTTCCGGAGGAGAAAGCTCGGGAGACAGTTTGATGGGGCGCTGCAGAACTTCAGAAAACTTCTAACCCGATGAAAACCGTGGGGAGTGGGGAGTGGTACCTTACGGCGCAGGGTTAGGCACGGTTCGGCGAGGTCGGCCGAGTAGACCGTGAAGAGCCCGCATCGCGCCGCCGAGTAGAGCCTCGAGCTCCTTCACCACCGGCTCAGGTAGATACCTCAGCTCACCAGCCAGTCTCGCCAAACACTCCGCTTCGGCAGCGGAGCCCATCGCGATTCGCAGATGGCGGCGGAATAGCTTGGACGTCCCAAGCGCGTACCCCTCCACAATGTTGGCCTCGACCGAAACCGCAGCCCTCCTCAACTGATCAAACACCGCCCAGTTGCGTGGCTGCCGAGCGCCGTCCGTAGCGGTTAGCGCGAGGACTGCCGCAGCATGGGCTCGCTTCCATGCCTCGAACGACTGGTACTTGTGCACGCGAGAAACCTGTCGCGCGGGCCATGGCTCCACCGTACCATTTCCACTCCCTCACCGTCACTTCCCCGCACACCGTCGAGTACCACTCCCCACTCCCCACGGTTCGCTTGACGTGTACCACTCCCCACTCCCCACGGTTCGCTTCAGGTGTACCACTCCCCACGGTTTTGATTAGTCAGCGAACGGTATATCAATCTCCATCCCATCCTTGGCGACTATCGTCTCTTTGAACACCTCCCTCGCCTCCTTCACAAGTTCCTCGGCGCTGATCGAGTAGCGCGCCGAGACGTGGCTCAGCACTAGACGCTTCGCATTCGCAGCGAGCGCCACCTGGGCCGCTTCGCGCGCCGTCGAGTGCCCCGTCTCCTTCGCCCGATCCTTCTCCTCCTCCCCGAACGTCGCCTCGTGTATGAGCAGATCCGCCCCCTTCGCCGCATCCACAACGGCCGCGCAAGGACGCGTATCGCCGGTAAACACCACCAGCCGGCCAGGACGCCTCGGGCCGACGAAGCCGTCAGCTGTCAGCTTTCGGCCGTCAGCAAGCTCGATCGGTTCGCCCTTGTGTAGCTTGCCCCACAAGGGACCTTCGGGGATGCCCGCCGCCCGGGCCTTCTCCGGATCGAACCGCCCCAGCCGCTCGTGCTCCCGTATCGCATAGCCGACCGACCCGCCCCCGTGCTCGGTCGCGAACACTTGAATGTCGTACCCTTCCCTATTCCCCTTTCCCCTTTCCCCGATTGTCATTCCCGGCTTCACCTCGGTGATCTCGACCCCAAACGGCACCCTCTCCACCCCCAGCTGCATGGCCTGCCCCAACAGCTTCTTCGCCCCGCGCGGGCCGTACAGCCGCATCGGCTCCTCCCGCCCCTGGAGCCCGAGCGTGCGGATCAGCCCGATCACGCCGAGGAAGTGGTCCGCGTGGAAATGGGTGAAGAAGATGTCCGAGAGCGCGAACGACACCCCGTAGCGCATCATCTGGCGCTGCGTCCCCTCGCCGCACTCGAACAGCAAGGTCTCCCCCTCGCGCACGAGAGCGAGGGCGGAGACGTTGCGCTCGACCGTCGGCCTTGCGGCTGAAGTTCCGAGGAACGTCACGCTGAGCATGGCGCCGAATATAAGTTGACGGTAAGGTATCTCCCAGGCCGTTCCTTCAGATCCTTTAGGAGCTCGGATAAGGAGCCGAGCGTCTCGGTCAAGTTCTTGTACAGCATCGTGTCGGTCGCCACCTTGCCGAGCGTCCCCTCCCCCCGGTCCATCTTGTCGAGCAGCCGCTTGAGGGAGCCGGTCGCGTCGCTGAGGCGATTGGTGAGCTGCGCCAGGTTCACGCTCAGGGTGTCCAGGCGCTTTCCCGTGGTGGTGGGATTGGCGGCGCCGAGCAGCGTGTCGAGCCGCACCATCACCCGCTCGAGCGCCGCGAGCGTCTGCTGCGTCTGCTTCACGGTCGGCCCATTCGCGGCGTCGGTGAGCGCCTTCATGCCGCGCTGCGTCGCGATCAGCGTGGCATGGATGTCGCCCGCCAGCTGGCCCGGGTTCAACCCCTTGTTGACGTTCTCGATCAGCTCCTTCGCCGAGGTCGCGGCGCCGGCCGCGACGTCCGAGAACTGCTGCTCGGTCACGCCGGGAATCGGCTTGCCCTCGCCCAAGAGCTCGGCCGCCGAGCCCGGATCGTAGGCGACGTACATCGCGCCCAGGAAGTCGGCGGCGGCCACCGTGGCGGTCGCGTCACGGTGCGGCCGCACGTCGGGAGAGAGCTGCAGCGTCACCGTCACCCGCCCCACCCGCTGCAGCTGTACCTGCTGCACGCGACCCTTCTTGACCCCCGACACGCGCACCGGGTCGCCCTCCTTCAGACCCTTCACGTTCGCGAACTCGGCCCGCACGGTGACCCCGCTCGACGTGAGCGAGCGGCCGGTGAGCCAGAACATGCCGATCGTGAACACGACGAGCCCGGCGATGACCATCACGCCGACGCTCACCTCTTCCTTATAGCTAAGCTCCATGCTGCTCCTGCCCCTGGTCCGCTTCGGACTGGATGAGAGCCATCTCGAGATCGCGCTCCAGGAACTGCTGCACCGCGGGGTCGCGCGACGCGAGGATCTCCTCGGGCTTCCCCACGGCGCGGATCTTCGTCTGCCACAACAGCGCCACCCGGTCCGCCACGCGGAACGAGCCGCGCACGTCGTGCGACACGACCACGCTCGTGACGCCGAGCTCCGATTGCAGCCGCTCGATGAGGCCGTCGATCACGTCCGCGTTCACGGGGTCGAGCCCCGATGTCGGCTCGTCGTACAAGAGGTACTTGGGCTGCCCCGCGATGGCGCGCGCGATGCCGACGCGCTTGCGCATCCCGCCCGACAGCTCCGCCGGATACTTCTGCGCCACTTCGGGCGCCAGGTTCACGAGCCGCAGGCAGTCCTTCACGCGGTCGCTGCAGTAGCCGTCGTCGCGGTAGCACTGCTCGTCCGTGATGCCGAGCCGGATGTTCTCGAACACGTCCATGGAGTCGAACAGCGCGCCGTTCTGGAACACATAGCCGATCTTGCTGCGCAGCTGGGACAGCTCCTTGCGCCTCAAGTGCGGGACCGACAGGCCGTCCACGATCACGTCGCCCTTGTCGGGCTTGATCAGCCCGATGATGTGCTTGAGCAGCACGCTCTTCCCCACCCCCGAGGGGCCGAGCAGCGCCACCGTCTCGCCGTCCCGCACCTCGAAGTCCACGCCGTCCAGCACGACGTTGTCGAGGAAGCGCTTGGAGATCTGCCGCAGCTCGATCATCCGCGGGAGAGCAGCACTTTGGCGAGCAGCGTGTCGAGGAACAGGATCGTGACCGACGAGGCCACGACCGCCACCGTGGTCGAGCGGCCCACTCCCTCGGCCCCCTGCTGCGTGTTGTAGCCAATGTAGCAGGGGATCATGGTCACGGCGCCCGCGAAGAACACCGCCTTGATCATCGAGTACCACAGGTCGAACGGCCGGAAGAAATAGCGCGCGCCGTAGATGAAGTCGGCGTTGGTGATGCCGATCGACGACTTGGCCGCGATCCACCCCGAGAGGAACCCCGTGATGTTGGCGAACATCACGAGCGCCGGGATCACGACGAACCCGGCCAGCACGCGCGGCAGGATCAGGTGGGTGACGGGCGAGCGCCCCAGACTCTCCAGCGCGTCGATCTGCTCGGTGACGCGCATGGTGCCGAGCTCGGCGGCGTAGCGGGCGCCGATCCGGCCCGCGAGAATGAGCCCCGTGAGCACCGGGCCGAGCTCGAGGATGATGGACTCGGCGATGACGGCCCCGTACACGTACAGCGGCACGGTGCCCGTGAACTGATAGCCCGCCTGGAGGCTCGTCACCGCTCCCGTGAACCCCGCCACGAGCAGCACGATGAAAAGGGAGCCGTAGCCGACGGTCATCGCCTGCCGGAAGGCGAGTGGCAGATAGATGCGCCACTCGGCGAGCCCGCGGCACATGTCGAGGATGAGGTAGGTGAAGCGGCCGGCGTGGCCGGCGGCGCGGAGACTCCATCGCCCGACCAGCCGTCGCAGGTCCAGCGTGATCTCCGCACCGCGC
>WNGG01027464.1_pt1 | contig 10641 bp, 8 predicted proteins | sample 5400661 | NCBI WGS metagenome assembly WNGG01 (sample SAMN13153372, study PRJNA577476) | soil metagenome | isolation source: 100 cm soil or saprolite under Garry oak tree replicate 1 | place: USA:California | collected 2016-06-15
GTCATCGCCCTCTCCACGATCATGGTCCCGTTCGTGGCCCGCGCGGCCGAGGAGGCGTTGCGACTCGTGCCCGTGGCCACGCGAGAATCGGCGCTCGCCCTGGGCATCCCGCAATATCGAACGATCCTCCGCGTGGTCCTTCCGTCCGCGAGCAGCGCCCTCTTGACCGGAGCTCTCCTGGGCGTCGCGCGAATCGGGGGCGAGACGGCCCCGCTGCTGATGACCGCGTTCGGCAGCCCGTTCTGGTTCTCGGGCCTCGACCATCCGATCGAGTCCCTGCCGCACACGATCTACGTCTTCGCCCTCAGCCCTTCGACGGCCCAGAATCAAGCGGCGTGGGGGGCGTCCCTCATCCTCGTCCTCATCATGCTGGCCATCAGCATCACGTCCCGGGTGATCGTCCGGCTGCGATCCGTGTCGGGGTGATTTCACCATGGCGGCGAAGATTCGCACCCAAGGGCTCTCGGCCTGGTATGGGACGAAACTCGCGATTCAAGACATCACGATGGATTTCGAGGAGCACTCCGTCACCGCAATCATCGGTCCGTCGGGATGTGGGAAGTCGACCCTGATTCGCTGCCTGAACCGGATGCACGAGACGATCCCAAAGACGCGGGCCGAGGGGAAGGTGACCTTGGATCAAGAGGACATCTACGCCCTTTCTCCAGTGAGCGTACGCCGTCGGATCGGGATGGTCTTCCAGAAGGCCAATCCCTTCCCCACGATGTCGATCTATGAGAACGTCGCAGCGGGATTGCGGCTGAACGGCGAGCGCAATCGAGACAAGCTCGACGCCGCGGTCCTCGAGAGCCTCAAAGCCGCCGCGCTCTGGGACGAGGTGAAGGACTCGCTCGATAAGAGCGGCGCGGGTCTCTCGGGCGGGCAGCAGCAGCGGCTCTGCATCGCGCGGGCCCTTGCGGTCAAGCCGGAGGTCCTCCTGATGGACGAACCGTGCTCCGCCCTCGACCCGATCGCGACCGCGAAGATCGAGGACCTAATCTTCGACCTGAAGAAGGACTACACGCTCGTCATCGTGACCCACAACATGCAGCAAGCCGCGCGGGTCGCCGAGACGACGGCGTTCATGTATCTCGGCAAGCTCATCGAGGTCAACGGGACGCGCGAGCTCTTCGAGCAACCGCGCGAGACGCTCACAGAGAGTTACATCACCGGGAGGTTCGGGTAATGCCGCAAGCCGCAGAACGCAAGGCGCTCGAGAAGGGACTTCACAAGCTGAACGAGAACATGGTGACCCTCGCAGAGCTCAGCGAGCTCGCGATCCGCAAGGCGATCGACGGACTGACGCGGTTCGACACGGACGTCGCGCGGGAGGTCTTCACGTTGGACCAGGAGGTCTACGGCCTCCAACTCGAGATCGAGCGGACGTGCATCGACCTCATCGCTTTGCACGCGCCGGTGGCACGCGACCTGAGGACGATCACGACGTCCCTGAAGATCACCACGGACCTGGACCGCATCGGCCGGTATGCAAAGGACCTGAGCGAACTCACCCTGCAATTCGGCGGCGCGCAGGCGCGGCCGCGCGCAGACATCGCCCGGATCCGCGAGATGGCGGACCATACGATCCACATGGTCGACACGTCGATCGACGCGTTCGTCAAGAGGGACGCGGAATCCGTGCGGAACATCATGGAGGTCGACGACGAGGTGGATCGGATGCACGACGAGATCTTCATCGATCTCGTGCGTCGGATGGAAGAGCGCACCCTCGACACGGAGAGCGGCGCCCGATACATCCTCGTGAACCGGTATCTCGAGCGCATCGCGGATCACGCGGTCAACATCGGATTGCGGGTCGTCTACATGGTCACGGGCGATTGGCTTCCGCGGGTCCGGGCGGCGGACCGGGCCAAGCGATACCCCAAACCCCCCGGCGCAACTCCATAGTTCGCGGAGGGCCCGGGGATGCCTTCGGACGGGCTCAAGTAGGTCGGCCCGCTTGCTCCGTTCGATGAGAGAGATCCGAAAGGAAGAGGTCGAAGAGGACTTCGACCTTTGGAAGATCGGCCGGGACGCGGCCGAAGAGACGCACCAGGCAGAGTTCGCGTTCAAGTGACCTCGGCCGGCGTGCGGAGAACCTGTTTTCCATCGACTTCATGGGACTCCGAACCTTGTCCCACATCCCTTTCGACGTCCGTCAAAGAACCCTTATCCCGAACCCCGAGCCTCGGCGGGCCGGGATACCCATGAAGACCGCATTCGGTGTTGCGATTGGGTTGGCGGTCCTCGTGGCCTTGGCCGGGGTCGTGGGCTTCGCGCTCGTGGCTCCCGGTGGCCTGCCTGGCCCGTTCGGCGGCTCGACCCCTTCCGCGGGGACGAACTCCGGCGGCACGGGCGGGAACGGAGGATCCGCAGGCGTCGGCACCTTGGATGTGTACGTCCAAGACGCGCCCGCGGGCGTGAACTGGACGCACGTCTGGGTCACGTTCTCCCAACTCCAGGCGCACCAGGCGAACGCGACGGACGCAGACGGATGGCAAAACATGACCATCACCCAGGAGACGGTGGACCTCGCGTCATTGACGAGCGTTTCCCAGCTCCTCGGGACGGCCACGCTTCCAACGGGGACGTATACACAGCTGCGGATCGTCGTGATGGCCGCGAGCGGCGAGATGGCGAACGGCACGAAGGTCACCTTCACGGTGCCCTCCGGGGAGCTGAGAACGGACGACCCGTTCGCCATCACGGCCGGCGGGACGACGTCCCTCAGGGTGGACATCGACCTGAGCCGCTCGATCGTCCGCGCGGACGGCACGTGGCTGTTCACACCCGTCCTCGGGGCGGTCAAACCCGCGTGACGCGTTCGCGCCGCGACCACGGGCCCGCCCAGATCGGGCGGACCTCCTTTCCATTTTGAAATGGCGAAGCGGGCGCCGGAACCCGCGAAGGAGCGCTGATCACGCTCAGTCGAGCAACTCAATCCAGATGCCGTCGGGATCCTTGACGTAGACCTCGGTGCCTTCCGACTTCTCGGGGGACACCGCCGGGGTCGCGCCCTTCCGCATCAGGTCTCGGTACGCCTTCGTCGCGTCGTCGACTACGAAGGCGAGATGATCCATCTCTTCGCCCTTCCGGTACGGCGTGCGGAACCGGCTTCCCGGCGGATACCAGTTCAGCTCGAGCTTCTGGCTGGAGCCCGGCCCGACGAGTTGCACGTACTTGCCGCCGTGCGGCATCGTCCCCCGATTCACGACCTTCATCCCCAGCGCCTTCGAGTAGAAGGCCAGGGACCGCTGCAGGTTCCGGACCCGGATGCCCGCATAGTAGAAGCGGTACTTCATGCGACGCGGCATGACCGCCGGGCGTATCTAGTTGGCACCGTCGTCCGGCGGCCTCTCCGGTGCGGACGTGGACCGGCGATCAGGGTTCACCCGGTGGAGGCATCGCCCCGCGACGCCTCCGAAGGAAGAGGAGCGCGAGGACGACGACCGCGATGAGCGCGAAGAGGACCGCGCCGATCCCGGCGTATCCGTACGGCCCGGACGGGCTGAAGAAGCCGGTGTCCACGCGGAACGTGACGGACGCCGTCGCCGCGTTCCCCGCCCGGTCGACGACCGTGATCGTCACCGTGTGCGAGCCGTCCGAAAGGCCGGTCAACGACTGCGATGTCGTCGACGCGGACAGGGTCTGCGGGTTTCCCCCGTCGATGCGGAGCTCGATGTGATCGACTCCGGACGTCGTGTCCCCGGCGGACCATTGCACCGTCATCGAGGACGAGGTCACGACGGCGCCGGATCCTGGTCCGGAGATCGAGACGGTCGGGTCGGTCGCGTCGACCGTGACGGCGACCGATGCGGAGGCGGAGTGGCCCGCGTAATCGTATGCCGTGACGAGGATCGCGTGCGGACCATCCGCCACATACGTCAGGGTGTCCGCCGTGGCGGTCCCGCCAACCACATCCACGATCGTGCCATCCAAGGACACCTCGATGTGGCTGATGCCAAACGCGTCAGAGTCGGTCCATGACACGACGACGGCGCGCGTGCCGACGTAGCCTGCGGCAGGCGCGGTCAGGGTAACCGACGGGGCTACGGTGTCCACCGTGAAGCTCCGCGTGACGACGGTCGAATGACCCGCGCCGTCGTACGCGGTCAGCTCGACCGTGTGCGGTCCGTCGGCGAGGCCCGTGAACGCGTAGTCCGTCGCGGTCGGGGTCAACGTGGTCGTCGAGCCGCCATCGATGCGGATGTCGAAATGGTCCAGCCCGGTCCCGGCGTCGCTCGCAGTCCAGGTGACATCGACGGACGGGCTCGCCAAGAACTCACCCGCTCCCGGCGACGTGATGCTCGCGGTCGGACCGGTCGTGTCGATGATCACCTCGATCGAGGCGGATGCGTTGTTCCCGCCGCCGTCCCACGCCGTCACCTGGATCGTGCGGGTGCCGTCCGGGAGGCCGGTCAGCGTGTACGACGACTCGGTCGCCGGCACCGTAATCGGCGTGCCGCCGTCCACCTGGATCGTGTAGTGGTCCACGCCCGTGCCGACGTCGGAGCCGGTCCACGTGACGGTCACGGTGCTCACCGTGAAGAGCGTGCCCGAGGTCGGGGAGGTGATCGTGACCGTCGGGGGCGTCGTGTCCGGGGCGAGCCCCAGATCCCCGAGCGCGTAGATCGGCAGGTATCGTACATCCGGCCACGAACTCGATCGGAACGTCAAAGCGTCCCAGACGCCCGTGCCGGTCACCGCGCTGCCGCCGTAGAAGCCGATCGTGTCGCCCGCCTGGGCGCCGAGGAGCGCGAGCGGGATTTGGAACTCGTAGATCCGGTGGGGCGTGTTCGAGTTCGTGCTCGTCCCGAAGCCTTCGGCGCTCGCGAGGCCCGTGTGGTTCGGCAGGCTCGGGTCGTACGGGGCGTCCTCGAGCACCCAACCGAACGAGGCGCTGCTGTAGACCCAATGGCTCTGGAACGACCCGTTGACGAAGCAGCCTTGGACCGGCCCACTCCAGCCCGACGATCGCTCCGTCGATCCTCGGCGTAGTCACCGCGAACGGCGCGTCGATTCGCGGGGGCTCCTCGAACTGCGTGTGGCGATACGCGGCGGTCGTGAGACTGCTGGTCCCGAGATTCAGGTTGGGGCTGAACGAGGAGAGGAACATCAGCACGGCGTACGGGCCGTCCGTGTTGGAGCCGTTGATCCAGTAGCCCGTGAAGTCGAGCTCGACCGAGGCGGGACCCGTGGGCAGGTAGGAGACGTTCAGCTCGTACGTGAACAGCGTCCCGCTGGCATCGAACAGCTCCCCGAAGACCTCGAACAACCCGGCCTGGTACACGGTCAGGTTGGCGATCACGACCAGCTGATTTGCGAGCCCGTCGCCGTCCGTGTCGCGGAGGTGTTCCCAATGAGGCGGGTTCCATGCGGCCGGAGGCGTCTCGAAGTCCAAGTGGCTGTACGCCCGGGTGGTATTCGTCGCCATGTCCAGGAGCGCGAAGTCGCTGTACCGGTACAGTTGGAGATCGATGTAATACGGTCCGTCCACGCCGGATGCGTTGATCTGCTGGCCGCTGTAGCCCAGCGTGACCGTCGCGGGACCGACCGGCAGGGACACGAAGGTGTTGTTGTTGGCGTACAGGTTGAAGTACGACGCATCATGGAGCAGCGCCTGGACCACGTACGTGTCCGCGACGTTGACCGTGATGTTGATGTCGATCAGCAGGTAGTCGTATTGCCCGTTCGCGTTCGTGTCCAGGCCGTGGTCGAAGTGGGGAGGCGCCAGCGCGGCGGGCGGGATGTCGAACAGCACCTGGACCGTGTCGGAAACGCCGGGGTCCGCGGCCGAGGTGCCCGTGACCGAGATCGTCTCGGAAGCCGACGCGCCGGTTGGGACGTCCGCCCGCAGGACGACGTCGATGGAGGCGCCCGCCGCGAGGGCCCCGGTGTCCGGGGTGCCGTCGCCATCGGAGTCGGGCAGGGGCGTCGAGCCGTCCGACTCGTAGAAGGTTGCGGACCAACCGGACGGCGAGGAGAACGTCATGTCGAACGTGTCAGTGCCCGTGCCGGTGTTCGTCACGCTGACGCGGGCGTCCGCGGTGCTTCCCGGACGGGCCTGGACGGTCTGCCCGCACGGCTTCACGTCCACGCCGACTGGCCCCGGAACGGTGGGCGGGCGCGCGATGTGAACCGCCAAGTTGGCCGACACGTTGGTCCCGTAATCGAGGGCGATCGAGCCGTCGACGTTCTCGATGCCGACGACGGTCAGGGGGCCGCCCACGACGAGGTACTGGAACCAGATCTCGCCCGTGTCGAAGAAAATGATCTCGAACGTCACGGGGTTCGCCCCCCCATAATGGGGGACCTGATACCATTCCGCGACGAGCCGGGACGGCGAGGTCAACTGGCGGTAGTACACGCCGCCCTGACCGGTCGCGATGCCCGGCCGTAGGTCCTGCCCGTATCCGTACGCGGTGTTGTTCGGGGGGCGCGGATCGGGGATCGGAGGCAGGTTCCACTCGGTGGATCCCTGGCCGAACGACGCATACCCGTTCGTGCCGATGAAGACGTCGGAGTATGAAATGTCGTAGAAGGGCATGGAGAAGCCGAGGGGTACGCCCAGGTAGCCATCGTCGCTGTTGTTCGCAAGGGGGCCAATCCAATCCCCGTCTCCGATGAGCGTCCCGTTGTCCTTGATCTCAATCCAGCTAAACGGGACCTGCGGCGGGGGACTGTTGCTGTCCGTCCACGCGTATCCGCACGCGTCGGGGCCGCCCTGCTGCGCCCTCGCCGAGGAAGGCGCGAGCACGAGCGCCGCAAACGAGGATGCGACGAGCACCGCCGCCAACGCTGCGATCCCGCCACGACGACTCCCGAGCGACGCCGCCCACAGCCCTCGCACGCGAATCCCTCGCCTCGAAGGCACGATAGGGCATATTAAACTCTCCCATCGGACGTCTTGCGAACCCGGATCACCTCGGCCGGCGATCCATCGGTCCGTGCGGTCGGGTGGGGGCGACCTAACATTCCCAACGCGCTTATAGCGGAGACGGTTTTTGTGGGTGAGGGAGTCCCATCGGCCTCGCGCCGTACGCCTGGTCGGACGTCTTGCGGAACCGCCGACGGACCGTCTCCTCGATCCTCGGCGTACTCCTCGCGGTCACGTTCGTCGCGGGCACGTTCATCGCGATCGACTCCTCCGCGCGGGCAACGCTCGATGCGACCCTCGCCGGGCTTCCCGGCGACTTCGGCTTCTACCTGAACGATGCCTCGGTGAACTACAGCCTGCTGCGCTCCGAGATCGCGAGCGTGGCAGGCGTCATCGACGCCTCGGTGTACCGCGGCTTTTACATCAGCGAAATCGACAACCCGAACGTAGGCTCAGGGTCCGCGGGCTTCTTCTTCGCCTCGCTCGGAATCGACCCGGATCACCCGCCCTACATGCTGCGGGACGCTCCGCTCAACGGATCGCTCGACCTCCGGCGAGGAGAGATCGGGCTCTCGAAAAGCATCGCGGGCCAGCTCCAGGTCGTGGTCGGCGACCGTGTCGTTGTCGTGAACCGGGTCAACGACACGATCCGGTACGAGGTGAACCTGACCGTCGGGGCGATCGTCGAGCCCGTCCAGACGGAATACGGCGTCAATCTATCCCTACTACGATCCTCCTTCCAGCTCGCTCCTGTTCAGTTCTCCGGCTCGATTCTGTTCGTCCACATCCGTGACGTGGACTGGCTCAACGGGCAGCTGAACCAAAGCGGCTACGGATTCTCCCTGAACGGAGAGGTCTGGATCGACCGCGCCCATTACGTGAACCCGTACGACGTCGAGCAGACGCAGCGGAACCTCGAGCGGATCCAGCGCCGACTCCAAGTCCTGCTCGGCCCCCAGGGCTACGTCTCGGACAACATCCTGTCCCGCCTCCAGAACTTCGCGGATCGCATCGCGTCGTTGCGGATTCAGTATCTCTTGCTGTCGATGCCGGTGGTCCTGCTCGGCGTATACCTCGGCGCCGTCGGCGTGGACCTGAGCCACGCGGAGCGGCGGCGGGAGCTCGCGGTCCTCAAGACCCGCGGGGCCCGCCGGGGGCAGGTGATCGGCCTCCTGATCCTCGAGGCGGTCACGGGCGGACTCATCGCGGCGGTCCTCGGGCTCGTCGCGGGCGTCGCATTGAGCCGCTTCCTCCTGGGCGTCGTGAACCCGGACTTCAGCGGGTCCCTTCCGTACGAGGCGTTCGTCCTGACGCCCGACACCGTGATCATCGTGGGTTTCCTCAGCGTCTCCCTGATGGCGGTCGTCGCGTACCGGTCCGCGAAACGGACATCGAGCCTCCCGATCATCGAGTCGCTCCGCTTCTACTCGCCGGGCGAGACGAAGATCCACTACAGCCCTCGGAACGATGTGATCCTCGTCGCCGTCGGGGTCTCGGATTACGTCCTCGTGTGGTGGAGGGGAGGCCAGGTCACGAGCCTGTGGACGTACCTCCTCGGACTCATCCCCTTCATCCTCCTGCCATTCGTACCCATCATGCTGATCGTCGGGCTCACGCGTCTCCTGACCCGGTCGACGGGGAAGGTGTACGACGTCTTCTCGCGCGTCACCCGGCTCCTGACGAAGGACCTCGCGTACATCATCCGCAAGAACCTGAGCCGGAACCCGCGGCGCTCCGCGAACCTGGCGATCATCATCGCCCTGGGCCTCGCGTTCGGGGTCTTCTCCCTGTCCGTCCTCGCGACGAACAACACGCACCTCGAGCGGGAGATCCGCGCGGGCGTCGGGGCGGATGCGGCTGTCTATTCCGTGTACGGCTCGGGGGACGAGACCGCGAATCTGACCGCCGTCCCCGGCGTCGCCGGGGCCGTCCGGATCGAGAGCTTCTCGGGAGTGAACCCCGCATACTGCTGTGCCCAGGTCTACGGGTTCGACCCCGACGCGTACTTCGCCGTGGCGCAGCCGGAATTCTGGTACTTTGTCGATGGCAACGCCCAGGCCGCCTATGACATCCTTGCGACGCCGGGCCAGGTCGTGATCTCCCAAGCGTATTACGGCCAGGCGTTCCTCGAGGTGGGCGACCGGCTCGTGCTCTCCATGCAGGCGTACGATCGGAACGGATCGTACCTCGGCACGGTCCGGGAGAACGTCACCGTCGGTGGCGTGGTCCGGTTCCTGCCCGGCGTCGGATACGGCCTGACGCCCGCGATCTACGGGAGCCTCGACACGCTGCGGCCGTTCGAGGGGTTGGCGTCGTCCGTGTTCGGTCCCGGGACGTTCCAGTACCTCGTGGACTTCCGGCCCGATGCAGACTGGCGGAGCGTGAAGGCCGGACTCCTGAGCGTGCCGGCGGTCTCGTCCGTCCAGGTGGTGGACGAGATGATCGAACGGCAGAGTTCGAATCCCTTCTCCCGGGCGCTGTACGGGTTCATCGCGATGGAGATCGCCTTCATCGTCGTCATCCTGACCGCCGGCGTCGGGCTCATCCTGTACGCGGCGAGCCTCGAACGGGACGTGGAGTTCGCCGCGATCATCGCGCGCGGGTCGAGCGGCTGGCAGACCGCCCGACTCCTCGTCGGAGAGGCGCTCGTCATCATGCTCGTCGGCCTCGTGATCGGGGCCGGCGTCGGCCTGGGGACCGCGTTCTTCGCCACGCAATTCCTGGCCGCGGGACCTCCGGGCACCCTGGGGCCCGCGGTCCCGTACTTCTTCGTGTTCCCGTGGGACGCCGTCCTCCTCGTGACGCTGGGACCGGCGGCGATCCTCCTGGCGGCCCTCGTCGTCTCGGCGCGCACCGCCCACCTGAACGTCGCCAAGGTCCTCAAGCTCCGGAGCGGATGAATGCCGAACATCGCGACGAAAGACCTCATCAAGGTGTACCGCGCCGGGCGGTCGGAGGTGATCGCGCTGCGCGGCCTCGACATGCAGGTGGCCGACGGCGAGCTCGTCGCGGTCCAGGGGCCGTCCGGGTGCGGCAAGACGACCCTCCTGAACCTGCTCGGCGGCATCGACCGGCCGACCGCCGGCCGCATCGACGTCGACGGCTCGAACCTGGTCGACCTGAGCGACCCCGAGCTCGTCCAGTACCGCCTCGAGCGGGTCGGCATCATCTTCCAGTTCTTCAACCTCGTGCCGACCCTCACCGCCGAAGAGAACATTGAGATGCCGATGCGGCTCGCCGGCAAGAGGCCGTCGGCTCGGGGCAAGCGGACGAAGGGCTTGCTCGAATTGGTCGGCATGGAGAACAGGGCCGTCCACCGGCCGGACGAACTCAGCGGAGGAGAACAGCAGCGGATCGCGATCGCCGTCGCCCTCGCGAACGACCCGCCCCTGCTCCTCGCGGACGAGCCGACGGGCGAGCTCGACACGAAGACCGGCCAGGAGGTCCTCGACGTCTTCCAGAGGCTGAATCAAAGCCTGAAGAAGACGATCGTGGTGGTGACGCACGACGCGCGCGTCGCGCACATCGCCCACCGGGTGCTGGAGATCCGGGACGGGAAGATCGTGACGGAAGGGGCGGCCGCGTAGCGCTCAGTAGACGCGTTCGTGGGGCTCGATGGGCCATTCTTTGTCCCGAATCGACTGCTCGACCTTCGCGAGGGACCGATCGAGATCCTCGAGGTACCCGCGCTTCGCCGCCGGGTCGATGGGCTGGACCTCAACCATCGCGCGGACGCTCTTGAGGAGCGGGACTTGGATGTAGAT
>WNGG01036981.1_pt1 | contig 10641 bp, 14 predicted proteins | sample 5400661 | NCBI WGS metagenome assembly WNGG01 (sample SAMN13153372, study PRJNA577476) | soil metagenome | isolation source: 100 cm soil or saprolite under Garry oak tree replicate 1 | place: USA:California | collected 2016-06-15
GAGTCTTGCCTGGAGAGTCCGACGACGAGATAGCAATGTTCGAGACTTCGATGTTGCGCACGGAGTTGGTTTCAACGTTCTTTTTCAGCATGGCGGTCCATCTCGACTCCACTTCGAACGCCACTACTCTCCTGAAAGTCCTGCTCGCCCTTATAGCCCAAGTTCCCACGTGCGCCCCCACATCAACGAACAGGTCTCCCGAAAACTCAACCTCCTTCCTTAGCCAATCCTCATGATGCATACTGAAGTTAGTGCCTCGAACATACCACTTGAAACCGTCGACTTCGACCCATCCTCGCACCCAATTGTACCGATACCTAGGTTTCAACCACTTTCGTATACTCGGAATCAAAGTGGATCGCTACATTACGTTAGGACCGGGAGTTTCAGGGTTTCTCCTGAGTTAGCCAGCTGATCCGGACTTGCGCCAGGCGAAAATATTCCCTTTGTAGACTGATTTGGGAACTTGACTGTACTCCATATACCCTTGAAGGTCAGCAAGTCCAAGCACTATGGCCGGAAGGTTCAGGATTCCTGACCGGATAAGCACTTTTCATGGAGAATAATATTGAATCGCTCAAAACAAGACACTGAGATCGCGTTGAGAAGGCCTTCTCCGCAACCAACATCGAGGGCGTTGGAGTACGACTCCCCTCGAAGCAATTCGGCTAGAATTTCGGCCGGCCTGCGGTGAAGGTAGACGCCGAAGGCTTGATTCCAAGCGCGTGAACTCGAGCTATCGTGGTCATGTTGTTATGACAAGAGCGTCGTGAGGCCTCTTTTACTCAACAACAGTTAAGCAACAGGAGAGCGTGACTAGAGTCCTTACGCAACCTGAGACCTACTTGTCATTCAGTAAGGCTCCACGGATTGGCTCCGGGTCTTCCGTTTGAAGATAATAAGATTCAGAATCACGGGCCCAATCTCTTGCATTCCGACTACAGTCTGTACCGAGGATAACCATGTGTCAATTGCCGAGGTAGTTGTCAAATCATTCGTCCTTTGTGACTGAGCATTGTCCTTTCTAAAGTGGACGGTGCATTTGACCCTCCGAATTCAGTAGCAGGGCTATGCTTGCGAATTTCAGGATTGAGAGGATTTTTCCTCTGTCAGTTGTACATGGGCCGGAACGTTGCCTATTTGACGGGGGAAGCTTGACCATCTGCAGAACCATCGGTTCGACATTGTCAAATGCGGTTGTAAAGCCGCTGTTGAGCGACGGCGAAATTGAGGGGCCGCGTCGGAATGCATTCGACAGCAGGAGGGTATTGACCTAGCTGAAAGGGTTAGTAGCTCCTCCCGGAACAAGTAATACTTCGGAAGGCAAGCAACGCCTGAGGCTAAGGTGGGCAATTTTGAGGATTCCGGACTGGAGATGGATTGTCAGATGGAGGATATTGTATCCCATTCGCCACGGGCATTCCTACATGAAGAATTATGAGATTGCTGTTCGCCGGGCCCTCGTTCACTTATCTGGCAAGAGTTTTTGGGATGTGGGAGCGAACACCGGATATTATACTTTCATGCTTGCCAAGAACTTCGACCGCGTCACAGCATTCGAGCCCAACCCTGCGGCTGCGGACATTCTAAGACGCAAGAGCACCGTGCGTCGTCTTACGAACATTAGAGTTGTGCCAGTAGCTCTGTCTGATTCTCAGGGAACGAGCAAGTTGTTCCTTTATAGTAAGATTCGTGAAAGAAGTATTGGTTCCAGAAATTCCCTGATGACAGCGCCGGTCGGTGCTGGTACAGTTCTGCACGAACCAAATCGATCTACTAGTCCGCCTTTTGTCGAGGTCGAAACCAACACGGTGGATAACATTCTGGGTACGGAAGCCGTCGACTTGATGAAGATCGATGTAGAAGGCGCTGAATTTCTGGTGCTGAGGGGAGCACGGGACGCGTTGACGGATGGCCGGATCAAGAGTCTGGTGATTGAACTGCATGACTGGAAGAGAAAAGGTGAACTGGATGCACTCTTGACAGAGTACCGTTACCGAACGACGTGGCTCGATTTTGCACCGGAATCTCCTACGAACCACGTCCTTGCTATACTCGAGAAATCATCCTCGTGAGAGAGTCAATCTTACGCACAGACTCTCAATTCCTAAATTCCATCCCTCTTGCCCGAGTCGTTCATCGCCAGCCTGCTTACTTCTTGCCTCCCCATCGTAATCAGATTCGAACATGGATAGGAGCTCGGGAACCAATCTTTGGCTACACCCTCAGATGACATCCGCAACTTTTATGAGACACCGGCAAGCATGCTTCGATGATTTTCCATGACTGGAAGGCAGAAGTTTTTCAGATCTTCCTGAAAATGTCTGAGCATTTTGACATCGATCATTATAATTCTCGGCGCAGGGCTGCTCCCACTGTCCATCCAGCCGACGATGGCTGCAAGTGTCCAAACCACACTGGCGGTAGATGGAGCAGCCGAGGGTACATGTCCCAATACCACAAGCTCTTGCTCCACGACCCTCAGCACACAGCATGGGACTGACATCATCATAGCCTTCATCATGGAAGATCTTGACTTGCAGACTTCATGTGCTTTCAGTGTTTCAGACACCTTAGGTCTTTCTTGGGCGGCTAGGTCGGGAATTGTCTTCGATCTTACCGGCCGCTCGCAGTTGCAGGAATTCTGGGCCAGAAGTCTCAGTCCATTATCATCGGACACGGTCACCGAATCGATCGCTGGTTGTGGGAATAATTACAACAAGTTGATTATCTTCGGAGTAAGTGGAGCAAACTTCAACACTCCTTTCGACCCGAATCTCTCGCTGCCGAGCACTGCCCTTGGCTATAGCGGCGGCACGTCCGTCCAAGTCTCAACCAGTAATGCTAACGACTTGATTTATGCGGCTGTCCTACATGGCGACAATACAGGTTCTCTGACACCGGAACTCGGATTTAACATCATAAGCCCTCCCTCGCCGACGGAAGCCGTAGAATCTGCGGTTTTCGGTGGCACAGTCACGAATTCTAGTGTAGCCTTTGGCGACTCTGCAGTAGACAGTTGGATCTCGATAGGAGATGCGGTACAGGCATTTAGCACGGCACCGGACTTTTCAGTCACCGCAAACCCCAACGGTCTTACCATCAACGCCGGCTCATCAAGCAATTCGACGATCATGGTTTCGAGCTTCAATGGGCTCTCTGGCACGATCTCCCTGACTGCAACGGTGTCTCCGAATACCGTAAACGGGCCTTCTCCCAGCCTAAACCCAGTTTCGGTCATCCTCTCCTCGAACGAACGGTACCGCGACTCGCTCGGCCGTAGTTACAGTTATAGTGCCGACACCTCCGCCTGCAGACTTTAGCCTTACAGTTTCAACGTCATCAGTTTCCCTTCAAGCAGGAGCATCTACAAATGCCACGATTAGCCTCGCCAGCCTCAACGGCTTCAACGGCAACGTGACGCTAACCACCTTCGTGATTGGACCGGGAGGTTTGAGTGCGACAACAATGCCAAGCTTGGTCACGCTGACCCCGAACGGCATGGCAATGTCGATCCTGACACTGAACGCGGGCTTCCCGCTTTACACTCCTGCCGGCTTCACCGTCATAGTATCAGGAGCCAGCGGCTTCATCTCTCATTCAATCTTTGTTGATGTTACGGTACTGGCTCCACCTCCAGATTTCACCATCAACACCTCTCCAAGTTCACTGACTGTCATCGCGGGCGAGAATCAAACGGTTGGAATCGCCCTATTCCCTACTGGAGGCTTCAACGGGAGTGTAGTCCTCACCGCCTCTATCTCACCAGTACTGGCAAACGGACCCGTTGTATCAGTGAACCCATCCGTAGTGCAGCTCTTTCAGAGGACGGGCATCATTATCGTACCGGGTCCATTCCTCTTCTTCAGTCCAGTCCTGATAATATCAACTACATCGATGACTCCTCCGGGCAACTACACCGTCACCGTTACGGGGACCGCCGGGTCGATCACCCACTCCGCGACAGTCTCGGTCCAGATCCTTCCTCCTCCAATCATAAGAATCAACCCTACCAGCGGCGTACCTGGCACGGAGGTCACCGTGACCGGCAATGGGTTCCCGACCGCGCAGCAACCATTCTCATACCCGGTTACGATCGATGTGACCTTTGACGACCAGTTCATTGGCTTCACTACCACGAGCAACGGTGCCTTCAGCTTCACCTTCAACGTCCCACTCGCCCAGCCCGGACAGCACACGGTGAAGGCGACGACGGGCTTTCCGACCCTTACGGCTGCAACCGCGTTCACGGTTCTTCCCAACCAGACCCCGATAGTCGTTGGCCTTACTGGTGGAACCGTCTACTTCCCAGGCGACACGGCAGTGATCTACATCTCGACCACAAGTGCTGGAACGCCCCTCGGGCCAGCAAACCTCCAACTACAAGTCTCGATGATCAGACCCAACGGGACGAGCGTTAGCCTGACTGCGGTCTCGATCAGCCCGGGACTCTACAGGGCAACCTATGCGATCCCGTCGAACGCACCACTGGGAACCTACGCTGTTACGGTGAAGGCGCATGAGGCAGGATTCCAGGACGGATGGGCGGTAGCTAGCTTCGAAGTGAAGCCTTCCTGGATCGCTGCGAATGGCAGGGCCGTCACCATGGCCGTAGCCCTCGTCGGTTCTATCGGCACCGTTGCGGTGGGGCTTGTCGCTTGGCGGAGAGGCTATTTCAGAACGAAGGATGGAGCATCCTCAACCTTTCCTTTCTAGGCTCACACCCGATTTTTCCTCGATTCGCGTTCCGGGCCGATGTTTGCGCCTGGAACCTCTTTCTGGTTTTCCATAGTGGGATATGGAAAGATTGTCTCGCCGCGGGCGGCCCGCCTCCGATCTAGTGTCTTGTCTTGAGCTGTTCTTCTATGGTCTTGAGCCTGTTTTCTATCGTTGTTAGTTTGTCGAGTATTTCTTTGAGTATTCTTCCGAGTTCTTCTTCTCGTGGTCCGATGTACTGTCCAGGTCTCAGTGGTGACGGCAGCGGTCCTATGGGTCTGGGTCGCAGAGGATCAGGGAGATTTGATGGTTCCATTAGGGGTCCGGTTGGTCTAACGTGCGCCGAGTTTTCAGGGTTTTCATCTGCGAAACCTGTACTTTTTAGAGTTTGAATAGTAGAATTGTAGTCCTCTCGGATAAGAGGCGAGAGGAAAAGCATGTGCGCGAGAAATCGTTCAGAATAAGCCCTGATCAGCAATCGGGGAGGGGGGTCCCACTGAGCACCTTATTCACGCTTGGAGGGCCCTCGCCAGCACTTACTGAAAGGCGACGATTAGCCCGTTCCGCGTGACAAACCGATAATCTCGCCCAGAACGGTTTCAGATGGCGAGACGACCCCTCCCAGGATTTAGAAACAAAAAAATTCTCGCGACATAAACGTGCTGTTTGGAGAACCCCGAACATCACAAGGAATCGCCCAGAACAAGCCCTGATCGCGGATTCAAGCATGTGATTGGACCTCGCGCAGTTTTCACGCTGACCTGCACGCTGACCTCCACCATAACGAAAACACTCGACCAGCCTATTCTGCGCCATGAATCGCAAGACTCACCCATACTGGGTTCAACTGGCGAGACCCCCCTCTAGGAAATCTCAAAAGTAGTTGCTCCTCGCGACACAAAACTGCCTTTCTGGGGCCTATGCGCCTTCGAACAGACGCTGGATCTCCGTCAGCTTGGAGAGCGTTTCCATTCCGAGCAGGGTCGTCTGGAACTTCGACTTGCCCTCCTCGACCACGGTCTCCAGCATTCCCCGCAGCAAGAGACGCGAGATGTACTTCTCCGCCGCGACGAAGTTGATGTTCGACCGGTAGACAATCTCGGTCTTCGACGCCCTCCTCGCAGCCACTTGTAGAATGTCCCTAATGATAAGGAGCGAGTCGCGGGGCTTCGGATTCATAGCCGTTCTGTAAGAGCCTGTCCAGCTAGGATACCGGATTTAGTTCTTTCCATCATTTTCGAGCAAATACCAATTATCTTTCCGCTAGAAGCTCGACTGGCGTAGTTGCTCGTCCACATAGCCCGTCTTCTTAGACGAGGTTGAGCACCACCATGACAACTAACAGCGGCAGTAGTGTGCCGAGAGGCAGTCCCACCCTCACTATCCCGAGCCCGAGGATGAGCCAGGCGGCAAACGTCAACACCGCGAGTATCGGGCTCATCATCAACACCTGCATATCCAACGCCTTCACCAGTGACATGGACCTCCAAGCGTCCCAGTGCTTGATGCCCGTCAGCATGTTCCCGCCCGACCAGCGAATCCGTTGACGGAACAGGCTTCCGACCTTGGCAGGCATCTCTTGCCAACACTCGACAGGAGCCAGCCTGGTAGCGATATGCGCCCTAGCAAATCTCACCGACAATTCCGCATCCTCAACCAGCGACTTTGCATCCCAGAGCCCAACCTTCTCCAGCGCGCTCCTTCGAAAGAAAGTGTTAGACCCAGAAAATGTAACGAAGAGCCTCAACGCATACTTTCCATCGTTGGACAAGCGATACACGAAATTCTCGTAGGCCGCTAGTCTAGACACGACACTCTCACGGAGATTCAAAACCCTGTGATAGCCATGAACAGCTCCAGTCTCTGGATTGTTGAAGTATCTAAGAGCCTTTGTCACCGCAAGCGGCTCAGGCACATCATCCGCATCGAACGTCGCAACTATCTCCCCCTTAGACTGGTGGAAGGCATAGTTGAGCGCGTCACCCTTCCCAAGACTAGAGTCGCGATGAAACACCTTGATCCATGGATATCTCTGGGAATACCCTCTACAGATTTGCAACGTCCGGTCTATAGACTCATCCTCCACAACGATGACTTCCAGGTTCTCTCTAGGATATTCCAGACGAACCAATGAATCGAGTAGCCTTCCGATGACCTTCTCCTCATTCTTCACCGGCACGAGTACGGACACGTTCGGCGGGTCCCAGTCTTCACCCGGTTCCTCGCCGAAGCCCCGCTTCTTGTAACGCCAAACCCCCATCACGATGATTGGAGTGGCGTAGGCGAAGTAGGCTAGAAACAAGATCGTGAGGCCGAATACGAACCAGTTGGCTAGGCTCAGTTTCTCTTCCAGCTCGGTCCCGGCGTTCTCAATCTTGAGCCTATTTATTATCTTAGAAGCGAGCCTTACAGACTCAGAGAAGAGACGGTTGGGTCCAGCATTGACCTGGCGGTCCCTTTAGGGCGATCATGGTTTGGATGCTTGACCTTTCTGGAAATTCGCATTGCCAGGGCCGAGGACCCTGTGGATAGGTGTCCGGATCGGGTCGTATTTTCGGTCCTATACTGACAAAAGGTAGTAACATGACGGGCCAAGACCCCCGCGGGGAGCCACTTTTATACGCGATTCACAGGTTTGAGTCTGGAAATTTACCCGGTGCACCCGCGATATCTGGCGATTACCTGCACGATACTGTGGATATCCGGAGCCTTACCAGCGGCGAATTTATTGTTTCTCGTCAATAAGAATGAATCTTATTCCCGAAACCTTAGACAGACGGTTAAAAAAATTGGGAAAGCTGATGATCTCTCTGAGCGACCAGGCGGAAAACCTAGTACGCCACGAAGTCGAACGTGTCTACCACGGCCGAGTCGGAGGACTCTCAATATTCTTCGAACAAGTCCTTCGAAACTATTTCACCACCAACGGAAAGCAGTCGAAATCCGCCCACGTGAAGAACGGCAAGAACTAGTCGCACAGACAAGACAACGAATAGACGACAACAGACGAGCACTCTCCACTGTACAGTGCGTCTTCCAACTCTACAACAACAGTCGCACCCGCAAGTCCGCTCCTCGTTCAACAATCCGAACAAGCATCTCTGGGGACACAACCGACGCGAAGAATCCACTGATCATTATTTGCGCGGAAGCCTAGCAACCAAAGGCCGCATCCCAACCGCCCGGTGCTCTAAGGCTCTGACGAAGCTGGGAAGCTCCTCGACCGAGCGGACCTCCGTCCGCGCGAGAGATCTCATTCTGCTCCAGAGCTTCAAGTCGCTCTTCACACCCCGCTGCGAGAGCTCCTTGTAGAGCCATGTCTCGAGCTTCTTCCCTTCTCTGTCAAAGTCTGTCAGTATGATCGCCTCGGATGATCCGTTGAGTCTCTCAAGAAAGTCGTGTCTTGACTCTCCCCTCGCTTTGAGACAGTAGATTCTTCCTCTGATCTCAAGCTTTCGGAGTGCGGCCTCGTCTCGTCGGCCTTCAACAATGATCGGTATTCCCGACTCTGACAGGGTTCTCAGTTCGTCGATTATCCTCTCCGTTTCTTCCATCTTCCACGCGTAGTATTCGGCACGAGGGTTTCGTATATGGGCCGGATCCCTAAACGGCGATCCCACGATTCTGCTCAGCCTCCTCCCAGCTTACGCATCTCTTCAAGAGGCGCCGGATATTTCTTGAAATAATCTCGCACTGGTGCAAGCTTTTCAGAAAGCATTCGTGAAATGTTAGTCTTGAGATCCTTTGGATGTATCTTGCCCGTCGCGAAGGCTTTCTCAAGTTGTGGATATGTCTCGAATCCCATCCTTCCCCCATACTTTAGATCCCTCTCCAGCTCGAAGCCCTCAGAGTCTCGGAACACTAGTATCCGGTAATATTCTAGGATCGGATTCCCCTCCACAACGCCGGCCGGGCAGAAGGCGCGCTGTATCTTCCGGTCCACGACCTCGGGCTCGTCGTGAATGAGTATGTTGTCCTCGGGCTTGCTCTTGGACATCTTGGCGGCTATCACCTGGTTGAGTTTGGGGTCCTCGTCATAGCTGCCGACGGATGCGTCGGGGACACCGTGTAGACCCATGAGTATTGGCGTATGAAGACTCACCGGCTTGCCCCAGCCGAGTCTCTCTCCCGCTTCTCGTGCCAGTATGTGGGCTTTCCGCTGGTCTATCCCGGCACACGCCACGTCCAGTCTCATCTCGAATATGTCGGCTGCCTGCATGCACGGGTAGAAGATCGCCGCAGCATCCGTATCCTTTGATTTCATGTCGCGTCCCATTATCGGGATCGCTCTCAGCACTCTCTGAGTCGAGACGGTTCGGGCCACCCGGAGGACCCGTTCCCAATACCCCTTCCGATCAGCCAGGTCTGATGCCCAGACGTATTCGACCTTCTCCCTGGGAACGCCCAGAGCGGTGAAGCAGTGCTGGAAGTATTCGCCGGTCTTTCTAATCTTCTGAAGGTCTCCTCCGTATTTGTTGTTGATCATCGTGTGATAGTCTGCGAGGAAGATCGTAAACTGGAATCCTGCCCTTATCAGATCCTGTATCTTGTTGCCGCAGACGAGCCCTTGGCCGATGTGCATCATTCCGTGCAGGCTATCGCCTGCATTCCGGAGCACTCGAAACCCCAGTAAGCTCGGGGTCTCTCATTCTCCGCCAAGAGCCGTTCAAGCTCCCCTCTCTGGATGATCTCGACCGTCCCCCTAGTCGCTAAGTCCACTCGCTCGTCCTGATCCATTCTGGCCTCCTAATAGCTGCCTCGCTCACGCTCGGCTAAAAGCCTGTAGGAAGAGAGGGATAGCCGGACACCAAGGTGGGCGAGTTTCGCATTGGACCCCTACTTTACAGTAGGCATCCTTGTCGCCCGCGACACTAACACCCAAGCCTCACAGTGAAGATCAATGGTCTTCTCTCAGCCCGGCTCTCTCGAGGCGGGCGTCTCACGCTCGCCCAGGACGGATGACCACCCCGGCATCGTAATAACAGTTCCATGAAACGATGCTTTAGCGAGCCTACGCTATCCGAGAGCCTCAGCACAACTCGTCCGGAAAGACTATCGTCCTACTTGAGGGGCACATACATGCTTGATCGAGAAGCACCGATTCCAGGAGTGCCGTGGACGACTTTCTGGTTCGTAATAGCGAATTCTCCGATGTAGTGTCCTACCATCTCGGGCTTGATCTCGATCGCGACAAACTCCTTGCCAGAGTGGAGCTGCAACGTTAGCCCGAGCATCTCTGGAATGACTATCATATCCCGGCAGTGCGTCTTCACAGCAGCCGGCTTTCCACCATTCTCCTTCCTCGCACGTCGTACATGCTCCATCAGTGTCCGCTGATCATTCGTCAGACCCTTAACGAGGGATCTGCGTTGTCGTGACGGGAGGAGCTTTATGAATTCGTCCATCGACATGGAGCGCAGCTCATCCACCGAGTGGCCGCGATATGTGAACTGTCTAGGCATAACCCTCTCCCAGGCTTCCTAGCTCTTTCCTCGAGCTCCACGTAATAAGACTGTTCCCGAGCCTATCGTGCGGATCGACGCTTCGCGCGGCCCGTCTGGCGGGCGGCAATGTTCCCCACCTTCCTCCCTGGGGAAGTCCAGCGGCCAACTGTAGTTGGTTTGCCTGCGTGTTTGTGTCTCCCGCCTCCGTGCGGGTGGGAGGCTGCTATCATTGCCTGACCCTTAACAACAGGCCATTTGCGACCGCGAGACTTTTGCAAGTACCATTTGGGACCTGCCTTGAGGAAAGGCTTCTCAGTTCGTCCCGCTCCCGCAACTACTCCGATTACCGCACGGCACTTGTCGTTGAGGTGCAATGTCCGACCGGAAGGCATGCGAAGCTCTGTTCCGGCCGCCGTGTGGGAGACAACCATGGCGAAAGTGCCAGAGGATCGAGCCAGCGTACCCCCATCGCCTGGCCGCA
>WNGG01009483.1_pt1 | contig 10640 bp, 3 predicted proteins | sample 5400661 | NCBI WGS metagenome assembly WNGG01 (sample SAMN13153372, study PRJNA577476) | soil metagenome | isolation source: 100 cm soil or saprolite under Garry oak tree replicate 1 | place: USA:California | collected 2016-06-15
AGGGCTCGAGCAACAGCCCCTCAGCCTCGATCCCCTGGAGGACCGGCCAGCGGATGGCGAACACGCGGTACCCCGCGCCGGTCGCTACCAGTCCGTCGGGATGCGACACATCGGCCTCGAGCCCCGGCGTCTCAAATTCGACGCGGCGATCGACCAAGCCGATGATGCGGCGGAACCTTTCGCGGTTTGGGGCGACGGACTTTTCGTAGGCTTCAGCGGAGGAGAACTCGCGGGTCCAACGCGAATCGCGGCGCGAGGCAGACGCAGTGAGCTCTCGCGAGAGGAAACGGTCCATCCCCTCCAGCATCCGCGCCGCGAGGTCGCCGTCGAGGGTCAGCGGCTGTGTGCCCGGCAGCGACTGCGCGAGGAGGGAGACCCGGGCGAAAAGAAGGATGACTATGAGTCGTATGGGTGACATGGGACCAGAATACCACCGGAGGGCGATCTCTGAACTGCATGCTTCGCATCGACATGCCCTCGTGTCCCTCATCGATCATCAACCAGCCAGGATTCGCGCCGTGTCTGCGCCGCCAACAGTGCCGGCCTGGGCGCCTGAGCCGACGAGACCTCGATTTGGCCACAGAGCCACAGAGACAGGGAGAAGTCTCTGTGTCTCCGTGGCTCTGTGGCTGAAAATCTAACTGTGAAGAATCACAAAGTCCTGCTTTCGCAATGATCCCATGATGAGCCCGCCGTCAGTGTTGGCGGGTAAACTGCTCAAGCATTTTCTGGGCCATGGGATGATGGGGCTGAATTTCGAGAAGCCGTCGAAGCACTTCCTCCGCCTTCCTCCGGTCGCCATTGGCTACGTGGGCCTTGGCGAGATTTAAATAGGGCTGGTCGAAACCAGCGGCCACGCGAATGCACTTTTGAAATGCGTCTACGGCCTGCAGGGGCTCTCGGATGCGAAGATAGAGGACACCGAGGTTATTCAGAGCTTCCGGATAGTCGGGTTGCAGCTTCACGGCCTTTTCGAGAAAGTCTCGCGCACGCCGGTTGTCCTCCCGCTGAGCATAAAGCATCCCCAGACTGTAATGGATTTCGGGATCTTGCGGTTCCAGATGAAGGGCCTGCTGGAGTGCCTCCATGGCCTCTTCCCGACGACCCTGCTCGCGGAAGACATTGCCCAAATTCAAAAAGGCCGTTCCGTTGTTCGGCTTCTGCCGAATGGATTCCCGGAAATAATGCAGCGCTTCCTCCCACCGCCCCTGTTCTGCCGCGATGAGGCCAAGATTATTGAGGGCATCCGGATATTCCGGGCGAAGTTGGAGGGCTCTCTGGAAGTGCTCCCTGGCCTCGGCCATATTCTCGCTCTTGAGATAGAGAGTACCCAAGTTGTAGTGAGCTTCAGGATAATCCGGGTTGTCGCGCAGAGCCGCTTGGAACGAGGCTGCTGCCTGGTCAAAATATCCCCTCTCGTAATAAGCGACACCGTAGGTGAACATATTGCGGTAGGCGCCCGTGAGATAAAACTGCCCTGGGAAAGGCAAACCTCTCCGGATCCGCTCTTCGGGACTTTTTGGGAGAGACGTCACACTCTTGAGTACATCATCAGCGTCCAGGCCGCCCTGGTAAAGCTTGACAATCATTCCTTGCTCATCGAGCAGGAAGGAAATGGGAACGGGGAGATTTCTGCGGCGGTCATAAAGATAACGATAGAGGATATTGTAAATGGCCGCCACTTCCTGGTTTCCGAAGAGTGAAGGGAACGCAATCCTATGGGATTGCAACCAGGTCTGGACCTCTGTCCGCTTGTCGGCATCATCCAAGTTGATAGCCACACTTTGAAGACCATGTGATGCCCAAGTGGCGTGCTGCTGCTGGAGAATTTCCAAATCTTTCTGGCAGGCGCGACACCCGGCCATCCAGAAATTCAGCAGGACTTTACGGCCGCGAAAGCTCTGCAGGGTGTGAGTGCGTCCCTCGAGGTCCGAGAGTGAAAACTCAGGGGCGGGCAGCGGAACCAGCAACCAAGTTGAGAAGCGGGAAGGCAGCGGGGGTTTTTCCTGGGGCGGAACGGAAAGATCTGAAAGGGAACTCGCAGCGGCAAAAGGGGTCGCCCGAAATTGAGCGGATCCTTCTTCAATCTGGATGCGGCAATTGTCGGGAACCTTCTCGAATTTTTCAACAAGCCCACTGGGCCAGCGCACGGTCGCCCTAACGAGCCCCGAGCTCATTCCCAAACCAAAAAAGACCTCCTTCGTATGCTGCGATAGGAAACCCGAGCCGGCTTGGAGGGACTTGGACTGCGCTCTTCCCTCCGCCTCTACAGTGATGCGCGCCCCAATCGCATCGCGGTTGCTTTTCGTCCCGCGCAAGCGGAAGGCGATGGAATGCCCTACGTGAGCAAGCTCATTCCGCAGAACCCGAATCTGCGGCGCATCCCGGTTCTTGAGGATGAGCTCCAGGCGGCCATCCTGGTCAATGTCGGAGAGCGCAAAGGCTCGGCCGTCCTCGGGGAAGTCCAGTCCCGACGTTGCAGAGATGTCTGAAAAAGTCCCATCACCGTTACTCAGATAAAAGACGTTCCGTTCATAACCGCTCCAGGTGCCATCGGCGCGGATCAGTTCGTTGATGGCGTTCCAGCCTTGCTCGTAGCTGCGTTCCGGACGGCCTTCCACCGGCGAGTGGGGTACGACTTGTCTCCAGAAGAAACTGTTTAACTCTCGAGGGGCAGAACCAGAGATCATTCCGTCAACAACATAAAGGTCGGAATATCCGTCGTGGTCGAAATCCCAGGCGTCGGCCGACCAGGCCCAACGGCCCATTTCAACGTTGGCCTCAGCGGTGCTGTCGCGAAACCTCCCATTACCCATATTGCGGAAGAGCGAATTGCCATTGGCATGTTTTCGGTAGGCCGCGCGGACTGTTTCCGGCGCCTGACTCATAAAGACTTCTTGACCGGAAACACGCTTCCCTTCAGCCGTCCACATGTTGGCGACATAGAGATCCTCCCGGCCATCATTGTCGTAATCGAACCAGCAAACGCTCATGCCGGCTCCCACATCCTCGACACCCGCTGCGCCCGCTACGTCGGTAAACGTTCCGTCACTGTTGTTGCGGTATAGGTTCTTGCGACCAAAATCATTGGCCACATAAAGATCGGGCCAGCCGTCATTATTGAAGTCGCCCCAGCCACAGGCAAAACTGTACCGGTTGTTGTTCTGGCCCAGGCCTGCCGAAGAGGTCACATCGCGGAAAGTGCCGTCTCCGATATTGCGGAGGAGGAAATTGGGCGGACCGTTCTGGGCATCGTGATAGGGCGAGGGAAACCGATACTGGTCCAGGCCCTGATAGTAGCTGTAGAGACAGAAGTAAAGATCGAGCCTGCCGTCGCGATCATAATCGGCAGCGGCAACGGCAGTAAATGTTCCTTGGGGAGGCTGTGCAAACGAAAACGCATCGGGCTTCAGACGAAAGGTTCCATTCTTCTGATTGAGGAAGAGCAGAGGTCCTTTGGAACTGACGACCAACAGATCCTGGTCACCATCATTGTCCAGGTCGGCGAAGAGCGCGCAGGCAGTAGGATCGAGGACCGCAACCCCGGCCACTTCGGTGACATCTTCAAATGTTCCATCCCCTCGATTGCGGTAAAGCCGGTTCGGGAGGCCCGCCGGCTGGCAGACATAAAGGTCGTCAAAGCCATCATTGTCAAAGTCACCTACGGCAATGCCATTGTTGCCGTAGACATCAATCCCACTGGCGCCGTCTAGAACAGTTCTCCAATGGTCCGCTCCGCGTAGCAACTGCTCCTGGTAAGAGCGATTCTTCCCCAGAGATGCGGCCGTTACATCCCTGAAAATGGGCCGCTCGGCCCGGCTTCGAGTCTGCGAGATTCCCTGCCACTTCCGAATCCATAGTTTGCCACTGGAGTCGCGCTCCCACTCAAAGTTCCAGGCGCCGACACGCTCTTCGAAAGAGGCGCCAGCCTTCCTCCCCGCTACGTCATAACGCATCCGAGTTTGAAAGACCAGAGGCGGCATCGTGCGAACTTGAATGCCAGTCAACTTGAATTCAGCGCACTGGAGCATCGTAAACTCAAAGAAAGCACGGAGCCCTTGAATGAAGGCTTCCCTTTCCATCAACTGCTGATTTGCAAAACGCCCTTGAAGGATCTCCAGGCCTGAGCCGGAGCGTAAGCTCTTCTCCTCGGAGGGGAGAAGGCCGTAGCCCTGAAAACCTGGCGAAAGCGCTTGGGCAATCGGTTCCAATTCGGGCGGTGATTTTTGCAGGGCCTTCTGCCATTTCTCGAGGAGTTTCTCAACCTCGTCCGCGAGCGCTTCGGTGGGGAAGGCATCGAGCCCCGGTTGAACCCTGCGTAAGAGTTCATCGAGCGGAGATTTTGTGCGGTAATGAGGACTCAAGCGGTATTCGGAGGGCAGATCGGTCGCAGTCTCATCAGTCAGAACGCCTGTTGGAAAGATCTGAAGCAAGAGGCATGAAAGAATTATTGCGGAAAGTCGCCCGCGAACACGGCGCCGGGATAGTCTTAGAACCAAGAATGATTGAATTCCCATACCGAGCCGCAACCAAACTAAGACTAGACTAGACTCCCACTGCGCTATTTGGAGTGCGGCAGCTTGCTCCGCTTTCGTGCGTGCGGAAATGTTCCATCGTCCTTAAAGCGCAAGCAAGCTTGCGCACTCCAAAGAAAAGCCGCAAAAAGAAACCTGGTTGTTCGCGTCTTCGCGTCTTCGTGTCTTCGTGGCGGCTTGGGCGCGGGCCTTACCACGAAGACACGCAGACGCGAAGAATCAAATCAACGGGGAATCTCATTCACTGTGAAGATGACCTGCTTGTCTTCGGGGCGGCCGGCAGAATGTAATCGCTGATAGGTCTCGAGATGTTTCTGCGCCTGAGCTTTCCGCCCTGTGCGCTGATAAGCCTGTCCAAGGCGATAATGCGCGTTGGCAAAATCGGGTTGGAGCTTGATGGCCATCTCGTATTGCTGAATGGCTTCCGCGATCTTTTGCTGATTGGAATAGAAAACCCCAAGCTGGAAGTGCCCCTCTGCCATTCCGGGATCCAGCAGGATCGCCTTTTTCAACAGCGACTCGATCTGGTTGAGATCCCCTTGTGAGTCCTCTCCGCGCTTCCCTTTCCATAAGCTGAGGGCATAGTAATAGTTGGCAAGAGCATTTTGCGGATAGAGTCGAACGAAATGAGCGAGGCGGCGAGTTACGTCTTTGGAGAGGGTCTCGGACACGTTGAACATCTTTCCCACAAAATAATAGGGACGCGGATCGTTGGGCTGCAGATCTACTGCGCGACACAAGACCTTGACTGCGTCGTCGTAATAGCCGCGCGAATAGTGACTAATTCCCAGCCCGATCAGAAGCTTGGCCGAACGAGGATACAGTTCCAAGGCTCGACTGAGAACCTGGGCGGCGGATTCATAAGCCTGATGTAAGAGTAGCTGGTTCCCCCAATCGAACAGGTTTTTTTCGCTGGGATCCAGATGGGCAGCGCGTTGGTACTCTTGAGCGGCCACTAAATAGTTTCCGGCGGTTTCCTCCACTTCGGCCAGCAGGTTATGTAATTCGGCAGTCTCCTTTCTCTGCAGCATCTGCTGAATTTGATTGCGGGCTTTGGATAAGTCCTGAATTCCTATGTAAGCCAGTGCCAGGTCAAAACTATTCACGTAATGGGAAGGTTGAATCTGCTGTGCCCTCTCCATATAAGGAATCGCCAGCGCCAGTTTCCCTTGTTGAATATAAAACTCACCGAGACTGTGATTGGCCTCGAAAGTGTTGGGATTACGGCGTAACACCTGCCTTAAATTTAACTCAAGTGCGGCCAGATTCTTTTTCTGAGCTGTCTTAGATTTGTCAGCAGCATCAGTTCCTGATCTGGCTGATTCGGCTTTGAGCTGGGCAGCGGCTTGCAGCAAGCGGTTCGTAGTCTCCGTCCGGCCCGGCGTGGAATATCCACCCGGGTCGACCGAACTCTCAATCGCACTTTGTTTGAATTTAGGCGCATCAAAAAAGGCCGCTTCTTGGGAGAGTAGATCAGCGCCCTCCCCTGAACGTGGGGTCTGCTTAACGCGGGTATTAGTTTTGGCCAGAGAGAGGTCGACAGATACTTTTTGCGGAGGATTCAACGCGATTTGATCCTGGAAAGCCCTCTGGTATCCTTCAGCCTCAGCTTCGATGCCATAGACACCTCTCTTTAGAGAAGCAAAAAGGTAGCGGCCCTGCGGAGAAGTCAAGGTGGAATCCAGGACAGAACTTCCTTCACCTCGAAGTGTCACTTTGACGCCGGGAAGCGCGCTACCTGCCTGGTCGCGAATGGTTCCCTCAATCCTGCCGGCATCTTCCTGTGCACGCCCCACCGTTGCCGGAGATAGAGGCAACAACAAGGCAACACAAAAAAGTCTTGCTAATCTTCGCCAATTGCTCATGAAGGCGTGATTGTACTACCGGGATTCGCGGGGAACAAGGGAGGCAGCGGTTCGGATTGTCCTTTCAATCCTTTCACTCTTTCTAAAGCCATCACAAGCTTTCACCACGGAGACACGGAGTACACGAAGATGCACGGAGAACGCTGATGCCTCTGTGAAATCTCCGTGCCCTCCGTGTCTCCGTGGTGAAACAGGACATGTACAAACTCCAGAGGGCGGCTGCTGAAGCAACCGCCCTGCGGGATACACCAACAGCCCGTCCTGGTCTCACCAGTAGAACTTAAGGGCGAACTGGATCTGCCGTGGGAAGTTGCGGGTTGAGGTGATTACGGCGAAGTTGTTCGGGTTAGTGAAATCCAAGGATCCCGGCGCGTTAAAGGAGGGTGTGTTAGTGAGGTTGAAAGCTTCCGTGCGGAATTCCAACCGAGTTCCCTCCGAGGGTTTGAAGCTCTTGAACAGCGAGAGGTCCAACTGCTGGAACGAAGGGCCGGTCACCTGAGTTCCAGCTCCACCCAGCGGCGCAAAATCGGTCTGGCCAATTGTCGTAGCAACCGGCGGATTCGCGAACGCTGCCGGATTATAGAACTGGTTAATCGTTTGATTGGCTGGATAAAGAGGCTGGCCGGTCAGCAGGGCGTTGCAACCTAATCCCGCGGTGGTCGCGCGGGTACAACCGATGGTCTGCGGCTGGCCCGAGTAGAGAGTCAGAATCCAGTTGGTACTCCAGCCGCCCAGAATGGCGTTCCCCACACCGCTGAGATTGCCCCCTAGGGCCTTACCTCTGCCGAAGGGAAACTCGTAGATTCCACTGTAGGTGAAGGCATGCTTAATGTGAAAGGAGGCTAACCCCATATCCTTCTTGATGCCAAAGCCCGGCAACTCCGGCGCTCGGAAGCCGCCCACGTTGCCGCCGCTTAACAAATCACCGGCATTGGTCAAGGTCTTGGCCCAGGTGTAGGCAGCCAGGAAATCCAAGCCTTTGCTCATCCGGCGCGTGTACTTGGTTTGCATCGAATGATAGTGGCTGTTGCCGTTGGTGGTGGCATAAGAAGCATCCGGTGCAAAGGTCGGATAGAGCAGATAGGGCGTCCGGTTGGTCCCTGGCGGCAGAATCTGCCTGACGTGATTGGTTCCGGTGAAAGCTTCAATGTGACGGCTCAACGAGGCGACATAACCTACCTCGATCGAGTCACTGGACGTCAACTGGTACTGAGTGGTCAGATTGTAGCTTTGAGTGTAGGGCGTCTTGTAGTTGAACTCGATAGCTCGAAAGTAGAGTCCACTCCCGCTCACGGCTGCTGGATTGAGAGGAATTCCCAAAAAACCTCGTTCCAGGGTTCCAGTAGTTCCATCGGGGTATGTCACTGGGGTCACATCGTTCACCGCGGGGAATGAGAACGAGTACTGGAATGGGTAGTTGTAGCCCAGGTTGGGAAAGCCGCCCCGGTTTTCAAAGGCGCCGTAGTAGATCCCGTAACCCCCGCGGACGACAAACTTGGAGGTCGCCTGATAGGCGAAGCCGAAGCGCGGCGCAAAGTTCTTCTTCTGGGACCGCCCCAGGCCGGTGCCAAACTCGTCCGTATAGACCAGCTCGATACCGTCCTTGTCCAAGGCGCTGACAAAACCGGGAGAGATTGTGGTGCTCTTGCGCTGAGCTGGAATGACGAACCTGGCTCCGGCGCCTGGAGGTCCTGGCACAAAGTTGGCCTGGGCGCCGTAATCCTCCCCAACCAGGCTGAAATGATCCCAACGCAAACCAAGGTTCAGGGTCAACTTGGGACTCACCTTCCAGTCGTCCTGGAAATAGGCGCCATAGTAATCCTTGTTATTGGCCACACTCCCAAAGTTGGAGGCGGACACCGAGTTTGACCCACCCAGGAAATTCACGCCGTTAGGAACGGTGGAAGCGATGGGCGTCAGTAAGAATTGGGCCATGCCTGTGCTGGCATCGGGATTATTCGGGATGGAGGTAAAGGCCCCGTTGAAAGAGAAATTCCCCCGCGAGGTCGGGGGAGCTGTCCAAGGGAACTCTATGTGTTGGATCTGGAATCCGCCCTTGAAGCTATGGGATTTGTAAAGTTTCGTGAGATTCTGCGTCAACTGGTAAGTATTGCTGAACCTTTCGCTCACCAACCAGTTGGAGCTTCCCAACCCTGCGAGGTTCCCAATGCCAAAAAACGGCAAGCCGCCGTTGCCCGGGGTTTGGACGATACCGGGTATCCCGTATTTGCCCGGGATGTCGCTGGTGTCATTGCCGAAGGCCTGCAACCGCACGTTGTGCTCGCGGCCAAAGCCAACTCGAGCTTCATTGATCAGAGTGCGGGAAAACGTGTGGGTCCAACTGAGAGCGGCTCCTTGAGTCCGAAGGGTTTCTTCGCCATCGCCAAAGCCACCGCCGTCGGCAACTCCTTCAAAGGGTCCCGGTCTGAACTTGGGAGCATCGGCAAAACTATAGCGCCCAAAGATCTGGTCGTTGGAAGTAAAGTTGTGGTCAATGCGCACGTCAATCGCGTCCGTGTCATCCTTATTCGTTCGATTGACCGTGTAATTTCTGAAGAGTCCCGCTGCCGTAGGACCAGGATACAGACTGAGCAGTTTCACGGCGTTCAGGTTCAAGCGGTTGGCGGGAATCCGATTCCCAGGGAAGGCGTCCCGTACAAAGCCGGTAGCCGTGGCGGTCAGACCGGTCACGGGATCGACTTGCCCTGCGGTAACAGGCCGAGTCGTCGCCGGATCGAAAATCGTCCCGAGTGGAACGGTGCGGCCTAACAGGTCCGGGCCACGCGTGCCGCTTTGCCCGGTGATCAGGTCAGAGAAGTCAGTAAATCCAGCGTTTCGCTGCGAGGCAGTTGGCACGGTCAGCCCAGACCAAATCCGAGCCTGCCGGATCCGAGTCCCTTCATAATCGACAAACCAAAACGTTTTGTTCTTGATCAGCGGGCCTCCGACGGCAGCTCCAAATTGGTTCTGTTGAAACTGGCCCTTCTCCAATCCGGCTTGGTTTGCAAAGAAATTGTTCGCATCCAGATGATTGTTCCGCAGAAATTCCCAGGCACTGCCATGAATCTCATTAGTGCCGGACTTTAAGGTGACGTTCAAGACCGCACCGCCCGCACGGCCAAACTCGGCGCTGAAGGCACTGGTCTGGACCTTGAATTCACCGATGGCATCGATCGGGGGCTTCACAACGGTCGCCGCACCGCTCAGAAAGTCCACGTTGTTGCTGTTGTTGTCGATCCCGTCCAAAAGATAGTTGTTCTGGGCAGGGCGTGTCCCGTTAGCCGCAAACCAACCGTTCCCATTGAGCCCCCGCCCTTCCGGCTGGGCAATAGTGACTCCGGCGGTCAACCGCGCCAGGAAGGTATAGTTACGCCCGCTCAGAGGCAGGTTGATAATCTTCTCCCCTGTCACGGCCTCACCGACCGAACCGCTCTCAGTCTGGAGCAGCGGGACCGCGGCGGTGACTTCGACCGTCTGAGTGACTTCCCCCGGGACCAGTGTGAAATCCACCACTGCCTGCTGCTGAATGTTCAGTTGAACCCCTGATCGAACAGCTTTCTGGAAACCACCGTATTCCGCTTCTACTCGATACGTGCCGATTCTAATCGGGGTAAAGATGTAACCGCCGTCTTCCCGGGTAAGAGCGGAAAGCGTAAACGATGTCCCCTCATGAATCAGGGTTACCTTTGCTCCTGGAACTACGGCGCCGCTTTGATCTCTAACGGTTCCCAGAATAGTTCCGGTGTCGACCTGAGCCTGCGTCATCTGTCTCAAGGGAGACAGGAATGTTAGAACGAGAAAACCGAATCCAACCAGCCAAAGCCTTTTGCTTCTCAGCGGACTCCTCATAGATCCCCCTTTGGCCCTTGTGTTATTTTTTTCTCTTTTGTTTGTTCCGGGAAACTGTCTTGGCGTTGCTTCCATGGTTGGAACAGGAATATCGGAATGACGGATGGAGCCGCCCCACAGTCCGTTGCATCGTCCGTTGTGCAGTTCTGTCACTTACTTTTTGGCAACGCGGCGAGCGCCCCTGCAACAGGCAGGAGGCCCGCGCTCCCAGGATGCGCAGCTCTTCGTGTTCCGCCAACTGGATACACATCTAGCGAGAGCACTCGCTTCAAAGCAACTTCTGGCTCATCGATCGAAACCCAGCTTAACCAGACCCGCCAGGAAAGTACAGTCAATCTGATTCAGCTTTTGCAGGCTGGCAATGCGATGGAAGGTGGCGCCGAAGGAACCG
>WNGG01009484.1_pt1 | contig 10640 bp, 10 predicted proteins | sample 5400661 | NCBI WGS metagenome assembly WNGG01 (sample SAMN13153372, study PRJNA577476) | soil metagenome | isolation source: 100 cm soil or saprolite under Garry oak tree replicate 1 | place: USA:California | collected 2016-06-15
TCCCCGGATTGATCTTCGTGTCCGGGGAGAATACCTGGATGACGTCCGCATAGGCTCGGGGTTCGACCCGGAACCGAGCCGCGCCCTCCGCGTGTTTCCCCTTCTCCCGAAGCGCGGCGTACTCGCCGTGCGGGTCGACGATCACGCACGTCACGTGGTGTTTCATGAGCTCCTCGATGAGAACGCCCGCGATGTACGATTTCCCGCCGCCCGTCTTCGCGAGGATCGAGACGTGCTTCTGGACCATCGCGTTGATGTCGAGGAAGACGGGCACGTCGTGGCCTGCGAGCAGCCCGACGTAGGCGCCGTGTTTCCGGTCCTCGGTGAGGCCGATGACCTCCTGGATCGTGGCGGTCTCCGCCTTGCGCACGGGCTCGCCGGCACGGAACGGGGTCCTCGGGACCTGGAGCAACCCGCGGTCGTCGCGGTACCCGATCACGCTGACCTGCGCCGACACGCGTTCCTCGACGTCGACCGGATCGCCGTCGTTCATCTGTTGCGCGCGGTCCAGAGACAGGTCCGTCTTTCGCTCGATCTGATCGACGCGGCCGAGGACGACTCCGCACGTCTCGTGCTCGACCTGGACGAACTCGTTGCGCTCGATGGGATCGACGACGGAACAGCGGAACGACGTCGTGCCGACATCGCCGTAGATGACGCCGACAAATCCGTCGCCGTGATGGGAAGCTGGCCTAGAATGAGCGGCGGACTCCATGCGTGCATCCCATGCGCGGCGCGATAACCCGGCGTCGAGATAAATAGGTTTGTCCACAGTGCGTAGACCTCCTGGACGCCTAACGAAAATCACCTCTGATATTCTTGAGCGGCGTGTTCAAGTCGTTCTCGGAGCAAGTCAATCCGACCATGGCGGGAGTCGTAGGGGAAATTTCCCTCCAAATGGTGTTCGGCAAGGCGTTCCTCGTCGAACTCCAACGCGGCGACCTAGAGACGGCCAAGGTCTTTGCGCGGGCGTTCTTGACCCGCACCGCGCTTACGTCGAAGTGCCCGATACCGCTTGCCGCCTCCTGACGCGTTTCTCGATCGCTGCCGCCGCGTCGGCCGCGACCGCCTTCGCATCCCGTGCGCCGTCGAGCACGACGAATCGCCGCGACCGCGCGAGTCGATCGTAATTCGCCGCGACCTTCTTGAGGAACGCCAGATCCTCGAATCGTATGAGGTTCGGCCGCGCCCGGATTCGTTTCAGCCCGAGCTCCGCGGGCACTCGGAGCAGGAGCGTCAAGTCCGGCGGGACAGTCCAAGCCTCGCTCGCCCGCTGCAGGAATCGCACGGGGTCGCTCACCACGCCCTCGAGCCGCGCCCCCTGATACGCGTAGGTCGAGTCCGCATACCGATCGCACAGGACCAGCTCGCCTTTCTCGAGGTGAGCACGGATCTCGACGACGTGCGCCGCGCGGTCCGCGAGGAAGAGGAACGACTCTGCGATCGGCCCGACATCGTCGTCGTAGGCGCGGCGAACCGCGTCGCCGAGCCATGTCTTGGTCGGCTCCGTCGTGAGGAAGACGGAAGCGCCAGCCTCACGGAAGGTCTCCGCGACGAGCCGACTCACCGTCGTCTTCCCCGCGCCGTCGATTCCTTCGAAGGTGACGAACCCGGAGAGCACGCGGCACGACAACGAGGCGGCGGCAGATTAAACCGTCGTCACGGCGCTCTCGTCCCGCAGCCGCACAACGTTTTTATAGAGTCCGGAGGCTCCACGCCGCGGCGCGTTTCGGCTCGGGGGGCGGGTACGATCGCATGGAAGATTCATCCGGACATGCGCAGGCTTTCGGAAGGGGGCGACCGAGAAGCGCACTGCCGCCGTTGTCACGTGCGAATCGTCTTGTTGCCCGATGACCGCCGCCAAGGCTACTGCTTCGACTGCTACGATTCTCTCGAGGTTCGATCGAAAGAGAGCCTCTAGTCCGTGGCCTTCCCCATGAGCTCGCGACGCCGCTCCTGTCGGCGTTGCTTCCACCGTCGGACGTCCGCCTCGATCCATTCCTTGGGTCGACCTTGCGTCTTCAGCCAATCGACGTTTGGCTTCCAAACGAGGTCCCAGGAGCGCAACGCCGCCTCGACCTCGTCGGTCACCTGTGCCGCGGACGGCGCGGCGTCCTCGACCGCCCTCCCGCCAACCTGCCACGCCCACGCCTTCAGGTCCTCCAGCAAGGACGACTTCTTCGCGCTCTCCCAGAGTAGAGTCGCGCTCCGGAGGGCGTCCTTTTCTTGATCGCGATCGAAGACCGCCGTCACGCGCTCGATCCCGCTCGCCCAGAACGGACGCTCCAACGTCCCGCGCCACCGCAAGCCGTGTCTGGCGAGGAGCCGCTTGAACGACTCCTTGTTCTTCGAGTAGACCTCCCCGTCCATCTCGAAACGAAAGCGCATGGCCCGCCTCGGAGGCCGTGGCGGATAGTTAACGATTTCGCGCCGCGACCGTGCACCGAAGGCGGCCGACCTCCTCGATGTCGGCCTCCAGGACGTCGCCGGGAGCGATCGGCCAGACCCCGGCCGGAGTCCCGGTCGCGATCACGTCGCCCGGCTCGAGCGTCATGATCCGGGAGGCGGCCTCGATGAGCTTCGGGATGCGGAAGACCATCTGACCCGTGTTCGAGTCCTGACGGATCGCATCGTTCACGCGGAGCCGGATCGAGAGGCCGTGCGGATTGCGGACGCGGTTCGCGAGAACTCCCTCGGAGATCGGCGCGAACGTGTCAAAGCCCTTCGAGGCGGTCCACGGGGAGCCGTCCTTTCGCGCCTTCGTCTGCAAGTCCCGCGCGGTGATGTCGAAGAACACTGCATATCCGGCGACCAAACGCATCGCATCTCCCGCGTCGACGTCCCGGCCTCCCGCACCCAGGATAGCGGCGAGTTCCGTCTCGACCTCGACGCGCTTCGACTCCCTCGGCAGCAGAATCGTCCCCCCTCCCGGCAAGAGGGAGGTCGTCGGTTTGAGGAAAAAGATCGGCTCCTCCGGGACCGCAGTCCCCATCTCCTTCGCGTGGTCGACGTAGTTTCGCGCGACGCAGAGAATCTTCGAGGGCGGAACGGGTTTGCCCGCGATCTCGAGTTGCGACACGCGTTCACCTCGCGGGGGCTTGGCGGGCGCCGGCCAGTTTGAGTCTCACGATCGTAATCGCGACGAGCGCGAAGGCCACCGCGGCGGCAAAGCCGAGCGTCTCAGCAATCTCTCCGTACCTCGTGAAGTACAACTGCCCGAGGCTCGTGAGCAAGTTGAACGTGGCGTGCATGATGACCGCGATAATGTAGAAAGGCAGGAACGCCCACGTCCGGCGGGTGAGCCAAGTCTTCGCGATGCCGTATCCGAGGACCGCCGTCGAGCTGGCGTGCAGGAACGAGGACGAGAACGATCGAATCGCGATGACCAAGAGGGAGGCTGCCGCCCCACCGTTCGGATTCACGAGCGTCTCGACTCCATACAGCAGGTTCTCGGTCGCGGAGAACCCCAGGCCCGCGGCCGCGCCGTACACCAACCCATCGACCAGGGCCTGAGTCTGAGGCCGGCCGGGCCGGACGCCAAGGCCCTTCGCCGCTTCCTCGGCGAGCGGCGCGACGACTAAGGCGCCGATCGCGACGGTCGGGTCCGTGAAGCGCCGCGCGAAGAAGTCGTTCACCGATCCGATCTGCCCGAGCGTCACGAGGAGGACGATGCTCGCCACGATTGCGACGAGCACGCTGAGCACGGCGCCCCAGACGAACGCCTTCAGGACGTTCCACCACGGCTCCTTCCCGTACCGGGCCGTGTTCCGGATCCACGCCATGAAGACGAGCGGCGGGACGAACGCCGAGATGACGAGGACCAGGACGAAGGACGGTGAGTCTGCGAGGCCCGCCATGCGACCTCCGCGAATCAACGATCCTCGGGCCGCTCGACGTCTTTCCGGAGCTTCGCGTGCGCCGCCGCCAGCCGGGCGACCGGCACTCGGAAGGGGGAACAGGAGACGTAGTCGAGTCCGAGATCGTGGCACAGCTCGATGCTCGCGGGATCCCCGCCGTGCTCGCCGCAGATCCCGACCTCGAGGTCCTTTCGAGCCTTGCGGCCCTTCTGGACGCACATGCGCATGAGCGCGCCGACGCCCTCCCGGTCCAGAGTCTGGAACGGATTATGAGGAAGGATGCCCCGTTCGACGTAGTCGAGCAGGAACTTGCCCTCCGCGTCGTCGCGGCTGTAGCCCAGCGTGGTCTGCGTGAGATCGTTCGTCCCGAAGGAGAAGAACTCGGCGTGTTTCGCGATCTCGTCCGCCGTGAGAGCGGCTCGAGGGATCTCGATCATCGTCCCGAACTTGTAGCTCACCCGGACGCCCTCCCGCTCCATCACCTTCCGGGCCTCCCGCTCGAGCGCCTCCCGTTCCACCTTCAGTTCGTTCACGTGCCCCGCGAGGGGAATCATGACCTCAGGCTTGACGACGAGTCCCTCCTTCGTGAGCTGGCACGCGGCCTCGAAGATCGCGCGCACCTGCATCTCCGTGATCTCGGGGAACGTGATCCCAAGCCGGCAACCGCGGAGCCCGAGCATCGGGTTCGTCTCGCGGCTGGCGGCGACGGCATCCAGGAGCACCTGCTTCCTCGGGAGGAGCGCTTCGATCCCCCGCCCAAGGTCCCCGTCGCCCGCTCTCTTGACCTCCTCGAGGAACGCTTGGTCGTCGTCGGACCGCGCGCCTCGCTGGAGGACGTCCGGGTTGCCGCGCGCGAGGGTGAGCTTCGTGACCTGCACGAGGAGCGTCTCGTACTTCGGGAGGAACTCATGCAGCGGAGGATCGATCAGGCGGATGATGACGGGCAGCCCCGCCATCGCCCGCAGGATGCCAACGAAATCCCCCTTCTGGAGCCGCTCGAGCTTCTCGAGGGATCCGAGGTAGCGGCGCGAAAGGTCCTGGAGGCCCGGCTCGAGGCGAGCGAGGCGCTCCTCGAGGACCGGACGCCGATCCCCCCGCGCCGACTCGATCTCGGCCTTCAGCGTCCGGACCTCCGCCGAGACCCGTCGATACTGGGGGGCAGCGAGGATCATCTCGTGCATGATGTCGAGTCGATCCGTCTCCATGAACATGTGCTCGGTACGATCGAGGCCGATCCCTTGTGCGCCGAACTCCCGAGCGCGCTTCGCGTCCCGGGGGTAGTCGGCGTTCGCCCAGACCTGGAGGCGACGCTCCTCGTCGGCCCACTCGAGCAGCGTTTGGAGATCTGCCTCCTTCGTGAAATCAGGATCGATCGTCGGGATCTGACCTTCGTAGACCTCGCCCGAGCCGCCGTCGATCGAAACGAAGTCGCCACCGTGGACGACCTTCTCGCCCACCCGGAACTCCGCCTCGTCGAAATCGACCACGATTGATTCACAGCCCGCGACACAGGGGATGCCAAGTCCGCGCGTGACGACGGCGGCGTGGCTGGTCGCGCCGCCGCGGGCCGTGAGGACGCCTTTGGAATGGAGGATTCCGTGGACGTCGTCGGGCGACGTCTCGATCCGCACAAGGATGACCGGCTTCTTCTCGTCGCGGCCGAGGGACTCGGCTTCGTCCGGATCGAAGATCGCGTAGCCGGCGGCGGCGCCAGGGGAGGCGTTCAACCCCTTCGCCAGATATCGGCCCTCGCGCCTCGCCGTGAGCTTCGCCTTCTCGTCGAACTGCGGCAACAACAGCTGGATCACATGGGCCGGCTCGACACGGAGGATCGCCTCCTTCCTCGAGATGAGCCCCTCGCGAGCCATGTCCACCGCGACCTTGACCGCCGCTCGAGCGGATCGCTTCCCGGATCGCGTCTGGAGGATCCATAGACGGCCTCGCTCCACGGTGAATTCGATGTCCTGGATGTCGCGATAGTGTTTCTCCAGGAGTTCCGCGGCACGGGCGAACTCGCCGTAGGCATCGGGGAACGTCTCCCGCATCTGGGCGATCTTCATCGGCGTGCGGATCCCCGCGACGACGTCCTCTCCTTGGGCGTCGGTCAGGAACTCCCCGAACAGCTCCCTCTCCCCGGTCGAGGGATTCCGCGTGAATGCGACGCCCGTCCCCGAGTCGGGGCCCATGTTGCCGAACACCATCGTCTGGACGTTCGCCGCGGTGCCCAGGGTGTGCGGTATCTTGCTGAAGTTTCGGTAGTCGACGGCGCGCTTGCCGTTCCAGGACCGGAATACCGCCCCGATCGCCTCGCGGAGCTGGGCCTCCGGGTCCTGGGGGAACGGTTCGCCGACTTCGTTCCGGTAGAGGCCTTTGAACTCCTCGACGATGGATCGCAACATGTCCGCCGTCAGGTCCGTATCCCGTTTCCCGTCCGTCCGTCCCTTGAATCCCTCGAGGATCGCCTCGAACTTGTGCCCGTCGATCTCCTTGACGATCCGGCCGAACAGCGCGATCAGTCGACGGTAGGCATCCCACGCAAAGCGATCGTTCGACGTGAGTCGCGCGAGGGCGCCGACGGTCGCGTCGTTCAACCCGAGGTTCAGGATCGTGTCCATCATCCCGGGCATCGAGAACTTCGCCCCGGACCGGGCGGACACGAGGAGCGGCTTCTCCGGGTCCCCGAATTTTCGGCCGGTCTTCGCCTCAATCGAGGCGAGGCCGCCGAAGACCTCGTTGAGGAGCCCCGGCGGGAAACGGCCGCTCTTCGCATAGGAGTTGCACGCCTTCGTCGTGATCGTGAAGCCGGGCGGCACGGGAAGGCCCAGCCGCGTCATCTCCGCGAGGCCCGCGCCCTTGCCACCGAGGAGGTCCCGCATCGAGGCGTCGCCCTCTTCGAACAAGTACACGTACTTCGGCAGGACGCCACCCCGATCGCTGTAGCCCCGCGCGTTATATAACCGTTTTCGGACGCCTCACGGGAGGGCGTCGAGTCCGTCGAGGAGCCTCGCACATCGCACGATGGTGACGAGCCCGTAGAGCCGGAGGAGGGCTTCGAGGCGGGTCCCGGTCGGGACGCCCGGATCATCGATCCTCGTGAACACGGCGTCGATCGCGGCGCGCGCCTCGCGGATCGAGACGAGGTCGCCCGGCTCCCGGAATTCGGTGGCAATGGACCACAGGGCGTCGTGCACCGCGAGCGCGTGCGTCCGGTACGCGGCCTGCAGGACGGCCTCGCTGCCGCCGACGTACTGGCGGCTTCCGAGGAACATGAGTCCCTCGGAGAGTCCGCTCATCAAGAACCGCATGAGGCTCTTCTTCTCCGCGGTCAGGACGTTCTCGGTCGCGAGGATGCCGACCGACGCGAGGTCGTAGAAGCTCGCCGACTCCGCGGCTTTCGTCGAGGCGGAGAATCCGCCGATTTCGAGGCCGAAGCGATAGAACTCGGTCACGGCTTCGAGCGCCGATTCGGCGGTCCGGCGGAGCTTCTCCTGCCGCTCGACCTCAAGCCAGCGGGAGACGATCTGGAGTTCGCCCCGGAGCCGCACGAGCGCGGCCGGATCGAGGCTCGTCAACGCTTCCCGCAGGGCGACTCGGTACCCCTCGCGAAGGGTGCCCGCGTCCTCTTTGCCCATGCCCATGCGGATGGGTCGGTGGGCCTATAAGGCTCTGGCGGGCTTCCCCTAGAACCCCATCTGGTACACTTTGATGTCCGCCCGCTTCCGTTCGAGGAACCGGTAGACCGTCTTGTGTTCGCTCCCACGGAGGAGCATGACGGCGGCTTCGCGCGCGATGGCCATCTCGAACGGCCCGCCGATCAGGGACACGGTGTGCCCGAAGACGCTCACGTCGACGCCCGTGAGTTCCTCGATGAGACGGCGGGTCTTGCCGCGCGTCCCGATCAGGCGCGCGCGGATCTGCCCGACTCGGTTCTTCGAGTGGGCGAAGTCCTTGATGTCGAGGACCTCGAGGTACGCGTCCTCGTCGAGGAGGCGGAAGGCACGGTCCTCCGAGAACCCGCGCGCCATGGCGTGGACGATATCGCGGGCCTTCAACGCGAGCACGGGATCCGTCGTGGACGATTCGTCGATTGTCACCTCGCCCGTGGACGAGTCGACGGCGATCCGCGTCCCCGTGGCTTTCTGGAGTCGCTCTTTCGTCGCACCGTCCGCCCCAATCAGCACCCCGATCCGCTCCGAGGAAATGCGCTCGTAGAGCATGTCAACCCTCGACGATCGCCTTCTCGAGCTCGGTGGGCGTCACGCGGACCCCCCGCCGGTGGAAGAACCGGGCGATGTTCGACACGTCCCGCTTGAACCAGTCACCCGCTCGCGGATGGTCGAGCGGCACGGCTTGCCCGACGTCGATGACGACGACGCGCCCGTCCCAGTGGAGCAGGTTGTACTCGCTGAGATCCGCGTGCACCAGCTCCGATTTCCGGATCGCCAGCATGTTGGCGACCACGTCCTCATATGTCGAGGTCGGATCATCGAGCGCCACCTCGCGCAGCGTGGGCGCAGGCTGCGTCTCGTCCCCGATGTACTCCATCACAAGGACGTTGTCGAGAACCCGCTCCGGCTTCGGCACGCGCGTGCCCGCGTCGTCCATCCGGACGAGGTTCTTGTACTCCTTCTGGGCCCACGCGAAGATGGTCGGCCGAATCGCCTTCTTCACCTTCTTGAAACGGGGGTCGCCCTCGATGTACACCGCGATGTTCCGGAACGTCGCGTTGGCGATGCGGTAGATCTTGACCGCCTTCGCTCGCCCTGCGGCGTCCGTGGCATGGAAGACGCTTGCCTCCTTCCCGGTGCTGACGGGAAAGTCCAGCGTCGCGATCACGCCGTCACCGATCAGCGACGCGATGGTGAGGAGGGCCGCTCGGTCGAACACTTGTTCATACGTCTTGCGAGTGTCCGAGTCCTTCTCCTTCGTCCGGAGTGCGTCCACTTGGCTCTCGAGGGCCCGCAACCGCCGGTCGTCGATCATCGTCCTCAAAACGAACCGTCCGCCCGACTAAGAGCTTTGTGGGCTTCAGAAGATGTTGATCGACTTGGGGATGAGGCCGCGACGGCTCATGTAGCTGGACTCGGTCTTCGTGTACCGGTGCTTGATGTCGCACTTCTCGTCCTGGAACTGCCACACCTTGACGACGAGCAAGTCCCCCTCGCGGATCCACATCCGCTTCTTCAGCTTGCCCGGGATCCGACCCAGCCGGCTCTTGCCGTCCTGGCACGTGACCCGGATCCGAGAGGCGCCCAGGAGCTGGTCTGCGACCCCCATGATCTCGCCCTCTCTCGCCCGCGGCATACGGACGCGGACGACCTCTTCTTCCGGCACTTTCGGAACGATGGGGGCCTTTGGCTTAAACGTTTGCGGGCCTCACTCGGGAAGGCCCGCCGCATCCGTCTCGATCCGTGCGTCCTCGAGCCGGGTCTCGCTCACCGGCACGTATGGGTACGGGATTGGCGGCGTCTCAAAGAACGTCGGCCGCACGATGTCGACGCCTTCCGGTAAGGCGTACGTCTGGTCGTCCACGTGACCGAACCAGTACACCACGGCCCCGTCGCCGAACAAGTCGCTGTACGGCAAGAGCTGTTTCTTGATGTGCCTCCGAATCTCGTAGGGATCGCCAAACGTCGCTTTCGACTCGATCCAGTACTTGCGGGACCCGTTCATCTCGATTGGCTTGTGGAGGAGGATGTCCGGCGTCTTGTCGTACTTCGCGCGGAGGTCCTTTTCCGTCTCGTACTGCAGTTCCCGCGAATCGAGCCACGTTTGCAGCTTCGCCTCCCCCCACCGGCCCCTCGCATATTGTCGCGCGCTTCCTTCCGGGGAGTAGACGATGTCCGCGCGGACCACATCCTCGAGCTCCTTCCGGAGGCGGCGGTCGCGGACCGCTTCGAGATCGTTGATCATTTTCCAGAACTGCTTGCGAGAGACCTTGCGCTGCTCCAGCACCATGAGCGAGGTCAGGATGGCGGGGAATTCGAACCGATGGGCGATCTCCACGAGGCTCGTGCCGTTCTGCCACATGAAGGCGAGCCGCCGGGCCTGTGCCTTCACCCGATAGAATTTCTTCGTCGTGTCCCGGACGATCCGTTGCGTGTAGATGACCAGGAGGAGTTCCTTGTCGTATCCGAAGTTCTCGGCGAGGAAGTCGATGTCCTCCGCGGTCCCAAGTTTCCCGTAGAGTTCCTGGTACTCACTCAGTTTCATCGATAAGGCCACAAAATCACGCTGAAGGGATGAAAGGGACGGTGTCACCAATTGGCCACGATACTTAAAGGTTTTTGGCCGAATCGCACGACCGAGGATGAGGGCGTCCGCGCCTCGACGGAAAGGGCACGGGCCCGTGCTAAGTCAATCAATCGACCCGGGAACGCCTAAATAGGTCGCCCCCAATCGTGCGCGTCCGTCGATGCCGACGGACATCTCGAAGATCATCAGCGATGCGGCGTACCAGGCGTACGAACGACGGCTGATGCATCAGGTCAAGCAGGCCGCCATCCCCCATCACGTCGCGATCATCATGGACGGCAACCGGCGCTTCGCTCGGGAAATCGGCCTCGGCAATGTCCTCGACGGCCACGTGAAAGGCCGAGACAAGCTGGAGGAAGTCCTAGAGTGGTGCCTCGAGGTCGGCGTGCGCATCCTGACCGTCTATGCGTTCTCGACGGAGAACTTGCAGCGCCCGAGCACGGAGGTCCAGCACCTCATGCACCTCTTCGCCGAAAACTTCCGGAAGGTCGGCGACGATGAGCGCGTTCACAAACACAAGATCCGCAT
>WNGG01009486.1_pt1 | contig 10639 bp, 11 predicted proteins | sample 5400661 | NCBI WGS metagenome assembly WNGG01 (sample SAMN13153372, study PRJNA577476) | soil metagenome | isolation source: 100 cm soil or saprolite under Garry oak tree replicate 1 | place: USA:California | collected 2016-06-15
CTGCGGCAATTGCTTGCCGGCAAGCGCAAGCCCGAAGTGGTGGGGGCAGGTATGAAGACGGTAGCCGACGTAGCTACGGGCAGCACGGTTACGTAAATACCAACATAATTTTGATGCGTTATCGGCTTTCCGATCATCTTCGTTTCCGTTCCAGCTGGCTGTAAAGATCCCTTAGAAGGTTTTGCAATTCATCTACCATGCGGTCCAGTTGCGGGGCCGCAGCTTCCGGAACCGGCCGCTCATTCGGCCTCGCTAAGGGCGGCGGAAGTAAGGGCCTGCGTCAAGGGGCCGCGGCGGCGGTTGTCGTTCTGTGGCAGAAGGTGGCGTGGCATAAAGAATGTATTGGCAAGAAGGGTTGGAATCACTGCGCTTCCAATTACGGTGGCCACGAGATGCTAATATTGGGTTTGGTCGATTACGCCATGATTCAGCCCGAAAAGGGCGGAAATGGTACCAAAGGTCAATCCGGTGGACATCATCAGGGTGTAGTACAGTCCCTCCTCACGTCCGTAATTAAATGTCTTCACCGTCGGAAAGAGCGCCAGGAATTTGGAAATGCTTTTGGCAAAAAACAGCACTGCAAAAATAATCGGAGCGGCCGCCAAAGCGGGTAAGGACACAAAAGAGCCGGCTCGAATGAAGTAAAAAGGGGTAAGCAATCCAAACGTGAGCGTGCGCAAGCGACGCACCAGAATGTGGTCTTTCCCGATTGTGCCCGCGAGCAACATGCCAATAACATATGCGGGAAGCACCGGCTCGCTGCCCGCCCAGGTCGCCAAGGCTCCCAAGGCGAATAACACAAACAGGAGGTATTTGGCCTCAATTTCGGAGACGCGGCCGCCATATCGCCGGAAAAAACTGGAGGTCAAAAAAGGCAGAGCGACAAACACTGCCACACTGACGACCGTAAAAACGAGCGTGCGGACCGTGAATGGAGAAAAAATGAGACCGAGCGCAATCACTGTTCCCAGATCGTTAATGAAACACGCGGCCAGGATGGCTTTGCCGAAATCGGTGACGTTGAACCCCAGCTCGAGCATGACCGCATAGACGACCGCCACCGAAGTCGTAGAAAGCGCCACCCCGGCGAGCCAACTGGATCGCGCGCTCCAGTGCAGAACGTAATGGGCGACCGCCGTGCACCCCGCGAATGGCGCCAAAAAACCAACCAGGCCGACAACGGTTGCTTCCTTCCATTTCGCCCGGAAGATCACAGGATCGAGTTCCGCGCCTGCCAGAAATGTAAGAACGATGGCTCCCGTTCCCGCTAGAAAGCTGATCCATCCGGTCCGGGCCGCCAATCCCGCGCCGAGTCCAATGGCCACGACGATGAACTGGGCCACGGTTCCGACCACAATTTCAGTCAACGCGGTCGAAATCCTGGACCAGATTGCCAGCAGCGTGGCCACCAGCGCCAGCCCAAGCCAGAGCGCAGCCAGACCCCACACATTTTCCATAGTGAAACTCGATTTTGCTTCTATGGTTTGGGATTTTGCCGGGCACATGACTCCGCGACAAGATCCATCCTGTCAGGAGTCATCATCTGTCCCGGCTCTGGGACAGCGGTTTCGGTGAACTCCTTCACCGTTGCCAGGTAGTTTTATGGAAGCTAGCTAAAAAGTCAATCGAAACTCCAGCGACTCAGCCACGGACCAGGAACAGCATTCCAGCAATAATCAGCACTGCTTCAACGATCATAACGAACACTCGCTCGGACAACCGGTCAACGATGCGCTTCCCGGCCCAGGAGCCGGCGATCATGAGCGTCCCGAGAGCAAGTCCGATCATGACTGCCGACGCCGAAAGAACCGAAGCCTGCCGGTATGCGACTAGTTTTGTAACGTGCATGACGACCGTCGCCAGTGCCTCCGTGCCGATATAGGCCGCCTTAACCAGTCCATATCCCAGAAAGAAAGGGGCCATGATGGGCCCGACACTACCAAGAAGGGCGGATAGGAAGCTGGCTCCGGCGCCGATTGCGACAAAGCTTTTAAGCGGCAGACGACGAGCAGGCGCCGGACGAAGGTGACGCCAGATCACAATTAGGAGGAGAAAAGCTCCTAGTAAGCGGGTTAAAGCCTTCAGCGGCGCAGTCGCAAATAAAAAACCGCCCAGTAGCGCCGAGGGAACCGCGCCCACCGCGAACCAGGCAACGACCGCCATATTGAGTTCCCGCCGATTGAACCAAACACGGCTTCCATTTCCGATGAGTTGAGCGACGGTGAGGATTGGCACGGCATCACGCACTCCGAAGACCAGGACCAAAAAGGGCAGAAGTACGGCGGCCCCGCCGAAACCAGAGACCGCGGCCACCGTAGCCGAAAGAAATGCGACAATACCGAGCAGCGCCGCTTTGGCAAAGCCAGGGAAAAACAGCATTCGAGATCCCGCACGTCGTCTCTCACCTTAGCAGGACGCAGTATTCTGAGGATCGGTCGGAGACATGACTCCGTGACAAGGCGATCCTGTCAGGAGTCATCATCTGTTCCGGCTAGGGTACAGCGGTTGCGGTGAACTCCTTCACCGTTGAGGACAACTGTGAAGCAGCGCGATATGAAGTTTTAGATTCCTACCGCTTCGTAATCTCCGCCCACGGTGTCAGAGGGCCGGATACCTCCATGCACTCTATAGGGCCCGCGCGCTGCGAAGCGCCGGTTGCGCAGTTGGCGTCCCAGATAAACCGCCCCAGCGATGACGCCGCCGGTGAGCGCCACTCCCGCCAGGGTCTTGCCGGGATTGAGCGCGATCGGTTCAGCTACGCGGCTGGCAGCCAGGGCAAGCGTTCCGCGGATTCCCAGGGCATCGCGAAAATCCTGCTTCGCCTTTCTGCCGCCGCGGTCCAGCGCACGATGCGCGTAAAGCATGGCGTAGGTCAGCGGCATGGAACTGTTCTCGCCGCCATTAACGATGGCGTGCTCCACATCGCGCTCTTCCTGCCGCTCCAGCAATTCGTCCAACGCTTTCTCAACCACGTCGGGCTGCGTCCATTTACAACGGAAGGCCACTCGCCCGGATTTATCAATGATGAAAGTGGGATTGGGCAATCGGCTGTAACGGCGATGGATGTTGCCGCGCACGTCGTCCACAATGATGGGCAGATCAACTTCTTCCTCCGAGCGCAGCAATTCGGCAGCGCGGACTTTCTCCTCCATGGAAGAGTGCGCCGGCAGCTCGTCTCCGGGATGAGCTTCGCGCACGTACACGAACAGGAACTGGACATCGTCCGGGTCATACTCCTGCTGCAGATCGTTGATGCCACTTAGGGAGCCCGCAGTCATGGGACAAGTCGCCGAGCCAAAGGTGAGCACCACGTTTTTCTCGCCTTCAAAGTCGCTTAGCCGCACTTTATCTCCATCCAGGGTGCGCGCCTCAAAATCCGGGGCGCGCTCACCCGCCTCGGGGCCACCGAAGCTTTCTGTTTCCAGGTCTTTTTCCAGCATGTCCTTCGTAAAAGCCTCGTAGTTGTACTTGCCAAATCCAAACATGAGGGACTCCTTTGCCGGACCTCAGTGGTCAGCGGCGGAAAAATTGCAATTCCTTAGGATGCCGTCTGCGACTGCGGGCGTTTCCCGCTTAAATTTCTCTCAGTATTAACACAGTCTCTCACTAAGAGATCCTGCGCTATCTGCTGCGGCCTCGAACCCCCGCAACCGGCTCAACTTGACAGGCTGCGGTGCTCAAACTAGAAATAAAAGGATTTGTTCAAGGCGAGGAGGAGCACTGTATGGGGAAAGTCGCACGTGAAGTGGTGGAAAAGGCGGGCATCAACGTGGACGAGCTGCTGAAAAAGCTGGTTCGCGCCGCCGCCGCCGAGTTCACCACGTTTTACTACTACACCATCCTGCGGGTAAACGCGATCGGCTTTGACGGCGAAGGCTTAAAGGAAATTATCGAAGACGCGCGCATTGAAGACCGCAACCATTTTGAGGCGCTCACGCCGCGCATTTATGAACTTGGCGGCAGCCTGCCGCGCGATATCCGCGATTTTGCCAAAGATTCCGCTTGTCCAGACGCTTATCTGCCCAAAAATCCGAAAGACATAAAGGAAATGCTGCACGTGCTGGTGGAAGCGGAGCGCTGCGCCATCCGCGTGTACACCGATATTTGTCAGATAACCTTTGGCAAGGATCCCCGCACCTACGATCTTTCGCTTGGCATCCTGCATGAGGAAATCGAGCACGAAGCCTGGTTCTCCGAATATCTGGGCGAAGGGCCATCGGGACACTTCCGTCGCGGCGTGCCTGGCGAATCGCCGTATGCGGGCAAGTTCCTGGTGGTCCCAAAATAGCCACGGAGAGAGTGGGCAATTCAACGCCGGGCGCTGACGGCGTGCGCTGGGTATTCGCCGCCGGCTTGGACGACATTCCCGAGGGCACGGTGCGAAGCGCAACCGTGGACGGTATGCGGCTGGCGCTGGTGAAACGGGAAGGAGAAGTGTACGCGCTCGATGCGGTCTGTCCCCACCAGCAGGGCCCCCTTGACCAGGGCGAGCTGTGGCGCGGAGCGGTGGAATGTCCCTGGCACCGATTTCGCTATGACCCGGTAACCGGCGCCAACATCTATCCTGCAAATGTTTATCCCGACGACGCGCCGGAACTCAAGCGCCGCGACCTTCGTCCCGCGCAAGTTTTTCCGGTCGAGGTGCGTGGAGGCAAAATTTTTGTGGGTCTGCCGGCGGAAGCTCCGGCAGTTCGGAAATAATGGCGCCATGAGGTTGCCCCGGTGAGATGGCCAACTAGAATCAGCGGTTTTTAATCAAAAATTTTCGATGGAAGATTAATGGCAATGCTTAAGGTCGGCGAAACCGCTCCTGATTTCGAACTTCCTGCGGTGCTGGGCGAGCGCCGGCAAAAGTTCAAGCTCTCCGATCATCAAGGCCGCAAGAATGTGGTGCTGGCGTTCTATGCCGTGGATTGGAGTCCGACTTGAACCCAGCAAATGCCGGCTTACAACGCGGACCTGGAAAAGTTCGCCGGCTACGATGCCCAGGTCGTGGGCATCAGCGTGGATTCCACCTTCAGTCACATTGCCTGGCAGAAATACGATATCGGGATGCTGAACTACCCGCTATGCAGCGATTTCTATCCCCATGGCGCGGTTGCGAAACAATACGGGATCTTTCGCGCCGGGCCGCCGCTTCCCGGCATCAGCGAGCGCGCGATTTTTATCGTGGACAAGAAAGGCAAGATCGCCTTCGCCAGGATATATCCGCTGGACCAGGCGCCCGACAATCGGGAATGTTTTGAAGTCCTGGAGAAGATCGGATAGGAAACAGCCTCACCTGACTACCGTACGATCGCCGCCACCATAACTTCGAAAATTTTCCGCAAGTCGGCGGAGCTATAGGCGGCGGCGTAACCCATCCGCTCTCCCATCAACTGATCGCGCAGCAATCCCTCAAACATTCCCATCAGGGCAGAGCGCACTGCTTGCGGATGCAACTCGGGCCGCAACTCGCCAGCCGAGCGCATTTCCAGCAGCACCGCGTCAATGGACTGCACAAAGCCCAGGAACCCGCGGGTGAGCATCACCAGGTTCCCTTCTTTGCGCACCCGGCGTCCTTCTAGCAGCATAAGTTCCTTCAGCTCCCGGTCTTTTTCCAATGCTTTCAAAGTCAGGTCAAGCAGGGCGCCAAGTTTTTCCGCGGGCGAATCCAAGTCCTGAATAGCGCGGAAGATGTAGCTCAGTTCCCCCCACCCGCCGTCAAAGATCGCCTCCAAGAGTCCCTCTTTGCTGCCGAAATGTTTCATCAACTGGGATTCGCTGGTGCCGGCGGCGCGGGCGATGGCAACCGTGCTGGTGTTTTCATAGCCTCGCGTGGCAAACAAATGTTTGGCGGCCTGCAGCATGCGATCTCGTGAAGAGACAGCGGGGACCGGCACTTCCGGGCCCGACTCTGATGGCATGGCCTTATTACTACTATCGGGAGGAGGTCTGAGCAACTGATTACAACGAATTGCGGTGACGGAGGGCTTAGCACTAATAGAGAAGCCACAGCGCGACTGGAGGCCTATCAACGATGCTGCCAATAAAAGTCAGCAAAATCGCCGCCGATTTCGCCGCTAAACGCGCGCTAAATTATCTCTGCACTGCCGCCTTCTTTTGGGGCCGTGCATTGGGCGTGGACTGTATCCGCGTATCGCCGGCTTCGCGTTTCATCTGATCAATCATGCTGAAAAGCTGGGTGCGATCCACCACCTCGACGAAGGGCTGACCGGTGGTGCGGTTGCTCACCACGTAAAGCGTGGGCGTGTGCTCAATGCCCACCCGTTGTCCGAGATTGAAGTCCGCTTTTACCTTGGCCGTGAGCTGCCCATTGGGATCTACCACAAACGGCAACTCGGTCTGATGCTCATTGGCAAATTTTTCCGCAAAGCCGTGCAGGTTCTCGGGCGTGATCTCCGGCTGATGCTGGAACACAAAAGTTCGGAAATCCTCCCCCAGCTTTTTGGATTTGGCGTCGAAATAGCGCGCCAGCACGGCGGCATCGAACGACCAGTTATGTTTGGGCAGTGGGAAGTCATGGCGGACGAGCGGAATCTTGTACGTGCGCGCGGCTTCCTCCACCAGGGGAGCGGCGCGGGCGCAGTCGGGGCACTGCAGGTCTTCAAATATCACCAGCGCCACCTTCGCGCCCTTGGGCGGGCGCAATGCCGAGGTATCCGCTGGCAGCGCCGGCAATGCCGCCAGCAATAACCATATCAAGCCTGACCAGATTCGTTTCTTCATTGCCGCGTTCTCCACTTAAACTCCAGTCTACCTGAAGCTGAAAGCCGACACGAAACCTGTGCAACCTGTCTCTGGCCCTTAGTAATGGAATCGGTACCGGAGCTGCGCCGATATCATGCGCGGGTCGGCAAAATGCGAACCGCCAAAGCTGTTGCTCAGATCGATGAAATAGCGTTTGTTGGTCAAGTTAGTTGCCGAAAGCTTGACCGACCAGGCTTCGCCAAAATCTTTTCCAACGGCCAAATCAACCGTCCGATAGCTGGGCAGGTGCTCCGGTCCGTCACTATTCAGGAAGCCGGAACCGTAGGTGAAGTTGCCGGAGACCCAGCTATGCCAGCCCACATCGGAGCGAAATCCAATGCTAAGCGTGTCGCGCTGATCGTGATCGAGAAAGAAGGAACCTTCTTCGGGAGGGCTGAAGTCGGTGAGTCCTGCCGTGATGGCTCCCATGCCTTCGATCGTCTGGTGCGAATACGCCAGGTGAAAATCCGCGCGTTGAAACAGGCGCGGCACTCGCACCGTGCTCTCAAATCCGCGAATGCGAACGCTCTCGATGGTGAGAGGAAAGAAAATGTTGGAGTTGCCGATAGCGTCGTGGTCGAAAAAGTTATGAGCGCCGGTGCGGAAGTAGTCGAAGTCGGCCGCCCAACCGCCCACCGGAATGGTGACTCCGATATTGTGCTGCTCATCGCGCTCCCCGCGCAGCGGAATGAATCCAAATCCTTGTCCGGCGGCAAACTCGAGCAATGGTCCCGATAAAGTTGAGAGCGGCGGCGCCTGATAGAAGCGGCTGTAAGCGCCGCGGAGCACCCAATGCAGGCCCGGAAGTTGTATGGCTGCGCCCAGCCGCGGGCTGGCGGCGGTTTCCGTTAGCCCGCCGGAAAAGCGGGTGAGGCGGATTCCCAGGTTAAATGTCAGCCAGGAAGTGGGCTTGTACTGATCTTCCAGGAACGCAGCTTCCAGATCGCCCGCAATCTTTTGTCGCTGTCGCAGCGCTGCTCCGGAACCATCATTGGCGACTATTCCGAAAAACGTGTTGTCATGCTGTCCGAAACCATAGAAGCCTGCTTTGGCGTTGTGCTGGCCCTGGACCAGAGCCAGCGAGATTTGACCTCCGGCATAGCTGGAGGCGCGGTTATCGGTTGCGCTGGGGACATCCACCGGCCCTCCCTCAAAAGCCGCGCGGTTAAAGTGGAAAAAGGGAGATACCGCCAGCACCATGTTGCTGCCGATGTTGTGTAGGTAGCTGAAATTGGCGAAGGCATCCTGCTCTCGCTGCCGATCGCGGATCCCCGAATTTTGCTGATCGGGATCGTTGGGTACCTGGTAATAATCCGCGCGCAGCGCTCCCACAAAGCGCAGTTGATCGCGCGCGTTGGGGTTGAAAATCAGCGATGTGAACCCTCCGCCGCCGCTTGCCTGGTCATGCAGCACCTGGCTGGTCGGCGGCTCCAGTCCATGATCGGTGCGGTTGCCGTTCAGACTGGCGTAATAGGCAAAACGATCGCTGTGATCGCCGAAACTAAGCTGGTTATCGGTGGAGTTATACGCGCCAAAGCTGGTCACCAACTCCGCCTGGCGCTGCCGCTCAAATCCGCTACGGGTCACCACATTGAAGATGCCGTAGGTGCGGTCGCCATAGTCACCGGAAAAGCCGCCGCGCTGGGCCTCCACATAATCAATATCCTTAGGGGTCGAATTGCGGTCCAACATTGCTGGCAATATTGGTGTTGGGGATGGGAACGCCGTCAATTGCCCAGGTCACCTGATGGCCGCCACGGATGTGCAGTTGGTCGTGCACCACGTAAGCGCCGGGAACAAAGTCAGTAATCATCGCCAGGCTGTTAGTGCGGTCCGCTCCCGGGGTTTCCCGGATCTGGCGGCGGCTGATAAGACTCTGCGTGGTGGAAGAGGCGGGATTCACCAGCTCAGGCTCGGCACTGACCTCGATACGCTGTTGCACGGTGGCAATCTGCAAAGCAAAATGCACTTCCCGCGTGGAATCGGAAGCAATCGTCAACATCTGAGTCTGGGGTTGAAAACCGGGCGCGCTCACGCTGGCCTCATACTCGCCCACAGGCACGCTCAACAGCGTCGCCAGTCCATTTTCATCCGTGGCCACGGTACGGCTCCAGCTCGAGGTGCGGCTGCGTACTACCACCGTGGCCAGCTTTACCGGCCGGTGTGCCGGGTCGTGAACAATCGCCTTCAGCGTACCAAACACGCTGGCGTACGAGAGCATGCTCCATAAGAGCGCTGCGGCAATTTCCCAGGCGAAGAATGGCCTGCCTTTAAACACCATGCCTCCTGCTATGCGTAACCTCGCGGCGGAATAATGAATCAGGATTCAGCGGATGATCACGATCTTTGAGCGCTCAAGACGCTCCATCCGCCGTGCCTTCGAGTCTCGTCCGCGCGCGCAAGGAACACGGGCGCGTTGCTCATGAGTTATGGGAGGGTGGCAGCGGGAGGGGCGCGTTCGGCTTCAGCTGGCGTTGCTTGCGTGGAATCTTCGGGTGGGAAGAATTCACTAATAAAGGGATGGGGATCGTAGGCTTTCTCTAGCCTGGCTTGCGGCCGCGGCTGGGCCGAGTGCGAGGTTATCAGCGGATGGCAGCAGTCGCAAGGCGGCTTGACGGCGTGCATTCCTGCATTGCTCGGCGGCATACAACGATGGCTCGATCGCGGGCAGCAGGCGTGCGCTGGCGTTGTCGGATTGGCCTGCGCCAGCGGCAGGGCGAGCGCTGCCATCCATAAGATCAACGTCAACTTTGCAATGATTCGAGACATCACGAGCACGCTATGCGGGGTTATACACCCCGATTCGGACTCATAAGAATAGTCAGCAGACCCAGAACGCGCAACCAGATAAATGGAGGCAAGCGGCGGCCGCCGGTCTGCGCCTGCCCCACCATCCGCTCAGAAAACGAACCCAATCTCGCCCTGAAACGACCGTGGCGTCACAAAATGCGTGCCGCTGAAAGTGGAGAGGAAGTTGTAAAGCGCGATTTTGTTAGTCAAGTTGACCGCGGTAAATTTGGCCGTCCACTTGTAACGCTCGTTATGGAAGAGATTATCTGACCCAATCCCCAGGTCGAACAAGTGGCGGGGAGCAATGCGCGGCGGATTCTTATCATCGTTCTCCGTGCCATCGGCCGGTATCCGGATGCGCAAGGCACCCCGAATGGGATCGCTACACGACGTTATCGGAGAACTCAGCGTCGCGATCGTGTTTCCGCAGAACAGCCCGATAGCGGCTTGCTGGTCGGGAGTGAAGCCCAGCGCAGTAGCGTAGTCGGGAACAGCTCCGGCCACCAACCCGCTGTCATAACGCCAGGTAAATGCAATCCAGCCGCCGTGGTCTTTCAGGAAACTATATTGCAAATTCGTGGTCTGCTCGAGTGCCTGATCGTGATCAATGCGAAACACACCGCTCGGCGGGTTGGTATCAAAGAAGAGCCCGCCGACCTCAGGATTGAAGTAGCGCGCGCGGGTGTGTCCCAACACCGTGAAGGCGCGGAAACCATAAATCTCGGGCAGGCTGGCGCGTACCGAAAAGCCATCGAGCTTTGACTTGTTCCAGGCAATAGGGAAGGCGATCGGTGTATCGCTAAGGGTGTTGAAATCGAAGGCATTCCGGGTGTACTTCCAGAAGTAATCGGCATCTACCACCAGAAACCGGCCAATGGCCTGCTGGAATCCGGCATTGAACTGGTTGCGAGTGCCTGGGCGTAGCGGCTGCGCCTCCGTGGAACCGAAAACATTGGCTGCCAGGCCACCAGCCCCAGTGGCGTTCGATAGCAATAGGTTTTCGTTATACGGGGTCTCCAGGGTGCGCCCATAGGAACCGCGTAGGACAGTATTGGTATGCCCGATGCGATAGGAGAATCCCGCACGCGGCTGCAGTTCC
>WNGG01013693.1_pt1 | contig 10639 bp, 8 predicted proteins | sample 5400661 | NCBI WGS metagenome assembly WNGG01 (sample SAMN13153372, study PRJNA577476) | soil metagenome | isolation source: 100 cm soil or saprolite under Garry oak tree replicate 1 | place: USA:California | collected 2016-06-15
TGGACGAAGGATGTGTTGGGTTCGATTCAACTGGCCGATAATATCAGGACCCTTAGACGGTCTCAGTCTAAGGGCGAAGAGCTCCGTCATCAGCTGGTTGACTTTGTCATAGCGTGGGCTGAGGCAGTCTCTTCTCCACAGGAAACCTCTGACCAGCGGAAACGATCTACCTGGCCACTAACTACTGTGTAGCTGTTGACCCGGGAGAATCCATAGAAGACTCCCATCTCAGAACCCGTAAAAATTAGGTGCTCGCTCACTGTGACTGAGTTTGAAAAGCCAATGAAAGCAGTACAAAGTCCATGACGTCAAAGCGGGACCGGTGGGATTTGAACCCACGACCTTCGGGTCTCTCCACTTTATGGGTGCCGGAGCCCGATGTCCTATCCTGGTTGTCCTCGCGGGGGATCTGTTGCGGTCGCCCGTGATCTAGACTACGGTCCCGTTGCGCGTTCTTCTCCGGGCGGGGTCAATAAAAACTAGTAATGGGACGCTGAAACTCTCTGAGGATTGAGTCTAACTAGAGAATGTCCATGTCGCGGCATCAGCCTCTGTGACTTGTTCTTGGTAGAATCCCGCGCTCACCGAGGCACTCATCTGGACAAACAAGTTGTTCGGGCTTCTGTTGGAGATTGCGTACTCCGCCAACGTATCGCTCGATTGGAATTTCAGGTTGTATGAGACGTATCCGCCAGGTTCAAACGAACCGCTTAGCGCGGACACAGTCTGAATTGGAAATGAGTCAACCACCAAGTTGAAGATTGGATTGCTGACATGAGTAGAGATTGATGTTGCCCACGACCAGACGTGAATCTCCAAGTAGAAGGTGACACCGAGATAGAAACTGCGGCGACCGCTAACAAGCTGGACCGCTGTCCCATTCACCGAATTGTAGCTCATTTCGTAATAGACTATAGTGGGAGTAACAGTCAAAGCAATTAGTCCCGCGACAATCCAGTAGAATCTCTTGATACGGTAGAACTCTGTTGGAAGCTTTGGGGTGGTCTCGCTCATGGGAATAGAGCTACGCTACAGCCGATATTAAGAGTTGGACGCGTTACCAAATTTCGACAACTTGAGAATGTCCTAATAAGAAACTATGGGCGGAATCATGTGACCTTCGCGTGACTCGAACTTGGCACAGGCAACCGGACAAATGAAACCTGATCACTCCAACCCTTTCGGATCTCTCAGGCGCGAATGTGAGAGTGCGCTGAACGCGGGATACTTATCTCTCAAGAAAACCTCGGGACTCAGTCTTCCAAATCTCGATATTGTGTCTACTCTCGAAGATCCGCCTAATCCAGCCTTTGGTCACCTGGCGAGCTCGCTAAGCTTCGAATTGGCGAAGATCCAGAAGAGAAAACCAATCGAAGTCGCTACGACTCTAGCGGAGACAATTCGGAAACTCGCCAAACTGGACCTTATTGAATCAGTTGAGGCGACCGAGCCTGGTTACGTGAATTTCCGGGCGAACCTTGCAAGACTCACGGAAGTCACTCTGAAGTCGGTTGAACAGGCCGGTTCAGAGTATGGACTCCTCAAAACACATGCTCCAGAGAAGACGATTGTAGAACATACTAGCGCAAACCCCGCGAGACCTATTCACATAGGTACCGCCAAGAACTCGATCTTCGGCGACACTGTAGCACGTCTGCTAAATGCCCGAGGACACGTTGTCCAGACCCATTTCTACATCGATGACACGGGCAGACAGTGCGCTATCATGGCCTATGGCTACAAGATGCTCAATGAACCAGTTCCGAAAGAAAAGCCAGACCATTTTATCGGAAAAATCTACTCGGTAACCGCAACGCTCGTTGAGATAGAGGAACTGAAGAAGCGGCTCGCTCTCCTCAAGAAGACCAACGCCGCAGACACAGATATCGTTGCCACAACCAAATCTCTCGACAAGTGGGTCGGTACAGCTGCAGATCTTCAAAGCAAATACCCCGCAGAATTCGAGCAACTAAGCAAGCTGATCTCTAAGGACCCCGACCCTGAGAATTCGATTAGCGAACTCATCAGAAAGTACGAGAAAAAAGACCCCGAGACTACCGCTCGGATGAGACGTGTCACCCGGATAGTATTGAGTGGGTTCGAACAGACCCTGCAGAGGGCGCACATCCACTTCGACCATTGGGATTGGGAGAGTGACCTGCTCTGGACTGGACAAGTCGCTGAAATTGTAGGCCAGCTGAGGGAGTCAGGTTTCACCTTCACCAAGGGAGGAGCACTTGAGCTCGATGTAGCCAAGGCAGTTGAGAAATTTGGATTACGGGACAAGCTAGGCGTTAGTCCCACGTTCGAGTTTCCCTCGCTCACCCTGACCCGATCAGATGGGACCTCTCTCTACCCGACACGGGATATTGCTTACACGCTTCACAAGTTCAGGATAGCCGAGAGGGTCATCAACGTGATCGGAACTGAACAGTCTCTTGCACAGTTTCAGGTCAAAGTCGCATTCTGGATTACCGGGCACCGGAAAGAGGCTGAGCAATTCATCTACTTCCCCATCGGCCACCTCTTGCTCGAAGGACAAAACATGTCGGCCCGTCGAGGCCGATTCGTAACCTTTGACCAGGTCCTAGACGAGACGGCCACCCGCGCCAAGTCAGAGGTCGACAGACGGTCACCAAACATCCCGGACGAGATTCGAAAACGAATAGCCGATAGAATCGCGATTTCAGCCGTGAGATACGCCATCCTCTCGGTAGACGCCATCAAATCTACGAATTTCGTCTGGGACAGGGTTCTGAACTTTGAAGCGAACAGTGCCGCCTTCATCAACTACGCCTACACCAGAAGCTCAGGAATCCTCAGGAAGCTAGGGAAGCTAGCGGAGCCGGAGAAGCTCGATCTCCTGAAGGACCCGGTCGAACAGGCATTGGTTCTCGAGCTGTCCAAGTTTCCCGAAACCTTCGCCAGGGCAGCTGATGACCTCAACCCGACCTTGCTATGCCTATACGCCAACCTGCTTTCCCAGAGGTTCCACGAGTTCTATGAGAAATCCGACATATCCCACGTCAGCGACAACGAACTCAAATGGCAGAGGGTGGCACTTGTCCTGGCTGTCAGGACAGTCTTGAAGACTGTTGCTGGGCTTCTTGGGCTAGAACTCGCAGAACGAATGTAAATCCTACTTCAAGGACACGACTTTCTCAGCTATGGCCTTGCCCGTGTCACTGGTTCGCGCGTTTCCGCCAAGGTCGTAGGTCAAGACCTTTCCTTCCTTCAATACCTGAGTCGTTGCCTTCTCAACTAGATTCGCAGCCTTGCTCTCACCTAGATAATCAAGCATCATTCGCGCCGCCTCAATAGTCGCGACTGGGTTCACCTTGTTCTGGCCAGTGTACTTCGGCGCAGAACCATGAACAGGCTCGAACATGCCGTAGGTCTCACCAATGTTCGCGCCGGCAGCAACCCCGAGACCTCCTACCGCTGCCGCGGCCTCGTCGGAGAGAATATCTCCGTAGAGATTCATGGTCACTATTACATCGAAGCTCTCCGGCCGTCTGATCAGCTGCATGGCTGCAGCGTCCACATGGAGATCCTCAAGCTCCACGTCTGGATACTTCTTAGCGATGTCGAGGACTGATTGTTTGAAGATGCCATCGGTAATCTTCAAAATGTTCGCCTTATGAACGAACGCAAGCTTCCTTCTCCGTTTCATCGCCAGCTCGAAAGCGAACTTCGCGATTCTCTCCGAGGCGGCTCGGGTAATAATCTTCATTGCCACACCGACCCCAGGGGTAACTTCGAATTCCTTCCCAGAATACAACCCTTCGGTGTTCTCCCTCACCACTATCAAGTCAATCCCGGGATTCAGAGCGGTTACGTTTGGAAGGGTCCGCGCAGGGCGAACGTTGGCGTACAGATTGAAGAGAGAGCGCATCGTCACCGCAGCGCTCCGCGGGGTTCCAGGCTCCTCCGGAGTCGTCATTGGGCCCTTCAGACAAGCAGACGTTCGTTTCATCATCTCAACCGTTTTCTCCGGCAGGTTTGTGCCGAATTTTTTGATGGAGTCGAATCCGGCATCGCCCTTCAGATATTCCAAGTGTACTAGTCCCGTTTTCTGGACAGCGTCTAAGACCATAAGCGTGGCATCGACGACTTCGGGCCCTATTCCATCTCCAGGTAGAACTGCGATCTTGTGCACTCTTGTCGTCATGGAAGTTCTCTCGGTGGGAGGGTCGTCGAATTGCCGTTGAAAAAGGCTTTCTCACAACATGTGGCCGAGTTGAAGCTTCGACGCGTTCCTTTGTGTCATTGATATTCCTTAACTAGGACTAGAATCCGTGCTACCAGCAATACCATTCCAACGGTTCGATGGTGAGACTGATAACAACTGAGATCGAGAAGGGCCTGGAAGGGGTTGTTATTGCGAAAAGTTCTATCACGTTCATCGATGGGCAGCAAGGAATCCTCCGGTATAGAGGGATTGACATCAACGAGCTTGCTGCGAAATCGAACTTCGAGGAGGTCACCTACCTGCTCTGGAACGGAAGCCTTCCAAACAAGGCCCAGTTTTCAGAATTCAAGCGACAACTCGCCGATCATCGTCCCCTTCCGCCACAAGTCCTGAAACTTCTAAGGGGCATTCCGAAAGGGGCGATACCGATGGAGGTTGCCCGAACAGCTGTCTCCTACATGGCAACGTTCCCCAGGAAAAAAGGAGAGACGTTTGACCAGTTCAACCGCCGCGAGTCTTTACAGCTCACGTCTACTCTTCCGACCATTGTAGCCAGCTACGAACGAATAAGGAAGGGAAAGACTCCGATCAGGCCGGATCCGCGACTGGGACACGCGGCGAACTTTCTCTTCGGGTTATCGGGAAAGAAGCCCGATGAAGTGTCAAGAGCCGCCTTTGATACGCTCTCCATCCTCTACGCGGACCACGAAATGAACGCCTCTACGTTTGCCGCCGTCGTAGCAATTTCCACTCTAGCCGATCTCGGAGGAGCGGTCACAAGTGCCATCGCTACCCTCGCGGGTCCCCTCCACGGAGGCTCAAACCAGCGCGTAATGGAGATGCTCGAAGAGATCGGGACCGTCGAAAAAGTTGAGGGGTACGTCGACAGTGAGCTGGCAGCGGGCAGGAGGATAATGGGGTTCGGCCACAGAATCTACCGGACCTACGATCCAAGAGCCAGAATATTGAAGAACATCGCGGAAAAATTGGCTGAAGAACGTGGGGGAAGCCGGAAATGGCTCGATATTGCCGAAGAAGTGGAGAGGATTGTTATGGACAAGAGGAAGTTATGGCCCAATATCGAATTCTACGCGGCAGTCGTCCTAAACGCGCTTGGAGTGCCCAAGGACTTGATGCCAGCCGTCTTTGCCTGCAACCGAATATCCGGTTGGATCGCCCACATCTACGAACAGTACGCCGACAACAGACTCATCAGACCTCTAACAGAATACGTAGGACCCGCCCAAGTTCCATACGTGCCAATAGATCAGCGGTCTTAGAAGTCTACCTCTTAGCGGGAACCCATTTCTCGGCTTTCCAGTCCCAAATGATGTGCTGATTTGGGTCGGAGGCTTCCACCCTAGGCCTCTTCTCTGTTACAGTGTCCATGATAAACGAGGCACCACATGAGGGACACTCCGCCAGTAGCCTCATTTCTGAGAGCTGAGTTAGCTGGAATTCTCGTTTGTCACACTTGGTGCAGGTGAACATTTGACAGCCAGCGACGAGGCTGACAGGTCCAGTCTCTTATCAATTTGCCTTTCGGGTTACTGAACGTGGACAAATTGCCTTGATGGAGTCAGGTAAGAGAGACCGTCTTAGCGTCGCGTTGCGAAGTACCAGAGGTTACCCTCTGGGTCCCGGGCCGAATATTCCCGTTGGCCGTACGCCTGGTCTGCAGGCGGAGAATCGATGGTGGCTCCGGCACTTCTGGCATGATGATAGTGAGCATCTACATCATCGACGAAGACAACGAGACCGCCTGGTTGGGCAGGCAGGGACCGGGCCGAGACTAGGCCATGTTCGGGGGCGACACGGTGGATCCAGATTACGGAGTCGCCATTGGATACTTCGGCGTGGACCGGCCGACCGCTGGGATCTCGATCGAGTCGACCTTGCTTGAATCCGAAGACGTCCACGAGGAACCGCTGGGCGGCCTCCATGTCGTCGTAGACTCGCAACGGAATGATGGGTTGGGGTTTCATGCTACAACCACCTTCTCCGATTTGGAGCCCGCAATTCTATAAGGGTACCTGTAAGACCTAGCGTAGGAGAACGAGTCAGTTCCGGTCCCGAGTTCGCGCTCTCTGGCCCACTGACGGTGTCCGGAATCGTCAGAGGGGACTTTCTAAGCCAGGCATGCAGTAACAGCGGTAGGATACTTTCAGGATAGAAAGTGAATCCTAGTTTGTCTGAGGTACGGAGACGGGGACGGGCTCGGTTCGAGGAGAGCCCCCAACGGGCGCGGGGATTGGACTCGTAGGGGAACGAGAAGCTACGAATGCCTCTGACCTGGGTTGGCTCTTCGATTCTAGACGAGCATTATGACGAACGAGCGCTTTCGTCAATGCTCTGGCAAGTTCTAGATTAGTGACGATCGGAATGCCAAATTCAGCCGCTTTTCTTCTAATGAGATATTCGTCTTTCAGTATCCGGTGAGATGCCGGGTCCCCTTCGTGGCTCGGAATGTTGATTACGAGTCGAATCTCTCTCTTTTGGAGGTAGTCCATTATGTTCGGTTTCTTCTTCTCGCTCACCTTGTATAGTATCCTGCATTCGATTCCGTTCTTCGCGAATTCCTCCGCTGTATGCTGTGTTGCGAATATTCTGTAGCCGGCTCGCGCTAGCATTCTAGCGTATGGAAGAATTCCCTTTCGGGTCTCGCCCATTGAGATGAGGATGGCGTCGTCTTTCCTTGGAATGTAGAAGTTGCTGGCGATCAAGGAGTTGATGAATGCGTCCTGAAAGGTTTCACCGAAACAGGCCACTTCTCCCGTCGAAACCATCTCGACCCCTGTCACAGGGTCTGCCTTGTCCAACCTTGTAAACGAGAACTGTGGGGCTTTCACTCCGATTCTCAGAGGGATTCCCTGGCCAGGCTTTATGGTCCCGTTCGTTATGGCCTCAGCGGCCATATCCATCAGGTTTGTCCCAATTGTCTTCGATACGAATGGCATGCTTCGAGAGGCTCGAAGGTTGCACTCGATAACCAGGGCCTGTCCTTTCTTAACGAGGAATTGTATGTTGAACGGTCCTTGAATATTGAGACTTCTAGCGATCCTTCCCGAGTAGAATAGAAGCTTCTTTCTCACAGCCTCAGTTATAGAGAGAGTCGGTATAGTCATAGTGGCATCTCCAGAATGGACCCCGGCGTTTTCGACGTGCTCGATAATTGCTCCGATGAAAACTCTTGAGCCGTCGCAGACACCGTCCACTTCGACCTCTCTCGCCCCAGTCAGGAACTTTGAGATTACAACCGGATTCTTCCTGGAGACTCGTGCTGCCTCTCGAATGTATCCGGTAAGCTGGGCTTCGTTGAATGCGACGTTCATTGCGGACCCGGAGAGAACATAGGATGGACGAATGAGAACGGGATAGCCTATTTGTTTGGAGAATCGTCTGGCGTCCTCAAGAGATTTGAGCTTGTTCCATTTCGGCTGCTCGATCTTGAGCTTATCCAACAATTGGCCAAATCTTGCCCGGTCCTCCGCAGCGTCAATGCTGTCAGGGGTCGTGCCCAGAATCGTCGTGTGCTCGGATAATCCTTTGACTAGATTATTCGCGGTCTGTCCACCAACACTCACAACTACTCCCCGTGGCTGTTCCTTGCCCAGTATGTCCAAGACTCGTTCAAGGCTCAGCTCTTCGAAGTAGAGCTTGTCCAGAATGTCGAAATCGGTCGATACTGTCTCAGGATTGCAGTTTATCATGATAACCTCTGAGACTCGCTTCTTGAGCGCCGTGGCCATGTTCACGCAGCACCAGTCGAACTCCACACTTGACCCGATTCTATAGCAGCCAGAGCCCAAGACGACGACCTTGTCTCCAGGCACGTATTCGAAATCGTCCGCTTCACCGCCGTATGTTAGATAGAGATAGTTTGTCGCAGCGGGCCACTCGGCGGCCATCGTGTCTATCTGTTTCGTGACCGGCAGTACATCGTGTGCTTTTCTATAGTCACGAATTTGAGCCTCGCTCTTCCCTAGGAGTCTTCCCAGCTTCTTGTCCGAGAACCCGAATTCCTTCGCCCTCCTAACAATGTCAGGATTGATTCTCTCTTTTACGATCCGCTTTTCCATGTCAACGATGTTCTTGATCTTGTCCAGAAACCACGGGTCGATTCCGCTCAGCTTCGTAATCTCGTCCATGCTCATACCAGCTTTCAGCGCTTTTGTCACATAGAAGATCCTCTCATCGGTAGGCTCTCTGAGTTCTTTCCGGATCCTCTCGACGCTTCGTCCTGCGATTCCGTTATCAGTTAGTTCCTTGCCGATGTCGAGCATCCTGATCGCTTTTTGCAAGGCTTCTTCGAAGCATCTCCCGATCGCCATAACCTCACCAACAGATTTCATCTGGGTCCCGATACCCTTGCTGACTTTCCGGAACTTCTGGAAGTCCCACCGAGGAGCCTTGACAACAACGTAGTCGAGCGCGGGTTCGAAACACGCCGAGGTCACCCCTGTTATCTTGTTCGAGAGTTCTGGGTTCGTATGACTTTCTGCGCTGTTTCTCTTAGCAAATTGTACTCGCGGTTCGTGAGTGTCTGGGAGGGAGCGACGACGATGCTGTCGCCAGTATGGATCCCCATCGGGTCCATGTTTTCCATGTTGCAGATTATGATGCAATTGTCCTCGCGATCCCTCATGACTTCGTATTCGACTTCTTTCCATTTCTCGAGGTATTCCTCGATCAGGACCTGTTTGATCCTACTGTAAGCGAGACCTCGGAGGGCAATCTCTCCGAGCGTGCGTTCATCGAAGGCCACGCCTGACCCTTGACCGCCCAGCGTGTAAGCAACCCTGACCATGACAGGGAAGCCTATTTCCTGTCCCGCCTCAAGCGCCGTTTCCAAGTCAACTGCCTTCCGGCTTTTTGGAACTGGGATACCATGTTCGATCATGGTTTTCTTGAACAGTTCCCGGTTGTCAGCAATCTCGATACTCTCGATGCCAGTGCCGAGAACCTTCACGTTGTATTTCGAGAGAATACCGCGTTCTGCGAGTTCGACGCCGCAGTTGAGAGCTGTCTGTCCCCCAAACCCTAGAAGAATACCATCGGGTTGTTCTTTGGCGATAATATCCTCAAGAAAATCTGTTCTTATCGGAACTGAATACACCTTGTCCGCGAACTTCTCATCCGTGTGAATAGTGGCGATGTTTGGGTTGACGACAATTGTTCTAATTCCCTCTTCTCGAAGGGCCTTGATCGCCTGAGAGGTCGAGTAGTCGAACTCGCCAGCTTCTCCAATCTTGATAGCACCACTTCCGACAATGACAACCGACTTGATGCCATCTATCTTCAAGACTTCAAGGCCTCCTCGAAGAACCTGTCAATGAGGAACCTAGTATCGTATGGGCCGGGCGAGCTTTCTGGGTGCCACTGAACACCTAAGAACGGTTTCTTCCTGTGTTTGATCCCCTCTACAGTCTTATCGTTAATGTTGACGAAGTTCGCAGAGAAGTCGGTATCTTCTAGGGATTTACGATCGATCGTGTAACCATGGTTTTGGGTTGTAATGAAACACCGACCGGTTTCAAGATCCATACACGGGTGGTTAACGGCTCTATGGCCGAACTTCAGCTTGTAAGTTTCAGCCCCGGCCGCCAACCCAAGAATCTGAGCACCTAAGCAAATTCCCATCATCGGAAGCTCGGTCTCCATCAGACGCGTGGTGGTTTCTATGGTACTAAGGTCGATTTTGGGGTCTCCAGGTCCATTGCTGATAATTATTCCACGGGGATTGAGTTCGAGTATCTTGTCGGCAGGAAAGTCGTATGGGACTCGGACAACTCTTGCCCCCTTGGCAAGGAGACTGCGCAGTATTCCGTATTTGACGCCGCAGTCCACTATTACGATAGTCGACTGTTCTTTTCCATCATAGTAGATGGGCTCCTTGGGGCTGACCTTCTGTACAAGGTCCTGCTTGTTCGGGTCCTGAAGTTCCGATATCCGGCCCGCCACGGCCGCCGGGTTGATGGGCGAACTGGAGACTTTCAGAACCCCCAGCATTGTTCCCTTGTTTCGCAGTCGCTGCGTTAGGACCCGCGTATCGACGCCGAAGATCCCCGGCACTCCTTGTTCGGTCAGCCATTCGTCAAGCGTTTTCTGATTCGACCAGTGGCTAGGTCGGGAGAGGGAGTGGACGACAAATCCTTTGACCTTTACAGAATCGGATTCGAAGTGAAGCGGAATTCCCCCATCGCCCCGAATAGAGTTAGGAGGTACCCCGTATGACCCCAGGATCGGGTAGGTCATCACTACAATCTGTTCTTGGTAAGATGGGTCGGTTAGCAGTTCTGGGTATCCCATCATGGAAGTGTTGAAGACAACCTCGCCAGAAATTTCCGTTTCGGCACCAAAACCAATCCCTTGAATGACGGAGCCGTCCTCGAGGACCAGTACGCCCTTCTTACCTGGTTCCGCCAGCTCCATGTGGTGTTATGGACC
>WNGG01009488.1_pt1 | contig 10637 bp, 13 predicted proteins | sample 5400661 | NCBI WGS metagenome assembly WNGG01 (sample SAMN13153372, study PRJNA577476) | soil metagenome | isolation source: 100 cm soil or saprolite under Garry oak tree replicate 1 | place: USA:California | collected 2016-06-15
GTGTTGGAGGAGGCCAGGCGGGGCGCGCAGCTCCAACACTATCTGCCCCTGCTCTGGCAGATCGAGCGCTCACTGGGGAGAGCGTACCGGAAGCAGAGACGCCTGGAGGAGGCGCAGCAGATCTTTGCCTCTGCGCGCCGGGGGATTGCTTTGCTCTCGGAGAGCATCGAGGACCCAGCGCTGCGCTCGCGCTTCGAGCAGGCTGCGTACGCGACGCTGCCGAAGGAGAAACCCGTCTCAATGCGCCGGGCCACCGCCAACGAGTACGATGGCTTGTCCGAGCGAGAGCGGGAGGTGGCCGCCCTGATTGGGCAAGGCAAATCCAATGCCGAGATGGCCGACCTCTTGGTGGTGAGCAGGCGGACGGTGGATACCTATGTGAGCAGAGTACTCTCGAAATTGGGCCTCTCGTCGCGCTCCCAGATCGCGCTGTGGACCCGCGACAAGGGATTGGCCAGCCGCGAGCCCTAACGGAGGCGCGCTTTGAAGCGACTCACACACGAAAGGTGTCGAAGAGCCGATCGGAGATGCTCTTCCAACTGTTGCTTCAGATCATATGTACCCTCCATCTGCTCAACTGGTCGGTTTCGCATCAATCTTACAGAGGGCCTGGTGGTAAAGCTCAGCTCGCTTAGCGTTGTAAATTTGGTCGGCGGGCCTAATAGGCCGTGCTGACCTAACGTACAGGCCGCCTGGGCCGCAACCCGATGTGTCTGGGAATGGTGATTCAGTAAGTGGGCTCTTGACGCATAATTCCCCGTTTTGTCCACAGAACGGGGTGCTTCTTACAGAACGAATTTACACCATCTCAGTAGAAAGATACAGGTGTGGGGCGGAATGTGAAGGTGAGAGGAACGACAAATTCGAAGATTCCGTCGATTTTCGATCATGTGATCTGCAACTCTTCAATCATAGAGTCATATTACCATGAAGGACGAGCGTGCAGAATGATCTGCAATGCTCTATGAAAGGATCACTTGTGCGAATTGTCTCCCTGCTGGCAAGCGCAACCGAAATGATTGCTGCACTGGGTTGCCTGGACCAACTGGTAGGGCGTTCTCATGAATGCGACTACCCACCCCAAGTGAAAGCATTGCCAGTAGTCAGCACTGTACAGATCAACATCGATACAAGCAGTGCCGAAATTGATGCCCAGATCAAGCAACTTGCACAACAGCGGCAGGCTCCCCAGGATGCTGCACTCAAGGCCCTGAGTATCTACTCCATCGATGTTGAACAGCTCCAGGCGCTTCGGCCAGATGTGATCTTTACACAAACACAGTGCGAGGTTTGCGCCGTTAGCGAACGCGATGTGATGGAGGCTGTCCAGCATCTCACTGGTCTCTCACCACGTATCGTCTCACTTGCTCCTCACCGGTTGAGCGATGTGTGGGAAGATATCTTGCGCGTTGGCCAGGCTCTGGGACGACGCGAGCAGGCTGAAGCATTGGTGCAGGGTTATCAACAACGGCTGGCGCACCTGCACAGAGTTACAGCCAACCCTGGCTCGAAACCGCGTGTCACTGTGCTGGAATGGCTTGATCCACTGATGGCTGCTGGTAATTGGACGCCTGAACTGGTTGCCTATGCTGGTGGGGAGAATGTTTTCGGTGAGACCGGACAACACTCGCCCTGGCTAAGTTGGGAAGAGCTACAGGCAGCAAACCCGGACGTACTGGTTCTCTCCCCCTGTGGCTTTACTCTTGAACGCACAATGCAGGATGTATCACTGTTGCAGCAACATCCTGAATGGCAGTCGTTACGAGCAATGCAGAATGAGCGGGTCTATGCCATTGATGGGAATCAGTATCTCAATCGTTCAGGGCCGCGCCTGGTTGAATCTGCCGAGTTGTTGGGATATGTGATCTGGGGTGAGCGCATAGGGATCGAAGTGGATTCCAACGGTTGGAGACGGGTGAAATAGGACATAGCTTCATGCTGATGAATAGGCTCCACAAGCCAGCATGACCACGAGGATCGTGCTGGCTCGTGGAGCCTATTCATCAGCATTATACATTTTGCCTTCTGGAGGCATATGCCCAGAAGAGTCCTGCAATCACTGCTATGAAGAGAAGGATCATGACGCCCATCAGCGAATCGATGATATCCGAAATATTGAACTGGAAGATAGCAGCAGCGATAAAGAACAGGATCAGTAAGAATCCCAGGATAGGGAAAATGAGCAATACACTGAAGCGCGAGCCAGGAGTAGCTGGACGGGGCTCCCTTACCATGTAGTCTGTATCCAGTGGCTCCATAGAAAACCTTTCTACATCTCTATTACCGGGTGTAGAGAAACACTTACTCCCGCATAGTACACGAATTTACAGGTCTGTGGCAGCTTTCCTTAGTTGAAGCAGGAAGCTTCTCGGCCCGTACGGCAGCCAACAAGTTGCCGCTTCTGAAGGCGATTCTCTCGCCTGTTGACCCTATTATAGTCCTTCTTTGCCCTCGGCGCAACCGCCCGTTTATCCGTTCACCTCACACCCTAAAAAAAGTTACAAAAAAACGGCCTCCTCGGCCTACCTTCCAATCAATCCAACCGGAGCAGAGCACTCTTCCGAGTCACAATGCATAAGAGCTTGTACATTTGGAGAAGAAATAGAGGGAAGGGAACGGAACTTTTCGAGAAAGCGGCGTAGCTCACGTACATTCACCAGGTACATCGAGCCCTCAACGGTAGTGGCAAGGCGACCTTCGGCGATTGCACTACAGAGATCAGCAAAGGTCGGGATACGGTCGGACATGAGACACCCCCTACAAAATACTGTTACTCTCTGACTTATATTGTATCACCTTGCTTGCTTCTATTTCTATAGCCAGTAAGGGCTATGATAAAAAGGGCATCCGCAAGGGATGGCTCTACAGCTCTTCGTCAAGAGGTGGCGTCTCTACTTCATCCAGTAAACCGGGAAGCGGGTCTATATGCATCGTATGGCGAAGGAGATCAATTTGTTTGATGACTTGCTTGACGGCAGGAATGAGTACCTGTCGTCCGCTTGCAGTCTTGATGACATAAACATCGTTGCTCCCTGTGACCAGGATATCGACAATCGTTCCAAGGCTCTGACCTGCCAGGGTAGAGACACTGAGGCCAAGGATGTCATGCTGGTAGTAGGAATCAGGTGGTAGTTTCGCCAGGTCGCTGAGAGGGATCTGCAGATCGACATTGCGCAGGGTTTCGGCAGCATTCGCTGTATCAATTCCCTCCAGTTTCAGCACGACCATTTCCCCTTTGTAGGGCCGTACCCCCTCGATGGAATAGCGTTTATGGTCGGTAGAAGCATAAACAGCATCAAGCTCTGCAAAACGGTTGGGAATATCGGTCAGCAGGCGAACTTTCAGTTCGCCATGGACGCCAAAAAGAGCTACTACTTTTCCGATAGTAGCCCATTCTTGTTCATTCTTATTCTGCTTGGGCACCATATCCTCTAGGGGCTCCATGGCATCCACAAGGGGTGCCACTACATTTACCCTGCATAGATTGGAGGGATGTATGATGGTATCTCTCGTGGGTACGAGGTATTTACAAAATCTCCAGTGAAGTATGACGACCTTCACGCGCACCGCCTGCTCGCAGCAGGGTGCGCATGGCTTTGGCAATTCGTCCCTGTTTACCAATTACTTTGCCAAAGTCTTCTGGTGCAACATGAAGTTCCAACACCAGGGCGTTGCGATCATTGCGAACTTCACGCACCTGCACGGCAGTTGGATCATCTACCAGTGACTGAGCGATGTACTCGATCAGTTTACGCATCTTTTAACCCTAACTCGATATTATTCAGCTTGAGGAGGAGTGGAGGCAGCTTGAGCAGCAGCTTTCAGTTGCTGAAAGCGATCCATCACTCCAACCCGCCTGAGTAGAGAAGTTACAGATTCTGTGGGCTGTGCGCCATTCTTCAGCCAGCGCAGCACCTTCTCTTCATCAACATGAATAGCAGAAGGCTCTACCAATGGGTTGTACCAGCCAATATTTTCAATGATGCGACCGTCGCGAGGCGAACGGGCATCAGCAACTACGATGCGGTAGCTTGGGGCCTTTGTCTTGCCCACACGTTTTAAGCGAATTTTGACAGCCATGTGTTTTGTTCTCACCTCTTCCCCACATGATGGGGTCTGTATTTATAAAAAGCCCTCGTTCGAGCGCACTATATACAGCGCCCCCCGAACTCTAGCGAGATTAGGATAGCACGCTGCGGAAAAATTGTCAACGAAAAATTATGCTCGCTATGCCTACAGATCAAGATTTTGAGGAACAGGTCACTTATCATTATCTACCCGGTGCAACTTCACAAAATTTGTCCTCGCCTGGCTTGCCAGCGGTAAACCACCCATAATCACCACATGCTCCCCAGGCTCAACCAGCTTATCCTCACATAAGCGTTGCTCCACAACAGAGATGAGCGCCTCGGTTGTTCCTTGCAAAGTCACACGATAAGGCCAGACACCCCACCAGAGTGCAAGTTGACGATAGACGCGCTCTGAGGGAGTATAGGCCAGGATGGGAGTACGTGGACGATCCTTCGAGATGAGGTGAGCGGAGGTACCTGAGCGGGTGAAGACGACGATTGCCTGGACACTGGCCTCTTCTGAAAGAGCACGAGCAGCATGGCTAACGGCATGCGCCTGGGTAAGGCGTTTGCACTGGGGTTGACAAGCTGTACAATTGCCAGCTTCCGTCTCCAGGGCAATACGTACCACCATCTGTACCGCTTCGATAGGATAGGCACCACTGGCGGTTTCAGCACTGAGCATAACTCCATCGGTTCCGTCGAGGATTGCATTGGCAACATCGCTTGCTTCTGCCCGAGTTGGACGGGGATTGGTAATCATCGACTCCAGCATCTGTGTCGCTGTAATCACAGGTAATCCAAGGTCATTACATTTGGCGATGATACGCTTTTGGATAAGTGGAACCTTCTCCGGAGGCATCTCAACACCTAGATCGCCTCGCGCTACCATCACTCCATCCACCACATCGAGTATCTCATCGAGCCGTGTTACTGCCTCCGGTTTCTCCAGTTTGGCAATCACAGGAATATTCACCTGTGAAGGCTTAATACCTTGCTCCAGCTGAAATTGCCGGATGTACTGCTTCGCTTCCAGCACATCCTCAGGCTTGCGCACGAAGCTGAGGGCTACATAGTCAACATCGTGCATCACACCAAACTTCAGATCATCACGATCTTTCTCCGTCAGGGCAGGTGCACTCACCGCTACTCCTGGCAGGTTGATGCCTTTATGCTCTTTGAGTATCCCGCCATGTACCACCTGGCATCGTACATCCGTTTCGTCGCAGCTAAGCACACGCAACTCTAGCAGGCCATCGTCCAGCAGAATACGGTCTCCCACTTTCACGTCCTGGGGGAGAAGGGTATAGGTTGTTGAGATTGTCTGGGCATCACCTGCAATTGGGCGCGTTGTAATGGTGAGATCAGCGCCATCGATCAATCTGACAGGTTGCCCTCCCTCCAGTGCCCCCACGCGAATCTTTGGCCCTTGCAGGTCTTGCAGGATGGCTATTGGGCAACCGAGACGGGCGGAGATTGTGCGTATTCGCTCGATGACAAGAGCATGTTCATCGTGGGTTCCATGCGAGAAGTTCAGGCGGGCAACGTTCATGCCTGCTCGCATGAGTTGTTCGAGTTTTTCCTCGCTACTGGTGGCCGGGCCTATGGTACAGACGATTTTTGTGCGTCGCATGCTGTGTCCTTTTTTGAAATAGATCGGTCTATTATGCACAATTATAGCATGAGGCTAGCAGGGCGACCGCAAGGGTCGCCCCTACCATAGACGGCTTCGCCAATCCCAATAGCTTTGTGTAAGATGGTGATTCTGTTCCGATGTTTATTAGAGAACCTGATGCCTTACTACCTGTACAATTGAAGAGCTATCTGCTAATATAACGATGCACCCGCCACATATGAATTTCATTTGGTGCGTCAGAATCTCATTATTAAGTTGGAGTAGCAAGCTATGCAAAGATTGGAGGCATTGGCAATTCTTCAAAAACTGGCTGATGGGATTGATCCATATTCTGGCAAAGTATTACCTGAAGATAGTCCATATCAGCACCCAAAAACTGTACGAGCTTTGTTCAGCGCAATCCAAGCACTTGAACGAGTAAAAGAAAGCGATACATGCAAAAAAGCGGCTCTTGCGAGAGCAGGGCAATCATGGGACCATACTGAAGATGACGAGCTGATTGGGTGTTTCGAGGATGGTATGTCGATCAAGGAATTAGCACAGAAACATCAACGCACTACTGGGGCAATCGAATCGCGGCTTGTTAAGCTAGGGAAAATAGCAAATTCGCCGTTGAGATAGTGAGTAGCGAAAGTAGTATTACCTGCGAGCCATGTTCTCGAGTGCATCAGCATAGCCCTTTATATATTGGATCTGCTCTGGTTTGAGATTTTTGACAGCCTGGACCTGTGCTTTGGTGAGATTATATTCGCTGCAGATCTCCTCAAGCTTCATCCCTTTTTCAAGGTGCCCAATAATAAGATCAACAAAGACACGAGTGTTCTTGATGATGGGTCTGCCACTGTTGATCTCGGGGTCTTGTACGATCCCTTGAAAGATTTCTTGTACCCCTTGCAGTAACGCCATTTTTCTTTCCTTTTCGTGTACAGTACCTAATACGGCAACAGTGCTAGCAAGCTTATTGTATCTCAGTATTGAAAAGTTAACAAGGCCAGGTATGTACTTATCCGGGAGAAATATGACATAAGATGTCATGAAGTGCTACGTATACTCTCTTTGGGAACATTTCATCGTGGTCTGAAGGTTGTCGGCGAAGTATGAGCGCGTGATTCCTGGGGCTGTCCCTGATTTTGGAGGAATACTATGAAGTACGGGCTTGATATTCCAACGGCTGGAGAGTATGCCAACCCGCGAAAACTGGCTGACCTGGCTGCTGAGGCTGAGCAAGCTGGCTGGAATGGGTTTTTTGTGTGGGATATTTTTGTTGGTGACCAGGCGATTGTTGATCCCTGGGTAGCGCTTGCCGCGATTGGGATGCAGACACAGCACATCCGCATTGGCGCTTTCGTGACGCCCTTGCCACGACGGAGACCATGGCAGGTTGCACGTGAGGCAGTGGCTTTAGATCACCTGTCGAATGGGCGTCTTATCTTTGCTGCGGGGTTAGGTCACCAGGGAATCGATTACACGGCGTTTGGGGAAGAAGCTGATCCGAAGATTCGAGCCGAAAAGCTGGACGAGAGCCTGGAGATTCTGAACGGATTGTGGACAGGTGAGACTTTTAGCTTTCATGGGAAACACTACCAGGTCAACGAGGTGAAATTTTTGCCTAAACCGCTTCAGTCGCCACGCATCCCTATCTGGGTTGCCGGGGGTTGGCCGAATCGCAAACCGTTCCGAAGAGCAGCACGCTGGGATGGGATCTCCTTGATGACCGTGAACCAGGTGACGAATGAGCTGTTAACACCTCAAGAGATCCGCGAGATCGTCGCTTATGTGAAAGCACACCGTGAAAGCTCCGAACCGCTTGATATCGCAGTGAATGGGGAAACATCATCCGATTTGAAGAAGGGTGCGGAGATTGTACAGCCGTATATTGAAGCCGGGGCGACGTGGTGGGTTGAATACGAAGCGTCGCGAGAAGGATTTGAGGACTATCGGGAGCGCATTCGAAATGGTCCACCAAGGATGTAGCTGCTGCGAGTAATTCTGAACAAAAGCGAACAAGAGAGAGGAGTTACCTATGCGATATGGTCTGAGCCTGCCGAATGGAGGCGTATGCGGTGATGCGCGTGTACTGGCTGAATTCGCCAACCTCGCTGAAGAGGCGGGATGGGATGGCGTGTTTATCGAAGACTATATTGTCTACCAGGGGAAAGATGGCACCCCGACTTGCGATCCGTGGGTTGCGCTCACGGCGATGGCACTGCAGACGAAACGGATCTTGCTCGGTACTTCCGTCACTCCCCTACCTCGGAGGCGACCCTGGAAACTGGCACGCGAAGCGGTCACGCTGGATCAGATCTCCAACGGGCGGTTGATCCTGGGCGTTGGCCTGGGTGATTCCTCTGAGATTAGTTTCACTCACCTCGGGGAGGTGACGGATGCTCGACAGCGAGCCAGAATGCTGGACGAGGCGCTCGACGTGCTGGTAGGCTTATGGAGCGGGGAGCCGTTCAGTTATGATGGGGAGAACTACAAGGTGAAGGAGCTCACGTTCCTGCCCCGACCTGTGCAGACTCCCAGGATTCCGATCTGGGTCGGTGGGGGCTATCCGCTCAAAGGCCCGATGCAACGGGCTGCACGCTGGGATGGGGCCTGTCTCTATAAGCAGTCCACTGATGGGATTTGGCATGATATGATGCCTGATGATATCCGGGCACTGAAAGCTTTCGTTGAGAGTTCTCGTTCTACGTCGGCTCCGTTCGATATTGCAGTTGGAGGTCGGGAGCGGGCGGCGGATTGGGAGCAAGAGCGGGCGCATATCTGGTCGGTGGCGGAGGCAGGAGCTACGTGGTGGAATGAGTGGGTTGCTCCGGGTGAAGTTGAGGTGATGAGGGAGGCTGTCAGGAGGGGGCCGTTGAGGGTTGGGTAGGGGAGGAAGCGATAGGCTTGAATGTTTCAGTAGTTGATTCCCCTCGCTGCGTGTTCAAGGATTTCTGCTATACCGGACGGTTTGAAGCGAAGGAACGAGTTGATACTTGTTGTCAAACATGCGGTTGTCGCAATAAATGTTCCACCTCGTAAACGGCTCTGGTGTTTGCTAGATGAGGCGTTCATGAAGTTTCTTTTGTCTTTCAGGGTCTCCGATCTGTTGGACAAGAAGGACTGGAAAAAGGGCTGGGCCTGGCAGACGGTCTCTACCTGTTTTCGTTGCCGTCCTATGAGCTTCTCTGACTGGCACACGCAAAAGAAGTGGTGTGCCTGTGTGCATATGTATAAGGGGTATTACCTCACCATCGTGAAAAAGAATCAGCCTCAGATGTATGAGGACCTGGTCGATTTCTTTGACGACCCGGATGCCGAGCAAGAGGAGTGGCAGTAGAGCAAAAGTGTGCAAAAAGCGCACGGTCGTCTGGAAGTGCGAGAACTGTGGGAAAGTCGCGCAGATGAATGAATGGTTTGAGACCGAATGGGCTGGGGCGGCACAAGTCTTTCGCTTACGACGATCTGTCAAAGACACAGAAAAAGAGCGCGAGGAGATCGCCTCTGGGCTGACTCATCTCACGAGAAAGCAAGCGAACGCCGCTCGCCTGCTCGCCGAGCACCTTGCTCATTGGCGCATCGAAAATCGGCTGCATCGGCGTCGCGATGTCACGGATGGCGGGAAGATGCGTGCCAGGTCCGTATTAGCGAGGCTCCCTAAGCTCTGGCTGCCCGGAATTTCGGGGTCCTCGCTTTGATGGATTGGCTCCACGTTCCCAACGTGGTTTCTCAAATGCGCCATTTTTGTGCGCATCCCGCCGATGCCTTGCATTTACTGTGTGGCAAGCTTTTGCGGTAGTACGGGTAAAGCAAAAAGCCCTGTGCGAACCCTGGTTTGGTTGGAAAGAGAAACTCGTGCCAATATGCACTAAACCTCTGCTCAGAACAGCTACAGAGCCGAGGTGCTTAGTAAGGATTATCATTTGAGGCCTATCTTGCCCTAAATTGGTTGGTTCAACAGAATTAATATCTCCATATGGTCCGGCATTCCAATAGGTACCGCTTATGTTGTTTTGATCCAAGTACGCTAAAAAGTTATCAAGTACTATAAGCCAACGAGGGTCGGTCTGTGCAGGGCCATAGGTAGTATATTGATCACCAGAGATCCATCCTCCGGGAATACCATACTCACCTTCAGTGCAACGCATTTGTCCATTAACGGAGGCATGTTGCCAACACCACTGCACGAAGGGTTGTGCGCGGTCCACACCAATAGTGGGATATGCTCCCTCCTGATCATATGTGCCGTAATAAAATCCGTTCGATCCCCTATCGAAGTAGGTATGAGCCTCATACCATAGATTATGACCTGGGTCATTATAACCATTGAAATTAGCATATCCATTAGAATTTTCCTGCTGTGGCATTGCTATGATGGGTTTGACGGTATCTATCTTGCGGATTGCATTTATGACTTGTTGCGCATGTGAAAGCCAATTATTATCCTTATATGGCTCATTCATAAGATCGTAAGCCCAAACTGTTGGCTCACTCTTATAATGCTGAGCAAGTTTCGTCCAGACGTCGGCTAAATCAGAACCAGTGATGACGTTACTGCTTGTTGCAGGATAGACACCCTGATTGATAAAGGTAAAGCTTACCTGCATCCCCCGAGCCTTAAGATTGGCGACGAACGTATCCGTTGCCTTGAGATAAGTAGCATTTAACGGCCCAAATTTGACCGGCTGAAGCGCTTCCCAGAGGAGGGGTTGTCTAAAAGTAGTCAGCCCTTTGGACTTATAATAATCAAGCTGTTTGGTGCCAGCGAAGACATTTGGACCACCCCAGGGTTGCTGCCATGGCCCCATGAGATCAAGACCGCGATAATAGGCGAGGCTCAACTGAGATAGTGAACCAGCCGAGTAGTGATCGATCGTGTTTATTTGAGCGGCAGCTCCAGGTACAGGCCCCACAAGAAGTACACTTAAGAGTCCCATGACGCAATA
>WNGG01021177.1_pt1 | contig 10635 bp, 10 predicted proteins | sample 5400661 | NCBI WGS metagenome assembly WNGG01 (sample SAMN13153372, study PRJNA577476) | soil metagenome | isolation source: 100 cm soil or saprolite under Garry oak tree replicate 1 | place: USA:California | collected 2016-06-15
TGCTGGTGCTGCGCGCCGGCCGGCAGCACGTGCACGCCGGGAAACAAGTCGGGCCAGGGCCAGGCGTTCCTGGAACGCTGCTTCGAATAGACGGGGCCCGTCGTGCGGCTGAAGGAAGACTTCATCTACGCGCTTCGCCACCTTTCGCGGCACCCGGGCCATGCCGCGGTCGTGGTGCTCATCCTGTCCCTCGGCTTCGGCGCCAACACCGCGGTCTTCAGCGTGGTGGACGCGGTGCTGCTCCGGCCGCTGCCGGTCGTGGATTCCTCCCGCCTGGTCCTCTTTCACTGGACGTCGGGGCCGAGCCCCGCCGTCGGGTACCTGACGGGCGAGTGGTGGCAGGAGGCGGCGACCGGCCGGGTGACCGCGGCGTCCTTCTCCTATCCTGCGTTCGAGGCGTTTCGCGATCGCAGCACGACTCTGGCCGCGACCTTCGCCTGGGCCGACCTGCGGCGCGCGAGCCTGAGCGTGGACGGCGAGGCGGAGCTGGCGTCGGGGCAGGTGGTCTCCGGCGGCTACTACTCGGGGCTCGGCGTGCCGGCGATCCGCGGCCGCACGATCACGCCGGAGGACGATCGCGCCGGGACCGAGCTCGTCGCCGTCATCAGCCACGGCTACTGGCAGCGCCGCTTCGGCGGCGCGGCGGGCGTGATCGGCAGGAGGGGGACTCTCGACGGCCGGCCCTTCACCATCGTCGGAGTGTCGCCGCGCGGCTTCTCCGGCACCCTGCCGGTCGGGCGCCCGGCCGACGTGTCGGTGCCCCTGCTCGCCTGGCACGCGCCCGGAGAGCCGTACCTGTCGAACCCCGCCTGGTACTGGCTGCAGGTGATGGGGCGGCGGCAACCGGGGGTGACCGCGGCCCAAGCCGAAGCGGAGATGGCGCCGCGGCTCGTGAGCGCGTCCGCCGGCCGCGCGGGAGACGAGCCACGGCTCCGGCTCTCCGACGGGAGCCAGGGCCTCACGAGGCGGCGTCACGAGCAGCAGCCGCCGCTCGCCGTGCTGGCCGCGGTGACCGGCGTCGTGCTGCTCATGGCCTGCGCGACGGTGGCCGGCCTGCTGCTCGCGCGCGGCGCCGCGAGACAGAGGGAGATGGGGGTTCGCCTCGCGCTCGGGGCCGGGCGGCCCCGTATCGTCCGACAGCTCCTCACCGAGAGCACGGTCCTGGCCGCGCTCGGCGGGGTGGCGGGGGTGGCCCTCGCGTTCTGGACGAAGGACGCGCTGGCGGCCAGCCTCATGCCGGAAGGCGCACCCGACGTCGCCCTCGACGGCCGCGCCCTGGTCTTTCTCGGCGCGACTTCGGTGGTCACCGCGGTCCTCTCCGGCCTCGCCCCCGCGCTGCGAGCGACGCGCGTCGACCTGACGCGGGATCTCCGCGAGGGAGGGCACGCCGCCGCGCATCAGGGCCTCGGCCGCACTCTGGTGGTCGCCCAGGTGGCGTTGTCGCTCGTCCTGCTCGTGGGCGCGGGGCTGTTCCTGCGCACTCTGCGGAGCCTCACCAGGGTCGAGACCGGGCTCGCGGCCGAGGGCGTCCACCTGTTCAAGGTGCACGCGATGGCGTCCGGCAAGGCCGGCTCCCTCGACCTGTCGCGGCGGCTGCTCGAGCGCTTCCAGGCGCTGCCGGGCGTCCGTGCCGTCGGCGTCTCTACGCATCAACCGATGGGCGACACCACCCGCACGCGCGTGACGATCGAGGGCCGGGAGTCCGCATCCGGCGGGGACGAGTTCGCGCACGTGAACCGGGTGGGCGGCGACTTCTTCGCCGCGCTGGGCATCCCGATGCGTGCCGGCCGTGCCATCGGCCCGCAGGACGAGGTGGGCGCTCCGCCGGCCATGGCGATCAACGAAGCCTTCGCGCGGGTCTACTTCCCGGACCAGGATCCGCTCGGGCGGCGCGTCAACGGTGCGGAGGTCGTCGGAGTGGCCGCGGATACGCGATCCGGCGCGCTCCGGGATCCCGCGCCCCCGACGATGTTCGTCCCCGCGTTCCAGCAGGCGCAGGCCTCGTTCTGCTTCCAGGTACGCGCGGCGCCTTCGTTGGGGGCCCTTGCCTCGCTGCTGCGCCAAGCCGTCCGGGAGGTCGCGCCCGCGGCGGCGCTCTACGACCTCACGACGCCGCGGGAGCAGGTCGAAGGGTCGGTGAGCCAGGAGCGGCTGCTGGCCGCCCTGACCTCGTTCTTCGGAGCCCTCACGCTCTTGCTGGCGAGCCTCGGCCTCTACGGTTCGATGGCGTACGCGATGGGGCGCCGGACGCGTGAGATCGGCGTGCGCATGGCCCTGGGCGCGCGGCCCGCCGACGTCCTGCGGATGGCGCTCGGCGGCGGGTTGCGCCTGGTCCTCATGGGCGCGGCCCTCGGCGTGGCGGGCGCCCTGGCGGTCACCCGACTCACGACGAGCGTGCTCTACGGCGTGACGCCTTCCGATCCCCTGGCGATCGCCGCCGCCGTGCTGCTGCTCGGGGGGGTGACCCTGCTGGCGTGCTTGCTCCCCGCCCGCCGGGCCGCGCGGGTGGACCCGGCGATTGCCCTGCGCTACGAGTGACGCCGGATTCCTCCATGAGCGCGCCCCCGAGGCGCGAGAACCGAAGGGAGCAGGAATGAACGAAACGCAGCATCCACGCCGCATGCTCCGCAGCATCGGCGCCGTGTTCGGGGGCCTCGTCGTGGTCGTGGTTCTGTCTCACGGCACCGACACGGCGCTGCGCGCAACCGGCATCTTCCCGCCGGGGTACTACCCGATGTCCGATCCGCTCTTCCTGCTCGCGACCGCCTATCGCATCGTCTACGCCGTCGGGGGCAGCTACGTCACAGCGCGGCTCGCGCCCCACCGGCCCATGAAGCACGCGCTGGCCGGGGGGGTCGTGGGCCTTGTCTTGAGCACCCTGGGCGCGGTCGCGACGTGGAACCGGCCCGACCTGGGACCCCACTGGTATCCCCTCGCGCTCGTCGCGACCGCGTTGCCCTGCGCCTGGGCCGGCGGCCGACTCCGCGCCATGCAGCTGGGGGAGCCGCCGCGGTGAAGCAGACGTCGGATTCATTGACGGCGGATGTCCTCGCGCGGGCGGCGTCGTACCGGGACGAGGTCACCGACCTCACGCGCCGCCTGGTGGCGATCCCGACCGAGAACCCGCCCGGCGACGGCTACGCGCCCTGCCTCGCCGCCATCGCCGAAACCCTGGACGGCGTGGGCTTAGCACCTCGCCGGGTCGAGGACTGTCTCCTCGGATGGCACGGGTCGGGGACGCCGGTCGTCTACCTCCACGGCCACTACGACGTCGTGCCCGCGCAGCGCCGCGAGCAGTTCGAGCCACACCTGCAGCTCGGGCGGCTGTACGGCCAGGCCTGGCGGCCCGAGGACCTTCAGTCGATCGTGGCGCCCACCATGGTGATGATCGGGGATGCCAATGTCGTGCGCCCCGAGCACGCCGTGCAGATGTTCCGCCTGCTCCCCCATGCCCAGCTCGCGGTGCTCCCCGGCACGGACCACATGACGCTCGTGAAGCGCGCCGATTGGCAGGTGTCGATGAAGGGCGCGCGCTTGACGATGTGGCCATTCATGACGATAGCCTGGTCGTGAACCAAGGTGGGCATCCCCAAACCCCGAAGCTGTTGCAAGCAAAGCCGTTGCGTTCCGGAGAGCGCAGGAGAAAAAGGTTTGCGCGGCGTGTCGATCTCGGGCCCCCTCGCTCGTCGCTACCGTAGAGTCAGGGTTCCGCCCCGGTCGAAGCCGGCCGGCAGCCTGGCTCGAAACCAGAGGAGACACGACGATGCGATTCATGGTGATGGTCAAGGCCGACAAGAGCTCGGAGGCGGGCGTTCTCCCGGACGAGAAGCTGCTGGCCGCGATGGGGAAGTACAACGAGGAGCTGGTGAAGGCCGGGGTGCTGCTCGCGGCCGAGGGGCTCCAACCGAGCTCCAAGGGCGCGCGCGTCCGATTCTCGGGCGAGAAGCGGACCGTGATGGATGGGCCCTTCAGCGAGACCAAGGAGCTGGTGGCCGGCTTCTGGCTGATCCAGGTGAAGTCGAAGGAAGAGGCGATCGAATGGGTCAAGCGCTGCCCCAATCCCTTCCCGGGCACGGAGTCCGAGATCGAGATCCGCCAGGTGGAGGCTCAAGTGCCAGCAGGGAGCGGAAAGATCGTTTGGGTCGGTCGGGTGATCTCGGTCCTGGCATCGCTCGTGTTCCTGATGAGCGCGTCCATGAAGCTCAAGGGCGGCCCCGAGCTGACGGAGGGGATGGCGCACCTGGGATTGCCCGAGTCAATGGTCATGCGGCTCGCGATCCTCGAGATCTCGTGCGTCGTGATCTACCTGATTCCGCCCACCTCGGTCCTGGGCGCGATCCTCCTCGCCGGATACGTCGGGGGCGCGATCTGCACCCACTGGCGGGTGGGCGATCCGTTCTTCGTCCAGATCGTGCTCGGGATCTTCGTCTGGCTCGGCCTCTACCTCCGCGAGGATCGCCTGAGGGCGCTCATCCCGCTGAGAGCGCGCTGAGCGCCCGCTGAGAAAGGAGACCCGGATGTTCGGCAAGCGGCTGTCGCAATACCTCGGATTCCAGAAGGTGTGGCTCGCCCTCATCGCGGCCGTCGGTCTGGCGCGGTTGGGACTGTCCCTCGCGGGGCTGCCGGACAGCACGGTCACGTTCTTGTCGATCACCGTCGCGGGCTGGGCGGCGGCCCTCTACTACGGCGTGGCGGTGCACACGAGGGGCTTCGGCAGCTACAAGCAGCTCCTGCCCCTGATGGTCTTCCAGGTGGTGGTCGTGCAAGCGATCGCGGTCTCCGGGATCCTGCTCGCGATCACGGGCTTCCCGAACATCTACGCCGCTCCCGAGTACAGCGGGCCGCCCTTCGCCCGGAGCGCCAACCAATGGAGCCACGCCGTCGCCCACCTGACCATCGGCATGGTTGCCCCCGTCCTCCTGTGGTGGGGGTTCGGGTCCCTGGTCCTGCTGATCACGAAGAGGGTGGCGAGGAGGCCCGCGGTGGCCTAGCCGCCTGGGGGAAGCAAGCGGGCGTTCGGCGGCCTTGCCCCGAGAGAGTGAAGATGGTGTGATCGGTAGCCGTGACGGCCACGGATACCCATCGCGCGATCGAAGCGGTCTGGAGGATCGAGTCGGCCCGGCTCATCGCCGGGCTCGCGCGGATGGTGCGCGACGTCGGTCTGGCGGAGGAGCTCGCCCAGGACGCCCTCGTCATTGCCCTCGAGCGATGGCCGGAGTCGGGCGTCCCGGACAACCCGGGCGCCTGGCTCATGGCCACCGCGAAGCATCGGGCCATCGACCGACTGCGCCGAAGCAAGCGGCTCGAGCGCAAGCACGAGGAGCTCGGCCGTGAGCTCGAGGCCCGGCGGGAGATCGCGGTGGCGGAATTCGAGGCCGCGGTCGACGATGACGTCGGGGACGACCTCCTGCGCCTCATGTTCACGGCCTGTCATCCGGTCCTCTCTCCCGAGGCGCGGGTTGCCCTCACCCTCCGCCTGCTCGGCGGTCTGACGACGGAGGAGATCGCGCGCGCTTTCCTCGTCCCGGAGCCGACCGTCGCCCAGCGCATCGTCCGAGCCAAGCGGACCCTCGCGGAGGCGCGCGTTCCCTTCGAGGTGCCCCGCGGGGCGGAGCGCGCCGCCCGCCTGTCGTCAGTGCTCGACGTCCTCTACCTCGTGTTCAACGAGGGCTACGCGGCGACCGCGGGTGACGACTGGACCCGACCCGCGCTCTGCGAGGACGCGCTCCGCCTCGGCCGCATCCTCGCGGAGCTCGCTCCGAAGGAGCCGGAGGTCCACGGCCTGGTCGCCCTGATGGAGATCCAGGCATCGCGCCTAGGCGCCCGGATCGGCCCCTCGGGAGAGCCTGTCCGGCTGCTCGATCAGGACCGTGCGCGCTGGGACCAGCTCCTCATCCGTCGTGGCCTCGCGGCGCTCGCGCGGGCCGAGACGCTCGGGGGCGCGGTGGGCCCGTACGCGCTCCAGGCCGCGATCGCCGCTTGTCATGGGCGGGCACGCACGCCGGGGGAGACGGACTGGGCGCGCATCGCCGCGCTCTACGATGCGCTGGCCCAGCTCACGCCGTCACCCGTGGTGGAGCTGAATCGCGCGGTCGCGGTCGGGATGGCGCTCGGTCCCGCCGCGGGCCTCGAGCTCGTCGATGCCCTGACCTCGGAGCCGTCGCTCAAGGGCTACCACCTCCTGCCGAGCGTGCGCGGCGACCTCCTCGCCAAGCTAGGCCGCTTCGAGGAGGCCCGCGCGGAGTTCGAGCGCGCGGCCGCCCTCACCCGCAACGCCCGCGAGCGCAGGCTGCTCCTCGAGCGCGCTATTGGAAGTACCCGTTGACGTCGATAACCAGGTGGACCGTGGTGCCCACCGGCTGTCCGACGAATGCGGCCATCGCGCCGCTGGGGTCGAGGGAGACGACGGCGTTGTTGGCTCGCGTCTGGCCCGCCACGTAGTTGATGGTGGACACGGGCGCCGGCTGGCCCGCCGGGAACAGGGCGACGTTCCCCTGGGCGCTGGACGGGGTCGCGGTCAGGTTGAGCGAGATGGCCTTCGCCCCCGCAGGGATGCCGCAGTTCCCGCCCACGGCGAAGGGGCGCGTCTCCTGGCCCGGGAGGACGGGGCCGCCGCGCCCAGGTCGCGCGTGTCGACCACGCGGCACGGAGGGAGGGTTCATCCTCGATTCTCCATTCTTGGCGAGGGTCGGCCCTACGGCATCCCCGCGCCCTTGGGGGGCACGAGCGATTGTACGTCGGCCGCGAGGGCAGAGGGTTTACGATACGGCGGATTTCGAGAGCGGAGGTCCCCGATGCGCAAGCTGGGCTCGACCCTGTGTGCCCTCCTCGCCGCCGCCAGCGCCGGCGCCGCACCCCCGCCCTGGCTCGAGGTCAAGAGCGCGCACTTCACGGTGGTGACGAACTCGGGAGAGAAGGCGGGACGGCGCACGGCATGGCAGTTCGAGCAGATCCATTCCGCGCTCGTTCACCTCTGGCCGTGGGCCAGGATCGACTCCGGCCGCCCGTTCTTCGTGTTCGCCGTCCGGGACGAGGCGACCCTCAAGACCCTGGGGCCGGAGTACTGGGAGGGCAAGCGCTACCGCCCCATCTCCTTCGGCGCGAGCGGCCGCGAGAGGCAATTCATAGCGCTGCGGACCGACATCGTGGAGCCCGACGAGATCGGCTCGAACCCGTACCAGAGCGCGTACTGGAGCTACGTCAGCACGGTCTTCAACCGCTCCTTCCCGCGCCCGCTGCCCGTCTGGTACAGCCGCGGCATCGCCGAGGTCATGAGCAACACGATCGTGCGCGACAAGGAGCTGCACGTAGGGCGCCCGATACGAGGGAACCTCGAGCTCCTGCAGAGGGCGCTGATCCCGCTCAACGAGTTCCTGACCGCGGATCACCGCTCCCACTGGCTGAGGCAGGAGTCCGACGCCCAGCTCTTCGACGCGCAGGCCTGGGCGCTCGTCCACTACCTCCTGTTCGGCGAGAAGGGCGTGCACGCGGCGAGGGTGAACCGCTTCAGCCAGCTCCTGCACGGGGGAGCCAGCGACGAGGCGGCGCTCAAGGAGGCCTTTGGCGACATGACGCCCTACCACGACGGCATGCGCGGCTACGTCCGGAGGGACCTGTTCGTCTACATGCGGGTCCCGGTGTCGCTCGACACCCGGCCCGAGGCGTACGCCACGCGCACGCTGGCGGCGGGCGAGGCGGCCGTGCTGTGCGGGGAGTTCCTGGTCGCCATGGGCCGCCCGGCCGAGGCTCGGGTCTTCGCGGCCGCCGCCGCCAAGGCCGACGCTGGCCTCCCCGGCCCGTGGGAGATCGAGGCGGAGCTGCTGGACACCGGGGAGGACCACGAGCCGGCCAAGGCGGCGTACCAGAAGGCGGTCGAAGCCGGCTCGAAGCACGCGCGCGTCTACTACCGCCTGGCACAGCTCGACTGGGCACCGAGCCCCGACAAGGCTGGCCTCGAGCGACGGGCCGCGCTCCTCGAGAAGGCGCGCGAGCTGGATCCGGGGAGCGCCGACACGCTGTCCTTCCTTGCCGACGTCCGGGTGGATCTCGAGCAGCGCGAGGAGGCCCTCGCCCTGGCACAGAAGGCCGTGGAGCTCGAGCCCGGCAACTCGTACCACCACCTCGCCCTCGCCCGCGTTCTCTGGAGCATGGGGCGGCGCGAGGAGGCGGCGGTTGCGGCTCGGACCGCCCTGCAGGCCGCCGGCAGCGAGGACGAGCGCCGGCGCGCCCAGCAGTTCCTCGACTTCGCGGGGGGACGTCGTCAGTGAGAGGGATGAGTTGTCGATTTCCGGCACGCCCGTTCGACTAGGGACGAAAGGCGCATGGGGCGCCTGTCGAACATCGCGACGGAAGGAGACGGACATGCCTGGAAGTGCAAGTCGAATCGCGACTTTTGCCGCGCTGGTCCTGTTCGGGGCCGTCCTGGCCGCGCGCGGCCTGACGGACGCCGGGGCCAAGCCCGCTCCGGCCGCGTTCGAGCGGTTCAAGGCCCTGGCCGGCGAGTGGGTATCGGCCGAGGACGGCGAGATGGCCAGGAAGGGTGATCTCATCGCCCGCTACGCCGTCACCGCGGGCGGCTCGGCGGTCGTGGAGACGATCTTCCCCGGCCAGGCGCACGAGATGGTCACGGTCTACCATGCCGACGGGCCCGACCTGGTGCTGACGCACTACTGCATGGAGGGCAACCAACCCCGCATGCGTGCCAAGGCCGCCCAGGGCCCCCGCTTCGACTTCGCCTACGACGGCGGCACCAACATCGATCCCAAGCGCGACCGCCACATGCATTCGGCTTCGCTGGCCCTCCTGGGCGCGGACGAGATCCGGACCGAGTGGACCGAGCTCGCCGAAGGCAAGCCCGTGCTCGTGGTCAAGTCGCACCTCGTGCGCAAGGCGCGCTGAGAGGCCTCGGCCGACCGCGCGCGCCACTACCCATCAGAAAGGACAGGACATGAAGTATCTGCTGCTGATCTACGAGAACGAGGGGGCCTCGGCCGGGCTCTCGGAAGCCGAGCAGGGCAAGATCTACCAGGAGTACATGGACTACACGGTGGGGATCCGCAAGAAGGGGAACTACATCGCGGGGGAGGCGCTGCAGCCGGTCGCCACCGCCACCACCGTGCGCGTGAAGAACGGGAAGACCCTGACCACCGACGGGCCCTTCGCGGAGACCCGCGAGCAGCTCGGCGGCTTCTACATGGTCGAGGCCAAGGACCTGGACGAGGCCATCGCGCTCGCCAAGGGCATTCCCGCGGTTCGGACGGGCTCGATCGAAGTCCGCCCGATCATGCCTACGCCGCCCCCGGAATAAGTCGGAGCCCATCGCGCATCGGCATTCCCCTCCCCCAACGTGGGGAGGGATAGGGTGGGGGGTCGATGAATGAAGGGCCGTGAATGAACCGCCGCCCGGCGGATTACACTGCCGGGCGGCGCCATGGACTTCGAGACCCTGTACCGCGAGGAGCGCCCGCGCGCCCTCGCGACCTTGATTCGCCTCCTCGGCGACTTCGACCTCGCCGAGGAGGCGCTGCAGGAGGCCTTTGCCGCCGCGCTGGACCAGTGGCCCGCGGCCGGCGTCCCCCGCAACCCTCGCGCCTGGCTGGTTTCTACCGGCCGGCACAAGGCGATCGACCGCCTGCGGCGCGCGAAGAGCTTCGCCGCGAAGCGAGCGGAGATCGCCTACCTCAGCGACAGGGCGGCTCCCGCTCCCGACGTCCCGGAGGAGCCCTTCACGGACGATCTCGTGCGGCTGATCTTCACCTGCTGCCACCCCGCGCTGGCCCTGGAGGCCCAGGTCGCCCTCACCCTCAAGACCCTGTGCGGTCTCTCGGTCGAGGAGATCGCGCGCGCGTTCCTGGTGTCGCCCGCGACCATGGCCCAGCGGCTGGTGCGCGCCAAGGGGAAGATCCGCGCCGCGCGCATCCCGTACGAGGTGCCCGGGAGCGACCGCCTGGCCGAGCGTCTGGACGGGGTGCTGCGCGTCGTCTATCTGGTCTTCAACGAGGGCTACGCGGCCACCTCAGGTGACGCGCTGGTGCGCCGCGAGCTGTGCCGGGAGGCGATCCGCCTCGGCCGCCTCCTGCGCGCGCTCCTCCCCGGCAGCAGCGAGGTCGCGGGGCTCCTCGCCCTCATGCTTCTGCACGATTCGCGGCGGGCCGCGCGCCTCGACGCGGCCGGTGAGCTCGTGACCCTCGAGGAGCAGGACCGCTCGCTCTGGGACCGCGGCCAGATTGCCGAGGGCCAGACCCTGGCCGAGGCGGCGCTCCGCCGGGGAGGCGCCGGGTTCTACGCCCTTCAGGCGGCGATCGCCGCGCTTCACGCCCAGGGGACGCGGGCGGAGGACACGGACTGGCCGCAGATCGCGGCCCTGTACGCGCTCCTCCTGCGCCTCCATCCGTCGCCCGTGGTGGCGCTCAACCACGCAGCGGCGGTGGCGATGGGGGAGCGGCTCGAGCGGGGGCTGCGCCTGATCGAGGAGCTGGAGGCGAGCGGCGAGCTGGAGGCCTACCACCTGCTGCCGGCGGCCAAGGCGGACATCCTCAGGCGGCTGGGTCGCCGACCCGAGGCCGCCGCGGCCTACGAACGGGCCCTGCAGCTCGTGACCCACGACGCCGAGCGCCGCTACCTCCAGCGGCGGCT
>WNGG01017252.1_pt1 | contig 10634 bp, 10 predicted proteins | sample 5400661 | NCBI WGS metagenome assembly WNGG01 (sample SAMN13153372, study PRJNA577476) | soil metagenome | isolation source: 100 cm soil or saprolite under Garry oak tree replicate 1 | place: USA:California | collected 2016-06-15
CTGGGACGCTGGCGATCACGGCGAACTGTGCCCCGTCGGGGTCGAGCAGCACAGCGAACCTGCCCACGCCGGGAATGTCACTGGCCTGAACGACCACGGTTCCCCCGTTCGCCGTCACCGCGGCTGCCGCGGCGTTGCAGTCGGCGACCTCGAAGTAGGGCTGCCACCGGGTGGTGGCGCCGGCTGCTGCCATCTCCGGGCTGAGCGGCATGATGCCGCCCTGGCTGCTGTTCTCGCCGCCGCCGGCCGGCCTGATCACCGTGTAGGTGAACTCGCCCATCGGCTGGTCGTCGGTCTCCCAGCCGAGTACGTCCGAGTAGAACGACTTGGCGCCGGCCACATCCGGCGTGGTCAGCTCGGTCCAGCACAACGTGCCGGGGTCGTTCAGGGCGCCCAGGCCCTTGGTGTTCCCCGGCTGCCAGACCGCGAACATCGCCCCCGCCGGATCGCTGAACTGGGCGAACCGGCCCTCCGACATCACGTCCGCCGGCTCGGCCCGCACCGTGCCGCCCGCCTTGCTGACCGCCCCGGCAGTCGCGTCGGCGTCGGAGGTCTTGAAGTACAGCGTCCAGGACGGGGCCGCGCCCCGCTCGGTGAGCGGACCCGCCGCGGCCACCGCCTTGCCGTCTTGCGTGAACATCCCGTAGCCGCCCGCGTCCGGTCCGGCCGACTCGAACGTCCAGCCGAAGACCGAGCCGTAGAACCCGGCTGCCCTGGCCACGTCAGGCGCGCCCAGGTCCACCCAGACCGGCGCCCCGTCCACGAAGTTAGTGCTGAGCATGGTGTTTCCTCCTCGCATTGCGCTTCCGGCACGAGCTAGCCTTCCATCGGGCTGTGACACTCAGGCCAGGAGGCCGCCATGAAGAAGATCCGACAGCACGCAAGGGCAGGTGCGCTCGCTACCACTGCCGCCGCCCTCGGCCTGGCAGTCGGCATGGTGGTCGGCATGAACTCGACGGTGGGCGCGAGCGCAGGCGGCCACACACAGCAGGCGACAGGTATCCCACGCGGCTACGCGCAGGTCGATCCGCGGAACCCGGCAGGTTCGCGGCAGGTCTTCCTGGGCCAGCCGCTGAGCGACAACGCGCCCATCTTCCCCGGCGATCCCAAGTTCAAGTGGCAGCTGTGGAACTGCGTCAACGCCCACCCCAGCATTCCGCGCTGCAGACATGGGTCGGGCTACACCCTGGAGCAGATTCAGTCGCTGGGCACCCACACCGGCACCCACATCTCCGCCCCGTGTCACTTCCACGAGGACAAGCCGTGCCTGAACCGCCTGCCCGAGAAGTTCTTCGGCCTGCGCCCGCTGCTGGTGATCAACGTCAAGCCGCTGATTCTGGCCCGTCATGGCAACGGTGACTTCTTCATCACGGCCCGCTTCATCCAGCACTGGCTCCAGGCCACCCGGTGCAAGGCGATCCCGCAGAACTCCTACGTGGTGCTCTACACCGGGCTGTCCAGCTTCTACCATCTGGGCAACCGGCGGGCGCCCGGTCCGTACAACGACTACTACGACGACGTGCCCGGGTTCAGCGCCAGCTCTACCAAGTGGCTGTGGGAGCACGGCGCCATCGGCGTCGGCGCGGACACCTTCGGCCCCGACGCCACCATGGACCAGCGCTTTGGCTCGACCACTGAAATCACCGCCCTTGGCGGCATCACACTGGAGAACATGGGCCCGGGCCTGGCCCGCATGCGCCCCTGCGGCGACTGGATGGAACTCAATGGCCCGCGGCTGACCAGCACCCCGCACGATCAGCTCGGCGGCAGGCTCGACTTCTCCGGTGCCTGGATGGGCATGGACGGCTGGACCCTCCGGAAAACCTCATAACAAGGACGGCCCGTCTGCTCAACCGGGGAATCCGGCCGCAGATCCGCACCGACGACGGCCTCCCCCCGGAGAAACCGCTGTCCTACCGTGGAGTCGTGACCGCATGGAGCAACCTGCCGCCCGCGCTGCCGCCGCACGGCACAATGCTGGCCTGGGCACGAGGCTGCCGGTGCGATGAGTGCGAACGTGAGCACAAGCGTTTCGTGTCCGAACTGGCACGGCGAGGGCCGCTGAGGCTTCCCGCTCAGCCGGAGCCCCGCAAGCTGGACGCCGACACCCTCGCCCGGCTGGAACCGGCGGTGAGCCGGTCTGAGTGCCCCGTGTGCGGCGCGCTGCGCCATTAGCGGTGCCGCAACCTAGGGTTCCCCCAGCATTTCACGCCGACTCATCCTGAGCGCGGAAGCGACCCGTGACCGAGGGCCGGAGGATCCGCCGGCCACGGGCCGCCGGATGGCCCGGGTGACCTGACCGATGTCATGCGCCGGGTCGGCATCGCGCGTCGAGGCGACCGGTCAGTCAGCCGGCTGCCAGAGGCGGAACGTCGCGCCCTGGTCATCGACGCATTCGGTGAGCAGCCCGTACGGCTTGCGCTCGGGCTCGTCCGCGCGACCGCCGGCCGCCCGGACCCGCTCGACCGCAGCGGCGATGTCATCGACACGGTACGACAGCTGCACCTCGGGCTCCGCGTCCTCCGACGACCAGATGCCCAGCGGCGGCCTGGTCTCGTCGGTGCGCCACGCGCCGGGGTGAGCGGAGGAGAACGGCACCTGCAGCACGGCCTCGTAGAAATTCTTGGCCCGGTGCGCGTCCCGCGCCGCCATCGTCACGCTCGCGACGTCGCCCTGGCGCAGCCGTGTGGCCCGCGCCGGCGGCCTCAGCAGCATCCAGCGGTGCCCGAACGGGTCGACGATCACCGAGCCGCGACCGTAGGGCTGGTCGGCCGGCTCCCGCTCGACTGAGGCGCCGCTGCGCCGGGCCCGCTCGGTGGTCCCGTCGACGTCGTCGACCTCCAGGTGGAGGGTGTGGCTGAACGTCGCGGGGGAGTCGGGCGCGCGTACGGGCACGTCGGGCCAGAGGTCGGAAGCTTCGGCGAACATCAGCACCGCGTCGCCGATGCCGACCTCGGCGTGGCCGATCGTGCCGTCCGCGTTGACGTGGAGCTCGCCGCGGCGCTGCGCGCCGAATACCTCGACGTACCAGTCCATGGCGCGCCGGGCGTCGGACACGACGATATAGGGGGTCAGTGCCGGGGGCCAGGCGGGCTCGCGCTCGACCCTGATCGCGACGGTCTGCTGGGACATGGTTCCTCCTGGGGATGCCAAGACCTCCCGGGTCAGCCGCAGCCGCAGCCGCCCGGCGAACTCGGGGTCGGGATCGACCGGCGTGACGGGCTCGCGCAGAGCCTCAAACGGATCCGTCATCGCGAGCCCTCCTCTCCCTCGTAGATCCGGCGGAACGCGGCGCGGGCCCGCACTAGCAGCGCCTCGGTGGCGTGCACGGTGCGGTCCAGGTGCCGGGCTACCTCGGGGACCGGCAGCCCGTCGAGGTAGCGCAGCGTGAGCGCGGCCCGGTGGTGCGCGCCGAGCCGGCCGAGCACCTCGCGGGCCCGGATCCGGTCGACGGCCGTCTCCCATGGGTCGTCGACGCGTGCTGGCTCGCCGTCCAGCAGGCGCAGCCCGCGCTGCTCCCGCTCGACCCGCCGCCAGTGGTCGGCAAGCTTGTGCCGGGCAACCCCGATCAGCCACGGGACCGATGGATGGGGCGCGCCCGGCTTGCGGACCGCGTGCACGGCGGCCAGGAACGACTCGGCCGTGAGATCCTCGGCCAGGCCAGTGTCGCCACAGCGGGCCAGCAGATAGCCGTAGACGTGCGGCAGCGCATCGTCGTACAGCTCCAGCAGCCCGAACGCCGGGTCGGGCCGCGCCTGCGGGTGCGTCACACCTCATCGTCGCCTGGGCGGCCGGCACTCCGACGGGCCAGCGCCGAACTTTCCCGGACCGGTCAGCAGAGCTACCACGTGCCTGACGACCGCCGGTCCTAGCCGAGTCTCCACGTCTGCCCGTCCGTTACCGTTCCGTAACGGTCGGGCGGTCATCCCCCAGCACCTACCGGGAGTCTTAATACCGGCGGGCATACAGGGATCGACGCCGTCAAACCGGTGGTGTTGCCCTGTCCTCCGCCAAGTTCGGTACCGCACAGCCCCAGTTGCTGGACGGTAACGCGGTGGGGGGGATCAATGGGTTCCGCAGCGGCATGGCGTACGACTGTGCGCGTTTCATCCGTGGCTGTCCGCATCGGAGTCAGCGTCAGCCTGGCAGTAGCGTCAGCGGTTGCTGTCCCGGCTGCCGCAGCAGCGTCAGCCGCTGATGCAGCAGCGTCGGCCCGGAAAGTAGCAGCGCCGGCCCGGAACACACCGGCGCCGGCCAGGCACGCGGGCCGGTTCTCGGTGGAAACGTCTTACTCAGCCGGTGCCCCCTCCCTGGCTGACGTCTCGTGCTGGTCCACCGACGACTGTGTGGCCGTTGGCAAGGACCGCCATGGCAGCGCTTCAATTCTGGCTACCCGCAACGGCGGCGCCACCTGGGTCCGCCAGGTGACGCCCCCGGGAGTGGCGGGACTCAACAGCCTGTCCTGCGTCTCGGCGGGCGACTGCGTCGCGGTGGGCGAGGATGCGGCAGGCCGTGCCACGGTCATCGTGACCAAGAACGGCGGTATCACCTGGGCGGCCGGGCGGCTCTCTGGCGCCGTCGGGTTCCTTTCTGGCGTGTCTTGCGCGGCGGCGGGCGACTGCGTGGCGGTCGGCCACACCAGAGCGAGCGCCTCGGGCCTGACCACCGGTGTCATTGTCGGCACCGCCAACGGGGGGTCCACCTGGGCGGTGAAGGCAATGCCTGCTGAGGTGGAGTCCCTCGGCGCGGTCTCCTGTGTCTCCGCGCGCCGCTGCGTCGTGGCGGGTAGTGCTGCCCCCAAGCAACCCGCCCTTCTGACCACGGCCAGCGGCGGCACAACCTGGGCGGCCCAGCTTGTGCCCCCGGGCATGAGATCTATTCGTTCGATCTCCTGCACGTCGGCGGACCACTGTGTGGCCGCGGGCACGACAGCTGCGAGGCAGGGCGGCGTCGTGGTGACGGGAGACGGTGGGATCAGCTGGGCGCGGGCAAAGCTGCCTGCAGGGGTGAGGTCTCTCGCGGCAGTGTCCTGCAGCTTCGCCCGGTTCTGCGTGGCAGTGGGCGATGCGGCCAGCGGTAGCGCCGCCATAGTTGTCACCACGGACAGGGGCGCCACCTGGACGGCCGCGCAGGTCCCCGCCACGATACGGCGCGCGGCGGCGGTGTCCTCCGCCGAGCCGCAGCACGCGCAGGTCCTGGGCGCCGCCCAAGGGGCGACCGTGATCCTCGGTGAGTCCTTGCCCACGTCGGCGGCCCGCCAGAACTCTGCGACTGCGCCAGGCCCGGTCACTTCCTTGAAGGCCACGAAGGTCACGAATTCGTCGATTTCGTTGTCGTGGGTGAATCCGACCAGCGCAGGCTTCGCCGGGGTGATGATCCGGCGGGCGGTCGGGACGACGCCGCCGTCGTCGCCGACGTCGGGCACCCTGGTGGCCACCGTGGCCGCTCCTGGCACCAGTTACATGAACACCGGACTGAGCGCGTCGAAGACCTACTCGTATGCGCTGTTCGCTTACGATTCCACTCCGGCGTACTCGGCCCCGGCCGACCTCACCGTGACCACCGCGCCCGCCCCCGTGACTTCGCTCATGGTCACCGGCACCACCAGTTCGTCGGTGTCGTTGTCGTGGGTGAACCCGACGGGCTCAAACTTTGCCGGGGTGATGATCCGGCGGGCGGTCGGGACGACGCCGCCGTCGTCGCCGACGTCGGGCACCCTGGTGGCCAACGTGGCCGCTCCTGGCACCAGTTACACAGATACCGGGCTGACCGCGTCCACGACCTACTCTTACGCGCTGTTCTCCTACAGTTCCACCCCTTACTACTCCGGCAAAGCCGCCATCACGGCCACCACTGCTGGTAACACCTCCGGGTGCACCACGACCTGGACGGGAACTAGCGGCTCGTCGTGGGAGAACGCCGCCAACTGGTCGGGTGGGGCCATACCAGGTGCGAGTGATTGGGTATGCATTCCCTCGAGCTCGCCCCATCTGCCGGTCCAGCTGTCCGGAAACGAAACCATTGACGGTTTCACAAATAGCGGCAGCCTCGATGTCTCAGGTTCACTCACGCTTACCGATACTGCGAAGGCTTCTGGTTCGGCTGGGCCGCTGACTCTCACCGGTTCCCTGGCGGCTGACGGTGCCTTGTCGGTTGGCGGCTCCTTCACCGCGAACGGAACCCTGAACGGGACCGGGACGGTGACGGTGGGCTCGGGGGCGACGCTGACCAGCGGGTCGCTGCAGGTGAACAGCGGTTCGCTGGTGAACAACGGGACCGCGTCGATTCCGGTGAATGACAGCCTGTATGTGGGAGCGGGCGCCACGTTCACCAGCACCGCGGCGCTGAGCTTGGGGCAGGGCAGTGCGCTGTACGGCGGATGCGCGGTGCCGCCGTCGCCGGGGAACCCGGGGCTTCCAGCTGGGGTGTTCAGCAACTCCGGCACGGTGACCGCGGCCGGGTCCAACACCTACCCGGCGACGATCGGGTACCCGAACTCCTCCTGCATGGTCACCAACGACACCGGCACGATCAACATCGCCTCCGGCACCCTGAACCTGGCAGGGGGCAACGCTGAGCTCAATTCCGGGGCACAGGTCACCGGGCCCTCGTCAGCGACGCTGGTAATCGGTAGCAGCGGCGAGGTGGACGTCAACAGTGGTGCGTCGATCAGCGGGCCGTCCACGGTTGATGTGGAGGGGGTGCTGTCGCTGGTGCCGGCGCTGTCGGTGCCAACGCTGGTGCTGAACGGCATCCTGCAGGGCGGCGGGAACGTCACGGTCACGGCCGCGCTGTCCGGGGGCGGCCAGTACAACGGGACAGCCACGGTGACGGTGGCGCCGGGGGCGACGCTGACAAGCAGGTCGCTGCAGGTGAACAGTGGTTCGCTGGTGAGCAACGGAACGGCCTCGATCCCGTTGAATGACAGTTTGTACGTGGGTGCGGGCGCCACGTTTACCAGCACCGCGGCGCTGAGCCTGGGGCAGGGCAGCGTGCTGTACGGCGAGTGCGCGGTGCCGCCGTCGCCGGGGAACCCGGGACTTCCAGCTGGGGTGTTCAGCAACTCCGGGACGGTGACCGCGGCTGGGTCTAACACCTACCCGGCGACGATCGGGTACCCGAACTCCTCCTGCATGGTCACCAACGACACCGGGACGATCAACATCGCCTCGGGGACCCTGAACCTGGGAGGGAGCGACGTCGCGCTGAACTCGGGGGCGCAGATTACCGGCGTCTCCTCGTCGACGCTGGTGGTCGGCGGCGGCGGTGAGGTCGACCTGAACAACGGCGCGTCGATCAGCGGCCCGTCCACGGTCGACGTGGAGGGGGTGCTGTCGCTGGTGCCAGCGCTGTCGGTGCCAACGCTGGTGCTGAACGGGATCGTGCAGGGCGGCGGGAACGTCTCTGTCACGGCCGCGCTGTCCGGGGGCGGCCAGTACAGCGGGACCGGGACGATGACCGTGGCGCCGGGGGCCACGCTGACGAGCAGGTCGCTGCAGGTGAACAGCGGGTCGCTGGTGAGCAACGGAACGGCCTCGATCCCGTTGAATGACAGCCTGTTATGTGGCGGCGGGGGCGACGTTTACCAGCACCGCGGCGCTGAGCCTGGGGCAGGGCAGTGCGCTGTACCGGTGACCGCCGCCGGGTCCAACACCTATCCGGCGTCGATCGGCTACCCGTACAACTCCTCCTGCATGGTCACCAACGACACCGGCACGATCAACATCGCCTCGGGCACCCTGAACCTTGGCGGAGCCAACGTCGCGCTGAACCCCGGGGCGCACATCACCGGCGTCTCTTCGTCGACGCTGAACGTCGGCGGCGGGGAGGTGGACCTGAACAGCGGTGCGTCGATCAGCGGGCCGTCCACGGTCGACGTGGAGGGGGTGCTGTCGCTGGTGCCCGCGCTGTCGGTGCCGACCCTGGTGCTGAACGGGATCGTGCAGGGCGGCGGGAACGTCACGGTCACGGCCGCGCTGTCCGGGACCGGGCAGTACAGCGGGACCGGCACGGTGACGGTGACCTCAGGGGCGACCCTGACGAGCGGATCGCTGCAGGTGAACAGCGGGTCGCTGGTGAGCAACGGAACGGCCTCGATCCCGTTGAATGACAGCCTGTTATGTGGCGGCGGGGGCGACGTTTACCAGCACCGCGGCGCTGAGCCTGGGGCAGGGCAGTGCGCTGTACATTGCCTCGGGCACCCTGAACCTGGGAGGGAGCAACGTCGCGCTGAACTCGGGGGCGCAGATCACGGGAGCTTCGTCGTCGACGCTGAACGTCGGCGGCGGGGAGGTGGACCTGAACAGTGGCGCGTCGATCAGCGGGTCGTCCACGGTCGACGTGGAGGGGGTGTTGTCGCTGGTGCCGGCGCTGTCGGTGCCGACCCTGGTGCTGAACGGGATCGTGCAGGGCAGCGGGAACGTCTCTGTCACGGCCGCGCTGTCCGGGACCGGGCAGTACAGCGGGACCGGCACGGTGACCGTGGCGCCGGGGGCGACCCTGACGAGCGGATCGCTGCAGGTGAACAGCGGGTCGCTGGTGAATAACGGGACAGGCTCGATCCCGGCGGCTGACAGCTTGTACGTGGCGGCGGGGGCGACGTTCACCAGCACCGCGGCGCTGAGCCTGGGGCAGAGCAGCGTGCTGTACGGCGCCTGCGCGGTGCCGCCGACGCCGGGAAACCCGGCGATCCCGGCAGGCACGTTCAACAACTCCGGGACCGTGACCGCGGCCGGGTCCAACACCTATCCGGCGTCGATCGGCTACCCGTACAACTCCTACTGCATGGTCACCAACGACACCGGCACGATCAACATCGCCTCGGGCACCCTCAATCTTGGCGGCGCTAACGCCGCGCTGAATTCGGGGTCACATCTCACCGGTATTTCGGCGTCGACGCTCAACATCGGCGGTGGTGAGGTCGACGTGAACAGCGGCGCGTCGATCAGCGGCCCGTCCACCATCGACGTGGAGGGCACGTTCAAGGCCGCCGAGGGTGTTTCCCTGCCGAAGGTGTCCCTCGCTGGCACTCTTGAGCTCGGGCCGGGCGTGGTCGTTCACGCGAGCTCCCTGGCCCCTTCACCTGCGGGCACCCTCCAGCTCGACGCCTCGGGCCCAGGCCAGTTCGGCCAGCTGACTGTTGGCGGGTCGGTCGATCTCTCGAGCGTGGCCCTGTCTCTCAACACCGGGTCCTACATCCCGGTATGCGGGACCGCCATGACGGCGCTCAGCGCGGGCAGTGTCGCCAGCACGTTCGAAGCCGCGTATGGCCCGGTGCCCGACACCGGCACGTGGCAGACGTCCAGCACATCCACGACCGCCGGCGCCTTCATCTACTGCCCACCGCCGCCCGTTCCTGCAGCGCAAACGTACGGTATTGGCTCCTCGTACGACTCGACCAACCCATCGGGGTATTACGCTGAACCAGTCAACACGGCGACGGGAGCCTATTCGACGACCGAGACCGACGCTACCCTCGCCGGTATCGGCGTGCCGTTCCATTTCGTCCGGTCCTACACCTCCTCCGACCCGTACTCCGGACCGCTGGGCCCCGGCTGGACCGACTCGATGAACGTCTTCTTGTCCGGCTCGCCTCAGTCACTGGTCACCTTGTATTCGGAGGACGGTCAGCAGACCGTCTTCACCGGGGTCGGCACCGGCGCCTATTCCGCGCCGTCTGGGACTCATTCGGTCCTCACTGATATCTCCGGCGGCGGATGGCTCCTGGTCCGGCAGAACCAGGAGCACCTAATATTCAATGCCTCGGGGCAGCTCACCTCGGAGACCGACCGCAACGGCGTCGGGCTCAGCTTCTCCTACAACTCCTCCGGCCAGCTCGTCTCGGTGACCGACTTCGCCGGGCGAACCGTCACGTTCAGCTACAACTCCTCGGGTCTGCTCAGCCAGATGAGCTTCCCGTCCGGGCGGTCGGTCACCTACTCCTACAACGGATCCGGACAGCTCGCTTCCGTGACCGACGCAGCGGGCGGTGTGACCAGCTACACCTACGACCCGGCGGGGCTGCTTGCCACCGTCACCGACCAGAACGGCCACCAGGTCGTCGCCAACACCTACGACTCCTCGGGCAGGGTCATCTCGCAGGTGAACGCCCTCGGGAAGACGGCCACGTTCTCCTGGGACCCATCCACCCAGACGTGTACCTACACCGACCCCAACGGCCACCAGTGGCGAGACGTCTATTCGGGTGACGTGCTGACCCAGCGGATCGACCCGCTTTTGGGGACGACCTCGTATGTCTATGACGCCAACATGGATCTGACGGCGGTCACCAACCCTGATGGCAACACCACGACGATGAGCTACGACGACAACGGCAACATGCTCACCAAGACCGCGCCGTATCCGATCTCGACGACCCAGACCTGGGCGTATGACGGCATGAATGACGTGACTTCCTACACCGACGGGAACGGCAACGCCACATCCTACGGCTACGACATCAAGGGCAACCGCATATCCAAGACGCTCCCCGATCGTAAGTATTCGGAAGTCCTGTGAAATGGCATACCGGTGGCCGGCGTGGCTGGTTCACGGGCCGCGCCGGTGCGTGCAGTGTTCGTGCGGGGTTTATCCGGGCGGTGGCGGCCGCGCCTGGGCCTGGAGGTCTTCGGGGC
>WNGG01023499.1_pt1 | contig 10634 bp, 8 predicted proteins | sample 5400661 | NCBI WGS metagenome assembly WNGG01 (sample SAMN13153372, study PRJNA577476) | soil metagenome | isolation source: 100 cm soil or saprolite under Garry oak tree replicate 1 | place: USA:California | collected 2016-06-15
TCTTGCAGTTTGCCAGGGTCTGCAATCCGTCCATCCCCGGCATCACCATATCGAGCACAATCAAATGGGGCGCGGGCCCGCGGTTCATGCGCTGCAGCGCTTCTTCGCCGCTGGTCGCTGTCTCCACATGATAGTTTTCAATTTCGAGCAAGGTCTTGGTATAACGAAGTACACTTGGCTCATCGTCGACGAGTAGTATGTTTGGCGCGCTTGTCACTTGCTCTCCTTCGATTGCGACAGCAATACAGAAAATTTGCTTCCTTTGCCCAGTTCACTTTCCACCCAGATCGCGCCGCCGTGCGCTTCCACCAGGCGCCGGGCGATGGCCAGTCCTAACCCGGTGCCGCGGGCGGAGCCACCCGGCAGCTGTATAAAGTCTCCAAAGATTTCGTCGTGATGCTCGGGAGCAATGCCCGGGCCGGTGTCACTCACATCAATGCGAATGGCGTTTTCCACCTTGCGGCTTTCCCGCCGTTCCATGTTGAACAAAAATTCAGTTTGCGCTTGCCGCCTCTCCCAGAAACAGGGCGTCACGCTCACCACCACAAGACCCTTCGCGGGGGTATGCTTAAGCGCATTTTCAATCAGGTTGGAAACAATATGCTGCAGCTTGAGCGGCTCAACCCGCACTCTTTCTCCGCCCTCGGTGGGACGAAACTGATAGCGGATGCGCTTCTGCGTTGCCGTAGGCGACCAATAGTTGAAGATTTCGCCCAGGTTTTCGTCCACATCGGCCGATTCAAGATTAGCCGCGGAAACGCGTCCGGCTTTCAGTTCCTGGAGGAGTAAGAGGTCCTGGATCAACTTTTGCAGTCGCTGAGCGCCTTCCTGGATTTCACCCAAGACCTGCTTCTGTCTTTGATTGATGCCGCCGAGATGGCCGCTCAGCAAAAGATCGGTATAACCAAGCATCACCACCAACGGCGTCTTGAACTCGTGTGCCGCGGAGACCAGCGGAAAGGCTGATGGCTCAACTTCTTCATGGCCGCACCGTAGTTGCCGCCGGCGTCTTTCCATTGGCGCCACCTCAACGATTTCCTGGTCCTCTGGGCACTGGGACGAATGCAGCGGTGAATATGAGCTATGGCAAACCGGACACTCATTCCCCGCCTTTATAAATTCTTTTTCCATCGCTCCTCATACCTGTGCCGCCGTAAATGTCTCATCCGGCAGGCAGATCACCTTCTGTCAGGGCCAATTCGCCGAAGGACAATCTAGTTACATTGATCCTAGAGCCTCAACTCTAGAATGCCTTGTGATCTGCATCACAATATGCAGTGCTTTGCACTTGTTTGATGAAGCTTTTGCAAAAAACATGCCGTAAGAACTCTCATCGCCTGCACATGTGAAGATCTGGCTGTTGTGGAATGGAACCATGGCGTTTCTTCAGCGAGAATCGGCTTTGCTAAGCCGTCCCGATGGATACGCGCGGATTGGAAGACCTCTTTTTCCGGCAGCGCATCCGATAACGACCAGATGTGAAGCCGGCCAACTGAGGCAAGTTGGTTCCTCTCTGTTCTCATAACCCCTTCCAGGTGTCTGGTTCCGTCGAAATGCCATGAATTTCTCAACACATTAAGGAGGCTCAGTAAAAAGCCTCACCTGGGGCTTGTGAGAACCCGCTGGCAATCGCCCACTTGGTCAACTATCTATTGTCCTTAGGTACAATGTACTATAGGTAATGTGCAAATCATTTGCAAGCGGAAAGATTGGAAATTCTAAAATTTCGCAGCACTTGGGATTTGTCACGAATATGCAAATTGTTTCATATTGCCGACCCATCTCTTGGCGAGATTATCGGGGCATTTGCTGCTAATCACTTTGTTTACTTAAATTTAGTCTCCATCGAATCCGCACTGGTTGGCAATCCACTTGCACCTTCCCCTCATGCAAATTCCATGCTCGCTGCCCAGACAGAACCGGCGCTCCCACTCGAATTCCGCCCTAAGGCAGAAGAATGCACAGTGCGCATATGTCGTACCTGGGAAGAATTGGAGCAGTTTCGGGAAAGCTGGGATCGTCTGCTGCAGGCAAATCCGACGTCCTCCATATTCCAAACCCCGGAATGGCTTGCAGCCTGGTGGAAGGCATTTGCCAGGAACAAGGAATTATGCGGTTTGGTCTTCGCTGACGCGCAAGGCCGTGCGCTTAGCATTGCTCCTCTTTATCGTGACCAAGAATTTTTTTTCGGGCGTACGCTCACCATGTTGCACATGGTCGGCGCGGGATCGGGAGATTCTGACGCGCTCGATTTCATTACGTCGCCGGGCAATGAAGAGGTCTGCGCCGATGCATTTATGGCATGGCTCGACAAACAAAAAGATTGGGACGTCTGTGCGTTGGAGACGCTTCCGCAGGTTTCGCTCGTGGCAAAGCGGCTTGGCACGCGCCTGCATGAAGCCGAATGGAGCGTTGATACCACGCTCACGCCGAACTTTGTTATCGATTTGCCAGCTGCCTGGCCGCAGTACGTTAACGCGCTGGAGCCGTCGTTCCGACCGCTGCTCACGCGTTATCCCCGGCGGCTGCAGTCACGTTACAGCGTTCGCTTTGTCCGCTGTGAATGCATAGAAGACCTGAAGGCCCATTTGGAGACCTTGTTCAGCTTGCATCAAATGCGCTGGACCGGCCGCGGCGAGCCGGGCGCGTTTGCCAATCCGGATAGGCGAGATTTTTATTTCGAGATGGCTGCGGCATTCCTGCGGCGCGGATGGCTTGAGTTCTGGCTGCTGGAACTGGATGGCGAAATCGTAGGCGCGCAATTCTGCTTTCGCTGCAACGGCACTGTTTCCCTGCTCCAGGAAGGCTTTCATCCCAAATATGCAGCGGAAAAAATCGGCTACGCGCTACGCGCACACGTTCTGGAAGAGATGATTCGCAGCAGCGCCAAACGCTATGACTTCCTCGGCGGCGATGATCCTTACAAAGCGAAATTCGGCGCGCACCAGAAGAATTATCTCAACCTGACTTTTGCGGGTCCATCCAGGCTGGGCCGCACTTATCTCGCACTGCGGAGACGAAAACGGCAAATCAAGACCTGGCTGAAAAGCAAACTGCCTGCCAGCATGTTGGCCCGTTTGCGACGCGATTCCATAGTTCAAGTGCCCAACGCTTTGGAGTAAACATTTGAATGGAGTAAAACGCATGTCAACCACATACCAGGCTGTTCCGACCGATCCGGCGACCGAGTCTGCGGCAGAGCGCCTCAGGCTGATGGGCAAGAAAATGGGTCTTTGGAACCATGGTTTTGACTTCGCCCGCTTTGCCAGGCAATTGTTCCGCGATATCGATTTTCGCGACAGGACAATGCTTGAGATCGGATGCGGCAAGGGAATGCTATGCCTGTGGGCCGCTCTTCACGGAGCCACCGAGACGGTCGGCCTGGAGCCCATGGCTGAGGGCTCCTACGATTCCAGCGAATGCCATCAGGCGTTCCGGTCGATGGCGCGGGAGCTGGATCTGCCCCAGGCCCGGATCCTACCTCTGACGGTGCAGAGATATGACAGCCCGAAGAACCACTTTGACGTGGTGCTCTCAGTGGCTTCCATCAACCACCTGGATGAGAAAAGCTGCGTTGCGCTGGGCGATTCCGCTGCTTCCGTTCGCGAATATCAAAATATCTTCCGTAATATTGCCTCCATGATGAAGCTGGGCGGCAAACTGATCGTGATTGATGCTGCGCGGCATAACTTTTTTGGAGATCTCGGCATGCGCAATCCCATGTCGCCCAACATTGAATGGTTCAAGCACCAGCAGCCCGACTTCTGGGCGCGGCTGCTGAGCGACTGCGGTTTTGGCCAACCTGACATCCGCTGGACCAGTGGAAAGCTGCTGCGCCACGCCAGAATCAACTCGCTCCCCAAGGTGCTTTCTTACTTCGGACAGAGTGTATTTCGCCTCCAGATGACTCGCACTTCGTAAGGCGATTAAGCCACGATGTGCAAATGATTGCATACTGCGCAAGTGTGTGCGTCAGATGAATCTCCGATTTCGAAATTACATCTTTGTCTAGACAGTTGTCTGAATAATTTACATTTCTGATTCCTCTCCTTCCCTGGAGTCTTCTCTAAACCCCCGTATTTTGTACGTCAGCTCAGTCTGGTCACATTCTTGCAAAAGCTCTCAGTAACTGAGCAAGACCCTTCACAGTTTTTCTCTTCCGGGAACTCTGGTTTTTTGGCCACGCAAATCAAGAAGCAAGACAGCTTGCGCTGATCCTCCGCAATGTCGTGGAAGTCAGTGACCTGCACATGCTCTGGTGCATGGCCGAACGATTCGCGTTTCGGTACTTCGGTGTCTTGAGGCGCAAATGTCGAAGTGATGAAGTGATAGCAGGAAACATCGCGACGCGGACAACAGTCGCGGATGAAGTTCCCCGAATGAGGAGTTACGGTGCGCAACAGAACAAAACCGGCCATCCTACACCGGTGAGTGGTTCCCCCAGCTTGTCTGCCACGCCCAACAGTCTGGCTTTCGGGACACAGGTTCTGAATACGGCCATGACGCAAACCGTAAAGATCACCAACACCGGATCGATAGCGGTGGCCATCACGCAGGGCACAATCACGGGCTCTGGATTCACGATCGGCGTTACCACGCCCATCAACCTGAACGTGGGACAAAGTTTGAATGTTCCGGTGGTATTCGATCCAGGAGCAGCAGGGACCGTGAGTGGAAGCCTTGGGCTGGTCAGCAATGGAACCACGTTGCTCTCCGTGCCGCTTTCAGGCACCGGCCTGGCACCGCTTGCACATTCGGTGGATGTAACGTGGGCGGCAAGCACGTCGACGCCGTTGCAGGGCTATAACGTGTATCGCAGCACGGTAAGCGGTGGCCCTTATACGAAACTCTCGCTCACGCTCTCACCCACCACGCTGCTTTTTACCGATACAACGCCTCTTTCCGGCAAGCAGTACTTCTACGTGGTTACGGCGTTGAACACCAGCGGCGCGGAGAGCTCTGCGTCTTCTGAAGTCGCCGTTACTATTCCCGTCCCCTGAAATGCACGAGGCGACATTTTCGCTTGGCAAGGAATCCAAGTTGGAGTTTGAATGCTTAGGTTTTTAAAGATCGGCTCAAAGATCGGTTCATTGCTGACTTTGCTGTTATCAGCAGCATTTGTAACTGCGCAAGCGACGCCGCCGCGCATTTTTTTCTCAGACCTGGAAAGCGGTCCTAACACAGGCGGCCAGAACAACAATGGCGTCTGGGTCACCATCTGGGGCAAAAGCTTTGGAGCTACGCAAGGCACCGCGACGGTCACAGTTGGCGCGGGCGCAGTTGCCAGCTATCCCCTGTGGTCTGATGGCAAGATCATTTTCCAACTGGGGGCCGCAGCGACCACCGGCAGCATTATTGTGAATGTTCCGGGCGTCGGATCGAGCAACGGCCTGCCCTTTACGGTACGTGCCGGCAACATATTCTTTGTTGCCGCCACGGGCAATGATGCGAACATTGGCAACTTCGCTTCGCCGTGGAAGACAATCGTAAAGGCCAAGAATGCAATCGCCGCAGGCGACACGGCTTATATCGAAGATGGCGTGGCACAGACTTCAGAAGATAACTTCACCGCTTACCTGAGCATGGACAATGCCGGCGCCAGCAACTCCGGTACACCTACCGCTCCCAAGGCGCTGATTGCCTATCCGAACGCCACGGTGACCGTGGGAGTGGCCGGCGGTCTGCATTACGGAATTCGCACGCCGAACATCGGCGCCCGCGAGGATTACTGGGTCATTTCACAGCTGCATATCATAGGCGGCACGCAGGCCATGGATATTGGAGGAACCGGCTGGAGAATTATCGGCAATGAAATGCAATGTCCCGGCGCTGACGACCAGGTGGGCTGCTTTGAAATGAGCGAAGGCAACCAGGCGAAGTTCTATGGCAATGATGTCCACAATGCCGGCATCAATCCGGCTTCGTCCAAGTTTTATCACGCGGTTTACTTCAGCACGGACTCCAACCATGTTGACGTGGGCTGGAACCACATTCACGATAACTTCACCTGCCGCGCGCTGCAATTCCATTCATCGCCACTCTGCTCTCCGAGCTGCGGCACCGGAGACACCACCGGCTTCGACCAATTCGATCTCCACGTACATGACAACCTGATCCACGGCGACAACTGCAACGGCATTAACTTTGCCACGGTGGATCCCTCCAAAGGCCCGGTGGAGGCTTACAACAACGTGATCTACAACGTTGGCCGAATGGACCCGCTGCAACTTGGTGCGGCGTTCTCCTGCATCTACGTGGCCGGCATCACCAATAATGGCGTGGCCGGTACCGGTACAGTTGAAGTCTTCAACAACACGCTTTCCGATTGCGCGGCCAACAATTCCGCCAATGCCAGCGGTTCGCGCGGAGCATTTGGCGTGGGCGGCGGTCCGGCAACTCTGATCATGCGTGTGCGCAATAACATCGTTTACCAGTTGCCGGGCGAAATTTATATTGACGGCAGCAGGGCGCAGATCACCGGCGACAAGAACCTATGGTTTGGTGTGGGGACAGCGCCCGCACAAACAACCAACAACCTCAATGTGGACCCGCTCTTCGCGAGTCGCACGCTGGGTGATTACCACATTACCTCGACCAGCCCGGCCATAAACACGGGCCTTACTATTGTGCCCAGCAATTCATTTGAGCCGAATCCAGGACCGACCCTTGATACGGACAGGGACGGCGTGCTGCGCGCCCAGGGGACGGCGTTTGACTTAGGCGCGTATGAGTTTGTCTCAGGCAGCGTTACCCGGCCCAATCCGCCGTCGAACGTCAAGGCCGTGGTGCACTAAATCGCTTTAGCATTAGAAGAAATTTTTGATGCTTAGAAGCGCCCTGGCTCGTGCAATGCCATAGGTAAGATAGAGAACGAACAGGGGAAAGAAATCAGGCCATCTACCGTTTGCTAGTATCTGTCGCGCGGACAGCACTGCTGGCGGCAGACACAAGGCTGCAAATCCTGCCACAGGCAGCCACCAGGTCCTATGCGAGAGCGCCGTCGCTACGACTCCAAAAATCACCGCAAGCAGACACAATAGCGTGTAAGCGGCAAAGAACACTGCTTTGCGATTGTGTGACTTCAACACGTCGCGCAGGTAGACCTTGATCACGTGCGTCCCGTGCCACGTCTGTTTGCGGAAAAATACCCGCAAGCTTTGTGCCGTTCCCAGATGGACCACGCCGATCTGCGGAAAGGCCCTTACCTGCATTCCAGCTTTCCGTGCCCGCTCGCACAGTTCGTAATCCTCATTGGTCTGGATCGTCTCGTCAAAGCCGCCCAGCTGCAAAAAGTCTTCACGGCGCATGATCAGGTCGCCAGCCGGCACGTGAGAAACTTCGCCTGACTTCGGCGCTTCCTGATAGCGATGCCACGTTCTCCCCACCCAGGTCGAATCTTCCGGGAGCAGATAATGCGCGCCCAACACACCTGCTCCGTCAGCATTCGCCAATTCAAGAATGCGATTGAGCCAGCCTTCCGGCGCCAGGCAATCCGCATCCAGAAAGGCCAGGATATCGCCGGCCGCGGCACGCGCGCCGAGATTTCTCAGGGCTGAAATACGAACATTTGCTTTTTGCAAAATCCTTAAGCTCAGCCGGTCCTGGAATGATTCTGCAATTTCGAGAGTCTTATCCCGCGAGCCATTGTCCACCACCAGCACTTCAAATCGACCATGGGCAAGCGCAAGCCTCGCCAGGGATTCCAGGCAGCGCCCAATCATCCTTTCTTCGTTCAATGCAGGAATGATGATTGAGATGCTGACCGCAGCCGAGGACACTGATTGCGCCGCGACTGTAGTTGCGCCGATCTGGTCGAGCGAACTCACGCGCCCCTCGCATCGACGTTGGAGTGATCCATGTGCCGCGCGGAGATCGCCTCCGGCGCAGGCTCTCCCAGAACGTCCTCATACATCTGGCGATACTTGAGGGCCATCGCTTCTGATGTGTAGTTCTGGCTCACCCATGCATACGCCTGATCGCCCATCCGCCGGCGACGTTCAGGATCACTCAACAAGATTGAAATGGCATTCTGCAAACCTTCCGAGTCTTTGGCATTCACCAGCAATCCGTTTTCGCCATTTTTAATCACGCTGGGAATCGCACCAACTCTGGTTGCGATGACCGGTTTGGAAGCGGCCATGGCCTCCAGTACCGTCATTGGCAATCCTTCATTCAGCGATGGCAGAACAAAGATATCCATCGCAGCGTAAACCGCAGGCATGTTGGACTGCTGTCCCGCGAGTACCACGCTGGATTGCAGCCCGTACTGCTGGATGATATCTTCAATTTTGCTTCGGTCCGGTCCCTCACCCGCGATCACAATTTTCAGGTCGGAGAACATCTTGCACAGCTCGCAGGCGGCTCGCAGCAGATATTCGAAACCTTTTTGCATATCTAGCCGGGCGACCACACCAACCACGGTGCTTCCTTCAGCCCTGAGCAACGGCAGCGGCTGGGCTCGTTCAAAGGCCGTTACATCAATTCCATTCGCAATGGTTTTGATTTTTTCAGTAGGCACGCCAAAGGCGAGCAGGCGATGCGCTACGGCATCTGAAACCGCCGCCAGCGCGCTAAACTTCTTCAGCACCATGCGATCCAGGTGGTTATAGATCCCCAGCGCCGCCGTTCCGCCAACCCAGTTGTGGCAGGTCGCAACCACGGGTTTGTGACAGCGCCATGCTGCCAGGTATCCATAGAGGTCCGCCTTGTATCCATGCGTGTGGACAAGTTCAACTCCGTCTTCATGGATGTATTCCTCGATTTGCCGTACGGCGCGCCAGTCTGCCCTGCCGTTGCAATGCACCATACGCACGCTGACGCCGCGACGGCGCGCTCGCTCATAGAATTCAACATTCGGCACATGCACGTTGTAGAAAATCAGCAGGCTGTTCTGGCAGCCGGACTGCTCCTGGCTCGCGCAAAGATTGAGCAGCATATTTTCCGCGCCGTAATAACCGCCGCTGCTGATCAGTTGTAATACCTTCACGCGTCTCATATCTTTCTCTCAGAAATGGGGCGTTGCTGCCGTGCCGCTTCAAACTCGTTGTAACCGGTCAGGCGGCACCATAGACGGTGATACAAACCATCTCCCACCAGCCCGACCATCGCTTGCTTGATCTGCGCGCGCGTGCGCATTTGCCATAGTGCATACCGATCTTTCCGGCTCACTTTCAGCAGCTCGGTAGCCGTCGTTGAACGGCGCACTATGAACCGCCCAATCACCTGAATGCCAAACATGTTCTCCGCCACCCATGGATCGGACACGTAGACGCGCCGGTATCCGGCATCGGCGCAGGCGTTGATCACGCGGCGGTTCCAGCGTCCGCCGGGAACAGATATCTCTTCGACCAAATTGTCTAGCTTGTCCTCCAGCAATTGCCTGGAAGCGAGCAGCTCATGGGCGAGCTCTGCGTCGGAGCAAAACGTGAGGAATTTGTGCGACCAGCCGTGCGACTGGATGGAGTGTCCGGCGTTCTGCAATGCCCTCAACTCATCCCAACCCAGGAATTTTGCTGCCGCGCCGATCAGTCCCGGAGTTACGAAATAGGTGGCAGAAATTCCATGCTCCGCGAGAAGTGGCGCAGCATTCAGATATTGCGATCGCTCACCGTCATCAAAGGTGATCTGGATAGGAAGCTGAGGACCAGCGGATTTCGCGATTGAATCAAGTAACGCCATATGCTCAGCAAATGCGCTAGAGGTCACGCAGTAGGAGTAATCCGACTCCGGCATCACCTCGTGATACGCAAGTACCGCGTGATTGATGGCAGACTCTGGCATCACCTGTTACCTCTGCCCTGCTGGGTCGCGATCTCCAAATGTTCAGCGATTTCCTGGTCTCTCATTTGGCCCGCTGGCTTCGGCAAGATTCCATCTTCCGGGACTTCGTCGGCCAGAACATCACTAAACCGTTGAAATTTGTGCCGCGACAGGACTGCGCTCAGCTTGTTTTCCATTCGGCGCAGGTTGGTGTAATGGCGCAAGCGCGATTTGAGCGGACCATGAATACGCGGCTGGTCAGGATCGACTTCCCATGGATGCAGGTAGACGACGACCCGCTCACCATAATTTTTTTCAAATGTGCGGAATGCACGCTCCGTGAAGGCGGAGGGGAAAATGCGCAAGTATCCCCCGCCGGCCACGGGAAGGTTTGTGCCCGCGACACGAAGCGTCGCGGGAGGAAACTCGCGAAGTTCCATTCCATTGCCGCATGCGTGCGTGTATGGAAATCTCTTAGCGCCGGGAACGCCGTAAAGATCGTGATGAATGGGATAGATGCTTGAATCGTAGGTAAAGCCCTCTTCGGCCAGAATGTCCAGTGCCCAGAGACAAGACTTGGTAATGGACCAGCTCGGCGCGCGATATCCCCGTACCTCCACATCTGCCGCGTCTTCAATCACTCTCTTTGCCTGTCGAGTGTCCGTACGGAATTCATCGGGCGATAGGCTGTAGACGGTCCGATGCCAATAGCTGTGACAGGCAAGCTCATGTCCGCGTGACTCGACTTCACGCACTAGGTGCGGAAAGTGCTCAGCCACCCATCCGACGAAGAAGAATGTTGCCTTGGCGTTGTACTCGTCGAATAGATCAAGCACGCGCTGTGTGTTTGCCACCACGCGAGAGGGCCACTGGTT
>WNGG01009495.1_pt1 | contig 10633 bp, 9 predicted proteins | sample 5400661 | NCBI WGS metagenome assembly WNGG01 (sample SAMN13153372, study PRJNA577476) | soil metagenome | isolation source: 100 cm soil or saprolite under Garry oak tree replicate 1 | place: USA:California | collected 2016-06-15
TGCCCCAGGCGAAATGCCGAACTGATCCCGAGGGCAGTGCTTGGTAGGTAGCCGGAAAGTGCTACCAATTCCAACTGGCGATTCATTATTACTTTTAATTCATCGCGAAAGACCTCAAACCCATTTACGCTCTGTCGAAACCGCACAATGATAGCGCCTCGACCAGTGTTGTGGACCGAAGTGACAAACGCATTCTCCACATCGAAATCTTCAAGCTGGTACGGCACAATAAATTTCCTGAGATGCTCGCGTGCCGCGCTGACCTCCACACGCTCCGGTGATCTACCGCGCGTGTCAGGGGCCGCAATTGTCCGACTAGCCCAAAGAAAAGTCGGTACGCCCAGACGCTCCTCAATATGAACCTTAGATCCAGGCGGGGTGAGCCTGTTAATCGCAGATTGCGCTGTAGGCGAAAGAATCCGCGTCGTTCGTCGGGAAGCGAGAGCGTCGATGTTCTCTAGCCCCCGCTGACCAAGTGCCGTTCCGACTATTAGCAATTGAACTGCCAGTATCAAAAGAATTCGCATTGCTCTCGCTCCTTCAGTTAACGCAGGCCCCGGCTCTAGGATGGGTGGACCCGTCTATCTGAAACGATGCCCTTCACGCCATTCTGGATGATGCACGCGGCGATCGTCGCCTTGTTGAGGCCGTCGTTGATCGCGATCCGGTTGCCGACGTCGGCATTGACTGGTGTGGTCGACAGGATCTGAAATGTCGCGATGACATCGAGATCGACACCCGGCACGGCATCTGCATCGTTGCCGAACAGCACCGCGAAATCCGCGACGCTCTGATCGGTGAAGGTCAAGACGGTTCCGGGTGTGATCGTCTGATTGCCTTCCGAGTTAAAGTTCGCCGGGTTCGTCGGATCGAGCGTGACTGCCGCTTGGACTGGGACGGTGATTTGAAATGCCAGCACGGCGACAATAGCCACCGCGCACATGAATCTCTTTCTCATTGATTGCCTCCTGGGTTTCAGATGCCCGGGCGTTTCATCGATGGACGCATGTCTAGAGAACCTGACGGCCTAACGCGTCCCGGCAAGACGGTAGTGGTACATATTGAATCTAAAATGCACCGCGTCGGTTTCAGCATTGCACATTGCGCCTTCGGCGCAGCACATGGCGGTAAGCCTGTGGCTTACCGTTGGCCCTCAATTGGCGAGCTCTGGGGGCTATGCCTCCAGCAGAGGCGCAGCCTCACAAGTTCCTGGACCTCACCCGGTAAGCCGAAGGCTTACCGCCATGTGTCGTGGCAAAGCCACAAAGCAAATTCCACAACAGGTACGGGAGCGATCTTTTTTCAAAAGCGTACCACTCCCGCAAGACAACTGGATTGCTACCACCCGAAGCCGCTGTTAGAATCAACCAACAAAGTCCCCATCCTGATTGGGAGGTCCAAATTAGCCTTAATGGCTTTGAAAAGTCCCGAGAACCTGATTAGAAAGTTCTTAAAAAAGTTTTAGAAGAGTTTCAGGGTGATTATGTCCGCGGCAAGCACGCAGTTTTACTCGTTCGGAGATTTCACGGTCGACGCCGACCAGAAAATCCTGCTGCGCCGGGGCAAGCCGCTGCAGCTCACACCGAAGGTCTTTGACATGCTGCTGATTCTGATTGAGAACAGCGGCCGGATTGTTGAGAAGGAAGCGTTGATGAATCGCCTCTGGCCCGACACTTTTGTCGAGGAATCGAACCTGGGCTTTAACATTAACCAGTTGAGGAAGGTGCTCGGCGACGATGCGCGCCATCCGCAATTTATTGAGACAGTCGCGCGTCGTGGTTACCGCTTCATCGCACAGGCTCGCAGTGCCTCAACCTTGAACCATCCCAATATCCGCATAATCCATAAGATTGGCGAAACTGATGACGGACGGCCCTCCATCGCAATGGAACACATTGAAGGCGTAACGCTACGTCAGCGTATGAATGAAAGCCTTGGTACGGATCAACTTCAGGCTAGCCGCTTGACGACAATTGGCTTGCCCGACATTCGCCGCAGCCGTTGGCCAAAGCGGCTGGCTTTGACGGGACTCATACTGATTAGCATCACCGGCCTGGCGGCTGGGATCTACAAATTGACCAGGCGAATTGATGCGCCGGCGACAGCTCGCTTTCAGCGAATAAATGTGACCAAGCTGACGACTAATGGGAACGCGATCTTTGGCTCGATCTCCCCAGACGGCAAGTACGTCGCCTATGTGAAAAGCGAAAATGGCCAGGAGAGCCTATGGCTGCGTCAGGTGGGTAGTGCAGGCAATCTCGAGGTGGCTCCGCCGCGCAAGGGACACTATCAGAGCATCGCCTTTTCACTCGACGGAAATTCCATCTATTACGGTTATGCAACCAGCTCCGCCAATGATGCCGGAGAGATCTTCAAAGTTCCGGTACTGGGAACGGGCGCCCCTCCTCTTAAGGTCAATCCTGAAGAAGGTCCAAGCAGCCTTTCGCATGATGGCAAACGCATTGCGTTCCTGCGTCACAGTCGTGCCACACAGACTGACGCGCTGGTAGTCGCCAGGCCTGACAACAGCGAAGAGCAAACTCTAGTTACGCGCAAGTGGCCCGATAGATTTTCCTGGAACTGGGAGTGTCCCTTGCCAAGCGCGCCTGCCTGGACCAATGACGATCAGAACCTTGACGTCCCACTAGTTAAGTCCGATGCGAGCGGTTTTTACTTCTCCATTTACGAACTGCACCTGGCTGATCGGTCTGAGAGGACCATTCCTCTCTCGGCTAAGCGATTCGAGCAGCCGAACAGTGTAAGACTCCTGTCGGATGCTAGTACGGTTTTACTTGCCGGTCGCGCTCAAGGAGCCTCTTTCGAACAGATCTGGTATTTGGGACGCGACGGATCGGTACGACCGCTGACGAACGATCTCAGCGATTACTGCACCGTGATACTGACGGCGGATTCAAAATCAATGGTGACGACCCAAACGCAAACGTTGGGCAATATCTGGGTAGCGCCAAAAGGGGAAACAGCTCACGCTGCGCAAATCACCGCCGGTCTAGGACGTTACTTCGATCTTACCTGGGCTCCGGACGGCAAGATTATCTTCGCCTCAGACGCCAGCGGCAGCGCAGATATTTATGAAACGGCGGCGAACGGTTCTCAGGTGAGGCAATTGACCTCGGGCATGAAACGCAATTATGCGCCCGCTGTTTCTCGAGACAATCGCTTCATCGTTTTTCATTCCAATCGTTCTGGCGTGTTCCAGGTCTGGCGTATGGATCGCGACGGTAGTAATCCCCAGCAGTTGACTTTCGGCGAAACGGAAAGCCACTGGCCACAGTTTTCGGCGGACGGAAAATTCGTGTACTACCAGCACCTCGAGCCGGGAGACACGACCTCGCTCTGGCGTGTTCCGGCGGCCGGTGGCGCGCCCGCAAAAGTCACTGACAGCATTGCTGTCCGACCTGCAGTTTCTCCGGATGGTAAGTGGTTGGCTTTCTGGCAACACGAGGGCAAGCCGAGGTCGCCATGGGAACTCATGCTTTTCTCATTGGAAAGCGGCAAGCTGATTAAGACCTTTGCAATGGGCCCGACCGTCCAGGTTAACTGGGACTCGATACTTCGTTGGAATGGTGATAGTCAAAGCCTGACTTACCTGGATAACAGTGGCGGCGTCGACAATGTCTGGGGGCAACCTATCGACGGCCGCCCTGCGAAACAACTGACGAACTTTACTGACAACAAAATCTTTTCGTTTGACTGGTCGCGCGAAGGAACTCTTGTCCTTTCAAGAGGTGTAATTACCAGCGACGTAGTGTTAATCAGCGATGCAGGCCCGTAAAGGGCCTTGGTAGCCGGCTGACCGATAGCGATCAGTTGTCCACAATTCCGTGTGCCAAAACTCCTTACATTAAAACTGTGATCATCGTCAACTGCGACAACCACAGCAAGCTCTTATCTCGAGATATCTACAATTGCAACCTTATTCACGCCGCTGCAGGCAAGATAGAGGTGGTCGTCAGCGGTGGCGACCATATTGCGCACGACACCGCCGCCCGAAGGGATGGGCCATGATTGAAACGCCTTCGTCTTCGGATTGAAAGCGACAACCGTATTCGGCTTGACGCTCGATTCGCTGTACCAAACGGTGCCATCTGATGTCGACGCGATTCCATAGGGACGCGAGTTTGGCCCGCCGGGTGATGCCCACTCCTCGACTTTACCAGTCTTTGGATCGAGCCTCCCGATAAAGCCGCGCGCGAAGTCGCTGTAGTAGATCAGGCTATCCGGGTTGTTTGAGATTCTGCGTGGCCGCGCACCCGGGTCCGGCAAAACGATTTCCGTAATATTAACCGTTTTCGGATCGATCTTCCCGATCTTGTTGCTGCCGAATTCGCAAAAATACGCCGCGTTATCTGGTCCGATGATGATGCCGTAAGGAAGAGCGTGTAGCGTCGTTACTTCCTTCAGTATGATCTTGCCGGTTTTCGGATCGAGCCTGCCGACAAAGTTGCTGTCTTGAGTAGTGAAAAAGATCATTCCCTCCCGATCAAACACAAGGCTATGCGGATCGCGCGCCCGTGGATCAGGCATTGGATATTCCGTTATGTTGCCTGAGCGGGGATCGAGCTTGCCAATGTAAGCCTTGAAATTCGCGGTGAACCAAATGTTGCCGTCTTTATCGGCAGCGAGCCCATGCGGGCCGGAGCCGGGTGTTTTTAACGGGTACTCTTTGATTTCACCCGACTTTGGATCCAGCCGGCCCAATTTGTTCGCTAACTGGCCCGTGTACCAGAGTGCACCATCAGGAGCAACCGCGGGATCATGCGGACGCGAATTCGGCGTCGGCACGTCGTATTCTCGGATGGCGAATTTCGTATCATTGACAAGTGGCCGAGACGCACAAAAAACAAAAACCGGAAAAAGAGAGACAAGAAGAATTCGGTTCAGCATGAAAGCAATCCTCCTTTTTACGAATTATCAACCCACTCGTAGAGAAGCTTCAAGTCGCTTTTGAGTTTGCTACGGCTAACTGCCGCATTCTCCAGACCACGAGACAACGACAATTAGTCAACGCATTTGATAGGTTAAAGGAACAATATTGACCGGCCAGGCAGTATCGTGCGGGTTATAGTAATCCTACAAAGCTACCGCCGAATTGCACTCTAAGAAATGAAGCAGAGTTCCCTCATACGAGGCGCAGGGAATCTGTCGTTGCATATATATAGAGGAGGGCCATGATGAATTCGAACAGCACGCGCCGTCAGTTTATTCGCACGTCCACCGCAGTCACTGCCGGCCTTCTGTTAGCAGGCTGCCGAAGTAGAGCCGGGACAAACTTGCAGACAAAGGCGAAGGATGAATCTCCCGCGAAACCGGACGAAAATCAGATGGGCGGCGAGGTTACCGCCACTGAAGATTTAATGCGCGAGCACGGGGTGCTACGAAGGGCCTTGCTCGTCTATAGTGCGGCGGCAATCAAACTCCGCAGTAGTCCTGCAACAGTTGCTCCAGATGCGCTTCAGAAAACCGCGAAACTCTTTCGCGCGTTCGGTGAGGAGTATCACGAGAAGAAACTCGAAGAAGCCTACATCTTTCCAGCCGTCAGGAAGGCCGGCGGAGAGGCGGCGGGCTATCCGGACATACTTATCGCTCAGCATAATCGCGGGCGTGAAATCACCGAATACCTCATCAACGTAACGCAGGGTGGGAAATTGGGCGCAAGCAACTCCGAACCGTTGGTCAGGGCACTTGAGGCGTTTGTGTGGATGTATCGTAACCATGCCGCGCGCGAAGACACAATCATTTTTCCTGCCTGGAAGCAGACGATGACCGGCGAGCAGCTCGATGAGATGAACGACAAATTCGAAGACATTGAGCACGAGCAGTTCGGTGAGGACGGTTTTGAAGACGCCGTGAAACAGATTAGCGCAATCGAGAGCAGTCTTGGCCTTGCTGACATCAGCCAGTTCACGGCGCCGCCTCCTCCGAAAGTCTCGGGCACGTAAACCGGAAGGTGAAGCGGCATGAGCTTTGGACCAAAGATCGTCGCGACGACAGCGCCACGATCAGTAATTCTAATCCGCCTGATTGTCGGAGCGGTTTTTCTCTCTGAAGGCATCCAGAAGTTTCTCTTTGCAAACGATCTCGGTGTCGGCCGCTTCGCCAGGATTGGCATTCCCGCGCCGCAAATCATGGCGCCGTTCGTGGGTGGGTGCGAGATTGTCTGCGGATTTCTGCTGTTGATTGGCCTGTTCACTCGACTGGCTGCTATTCCGCTGATCATAGACATCTCCGTCGCTATTATCTCGACCAAGATACCTATACTACTCGGTCATGGATTCTGGCGGTTTAGCCTGAGCAAGCTTCCGGCTTACGGTTTCTGGAGCATGGCCCACGAAGCTCGCGTTGACTTTGCGATGCTGCTCGGCTCGCTTTTTCTTTTGATAGTCGGCGCCGGCGCGTGGTCTATGGATGCTTATGCCGGGCGGAGAACGGCTGAAAAGTAATCACCTCAGGGTCAGGCTTGCGATCTTTGCGATTCTCGATCAACCCAACCGAAGAACTTCATGAACTCAACGCCGGTCGTTTCCATCGGCGCCGAGTTAGAATCGCAAAAATCGCAAGCCTGACCCCGAAATTAACTATTGTCCGAAGCGCGATGAGGTTAGCTTAACGTCAGCCCGGGCCCACGCCTTCTTGAAGCGCGCCTCGACCAAAGCTGCGTCTTCATTCTTACCTTCGGCCTTGAGGGCTTGCATCAAGCCAAACAGAGCCCAGCCGTTTTCGCGATTGCGTTTCAGATCTTCCCAGTAAACAGTTTCGGCTTCGGCGGGTCGATTCGCATCCAGTAACACCGCGCCCAAAGCGTGACGCGGCGGATAGTGAAACTCAGCGGGCTCGGTGTAAACGAGCGCGTCTTCCAGCCGCACCGCGCGTTCGAGGTGCGCGATTGCGGGGTCGTAATTCTTTTTCGCTGCCGCAATCTCACCGGCCAGAACTTCTCTCGCAATTGAAAGCACCATGCGACCGGTGTTCGGCGAAAACAGCGGTTGATCAAGCGACTTATCCGCCATCATCTCATCCAACTTCGCGAATTCCCGATCGGCCGAATCAGTCTGTCCTTTGCCGAGGAAGGCTGTGCCGCGCGCGTAGTGCCACATGCCGAGGAGATACGCGCTCGTCGCCGGCGGCTCGGGCTCGCGCAACATCTCGTCCCATTTTCCGAAACGTGTCAGCGCGTAATAAGGCACGACCCGAAAGCCGGCGAGCAGCGGAACTGCTTTCAAAGTTTCATCGTCAACTCTTGACGCCGCTTTCCGCGCCGCCGCGATTGCCACCGCGCTGCGGCCGTCAGCCGTCGCGGCAAACCAGAGGAAGTGCAGGTTGTGGGGATAATAAGCCATCGGATAAAGCCCCTGCGCGCGACACTGCGAGATGTAATCTTCGTCGGCTGCGATGGCGAGTTCATTGCTGCGCGCGGCGTCGGCATAACGGCCCACGCGCTGATAGATATGCGCGGGCATGTGCACCATGTGACCTGCGGCAGGCATCAGTGTTTGCAGACGATCGGCGGCCGCTTCAGCCTTTTCCGCCTGGTACGCTTCCATCAAGTGAATGTAAAGATGGAGCGCTCCCGGATGCTGGGGATTGCGCGCAATGGTTTGTTCAGTGAGCGTAACAATTTCCGCAGTCCGTTCGTAAGGTGTGCCGTCGCGTGTCCAGTAACCCCAGGGCCGCAGGTCCATCACCGATTCAACGTAAAGCATGGCAATGTCCTGATCGTCTGGGAACTGCAGGTGCACTTTGCGCATCGCGTCGGCGTACGCCCGATCACGTGCTTTGCGATCTTCGGCGTGGCCGGAATAGCGTTGCGTGAGCGCATCGATGAGCGCTTGCTCGCGCGGCGAAGCTTTCGACTTGAGCGCGATGGCTTTTTGAATTGCCTCGAGAGCTTTTGGTTCGTTGGCCGGATCCATCGGCGCATTAATGTTCGGCCCGAGCGCGAGCGCTTCTCCCCAGTAAGCTATCGCGAGATTCGGATCGAGACGTTCCGCCTCGCGATAGGCGCGGCCCGCTTCCGCGTGATTGAACGCGTACGACAGGTTCAACCCCTGATTCATGAAGAGCTGCGCCTGCGCGTTCTTTGTTGACACGGGAAATGTGTGGGTGCCGAGCTTCTGAAGCCGCGGTGCGATGGCGCCCGTGGGGGACTTTGTCTGCTGAGCAGGTTCAATATAGTGAACGTGCCTGGGCGCCGGCTGCGGCGTTTGAGCCACAGGAATCTTCTGAAAAGTGATCAGCGCTACGCTGGTTGCAACCAGCGTCAGGAAGAATCGTGTAAATCGCATAACTATGTCCTTTCTGACTAAAGTCTGATGCGTTTAGGGAAAGGGATTCTACAGCCGCAATGAAAATGCTTCAAGCATTTTTGCCGTTTGGGTAGTAGGAGATGCCACGTACGCTATCCGGGCTAATCGGCCCCCCGTAGGAAGAATCACTCTCCTGCGGAAAGCTCGCTTTCCGTGGCTTTGCCACAGCACCCGGCGGTAAGCCTTTGGCTTACCGGACAAGCGTCAGGTTCTTATGAAGGCTGCGCCTCTGAGGAGGCGTAGCCTCCCGAGTTTTAGAGACGACGAATCCGGTGAGCCCGAGGCTCACCGCGATGTGCTGCGCCGAAGGCGCAAGTGTTCACCTGCTAACGCTGAGTGGTACATCTTAATCCAACCTAACCACTACCTGGGTCTAACCGCAGGTGACCATGGCGCCGCTGTGTGATAAGGTGAGGCGTTCAGTGACTGAGATTCGAGGCCGATGAAATCTCTTCGTCTTAGCGGCAGGCCTAGGCGCAAGTCAGCACTAATTGTTGCCGTATGTCGAGGCGGCCTAATCGTCGCCAGTACTCTCGCGGCTTCGCTCTCACTGCCGGTCTGCGCACAACAAGCTGATCCCGCGTCGCCGGTCATCGTACAGCCTGGCGCACCAGGCGAACCAACCCGAACCCTGTCGCCGTCAACGAGGGCCACATTGCCGCCGGCTTCGCCGAAGAATGTGGAGTTTATGCAGGGCATGATTATGCATCACGCCCAGGCGGTGGAAATGACTGCACTCATCGAATCGCGTACGGAGAACAAGGATCTCCGATTGCTCGGCGCTCGCATCAGCCATTCGCAGGCGGAAGAAATAAGATTTATGAAACGCTGGCTCGAGGCGCGAGGTGAGCCGACTTCACTCCCGATGAAGAATATGGGAGGCATGGACATGTCGATGCCGGGAATGTCGGGCATGGATATGTCTAAGCAACCGATGCTGATGCCCGGAATGCTGACGCCAAAGCAGATGGAGGCGCTCAGAAAAGCAAATGGCAAAGAGTTCGACCAACTGTTTTTGACGGGGCTGATTCAGCACCACGGCGGGGCCTTGATTATGGTAAAGGACTTATTCGACACGGCGGGGGCGGGGCAGGATGCTGAAATATTCAATTTCACGACAGATGTCGACAGCGGCCAACGCGCCGAGATTCGGATTATGCAAAATATGTTGGAGGCTTTGCCTAAAGAGTGATTCACATGACTCGGCTATGCCGCCTGATGTGCGGAAGCGCTTTGCGCTTCCGTCCAGCTTCATAATGAATTCGGGGCTGCGCCCCAACCACTGGGCAAAGCCCAAAATCTAGATGGGACCATTACGGAAGGCTAAAGGCCTTCCGCACATCAGACGGCATAGCCGCAGATTTTTATGCAGATCATGCTGCGAGAAAAAGCTTTGGAGGAGAAACGATGAATTGGTTACACAGGATCGCTTTCAGAATGCTATTAGCTTCGCTCGTTTTGGGCTCGACTTTTGCCGCGACGACCTTCGCGCAAACAACTTCACCGTCGCCGTCTCCTGAGTCCGCCAAGCCGCCGGAAACAAAACCGGCCAACCCAGGAGGTGGGAATCCGTTTGCTCTTGAATCCGCGCCGCCGCTACCGGCTGGAATGACAGGCTCAGATGCAAGCGACCCGCGCTTCAAACTGACGCCGGGAATGTACGACGCCGGCGAGACATCGCGGGGGCTAAAGCATCTCATGCTGCTTAAAAAACCTGACGCGTTCGAACTTGGCGCCAGCGATCCCAATGATCCGAAAGTGAACAAGACACTGACGACGGTACTCGGCGTAGCCGACCCTTCGAAGATGCCAGGCGGGATGAAGTTGGTGTTTGCCGGGCTGGCGTTTGCTAATTCGGATCTGGCGTTCCAGGGCAATCACTTGTTTCAGGGAAATTTTTATGGCGTCAGTATCTATGACATCTCCAATCCGGCGAAGACCCGGCTATTGACTTCAATGGTGTGTCCCGGCGGGCAGGGCGACGTCTCGGTTTACAAAAATCTCATGTTCATGTCGGTGGAGATGCCGAACGGTCGCCTGGATTGCGGCACCGCCGGATTTCCACCGAACCCACCGCCGCCTCCTGGCGAAGAAAATAAGCCGCACGTACCGGCCGCGCAAAAAGATCGTTTCCGGGGCGTGAGGATTTTCGACATTGCCGACATCAAAAATCCCAAGCAGGTGGCCGCGGTGCAAACTTGCCGCGGCTCGCACACGCATACCCTGGTCGTCGATCCGAATGATAAAAACAACGTCTACATTTACGTGTCCGGCACTTCCTTCGTCCGTCAAAGCGAAGAGTTGGCCGG
>WNGG01023030.1_pt1 | contig 10633 bp, 12 predicted proteins | sample 5400661 | NCBI WGS metagenome assembly WNGG01 (sample SAMN13153372, study PRJNA577476) | soil metagenome | isolation source: 100 cm soil or saprolite under Garry oak tree replicate 1 | place: USA:California | collected 2016-06-15
TGGGAATCGCTATAGTACATAGCACATCTGAGTCATCGGTGCCCCCGTAGCTCAGCCCGGATAGAGCAACGGCCTCCGGAGCCGTGTGTCGGACGTTCAAATCGTCTCGGGGGTACCTCCCCTGTCCAGCTTGCTGACGTATCCTATTTACAGCTCTAATCTGTCTCTATGATCCATGAGAATGAGGCTCTACTACTCCTGTGCTCCTGGCGACTCCTCGCTGCCTCCGGGAGTAAAATCTTGTCCATGGTACGCTTGACCTGTGGTATGGTAGTCGTGCCCAAGTTCTGTGTGTCAGTATGCGACAAGCCCCCCTGTGGTGAGGAGTACTACCCTAGGGCGTGGCCTGATGTGGATGGCAAACCGTGATGTGGAGAGGGGCAAGGACGTATGGCAGCGAGTGGCAAGCGGTTACGCGAGCTGATAGAGGCGCCAGAAATTTTGATCTTACCAGGGGCATGGGACGGGCTCTCGGCCATACTCATCGAGCAGGCTGGTTTTCAGGGGGTCTATGTCACTGGTGGGGGTATTGCACGGAGTACAGGGGTCCCAGATATTGGACTCATTACGCTGCATGAGCAGGTGGCACGCGTGAAGATGATCTGTGAGGCGGTGTCGGTACCAGTCCTGGCTGACGCTGACACTGGCTATGGCAATGCCATCAACCTGATGCGCACCGTACGCGAGATGGAGGCCGTAGGCACTGCTGGTATCCATATTGAGGATCAAGTGACGCCAAAGCGCTGTGGTCATTATGAAGGCAAAGAGGTGGTCGACCGGCGGGAGTTCGTGAAAAAGATCGAGGCGGCCTGTGCGGCGCGACGTGATGCGGATTTTGTGATCATTGCCCGCACCGATGCCCGTGCGGTCATGGGACTTGAGGAAGCGATTGCGCGCGGGCAGGCGTGTCGTAAGGCCGGCGCAGATGTCATCTTCATCGAAGCACCACAAACCGTCGATGAGGTCAAACGCGTCGCCGACGCCATTGATGCGCCCCTGCTGATCAATATGGTCACGCAGGGCGGCAAGACACCCTATGTGCCGACCGACGAGCTGGAGCGTATGGGCTATGATATCATCATCTTTGCCTCCGATGTGCAGCGCGCCGCCATCTTCGGCATGCGTCGTCTGCTGCAGGAGCTGCGTGAGCAACGTACCGGTGAGTTTTGTGCCGAGACCGTGGGTTTTCAGGAACGCGAAGGCATTATCAATTCTGACTACTACTTCCAACTTCAGGAACGCTATCTGCGTTTGGATGAGTAGGATGGAGGAGGTATGGAACGCCTAGAGATCATCCCTACTTCCCGTATTGCCGCTACGCATGCCGTGCCAGGCTCGAAGAGCTATACGAATCGGGCCTTAACGATTGCGGCATTGGCACGCGGGGCGAGTACGCTCTCTGGAGCGCTGGAGAGTGATGACACGCACGTGGCGCGTGAGGCCCTCAAGCACCTTGGTATTACTGTTGAACAAGACGGTTCGACCTTTGTTGTCCACGGGCAACAAGGACGCTTTACCGATCCGCAGCAACCCCTCTTCCTGGGGAATTCTGGGACGACCACACGCTTTTTCACCGCGATGCTCACGCTGGCTGGCTTCCCGTGCACGATCACCGGCAACGCGCGTATGCAGGAGAGGCCTATTGCTGATCTCCTCGATGCCCTCAATCAGCTCGGGGCCGAGGTGACGAGTGTGCGAAGCAATGGCTGCCCACCCGTCCACATTGGGGCCCAACGTCTGCGTGGGGGGGAGGCAACGATCTCAGGGGCGATCAGTAGCCAGTTTCTGTCTGCCATACTCATGGCGGCCCCTTATGCTGAGCAGGACGTCACCCTTGTGGTGCGGGATACACTCGTCTCAGTACCCTATGTGGACTTGACGCTGGATATCATGGCCCGGTTCGGGGTGGAGGTGGTCAATGATGGCTACCGCCATTTCATGATGCGGGGACAGCAGCGCTATCAGGGACAAGCGTACCGCGTAGAAGGGGATGCCTCCTCGGCCACTTATTTTTGGGGATTGGCAGCTCTGTTAGGGCAGCCGATGTGTGTTGTCAATGTCCCACCGGCCTCAGCACAGGGCGATGTGCAGTTCTTAGAGGTCTTGGAGCGTATGGGATGTACAGTGTCGCGTGGGACACGCCTGCAGGTGACGGGTCCCACTCAGTTGCGGCCACTCGGCGCCATTGACCTCAATGCTTTGCCCGATGCGGCGATGACGGTTGCCGTGCTGGCCGCATTCTGCAAGGGAGCAACGCGCATTTATAATGTGGCCAATCTGCGCGTGAAGGAAACTGACCGCCTGCGAGCCCTCGCTACCGAACTGCGCAAGCTTGGGGTGGCAGTAACAGAATTCCCCGATGGCTTGCATATCGATGGCGATCCGGAGACACTGCATGGCGCGGAGATCGCGACGTACGACGACCATCGTATGGCCATGTGTTTTGGCATGGCTGGGGCGCGACTCCCTGGCATCCGCATTCAGGAGCCAGCGTGTGTTGCCAAAACCTACCCGGGCTTCTGGGAAGACCTGCAGCGGGTTGGCGTCCAGGTGCAGCAGGTGTGAACGGTGAATGTGATTCTGACGGGTTTGCGCGGTACTGGCAAGAGCAGTGTGGGAAAAGTGCTGGCGCAGCGACTCGGCTTTACGTTCGTCGATACAGATACACGTATCGCAGAGGTCGCCGGTTGCCGCATCGCCGAGATTGTGGCACAGCACGGTTGGGCACACTTCCGTACCCTCGAGCGTCAGGTGGTGATCCGTGTGGCCGCTACTGACCGGCAAGTGGTGGCCACTGGAGGGGGCACGTTGATCGACGAAGAGAATGCCCGACTCCTCAAAACGCGTGGCGTGGTGATCCTGCTCCTGTGTGAGCTGCCTATCTTGCAGCGCCGTCTTGCTCTGGGGAGCAATCGCCCTGCCCTAACAGGCCAAGGCTCGGCAGCGGCTGAACTCACCCAGGTATGGGAAGCCCGGCGGGCGCGCTATCACGCTGTAGCTGATGTGACGTATGATGTGTCTGAGGCAAGCGCGGATATGACGGAGGACCTCGAACGTAAAGCGGCAGACATTGAGGTGCTGTTACGCCAGTCGCCACGTTTCCACCCTGGGTAAGGCACAGGAGTCTAGGGCTTGACGCTGCCATTTCTCCATGACATTTTTACGGTGATAAAATTCTTCTTTGGGCTCGGCGCGCTCTTCACCTTACTTGGTATGGGGCTCTTGTTTGTCTGGTTTTTCCTGCGCGCCATCGTAGGCTATGCGCTCCGTGACCAACCTGCGGACCGGTATGTACCGCTACGGAAACTGTTTCTCGATGATGCACATCATGGATGAGAAGCAGGCACATCTTACATGGATCACGTCAAGAAAATGTCTGCTTCTAGCTCTCCCCTTTCTTCTCATTATTTTCTGCCTATCTCTGACACCTGTCATAGAGCGTGATGCATTAATTCATCATCTCGCTTTACCAAAAATATGGCTAAAAAACGGCGTTTTCAAAATAGATACATTTCGTATATTTTCTTTCTATCCAGCAAATCTACACATTCTTTACTATATATCACTGAAAATGCATCTTGATTTCTTGCCAAAATTTATTCACTCCTTGTTTTTATTATTAACATCTGTGTTGGTATATACATATATAAAACAACATACGAATAAAATATATCTCGCTGTTCTAGCCTTTATACTCATAATAAGTATACCTATAAATCAAAGGCTTGCATCAGAATCCTATGTAGATTTGGGATTATTATTCTTTTCAACATTATCCCTTCTATACTTGGTAGCTCCCCACTTAACCGTGGTGAGATGTCCTTGTGATACAAACGGGGGTCCAGCCATACTCCTCTAGGTACGCTCCCCAACGCTACTCGGAGGACAAGCATGGACCCCACAACGACATTCTGCCCCAATATGGGGTGTCCCGCCAGAGGCCAAACCGGCCAGGGGAATATTGGCATCCATTCACGCAAGGACAGGCGCTTCATCTGCACGCAGTGTCGCAAGACCTTTGCCGCAACGTACGGGACAGTCTTGTACCGCCTGCGCACTGCGGGCGACCTTGTGGCGCTGATCCTCACGTTGCTCGCCCATGGCTGTCCGGTGCAAGCCATTGTGGTGGCCTTTGGGTTCGACGAGCGGACGGTCGCGGCGTGGGGGGCACGCGCTGGCCGCCAGGGCCAAGCCGTCCAGGAACATCTGGTCGAGCAACCGCGGGACCTCGGCCAGGTGCAGGCCGACGAGATACGCGTCAAGAGACAAGGGGGCATTGTCTGGATGGCGCTCGCCATGATGGTCTCCACCCGGTTGTGGCTGGCTGGCGAGGTCAGTGAGCAGCGCGACATGACGTTGATCCGGCGGCTGATCGAGCGCGTGCGCGCCTGTGCCCTCCATCGCCCGCTGTTGTTGTGTACCGATGGCTTGTGCTCCTATATTCGCGCGATGCGCGAGACCTTTCGCGATCCAGTCCGGACAGGAGCCCACGGGCGTCCCCGGCTGCGCCCGTGGCGCAACGTCTGCATCGCACAGGTCGTGAAGCGCTACGCCCAGCGGCGCGTCGTCGACGTCGAACGCCGCATCGTGGATGGCACGCCCGCCCGCGTTGAGACGCTCCGGCGTCGGGCACAAGGTGACGGCGTGATCAACACGGCGTACATCGAGCGGCTGAACGCGACGTTTCGTGAGCGTCTGGCCTCGCTGACACGCCGGGGTCGCGCGCTCGCGCGTCGCACGCTGACGCTGCAGCATGGGATGTATCTGATCGGTACGGTCTATAATTTCTGCACACCGCATACGAGTCTGGCCCATGCCAGTGGCAAGACCACACCGGCGATGGCCGCTGGCATCACGGATCATTGCTGGAGTGTGCAAGAACTGTTGTCCTATCACGTGCCACCGCCTCGTTGGACGCCTCCCAAGCAACGTGGGCGTCCCTCGCATGCGCTGAAACGCATCACGAAGCGGTGGTGCGGGGACCACGGTTAACTGTGGAGCCACCCTATACATTTTGCAATGGAAAAATTCAGATTTCAACAGTAAAAAATATTTTTATATTTCTGCCATAGGGTCTGGGCTTGCCATTGGCACAAAGTATAATGGCCTCATACCTTTTCTTATCATAAATTTTTTCGTTATGTTCTCTTTTTCTAGAAGAAAAAAAGGAAATTTAGGCTCTCTCATGTATGGCATGCAGTTTTTTACAATTTCATTCTTGCTAGCCTCCCCTTGGCTTATAAGAAATTATTACGTCTCAGGAGGCAATCCATTCTACCCACTTTTTCATTCAATTTTTCCAAATAGTTTAAATATTTTAGTACCATTATACCAAGACGAATACAACGAATTTCTTTTCAGACGCGCTTCTGGTGAATCTCATTTAGAGATATTTTTGTTGCCATTGAGATTCTTCTTCACAGGAGAGGACAACAATTTTCTTCAGTTTGATGGGAAACTTAATCCAATGATGCTCCTGTTATTGCCAGCATTATTTCTACCATTACCTCAAAGAAAAAATAGATACGATAATACCAGTTCTGATAAATTATATCTTTTAATTTTCTCTTTTTTTATACTTTTTGTATCATCACAAATCCTCTCCAGAACCAGATACGTTATTCCCATAGTACCATCATTAGTTATATTAAATGTTCTAGCAATAGACAAACTATTAAATTTCAAAAATATCTATGTAATATATTTTACATTTTTATTGACAGCATTTTACATAGGGTACAATGTCAAATACACATTTGAAATTTTCAATAAATTAAACATATACAAATATATAACACTCAGAGAAACAAGAGAATCTTATCTAAGAAGGGAGCTTCCTCTCTACACTATATATGAATTTATTAACAAAAATACTCCTCAGAATGCTGTGATTTATGATGTACTGTGTGGGCATAGATCGTATTATGTTGACAGAGAATACATATATGCCCAGAGTGATCTAGATACATATTTTTATAATTATGCTTTCCAGGAGAAACCTGCATCAGCATATCTAGAATACCTCGGCAATATGAGATCATCTGTGCATAAAGTAACTCACTTACTCATAAAGCCCGCATTTTTCATCGACTCATTCAAAGAGATGTTTTATGACCCTGACGATCCTGAGGGGAGTGTAAATGACAAAAAACTCCGTAATTTTATTGCTTTTTTGCATGCACAAAAGATGCTATTCCAGGCAGATGGTGCTATCTTGTACGAATTAGTCTATGATAATCTATAGTTTTGCAGACATTCATGAAGATCAGCCATGGACGCGAGGGAAATACCAGGTAAGGATGGTCTCCCCCCATACCATAGCTAGGAGAGCCCCTATGGCCAGAAAGGGGCCAAAAGGCACGGGTTCTTTACGTCCCTGACGCCGTAAAAGCATCAGGACTGTACCCACGAGGGCCCCGAGCACGGCTCCCAGAAAGATGGTGACGAGCACGGCGTGCCACCCCAGGAAAGCGCAGAAAGATGGTGACGAGCACGGCGTGCCACCCCAGGAAAGCGCCGATCATCGCGATCAGCTTGATGTCCCCTCCTCCCATCCCCTGGCGCTGGAGTATGACGACGCTGAGCACTGCCATCAGGAGAAACAGCCCTCCGCCTACGACGGCTCCCAAGACGGCATTGCCTATCCCTACAGGAGTAAGCCAGAGGCTGGTGCATAGCCCTAGTACAATCCCAGGCAGGGTGATGGCATCGGGGATGATCGTATGGGCCATGTCAATACACGAGACGATCAGCAAAGCCGTCGTGAAGAGAGCAAACACCAGGCCTGGCACAGAGAAGTGGTAGTGATGGTACAGCCAAACATAGAGCAGCCCGTTGCCGAGTTCCACCAGTGGATAGCGTAGAGCAATGGCCGTTTTACATGTCGCACACCGTCCTCCCAACAGCACATAACTCAGCACAGGTATGTTATGCCAGGGGCGGAGTGCCTCTTGACAGCATGGGCAATGGGATCCTGGAAAGACAATGGATAAGCGTTGCGGTAAGCGGTAGATGCAGACGTTGGCGAAGCTGCCGAACAGCGCACCGAGGATAAAAACGACGACCTCCTCAAAGAGGTACTCCTGAGACATAGCTCTCCCCTCCCCTCTTCCCTTACGTAAAGAAACTCGGGATGAAGAGCAAGATAATCTCAACGAGCGTGACCAGCAATCCTACCGGGGCGCACCAGGCGACCAGTGCATCATACGGCTTGGGCCACACGTGCCCTCCCCAGAAGCCCAGAATGATGAGCAGCAACCCCAGCACGGTGAGTAGTATATGAGCGAGCACGGCTTTACTCCAAAAGTTTTACATGGTCCAACTTACCGCTATCGGAAGTCATTATGTCTAAGTGCCGGCGTCGTTGACTCCGACCCCTTCGCCTTGCTCTGCCTTCAGATAGGCAAAAAAGCCTTGCTTCCACAGGAACTGCACAGCATCCTGGATGGCCTTAACCGTCACCTCGGGGACAATGATGAGGCCAGGCTCAGCGAAGCATGGCCTTGCACTTTTTACCGCCTCGTCTACATCGTGTTGCAGTCGAAGTTGCAGTCGAATAGGATCGCTAAAATACACGGCATAGCGACAACCATCTTCCAACTCGATCTGTGCATTGAGCCAGCCTTTCAGCGGGGTTTCAAAAGCGGCTCGCTCATCAAAGCCTTCTGGGAATATGATCCGTGGACTGCTTGGCGTCTTCATCACCTCAACTCCTTCGTGTTACTCCTCCTGTACAGAGCGCAGTACAACCTGTTTGAGCAGTTCGATATATCTTTCAACTCCCCATTCGCCCAATCAAGTTTCAATTTCCTGAATTTCAAGCTGACGGTAGAGAGAAGCACTCAACCCCAGCCGTTGCAGGATGTCCTCCTGCAACCCTGACAAGGGTGTCAGCCGACGCAGGACTTCCTCTCCGGTGGCATTCTTTATCATGGTCAGCGACACATCCGAAAACGCTTTGAGGATCCGTTCAGCCGTTGGCTTGTCGGTCATCTTTTGCTTGTTTTCCGGGTGCAAACCCGGGAGTGTGGCTTGATCGTTCTGAAGAGACCGCCGCAGGACAAACTCCATGACCGTTAACACGCGGACGCCTAAAGTCAGCAGGTACGTGAGGCCCTCGATTTGATCGTTGAGCTTGACAAACAGCGGCGCGATATGCACGCGGCTCTTGAGACGGTTGAATATGCGTTCGACGCGGTATTCGTCGCGATAGCACAACACCGCATCCTGCAAAGACAGCCGCTTTGGCATTGCGTTGGTGGCAAAGGCTTTCCAGCCGAACCGTTGGGTGAGCTCGGCGATTGTAGCTCCCTGGCGGGCGATGCGGGTTATCTGGTAGCGGATGTGCTTGATCACCCGCTTTGGACGGCTCGCAGAGCCTCGGCCCCGGCCCACGTACTGGGTTTTCCGCTCAGTCTGCTTTTCCCATTCCACGCTGAGCAACCCGTCCACCCGATGGGCTTTGAGCACCTGGTCAATGGCCTCCAAGAGCGTCGCTTCGTCGGTGATCTGACGCTTGCCCCGACCTCTGGGGGGCGTCAGGGCAGCCAGTTTTGTCTCCGCATGGGCCAGCCGTGCTTCTAAACCCGCTGCCTGCCGGGCGGCATGCACCGGCGATCGCACCACCAACACCCGCTCGCTCCATTCTTCTTCGCCGACCGGCGCACAACAGGCCCTCTCAAACTCATAGCCCTCGGCCGCGAGCACCTCTTGACCGCGCTCATTGGTGCGGAAAATCCGTTCCAGCTCGCCCGCCCCGCCTTGCGCCACCCCCTCGGTGATCCAGGCGTCCATGGCCTCAGCCGTCGTCCCGGTCAACGGTAATGGCGACAAGTACATGTGTTGGTGCCCTGCAATATGTGCGCGGGTCTCCAGCGCGCTCATCTTGCAATCGCCCACAAACAGCAGACCCCTTTTGCTCAGCCCCGCCCGGATACGATCGATGGCCGCAATGTATAAGCCATCATCGGCTCTTTCACCCGACAAAACATCCGTCGAAAGCGGCATCCCTAATGGGTCCAACGACCCCATCATGACTTTGATCTGGGGCCGAGTCGGATCATCTTTACTGTGGCCAAACTGCAACAGCCCGCCTTCTGTCACCTCGTGATCACCCGAGACGGTGGTGGCATCACAGCGGATCACCTCCTGAGGCAATTCGTACACCTGAATGCTGCGTGCATTCAAGTCGCGTTCGATCTTGTGCCAATACCTCGGCTGGCTCAAGTGTTTCAGCAGATGGCCCAGCCGGTCGTCACTAAAATCCAGCGGCTCGATGACCTGAGCGGTCAGGTGGCTCAGGGTGTGTTTCATGCCCGTGATGTAGGTTTCCACCGACACCTTCCGGTGGTCTCCTTCCGTGAGGATATACGCCAGCCAGATCACCGCCGTCCAACCCCAACTTATCCCCCGGTGCTTCCAACGGCGAGGGATATGCCGGTCCAATACCTCCGGTAAGCCCATCTGGATCATTTGACCGATGAGCAGGGCCACATCGTCGACCCGCTCGGTGATAATCACCAAGTCGCTTTTTCCAAGGAGCTCCTGAGCCTGTTGCGCCAGTTGCACTCTCATGGCACCCTCCTCCCCCAAGTTGCCAGTGCTTTGGAGAGAGCATAGCAACTGCACGTTAGGGGCTCAAAGGGCCGTCGACTCCAAGCTCAGGCCCCCCAGAAATTCAGCTTTTGGACTTTTTGTACGGCGAATGGGGAGTTACCGAGTGTCAATTGGACGAATTATGGAGCTTCGTGCGCAAGAAAGAAGCCCATCTAACCATAGCCGAAAAGGTGCTAGCGCTCTATGGCGATGCGTGGGTATGGATTGCCTTCGCGCCAGCATGGCGGCTCGCGGCCGCCTTTGTGGTGGGCAAACGCGATCAAGGCAACGCCAACGTGCTGCTCCAGCGCCTGCACGCTGTCAGTTGCGGCTCTATTCCGTTCTTTACGAGTGATCAATTGCCGCACTATGCCCGTGCCTTGTTGCACGTGTATGGCGTGCCGGAAGTTCTCCTGCACATACCGGGCAAACGCGGGCCCAAGTCCAAACCAAAGCTCCTTCCACCCTCTGACTTGCACTATGCCCAGGTCGTCAAGCATAGGAAAGGGGGACGCGTGGTAAAAGTGACTACCAAGATCATCTTCGGCTCGGAAGAAGCCGTGCAAGATCGCCTCGCCGCTTCCCCGGTCAGTCAGACCATCAATACCAGTTTCGTCGAGCGGAACAACTTGACGTGTCGCCAGTGCAATGGGCGTCTCTCGCGCAAGGTGCTCAGCTTCTCCAAAGACCTGACTTGGTTAGAGAAACATCTATGGTTGAGCTTGGCCTATTATCACTTCGTGCTGCCCCATGACAGCCTGAGCCAGCGTTTATTGGAACCTCAACTGACGCGGGGCTCCGGCTCACCCAAGCAGTGGCACCCAGTCACGCCGGCTATGGCGGCAGGTCTGACGGACCATGTGTGGACCATGGAGGAGTTGCTGAGCTATCGGGTGCCCCCGGACTTTCGCGATCGGCTCGACCAGCAGGCAACCAACAACACTGCGTAGCCCTTTCATCCACGCTATCGAGGGACACCACCGAAATTTTCAAGGCAGGCAGCCGTTCGAAGACCCGTATCCGTATCGAAAGTGATCGA
>WNGG01009496.1_pt2 | contig 10632 bp, 10 predicted proteins | sample 5400661 | NCBI WGS metagenome assembly WNGG01 (sample SAMN13153372, study PRJNA577476) | soil metagenome | isolation source: 100 cm soil or saprolite under Garry oak tree replicate 1 | place: USA:California | collected 2016-06-15
GAGGTCCGGCAGCGGTGTAGAGCGATGACCACCAGAACTCTGGGGCAGGCGACTTGGTTTGTAGGCCCACGGTACCCAACAACCGTAGAGAGTTCAGAAAAGTAAGATTGACATAAGATCCACCCTCGACATTAGATTTGAAGACAGCGAAACCACTAGATACCAAGGATTGACCTGAAGCTTCTACAGGTAGAATCCACCAAAGATTTGAGAGCGTAAGGAGGACGCTGGCGAACAAGGCAGTCCTTGCGATTCGCAAAGCATACTGCTTATGGCCTACGATCCAGAAGGAGACGTATGCGACAAAGAATATAGCGAAAGGTATGATGGTTGAAGCGAGACCGGGCAGCATCAGGAAAACCACCACCGTTAGCGCCAAGACGTAACGCCAAGGCTTTTGCGCCGATACCACAGAACTTAGCGCTCTACGTATAATTAACAGAGCAATGGGTGCGAGTGCGAACAAGAAGAAGTAGTTCAAGAAGAACGTATACGTTGTGACGACAAATATGTTATACATGTAGAACAAACCGCCAACCGTTGCGGCCACTTGTTTGGGTCCTAACGAATCAAGAATGAAGGCATAAGTTCCGAGTCCTCCGGCAACAAATAGCGCGAACGTCAAGAGAATTTGCGCAAAGTAGAGAGGGAAGACCTGACTCAGAACGAGGACCAATAGATAATATGGAATCGAAAGAAGCTCGCGAGAGTTCGCGGTTCCTATTCCGTTTTGGGGTTGCCAAATAAAAAATGCGTGATTCAAAGCGGACTGAGGGTTGAATGGAAAAGCAGAATCCCAAAAGTAGATGATGTTGGGACCAGCGTACCAAGTCAGTATGCTCAAGCCAGAGAGTATAATCACCCAAGAGCCTCTAGGCTTGAATCTTGGTAAGATCATTCTGTAATCATCGAGCAGCGAATTGGGATTCTTTGAGATCTACAACGAGGAGACTCGATTCGAGGGGGACCAGATAGTTCTTCTCTACTCTGAGGGGTACAATGCGCTTGCGTGGTTGTCAAGTTGAACTTCTTGAAGCTTCGCCGAACTCGTTCCAATTACCCACGACTCAGTTGAAATCATCCTAACTAAGCTCTGTAGAATCATCATGATGCTACCTCTAGAGTCTTTACGAGATCATTTGCCTTCTCCAGTCCAGCGATTGTTCCTATATCAACAAAGGGTTCCTGAAACAGCTTGAAAGCGACACCCTTCCTAAGTTTCAAGAGGTTAGGAACTACATCCGCGAAAAGGTCCAAGTTATCGCGGCAAAACTCCAGGATCCCAGATTTGCACACTGCAATCCCGATGTTTACCTTGTGCGATGAAACTTGTCTCATCAGCGGCTTCTCTATGAATCCCTCAATCCTGTTATTAGAGCCAGCCTTCACCGCCCCAATATCGAGTATCTTGTAATCCGAGACCGCCAACGTGCATATCACGTCGTTTCTAACCAGTTGGTGAAGTGTCAAGAGATCCCTGAGAGGAAGTCTGGTCAGGATATCGGCATAATAGATCAAAAAGTCGTCCTGTTTAAGGAGGGGAGCGCATCGAAGAATCCTGCCGCTTGTAGCCAGCTCCGCCGGGGAGGCTGAATAGATTATTGACACTCCAAATTCGTCTCCACTGCCCAAAGCGTTACGAAAGTGATCCTTGTGTTGATCAGAAAGGCAAACAATGACCTCGGATATTCCGCCCTCGAGAATATGATCAATTATGTATCGAATTACTGGGCGGCCGCGAATCATAATGAGGGGTTTGGGAGTTACCGTCGTCAGAGGAAAGAGTCTTGTTCCCTTGCCCCCCGCAAGTATTACCGCCTTCATAGATCAGTCCAGATATGATTCATATTTCCTGTACCACCCTATCGTCCGTTCTAACCCTTCTTCTAAGCTCATCACAGGTTGCCATCCTAGAGACTCATGTGCCCTTGTTGCGGACACATATTGACTCTTGATACCGCCAGGTTTGTTCAAGTACGTGGGTTGCAGTTTGGTGCCGAAAATTCGCAGAACGTTCGAAACGATCTCGCGAACTGTGGTTGGTTTTCCCGTCCCGAAATTCAAAGCCTGCCCCTTGACGGACGGACGCGAAATGTTCCTAGCGATAGCTAGGTAGGCGGCCACGGCGTCGGAAACATACATGTAATCTCTTACAGGTGTTCCATCGCTCTCCACGACTGGACTCCTGTTTCGAAGCAAGCTGAGGATTGATGATGGAATTATCCTTGAGTGGTTAAGGTCTCGCCCACCGTACGTGTTAGTGCATCTGGCGATTCCAATCGGTAGGCCGTAACTCTCGAAGTATGACCTTGAAAGGATGTCTGCACATGCTTTCGAAGACTCGTAAATGCGTTGAGGCTCAAGAGGGTGTTCCTCAGTGATTGGTAATCGCTTTGGCTCACCATAGACTTTGTCCGTAGAAGCAATGATCAAACCTCGGATAGACTCAGACTTTCTTGCAGCTTCAAGAACGTTCAGTGTCCCGATGGCGTTGGTGAGAAATGTAGATCGAGGCGAGGCCTCAGCGACATTCACAAGTGACTGAGCCGCAAGGTGAAAGCAATATTGTATCTCCTCTTCGAGCATGATACGTTCAATCAAGGAACGCTCCTCGAGGTGCCCTCGAACGATGGTGGTCACCTTTTGAGTTCGTGATTCATTAAGTAGGTCAAGCTTTGGGTGATAGTCGCGAATGAGGAGCGTGACCCTTGCACCTGCAGAAACCAACGCATCCTTTAGCCAAGACCCGACAAATCCTTGTCCGCCAGTCAACAAGACGCTTGACCCCGATAGCAGAGGGTCGTCCGCGCGCATTGTCAATCGACACTCCTTCCGCCAAGAACCCAGCTTGAAGAGCACACGCAGTAGGTTGCTGTAAGCAGTAGAGAGACAACAGGATGAAAGAACCAGGCCTTGTCAGGCAATGTCTTGTAGCCCTTTATCGCCCTTATCGACGGTTGAATTACTGTAAACGAAAGAAGCACATGCTTCAGTAGTTTCGCGCGATCAAATTGAGGGTCGTAAATCTTGTATCTCCGACGATCGTACTGGCGAAATAGGAATTGAGAAGCATACACAACTCTCCTTCTCAGGAAGTGTCTAAGCGACTGCCCTGTATTATGAATGATAGAATCCTTGACGAAGGCAAACGTATCGTATCCTGCTCGAACCATATCTAGATTGACATCGATATGAAAAAATCCGACCTCGGAGGAGACAAGCTGAAGCAGGATATTCCTTTTGGCTATGTATCCGTTGGCCCCGACAGTGGGCAAATTGTTTGGACGAAATCTTACACTATAATAATCTGAGTTGGTTTCGATAAGACTTCCCGTACTCCAGCGGGTTTCCCCAAAAGGCAACCTATCCGCTTTGCCAAGGCTAATTACAACGGGGTCTATCGCCCCTACGAGAGCAAAATATCTCGTTAGTGCAGGTAGGGTTCTCAAGTAACCATACCAAATGGTTTCTGTGGCATGGGTATCTCGGGAGTCTAAGAAAGGTCTGACCAGTTTTCTCAGCAACATTTCGTGAGGAAGTATGTTGTCTGAGTCAATGAATGCCACCAACTCTCCCACTGACTCTCTTAGACCAAGGGATCTCCTTGCTTCCTGATCATGACGGAGTCGGGGCTCCGACACTACCCTGCATCCAAAGGACCTTGCAATGGACAAGGTATTATCGGATGACCCCCCGTCGACGACAATTATTTCGACGCTTTCCTTCGGATAGTCCTGAGATGCGATACTATGCAAGCATATCGCTAGGGCCTCCGCGCAATTGAGTGTAGGAATGATGACTGAGATTGTCGGCCATGTAAAACGATCGCGATGCTCTGAAAGAGAGGAAGCCGCGACTTGTTCCAGAGGGTGAGTAATTCTTGGCTCGCCCTCCCCCGACGAAATCAAGCGGCCTAAGCCTCGGAAACCACCGGGTTCTCACTTTTCGAGTGACGTCTCGTCCAATCGACGAGTTTGCTTAGACCTGAAATCGGATCGGTGGTCGGTTGCCAGCCCAGTTTTTCATTGGTTTTCTTCAGGTCGGAAACGTACACTCTTTGGTCGGCCTTCCTCCAGTCCGAGAAGGTTATCTTCGTGTCCTCGCCCGCGATTCGGCGAAGCATGGCGAGAAGCTCTAGTATCGAAATTCGGTTGTTTGGTCCACCACCGATGTTGAACACTTCATGCTTCAGCGAACTTGAGCTGAATAGGTCAATGGCTCGAACGAGGTCATTTATCCAGAGAATGTCTCTAACCTGCTTTCCGGTTCCATAGATTGTCAACGGAATATGGCCGAGCATAGCGCGGACGAACCACGCTACCCAACCCTGATCTTCTACGCCGTATTGCCTAGTACCGTAGACGCAACTCAGTCTAAAAACACCTGTCTTTGTACCGTAGGTATGTGCGTAATCTTGGGCGTACAAGTCGGCTGTTAGTTTGGAGCATCCATAGGGGGAGTGGTTCGTGTGATCAATGGAAAAGTCCTCTGGTATTCCATTCCTGAACTTGGGATCCGCGTATTCGTACCTTGTCTCTTGCTCCTTAACTGGGATAGAGTTCACGTTTTCTCCATACACCTTGTTAGTAGAACAAAAGATCAGAGTCGAATCGTTCTTTCTTGCGGCCTCCAACACATTGAGAGTACCCGCTGCGTTTACTTCGAAGTCTGTCCTGGGATCTCTCAGAGATGTAGTAACTGCGACTTGAGCAGCTGCATGAACGATCAGTTCAGCTTCCTTCGCAACCGAGTCAATGGTTTCCGCTGAGCGGATGTCTCCCTTCACTAATAGTACGTCGGGAGTATGCTCCCTCAAATAATTCCAATTTTGCAAACCATCCGAAGGAGTCTGTCCTAATAATCCCGCTCTTGACAAATTGTCAAAGACAATCACGGTGTTGTCTTTCCCACTAAAGTGCTCGGCTACATGAGAGCCAATGAAACCCGCTCCGCCCGTCACAAGGATTTTCAAGAAACTTCCTCGATTACAGCACTTCGATCGGAACTCTGTTGGTACATCCCGTCTATCTTGTTCCTCTCGGGAGAGCTAGCCTTCTAATGCCTTGTGCAGGGCGATCATCGCTTCTTTCGCGGTTGAATCCCAAGTGAAATCTCCAGCGAATTTTGCTGCCGCGTCGGAAAGGGATGTTCTAAGACTGGCGTTCTTGAGAATAGTGATTATTCCCTCGGCAAAAGATTCAACGCTACCACTCTGCACAAGAAGGCCCGTTTCCATGTGTTGAACCGCATCGCTTACCCCCGCAACGTTGTATCCAACTGTAGGAGTCCCACATGCCGCAGCTTCAAGGATGGAGATTCCCCACCCTTCTTTCGTTGAGGGGAGAACATGAACCCATGACTCCTGAAGCAATTTGGCTTTGGCTTCCCCGCCAACGAAGGGCAGGATTTCGACTGAGCCTAGGAGATCTAAGTCTTCCACCAATTTCTCTGTAAATTGGATTTCGTCAATCGTTCTAGCGCCTGCCATTGTGAGCTTGGAATTTGGAAGAGCATTCAGTACTTTCTTGAAAGCGATTATTACATGATCAGGGTTCTTGTATTTCGCAAATCTATTCATGTAAAGGATGCTTGGGTGCTGGGTTTTCGGGCCTACCGTGAACCTATCGTGGTCTGCGCCCGGACGGCACACAAATACGCGATCAGGATGAAATCCTATCGAAACCAAGTCTCGCTTCGTGCTATTCGACAATACTATGGTAGGACACTTTGAATACAACTTGAGCAATAAAGGCTCAAGTGCTATCGCGAAGGGTGATACCGATTTTGGAAGCATCTGACGATAAATTTCGCCCGTCAGCTGGAATACAAAAGGAACAATTGGGGTCCGGCAGTAGAGTGGTGTCATGAAGGGGATGGAATTAATTTGGTCGACAACTACGTCGTAAGAATAAGAATACTTGCTGAGGAATCGGTAGGCACTGGCGAGGTAAACAGAATACTTGCCCCCGGTTCTTGTAACAGTTAAGCCGTTGACAATCTCATTACTTTTTGCTGAGGGATACTTTGATGTCAACAGTCTTACTTGGTTGCCCCATCGGATCCACCGCTTCGCAATCTCATGTGTGACGATTTCAGCTCCTCCTGCATTGGGATTCGTAATATCCCTCCAGTTCATGATTAGAATCTTCAGTATTGGCACGCAGGCAATTTACATCAACTGATTGAGGAGCTCAGGTTAACTTTGAATAGTTTCACGCTGCGTCTACTACCAACGAATTATGGGTTTGTAACTCTCGGACATTTCGACCATGCTCTTTTGATACCATCGTCGAATTCGCAACCGATAGGCGATTCCCATGAGGTCGATGAGCATCCGAAACACTTGCCTCGCACTAAATGTGCCCTTCAGTTCGATGTCTACAGGCAGTTCCGTTATCTTGAAGTTGAAGAGAGAAGCCACCGCAAGGAGTTCAGCGTCGAATGCATACCGCTTCACTGAAAGGAGAGGTAAGACTTGGTACAACGCTGTGCTTCTTGCTGCTTTTAGACCGGCTTGAGTGTCGGTGGCACGCACCCCCGTAAGAATTCGCTCAAGAATGTTAAAGCCGAGACTTAGAAATCGTCGCATCGCAGGAGTGCGGACAGTCGAGAGGGAGTGTCGCTTTGACCCAATGACAAAGTCAGCTGCCTCTAGCGCATTTACGTAGCTCGTCAGCTCTTTGGGGCGTATCTCCGAATCGCTGTCCATCAGGAAGGTAAACTGCCCAGTAGCGTGATGAAGGCCCACCTTGATCGCGTATCCTTTGCCTTGGTTGCGGTCATACCCTACTATCTGGAATTTCCTATCGCCAAGTTCTTCGATGATTCTTCGCGTCCCGTCATTGCTCCCATCGTCTACGACGATCAGTTCGTAATCTTTGGACACTGCTTCGAACTGTTTTTTCGCATCGGCAATACTCTTTCCGATGCACTTGGCTTCATTGTAAGCGGGCATGACAATGGATATCCGGTTTTTCACGAAACCTTCGACGAGTTCTAACTCAGGATGAGTCGGACGGGTTATCGTTGCGCCTGCGAGAATGCCTCTTCTCCTCCTGTACGACGACTCCTATTTGTAGGGCGATGCCGATGACGAGGGAATCGAATGCGTAGTTCGCAATGGTGTTGGCTTCATTCGGTTTCGTAGATGCCAACAGCGAGGCAGCCGACATTAAGAGTAACATGAACGCGACTATGAACGGTGCTCCTGGGTTTGCCCGAACGTAGTTCTTCAATTGAATGATGTTCGTTTCTTATCCGTCCTATATGTCGAGTCGCCATGAAACGATAGAGCAAGTCTTGCATTGACCCTAATTATACCTGTAGAGGGCCAGATCTCCCTTCTGGAGCAATACTCGAAAACCCCCTGGAACGTTTGGCTGGTTATGCCATCCGGAGCCGTTTACCCACCAAATCATCAAGATTGAAGAGAAACCCTCTGACCTTGCCATGTCGACGCCTGTTAACGGGCCATTGTATTGGTAGTTGATAACTCGATTATCCAATGATGGGAAGAAAGCCCTGGCCCAGCCGTAGATTGCTTGATGAGTTATCAAGACTGTTCCAGAGTCGATCCTCGTGGCGGCCGAGTCGAGCAGTGCCTTCAAGTTTCCGAGATCAGACATAGGAATCGTGTCCTGGATCATGGAGGTGGGTAAGAGTCCCGGATAGGCGGTGTAAAAAAATATCGCCTGTTGAGCAGGGAGTGCTATGTAGAGCATCGCAGACAACATTAGCACGGTCGAGAATGTTGGCACAATGAGTCGATGGAACTTCGTAACCCATTCAATTCTTGGATGAACAGATGCCACAATCCTGTGCACCCCCGATGCGGCGAAGATGCAGAGCGGTATATCTAGAAGGAGTGACCACCTATAACTCTCGACTATCGGGCCGAAGAAAGGAAGTATTGCAGTAACCACGGTTCCTATACAGAAGAGGGTCCATATTCGAAGCTCAATGTTTCGGACCCTTCGGAGTCCGATGAGTATCAGCGGGACCAAAGCTAGATACGCATATCCTAGGAATCCTAAACTCAAACTCGCACTATTAATAGTCGGTACTGGGGTTTGTTGGCGGACGAGCCCGATTCCAGGCACGATCAGTCCCGCGTATGCTGTTGCTAGGAACAGAAGGGCTCCGGGCAAGGCTACCTTTACCATCCTTGCGAATTCGTCCCGTTGGTTTTTCGTTAGACCTATGAGCCCTCGAGTTCCCACCAAGACCAACGCGATTACTCCGGTGAGTTGGTCCGCAGCGACTGCGAGAACTATTATTGCAGAGAGTAGCACCTGCTTCCTAGGACCCTTCATATCCTCAATCAGAGGGAGACTGAGAAGGATGAATGTCAGTCCGAGCATGTTTCTGTAGAGGTCCCAACTGATTCTCAAAGTCACAAAATACAGCGATGTAATCAAGGCACCTCCGAGGGCTTGTTTGTCTGGCCACTTTAATCCGATTTGAAGAAACCTGAACAGGGACCAGATCATTGTCCCGTACAGAATCGGGCCCATGATCTTGAAGATCCAAACGGGGTTTACTCGTGATAGCAGATATACAGGAACAGAGATCATGTACATCAAGGGGGCCGTTCCCAAAATCTCAGCGAACCCCGCTTTGCCTGCTGCCCAGTCCAGAGTGTTGGGGACGTAGAAGGCGATGGTATCCCAACCTATAGGATAGGGTCCGACGAGGATCTCTGGGAAAGCCCTGATCCCTAGAGGTATGAGGAATGCTACTAGAGCGAACGTGTGGGCCTGCACAGCTTTGCTCAAGAGTCTCTGGAGGTCACTCATTCTCTTCGCGACTCTGGGCGATCTCGATTGTTTTTGACAACTGTTCTGACTCAGCTTCGTCGCCCACAAGGATTGGTAGTAGTCAACGCACATCGTAGTTTGAGTTGAAATAAAGCTGAGGATTCCTAGGGGTATAATCGTCACTACCCAAGAAGCGATAGCCGTGGAAATTCATAGTCGAGATTACCTCTTGCAATGATGTCCCTCTCTCAAGATGAACTTCTACAATTACCAGGCCTGCGGAGTGCCTTTGCAGTATTCCACTCATGCCTCTAAGCACCGTCATTTCATGACCCTGGACATCGATTTTTAGCAAATCGACCCGTTTAATGTCCTGTTGCCGAACAACTTCATCCAATGAAATTCCCTTGACCTTTGGCCCGTCGCCGAGCCGATCAACCCGCAGATCCGGGTTTTCACCGATTAGCGTCAGTTCTTCGCTGGAATCATGCGCGGCAACGTTCATAGGTATCACATTCGATAGCAAATTGACTTTGACGTTGGAGACTAGGGTTTTGAAATTTTGAAATCCAGGCTCTAGTGCCACTATTCTACCGCAATCACGTGACATTGCTAGGGTAAAATCTCCAATATTAGCTCCCACGTCAATGATTGTCGGCAAGAAATGCTTCTTTGGAAGGATCGTATCCAATTTGTAAAGGTAACAGAATCCTGTTTTGAAAAGAAGATGAGTCAAAACAAGGATTGAGTCTTGATTAACAATGCGTATTTTGCCTATGGGAGTTCTTAGTATGCCTCTGAATCTCAAAAGATAAACGAATGGTATCATAAGAAACCCCAACAAGCGCTCCAATTCCTCGACGGAGCGATTTGAGCGTCTAGTTGCTCTTACGGCAAAGACAAAGAAGGTCCACAAGTAATGCCCATGTGAATTAGTGCCAGTCTTCGTGGCCACTTTCGTTCAAGCCTGTCCAAACCTGAAGAGTATTTCAAGGCTATTCGACCTCTAGTTGTATTCATCCGAAATAATCTGACACCACGCGGCATCCGATTTCTAGAAGAAAATAGAAGTGCTGCTCGCAACCCTTGGGGGCATACATCGTCCCTGATCAGTTGCGCTCGTCCCGAAACAATGCCATACAGGAAATCATTTCCAGAGAACGGAGGGTCTTGCGCAGAATGTCTCACGACACAAGAGGGCTCTCAGCGACCATTTCAAGGATCTCTGTAGGTCCTGTTTTTCCTGTGGCCCAGTCTAGTGTGTTGGGGGACGTAGAATGCGATGGTGTCCCATCCTATGGGGTAGGGTCCGACGAGGATCTCGGGTATCGTTCGTATGAAAAGGGGTATCAGAAACGCTGCAAGGGCGAACCGGTAGGATCTAACCAGCCTCCCTAACACCCCAAGGATCTTTCCGATTATTTCCCGATCGACACTAAGCATTCTTTTTGCGAGAAACCTCTAGATTCAGCGTCTAGGCCTGTTGTTCGAGGGTTTTTCGGGTGAGCTTGTAGAGTTCGCCGCTCATGTACATGAGGTCCGAAAGCTCGTCCAGTTTTTTCAGCGCAGTGGTCTTTGCCAATCTTCCTTTACTAACTGCTTCCACAAGGATTCCCAAGGTTCCTTTCGCTGGTATTCCGAGGGATCTTGCAAGGTCCCTAGGTGATTCATCATCTAAGAGCGCGAGTCCGCCTTTCTCCTTGGCGTATCTCAGGGCTTCGGCTTCACCCTTGTCGACGCCGGCTCGGTGGCAGAGTTCGAGGAATTCATCCGGTATCTTCACGTCCACGACCTTGATCCATCCGTTCTGTATGGCTTCTTCGATGAGGAAGGCGTCTGCGAACCCCTTCTCCTTTCCACGTTCCACAACTTCGGC
>WNGG01017482.1_pt1 | contig 10632 bp, 15 predicted proteins | sample 5400661 | NCBI WGS metagenome assembly WNGG01 (sample SAMN13153372, study PRJNA577476) | soil metagenome | isolation source: 100 cm soil or saprolite under Garry oak tree replicate 1 | place: USA:California | collected 2016-06-15
TGGATTCAAAGGCCGCGGGTGACCGCGGTCCGGCCGCCATCCAACCAGATTGCCGTTCAACCCGAAAAACGGCTTCTGTATTCCGAAGGAGATACCCCGAGGTGCCGCATGAAAGCCCGCCGCATGCGTTCGTCATCGCCGAACCCTGCCCGCTGCGCCACCTCGACCACACCGCGGATTTCCTTGCTTTCGAGCAACAGCCGCGCGGTTTCCACCCGTAACGCCTCGACCCCGCTGGCGGGTGTCATTCCGGTGCGGCTGACATAGGCTCGCGCAAAGGTTCTGGGACTCATTCCAGCTTTCTGGGCGAGAGCCTCGACTTTGAGATCACCAGCAATGTTTTCGATGATCCATGCATGCAGCGCACTGAAACGCCCCTCCACATCCGAGGCCTGCGCCGCGAGCACGGTAGAGAACTGGCTCTGGCCGCCGGGCCGCTTGAGAAACACCACCAGCCTGCGCGCGACGTCCAGCGCAGTGATATGGCCGAAATCCTCCTCGATCATGGCCAGTGCGAGGTCGATGCCGGCGCTCACGCCAGCTGATGTCCAGACCCGTCCGTCCTTGACGAAAATCGCATTCGGCTCGACGCTGATCCTGGAAAAGCCGTCCGCCAGTCTCGGGCAGTAGCGCCAATGGGTCACGGCGCGCTTTCCGTCCAGCACGCCGGTCCAGGCCAGCACGAATGCTCCAAGGCACACCGACGCCACGCGTCGGGCCTTCGGCAGCACTTGCGAAATCCAGTCCATCAGGATGCCGTCTTGCCGCAGCTCCCATATGCCCGGGCCGCCCGGAATCACGAGGGTGTCGATCTGATTCGGCCGAACGCTGGAGATCGGCACGGTGTCGATCATCATCCCGACGTCGGTTGGCACCAGTCCTCCCGCGGTCGAGAGATACGACAGCGAATAGGTCGCGCTCGGCAGTTCGATCTCCTGCAATTCGGCGAACACCTGCGCCGGACCGGAGATATCGAGCAGGGTCACCCCGGGAAAGGCGACAATCGCGACACGCCTTGCGGATGGTTTTTCGCGTAGACCCGCTCGCCGGGATTTGGCAGTTTTCGAGGGCATATTGTCCTTTAAGCGATTCAAGCCCGACCTGTATAGGTTCCTTAACCAGCGGGGTGATGAACATGTTGCGAGACCTGCGCCGCGAATACGGGACCGTCAGATCGCCTTGGGCCGAATACGCCACCTACAGTTTTCCGGACGCCTCGCTTGTCAGCCAGGGCGAGCGGCAGTCCCTGATGGACGCTATGAACAACATCATCGCCATCAACTGGAAGGCGGCGGAGCCGCATTGGACGGCGGACTCCTCCCCGTTCGACAGCAAATTCAGCCTCATTCTCGTTTACGCCCGTTCCGGACTGGTGGCGTTTTCAGTGTACCGCACGCTGCGGGTCGCCGGCAGGCCTGCCATCTACCGGAGCGGTACCGAAGTGCTTCCAGCCCATCAGGGTCGCGGCCTGTACGGGTTTTTCACCACCGAAGTCTTGAAGTCTGCAGGCGCTCCCGACAATAGCGATGCCGGCATCCTCTACGGATGGCGGACGCGCAATCCCATCGTGTGGGCGGCGAACGCCAGGATCTGCGAAGGAGTTACGCCCGCCCTGCTCGACGACGCCCAGGACGCCGCGTTGCAGGCGGCCGGTGTCGAGATGTGTTCATTGCTATATCCCGGCAAGAGCCTCGAAATTCCCAGCATGATCATGCGCGGCGCGTATGGCCATATCAAACACCACCGGCAGGCCTATCACGGCGCAGCTTCGCTGGTTGATGCCGCGATGCAGCGCATGATCCCGGATTCGGCGGACGCCCTGTTCTCTGTCGGCATCGCGAGGGTGTGATGGCGATATCGGAACAGAACGCCATATTTGCACCCACCGCCGTATTCGCACCCACCGACCGCTTACGGGATCGCACCTATCTGGCATGGGCGACGGTGGCGACGGCTTACGCGATCGCGTTCCTGCAGCGGGTGTCGCCGCAATCGGTCAGTCTGAGCTTCATGCAGGACTTCAGCACCGATGCCGCCGGTGTTGCAATGCTCGCCTCGAGCTATTTCTGGGGCTACACGCTGATGCAGATTCCGGCGGGCCTGCTGGTCGACCGCTACGGCGTCAAGCGCGTGGTGCTTTTCAGCATGGCGGCGTCTTCGCTGGGAAGCGCGGCATTTGCGCTGGCGCCAAACCTGATGGACGTTTTTGCGGCACGGCTGATCGTTGCCTGTGGCGATGCCCTGGTATTCACGGCGCTATTGAAGCTCGTTGCCCTCAGTTTCAGCGACGAACGGTTCGGCGTGATGTCGGGCATCTCGCAGGTGTCGGGCTATGTCGGCGGCGTGATGGCGACGACGCCGCTGGCGGCTGCGGTGACGGGTTTCGGCTGGCGCGCATGTTTTGTTTTCATCGCATGCGTTGGCGTGGCCAACCTCGCCTTTGCCTCGCTGGCGCTCAAACCGGATCCGGTGTCACGCAGCACCAAGACGCTGGGCAGCGTTCTCGCCGCCAGCCGGCAATCGCTGTCGCAAATGGCGAACTGGGGATGTGCCATGACCTTCGCATCGCACTTTGCCGTTGTGACAACGCTGTCGGGCGTGTGGGGAATTCCGATGGTGGCGCATTTCTTCAACATCTCGCCGTCGGCGGCGAGCACTCCGCTGCTTGCCTTCATGGTCGGCAACGCGATCGGCTCGATCTTTCTTGGCCATGCGGCGGACCGGACGGCGGCGCTCGATGCCGCGCTGGTTCGCATTTGCCTGCTGCGCATGATCCTGATCGCAATGCTGTTGCCGCCCTTCGCCCATGTGCTGGGATTCCTTTACGTCACCGTGGTCTTCGCAGTGCTGGGACTCGTCGCCGGCGGGACCGTGCCGCTGGTCCTGAAGTGCACCAAGCGGCTTTACACATCTGATCTGATTGGTGTCGGAGCATCCGTCAACACGACGGCTGCAGGAATTTTCGCAGGCGTCTCGCAGCCCATTATAGGGCTCGCGATGGTCGGCGTCAGCCAGTTCGCAGGGACCGATGTCGGGCACGGCCCGGGCTCGGTCGGCGATGCCGGCTACGGCGCTCTTATCGGGATTCTGCTGCTCATGTCGCTGCCAGGCATCGCCGGCCCGTTGCTGATGAGGAGCAAATTGATAGTCGGTAAGTAACAGTAGATTGAGGGGGACAGTATGTCGCGTTTGTATTTGCGAAAAGGTGAAGTCGGCTCAAACTATGCCGTGAGTTCGTGGCAAAGCGTCATGTTCTCCGAATTCGAAGCACAGATGAGCAGCGAATCAAGACCGTTTCCCTGCATCTTCGGAGTTACCGGCTATCGCGCCGATCAATTGCGGTATCTGTTTCTCGATCCGTTCGATGTCGAGAGTCTCGGCAACCAGCTCGCGCATTATGTAACCGAATCCCGTTCGCTCGGGCCTAACACGTCGCTGGTAGTATTCACCCGGCCCCGGCCGGTGCAGACGCTGGACACCTACTACCGGAAAATGTGGTTGACGCTCGACCAGCTTGCGCGGCTCGACAAGAGCGCGTGGCCGGACACCATCCCCGAACAAATCGATCATCCGATGTGGGAGTTTTCGTTCGCGGGTGAGCCGATATTCGTGGTGTGCAGCACGCCCGCCCATGTGATGCGGCAGAGCCGTCGCTCAAGCGCTTTCATGCTCACCTTTCAGCCGCGATGGGTGTTTGAAAAGATCCTCGGAACGGAGAAAGCCGCATCGGCCGCGTTCGCCGAAGTACGCAAACGGCTTATTCCTTACGACAGCACCAGTCCCTCGCCGCTGCTCGGACGCTACGGCAACAATGATGGACGCGAGTATCAGCAATACTTCCTCCCCGATGATAATAATGCGGAAGCTGGATGCCCGTTTGCCAAACTCGCGCAGACCAAGGTCGCTCAAATCGAAGACAGGGAGCAAGCGGCATGACCCAGATCATCGCTGGCACGAAGACAGAATTCTCGATCGACCCCGCCATCATGCAATTGCTTCCGACGCAAGGCAGCATCGAATTGCAGCGCGATGCCGCGGGCAAGGTGCATCATTTCCACACCCACCCGGTGGATGAGATCCTGGTGATCATCAGCGGCAGGCTGAACTTCATGTGGGAGGGCGGCGAACGGATCTGCGGTGCCGGCGACACCATCCTGTTGCCCGCCGGCACGCTTCACCAATCGGAGGCGCTGGACGACGCGATCTATGCGATTGCGACGCGTCCCCCCGCCGCCGGTCCGGTCAGTAACTGAAACACGGGTGGGCGCTCGTCAGGATAATGCGGGGTCTCTGCCGCCAGGCGCCGGTGCAGGGTCGGTCGAGAGACGTTCTACCAGTTCGATGATTTCGAAGCGTTGACCGGGTTCAAGTTTGAGGAAGGCCTTCAACAGTCGCAGGCTTTCGACCGTTTCGCTCGATGGAGCTCCGAGTCTCTTCTGCAGCTCTGCAACAAATGTGGGATTCTTCATCTCGCACCTTCAATGAGGAACAGTAATGGCATTTCCAGGCAAACGTGAGGGCTTAGCCCAAAAGGTCGATACGGCCGCTAAAGAGGCAGAACGTCTTGGCCTGACGACAGCTACCTTGATACTTCGAATGGCACGCCTGGAGATTGACCGGGCCGAACCCGACGAGGTTGAAAGTATGCCAAGGAACAACTGGCGCGGCAAGCCAAACTGACAGCCCGAAAAAGGCCGATCTTTGTTCCGAATCGGACTTTCAGCAAGGTTCTGTGCACAATTTTCCGGCGGTGGAGCCTTAGGTTGGACTTGCGCGTTATTGCAGGCGACGTCAGCCGTTGGCTGGCGTGGCCCCGAAAACGCCCGCCTCGGCAAGCGCTGCGATGCGGCCATCGTCATAGCCGAGGGTCTTGCGCAGGACGGCCGTGGTATGTTCGCCCAGCAAAGGCGCAGCCACGGGGTCAGCGACCGGCGTCAGACCGAGGCGGATCGGCTGTTCGATGTTGGGGACGGCGCCTGCGGCCGGGTGCGGGATTTGGCTGACGCGATGCCGCTCGCGCACCTCCGGCGAGTTGAAGGCCTCCTCGATGGTACGAAGAAAGCCGACCGGGATATTGGCCGCCTTCATCTTCGCCACCCAGTTGTCGCGCAGGTCAGAAGCGAAAATCCCGGCCAGGATGGCGCGCAGTTTCTCCTTGTTGGCCGATCGTGAACGCCGGTCGGCAAAGTCGGGACCGCCGGCGAGATCGGGCCGGCCGAGCACTTCGATAACGAGGCGGCGATACAGCCGGTCATTGGCGCAGGCGATATAAAACGGCCCGTCCGACGCTTCGTAGACGCCGACGGAGGGAGAACCGTTCGGCGAGTTACCGAAACGGCTCTGATTCACGCCCGTCATCAGATAGGTCATGCCGTAAAATCCGGTCAACCCTACCGCGATGTCGAACAACGCGACCTCGACATGCTGGCCGCGGCCGAGCCGATCGCGGGCGAACAGCGCCAGCAGGATCGCGTTGCAGGCCGACATTCCAGTGGCCATGTCGACCACAGGCGTTCCGGTCCGCACCGGCAACCCGTCGGGAAAACCGTTCAGCGACATGAACCCGCTTTCGGCCTGCGTGATCGGATCGAAACCAGGGCGCGCCGCGAAAGGTCCCTGCCGGCCGTAGGCCGAGATCGAGCAATAGACCAGCCGGGGATTGGTTGGCGCGACTGAATCATAATCGAGGCCAAATCGCTTCATCACGCCGGCGGAGAAGTTTTCCACCACCACATCCGCGCGCGCGATCAATTCACGCGCGACATCGCGAGCCTCAGGTTTGGTGAGATCGAGCGCGATGCCCCGCTTGTTGCGATTCAAACTGACATAGGCGGCACTTTCGCCAGCGAGATCGGCATGTTCATAGGCGCGCGTATCGTCGCCGCCATCGGGGTTCTCGATCTTGATGACTTCGGCCCCGAAATCGGCCAGGGTTTGTGTGCAGGCCGGACCGGCGACAACCCGGGTGAAATCCACGACCAGCAGACCGTCAAGGGCGGTCGGCACACCCGCGTTTCGTGGCGTGCGCTCCGGTAGTTGCGGTCTGGCAGCCATGATCGGCCTATCCCATTCTGACATCGATTGGCGGCCAACGATGGGGTTGGCGCCGTACGATTCGACATTAAGGTCTATTTCCGGAAGGCCACAAGTGCTCGTTATTCGACAGCTTCATCGCACGGACGCATAGCATCGCCGCCCCCTTACGATCGGCGGGTGCTCGGGCTGGCGGAGATCTCGTCATCGGCGGCGGCCGCTCAATCAGCTATGCTTGAAATCCGCTTTGGCGGCGGACGAACGAACCCACGCCTGCCTGACAGGCCGGTCCATCTGACCGGCATGGCCGCCCGGAAGGGATGGTCCGTCAGCCCGCAAACACGGTCTATTTCTGGACATCACTTGAAGCCGGCTTCGATGCGACGCGTCGCATTCTCACGCCATGTGGCCGGCCATCATCGGATTTATGCCGAAGGCAGATATGACCGCACAAGAAATATGCCTACCGATATCTTTACGTTGCGGGCAGAGAACGCTCCAACGTCGGCGATCAGAAAATCGCGGTTCTCTGAAGTGCATGTCGCGCGGGCAGATACGACGTCCGGATCGGTCGTGGCGGTCGCGATCCCGCAATATCCGTCGATCCAAAGTCGCGTTGCGACCAGGCGTGAGTGCCGCTGGGGTGTTGTGCCCCGGACCTCACAAGATAAATAGGTCCCCGCCGAACGCAGCCCGGCGGGGACAAGCTTGTTGGAGTGTTCCTATGCGATCCCGAGAAGGAGGCAGAAACTACTTCAGCGAACTGTTGATCGAAGTGAACTTGTCGTTGAGGTTCGTTCCGAGGCCGTTAACCACAGCGATAATGGCCAGCGCGATGCCGGCTGCAATCAGACCGTATTCAATCGCCGTGGCGCCCGATTCGTCGGACAAAAAATTCAACAAGGTACGCTTCAATTCTGCCTCCTAGGGTTTACGGGTTGGTAATCAATACACGCGCCTAGAATAGGCTCACATTTTCTAAATCCGTATTAATATCGGAACCCCAATTTTAGATTGAAGGTCCACCCATTTTTTTCGGGTCAGCTCCCATGATCGCCAGTCAAGCGTTGCCTCGACGGTAGTGCCGGCGACGGCGGGCGCTGAAATCCGCGTCACCGCCGACGGCGCAGTCACCGAGACACCCGTTGAGATGGGACCCGCCGAACTGGCGGCGGTCATCGGCGGCTCTGCCATCGTGAGAACCAGCACGGCAATCGACGCCGCGGCCAGCCGAACAAATCGATCCTTTACGCCTCAACATTTCAGATCCCTCTTGGTGTCTTGATACGATCAGAAGGACAATTGCCCTCATCTATGCGTTGCTTGATACAGCTCAAATTCTTCCGCAGGATTCCACTATGATTGCAAAATGGCGATTGCGCGGATGCGACGGAGAATGTCACCTGTATCGATCTTCATTTTGGTCATTGTAGAGCTTCGAAATCGAGCTTCCGTTTGAGAGTGCCGATGCATTTTCCAACAGCTGCGGGCCTGTTCTGGACCCGCACCCGAGATCGCACCAGTTGTCGAGATCGCCGTCTCGACGGCCTACCGCCGCTCCGTCGCGAATCCATAAATCAACGCCAGCCGGTCGAGGCACTCGCGGAATCGGCGCGCGAAATAATCGATCCAACGCTGGCCGCGCAGTCCGCGCCGCTGCCCGATCTGCTCCATGGTCATGCCCAGAATCAAAACCTCATGCACCAGCGCGGAGCCATCGGCGCCGAGCTCGCGCTCGGCCCGGTTCAGCCGCAGCACCGCCTTGCGCTGGCCTTCCGTAATCGGCTCCCGCTTCTGCCCGCCGTCGACATATTCCCTGGTGGGATCGACGGCCTGAGGTCCGCGCTCGGCCTTCTCCCAGTCGTGCTGGAACGCGCGCCCGCCCTGGTATTGCGCCTCGTCGATCTGGCGGTGCGTGTGCATGCGCGCCAGGGGATCGTTGCGGATCGAGCGCAAGGTGACGATCTTTTCTCCCGGCTCCAGCGCCAAGGGATCGTCCACTTCAATGGCCGCCACTTCCGCGTTGCGCGGCAGATCCCGGGATCGCCGGTCATGAGCTTTTGCAGGATTGTGCGGCTTGTTGCGTTTGGCTCGTGCCATGTCGGATAGCTCCGCTGAATGTTGCAAATTGAATCGTTGGTTACGCCGTTCGGCTGGCGACATAGGCCGCAAGCTCGGGGCTGACGGCGATGCCCAGCTTTTCTGCGCGTCCTCCCGGTTGCTGCGTCAAGGGATCGGCCGCGCCCGTCTCTTTCGTGAGAAGACTCTTGTGTGAATGTGAGCGGTCGGCGTATGCCGCGGCCGCGCTGGACAACGGTTCGGCAATTGCTCGGGACGAGGTGTTCCGGGAGAGCGAGGCGTTTTCCAGTTTCATGCGAGCCAGCGCCGAGCCAATGCCTCCCTTTTGCCCGGCAATCGCCCGCTTGGCGGATACGCGCATCATCCTCTCGAGTTCGGCGTCGATCCTTTTGTGCTTCCACCCGTCGTGGAAAAAATCCTGCAGCGTCGCGCGATACTCATTCCACGTCTTGAGCGGCAGCTTGGCGATCTTGCAGAGTTGCCGGTCGTCGTCGGGAAGCTCGCCCTTGCGCCAGTAGTGCATCATCAACAGGAGATAGGCCCCGTGCTGCGTCGTGGTCAGGTGACCGGTGTCGCCGAGATAGTCGCCGACATACAGAGGCATCCAGGGGCGATTCATCTTGCGCGGACTTCCTTGCGAGGTGGTGCCGACATCTCATCGCGCAACAATGCAACTAGTTCTTCCCGTCGGGCCGAGCCGATCGGCTGCTGCTGGATCACCGCGCGCAAATGCGCGATGCGATGGCTGCGCGCCAGCGGCTTCATCCTGTTGGCCATGATCGCAACCGGAGTCAGTTTCGGCCCTCGCTTCATGCCGCCTCCACAAGCCTGAGTGAGACGCTGCCGGCGGATCGTTCCGACGCAATGCCGGGGCCGCGCGTCAGATGAAAATGCGCCGTGCAGTAGCTCGTGCCCCGGCGCTGCGGTTGACCGCAGAAGGTAATGGCTTCGCCTTCCTCGTCGCCGCCGTAGGGATATCGGCAATCACCGGGTTCAAGATCCATCAGCGAAAGATGGCGCGGATCGATCTCGACGCAGCGAAGCTTGGCGGTCTCCTCGCGATCGAACATTGGCATCAACCGCATGGATTCGGGCACATGGCGTTCGTGTAGTTTGTGCACCTGCGGCGGTTTGGCTCGGGGTGGCAGCTTGGGCCAGTCGCTGGGCCTGTCCGGAACTGCAAGTCCCATTCGCGTGGCGCGGCCGATCGCTGCATTGCGGGAATAGGCGGTTTGGAATTTCGCATTGATGGCGTCGGCAATCCTTGCATAGGACATGCCGCTCTCGAGAAATTCCCGCAGCGCCTTTGAATGCTCTTCTGTCCAGTTTGTCGATTGCATTCCGTCCCCTGCCCTTTCCGTTTCCTGGAATGTGCTTGGCGCACGTTGACGTGCGAGCGCGTTCGGCCTTGCGGGTGCATCAGGTGGGGCAGCCGCGCTTGGCGCCCTGCGGCCGGCGCGCGCGTCATCCGGCACCGGTTAATTTTTCGTTGCGCCCGCAACCGCGATTGCGCGACAACCCGCAAAAATAATTTACTGTACGGCACCCTCAAGTTGTGGCCGGATACCTCCATCAACTCGCGAACGGGGCGGCAACAATGAAAAGCGAAAAAGTCCTGGAGCCTTTCGGCTTGCAGGAATTCTATGTCGATGGATTCGGAAACTTTCATCTTTCCAACGGCATCTTGCGGTGTGCCGCGTTCACGCAACAGCCGGCGCCGGGCGGGCGCACCCAAAGCATCGCCGTGTTCAGACTGATTATTCCTGCGTCGGGCGCGCGCGTTTCGATTGAAGCCGCCACCAGCGCGCTGGGAAACAACAGCGCCACGCTGCATGTTCTCAAATGAAGCTCGCATCATCTGGCTCCCGAGGATGCGCTCGCGCGCGGGGTCAGAAATTCTTCCGCCGCAAGCGCGATGCCGTGGGCGTCGGCGTAATCCAGCAGGCGGCGATGGTGGGCCTGCGGAATCAGGCCGCCGGTGCCGCCCCGCGATTTTTCATGCTGCCAGCGGTACGGCGCCGACAACGCCGTGCCCGCAATTCCGGCTACCTTGGCCTCGCCGCCGAGTTTCCTGATGATGGCTGTTGCTGGGTCCATCTCCATAATTTCTGATATTCCGAAATAAAAGTCAAGTCTATTTCGGAAAATCGGGATTGCTTTCTTTTCTGAAATTCAGAAAGATAGCGGCATGCTGGATATCAAGATGATAGAGCGAGGCCTTGAGAAGGCGGGCAAGACCAAGGGTGGTCTGGCAACGGCGATGGGCGTCCGCGCGGGCGCGGTTTCCGAGATCCTGGCCGAAACGCGCCTGATCAAAGCCACGGAAATTGCGCTCATTATCGATTACCTCGAGCTGAATTCGGTGCCGATTATGGGCCGTGTCGGCGCCGGGGCCATCATCGAGCCCGAACATGAACAGGTGCCGCCGGAGGGGCTGGGCGAGGTCGAACTGCCGTTCCCGATCGCGGAGGAAACCATCGCCTTTGAAGTCGTCGGCGACTCCATGCTGCCTAAGTACGA
>WNGG01010111.1_pt1 | contig 10630 bp, 7 predicted proteins | sample 5400661 | NCBI WGS metagenome assembly WNGG01 (sample SAMN13153372, study PRJNA577476) | soil metagenome | isolation source: 100 cm soil or saprolite under Garry oak tree replicate 1 | place: USA:California | collected 2016-06-15
TGGCGGGGTGCGACACGATTGAGCACGCCTATGACCTCAATCAGGAAGAGGCCAATATGATCGTGCAAAAAGGACTCTATTATGATCCCACCTTCACCCGATATATCGAGCCCTACATGGACGATGTCGATAACAAAAACACCGGCGGCAAGTACCGCATGATCCCCATTTTTGAACGGGCCGTGACAATGGCCGCCGACACCAACGGTTTAAAACTGATGGTAGGTAGCGGAGTTGATGGCTCCACTTTCCCGCACGGGACGCAAGCGCTCGAATTCGAGTCGCTGGTGAAGCATGCGGGTCTGAAGCCGGCAAGGGCAATTCAGTCAGGAACGATCATCAATGCTGAGATTCTGGGATGGGCCGACCGTCTTGGTTCCATCGAGAAAGGCAAATACGCAGACCTCGTGGCTGTTTCCGGTGACCCATTGGCCGACATCACCGAACTTCAACGCGTGAAATTCGTGATGAAGGGCGGCAAGGTGATTGTGCCGTACAAATGAAAAATGACAATTGACCATGGGCAATGAACATTTCCCCCAAGACTCTTTGATGTTCATTTCGCGGATTCTACCTGAGACCGCGATTCTCTGGATAGTGGTCCCGACAGAGACCAGAAGGTCGTGGCTTTAGTGGACGAAGAGATTCTACTTCAGGCCGAACGTTCCGCTTCCCACTACGCTCCCACCGATCGATATGGATACCGCATACGTGTCCCATTTGTCTCCTCGTCCTGGGGCTCGGTACCTTGATGAGCCTACATGTTCTCGCCCCGACCCGAATCGTGTACGGTGTATTCAGCGCTGGGCGTTGGCAATCGAAGACACTCCGAAGATGAGCGGACTTGCCCGCCTGGACTCCTGGCCTGCGGACATTTGCGCTAGCTCCTCAAGAACGGTTACGACCCTTATTCACCGCAATCGAAAAAAATGGATTTGATGACTGGAATGGACCATAACGGTGTCTGACAGCTATGCTTGGCAGGAACGTGCGTGGCTTAGAACAACGCCCCGTCTGCACCGTCAAAGGTAGCTTGCGCAGTATTTATTTGATGGCGCAGTCACCCTCCCAAACTTGAGGAGGGTGGTTTTGGTAATCCGGTTTCGATTTCTGCGGGTGGCTATAATGAGGATGCGTAAGGCGGTGAAGGTGAGGAACCGGAACTGTGTCAGGCTCGCGTACATCGTCTGCCTTGCGGCGGTCTGGGGATGTATTTTCCGTACCTCGTCGCATGGAGTGCCACTTCCTCAAACGGCATCCCGACCACCGGAACCCGTAAATGTTCCGCCGCCGCCTTCCCAGCCGCCGCCTCCATCGCCAACAGCAAGGTTTCCTGCTGAAAGCTCCGTCGACTGCGGGTTGATTTCTGAACCAGGTGAACCCGTGGCCACCGTGGGGCTCGGGGAACGAATCGATCCAGCCAATGCACCACATCCATCGAACGAGAGCGAGCGATTGCTTTTCCGGCAGTTGTACGAGACCCTCGTCCGAGTTGACTGTAACGGACGTGTGGGGCCGGGACTGGCGGCCTCCTGGCGGTTAGACGCTAACCGGAATACGTGGATCGTGACATTGCGCGACAAGGCCCGGTTCTCCGACGGCACACCGGTAACAGCCGCCGATGTGGTGTCGGATTGGAGCATCGGTAGCAGCGGAGGCGAGTTGCGACCGGAAGTCCGCCGCCTGGTCCGATCGGTCTCTGCTCTCGACGATCGAACGCTCGAGATCGCCTTGCGAAGCGAACGCGGAGATGCCCCACTCGCGCTCGCCCATACGGATCTGGCCATCGCCAGGCGCGTACCCGGTTCGCTCTGGCCGCTCGGAACGCGACCGGCCAGGATCGCACCGGACGGCGATACACCGGCCTCCACCGGCCGGTCAGTAATAACACTGATCCGGCTCCCGGTGGACTCGACACTTTTGGAGAAACCAGAAAATCTCTTGTCCGTCCGATTCATCATTGCGCCCGGCCGTGATCCACGTGATCTTCTCGACGAGGGAGTAGACCTGCTGCTGACGCGGCAATCACCGGCGCTCGATTACGCTGCCACGCTGCCACAGTTTGTCTCGACGCCGCTGGAATGGCAGCGAACCCACGTGCTTCTTATACCCGGCCGTGCTCGCACATCATCCCCCCTCTCGGCGGAAGCGCGGGAGGCCCTTGCCCATGACGCGGTTCGCGGAGAGGCACGAGGAGCCCTTGGCCCGTTCTGGTGGCAGGCATTGCCCGGCTCCGGCTGTGAGGTCGCCTATTCTCAACCTCGGAGCCAGGCTCCGTCCACGACCGGACGCATCGTATACGACAGGAGCGACGGCGCGGCCCGCGATCTGGCCGAGCGCCTCGTCGGCCTTGTCCGAGCCTCCGGCCCCGGCGCAGCCGCAATTCTCGACGCATTGCTCCCGGATCGCCCGAGTCGGACGTATCAAATCGCTGCCGGACTGACAGGGGAAGCGCTCGTTATGGCGCGGCGGCGTGGGAATGACGCCGGTTATATCATGGTGTTCGACCGTCGTCCGCTCGACCCGTGCCGGGAAATACAGGCCATCGTCGATAACGTTGGATGGGTGGACCCCGAGACTATCGTTCCCCTGGTTGACACACGGCTGCAGGCGGTTGTGCGCCGTGGGCGTTCCGGCGTAACCAAGGAATGGGACGGGGGATTGTTGATTGTGGAGGGCGGGAGATGAGGAGTGATCGATGAGTCTGCGCACTCGCATGCTCCTGGCCTTTGGCGTTATGGTGCTGATCCCGCTTGCTCTGCTCGCAATCGGACTGCGGCAGGAAATGACGAGACGCCTCTCCGAGGAGTACCAGGTCCGGGTCGATAGGGTGGTCGAGGTCATTCGCGAGGATCTCCATCGCGAGAGTACCGGAATTAGCCAACGGATCGGCTCTCTAAAGAGTGCACTCCTCAACGATAACCGGTTCCGTCTGGCCGCGGTAGCCGGCGTGGAGTCGGAACGGAACTATCTGCTTGACTACGCCGGTGAGGCGATGCGTCTTACCGGTCTTTCGATGCTGCAGATCCAGGATAGTGATGGCCGGATCATCAGCTCTGGTCATTTCAGGAATGAGCACGGACGCCTGGAACCTGCGCTGGCGGCCGCACTGGCCGATGCACGCAGTGGTCCGGTATTACTGACGACCCGCACGCCCGCGGGGGATTTTCTTTCGCTTGCGCGTAGCGAGTCGTTTCGCATCGGTGGCAGGACGTTCACGCTCGTTGGTGGTGTCGCCGTCGACAAGGCTTTTCTTGCACGCCTGGCCCGTGATCGAGCGATCACTGTGTCCCTGCTCTATCCCGGAGGCGGACTTTCCTCGGATCCCGCCGAGGAAACCGCGTCAACCGAGACCGGTCACGCCGACGCCGCAGTCGGCGCGTTCCACGTTCCCGTAATCCGAACCGGAGCAGAGACGCCGCTGGATGTGGTGCAGGCTCGGCTGCAGGTGACTCAGTCGCTGGCCCCGCTTCGAATCCTGCAGCGCCGCGTGGATTCCTGGTTCCTGATCACTGCCGTAGGTACCGGAGTCACTGCCCTGCTGTTGGCCCTGTGGCAGTCGTCCCGGATCAGCAGACCACTGGCTGCCCTTGCCCAGAAGACGGCGGTGCTCGATCTCGATCGTCTGGATGTGCGCTTCGACGAGGGCCGGACTGACGAAGTCGGTTCTCTGTCCCGGCTACTTGGTGATCTTGCATCCCGGCTACGGACGAGCACAGCGCGAGTGCGCGAGGCGGAAAGGCGGGCAACGGTTGGCGACCTGGCTCGCCAGATCAACCACGACATTAAAAACGGCCTCATCCCGCTGCGCAACGTGATGCGGCATCTGGAGCAGGTCCAACGTGATGAGCCCTCCGCTCTTGCATCGGTGTTCGCCGAACGGCGTCCGACGGTTGATTCCAGCATCGCGTATCTCGAAACACTTGTGACCAGCTACCAGCGGCTGTCACCGAGTCCGAACCGGCGCGATTGCGATTTGAACGCGCTGATCACAGAAGTGGTTCGCGCGCAGCGGCACGATCAAGTCGAGTTCACGATGCACCTGAGGGCGAATCTTCCGCCGGTGATCGGAGACCCAATCGCTTTCCGGCGCATCCTGGAAAATCTGACGGCCAATGCAGTAGAGAGTCTGCAATCAAAGCCGGGACGCGTCAGTGTTTCGACCGAGGTGGTTGAGCGGGACGAGGAGCCACCGTCAATCCGCGTGACCGTCGCGGACACCGGCCGTGGGATGTCCAAAGAGGAGACCGGCCGGATTTTCAACGATTTCTATACTACGAAGGAGGGCGGTACCGGCCTGGGCCTTTCTATCGTGCGCCGGTTGGTGATGGACCTTCAGGGTTCGCTTGGCGTCGAGAGCGAGCCCGCTAAAGGGACCCGCATCATCATCGACATTCCCTCCGGAAGTCTGGAGCGCAAATGACGATCCAGGTTCTGGTGGTGGATGATGTTCAGGCGATGGCCGAACAATACGCCTACGATCTGAAGCGCGTGGGGAAATACGACACCATCGTTGCCGCGGGTGGCGGGGAGGCTCTCGACCTTCTAGGCCGGGAGCCGATCGACTGCGTCGTCCTTGATCTCGAGATGCCGGGCACGGACGGCTTCGACGTCCTCCGTGGGCTCCAACAGCGCGGGATCGACACACCCGTAATCGTGTACACAGGCACCGGCAGCTACGACCGCTGCGTACAGGCCGTGCGGCTTGGCGCTTACGGCTTCGTCGACAAAGCAGAACCGATCGAACGCGTGGTCCAGGAGATCGAAAACGCCGTCTCTCGCGGGCGCATGGCCAAAGAGCTTCGGTCGCTACGATCGCGGTTCGACGGAGAAACGTCGCTTATCGGCGGCAGCGTGCCCATGCGGGCGCTCTGTTCGGCCATTGAGCGTGTTTCACGGATTCCAAGCAGCGTCCTGATCGTCGGAGAAAGCGGCTCGGGTAAAGAACTGGTGGCGCGCGAACTGCACCGGCTGGGACCCGGCGCGAAGACGCCGCTCGTCGCGGTGAACAGCGCGGCCTTGCCCGAGCAGCTCGTGGAGAGCGAACTGTTCGGCCATGAGCGCGGCGCGTTTACCGGCGCTGACCGCCTTCGCAGAGGCGCGTTCGAGGCTGCTGGAAACGGAACGCTGTTCCTCGATGAGGTAGGAGAGCTTCCTCTCCAGGCCCAGGCCAAGCTGCTCCGCGTGCTCGAAGACCGGCAAGTGATGCGGCTGGGCGGCAGCCGCGCCATCCCGGTCACTGCGCGCGTTGTCGCTGCGACGAACCGAGACCTGGAGCGGGAGGTCGCAGCGGGGCGTTTTCGGCAGGATCTCTACTACCGGCTTAACGTGCACACGCTCGTAGTTCCGCCGCTCCGCGAGCGGTTAGCGGACATCCCCGTTCTCGTCGATCATCTCCTTCGCTCGATCGCTTCGCATCTCCGCGTCCGGCCCAAGACCATTTCTCCGGAGGCTCTCGCACTGCTCGCGGCTTACGATTGGCGAAAGAATAACGTTCGCGAACTGCGAAACTGTCTCGAGCGGATGATGATTGCGTCGGACGCTGCCATCATCGACGTCCCTGATGTTCCACCGAAGATTCAGGTAGAGGAACTCGACGACGTCTCGGATCCGACAGCTGCTCCTGGCACCTTGAAGGCCTTGAAGGCTCAAGCCGAACGTCAAATCGTTCTCACCGCACTCGACAAACACGGCTGGCAGGTCACACGCACGGCCGAGGCGCTCGGTCTTGCAGATCACTCGAGCCTGTTGAAGATCATGCGACGACATGGACTGAGTAAGGGCATACGCCGCGACACGTGATTTCATAACGCCTGCCCACCCAACTGCCTCCGTGTCCAGAGGCACACGCGCGGTCGAAACAACGTGTCCGCTCGAACACGATGCGCGACACAAGCCTCCTTCCCGGACACTTGACACTTAGCCATAACTGGTGACGTTTCGTTCAGTTAGCGACGTCTCTTGTCCCATCGGCAGTGTGGTCGCCTGGTTGCATTTATAGCCGGCGAACGCTCGGCCGCTGAGCGCGGCCGAATAAAAGAGGAGGACATATGAGACGCAATGAACAGATGACAGCGGCGCTGCTCGTGGCGGCACTTGCTGCCTTCGGTTGTTCCAAAACTGACAAAACGTCACAGACCCAGACTCAGTCGCAACACACCGAGCAAGCGACCCCTGTTTCGATGACAAACGATACGACCGGCGACAAAGGACTCAACACGGCGGCGACGAAGGTCGTTGGCCCGGTGTCGTTCGCCGATGCAGAAGCGGCATACCAGGCTGGGAATTTCAGCGAAGCAACGAAGCTATTCGAACAGTACACGGGCGAAAAACCCGGCAACGTTTGGGGGCATTTCATGCTCGGGCTATCCGCGTGGAAGTGCGGTGATCTTGCGAAAGCCGAGACGGCATTCGAGGAAGCACTGCGCATCGACCCGGATCACATCAAGAGCCTCGTGAACCTGAGTCGCGTGCTGATCGAGCAAAGGCGTTTTGACGACGCCTTAGGCAAGCTCGCGCACGCGGGCGATATCGATCCCAACTCTGCGGAAGTCCATCGGTTGTTGGGGCGTACATATGCGACACAGGGGAGGATCGACGAGTCCATCGAGGCCTATCGTGCCGCCATCGCGCTGAACAACAAGGATGCCTGGTCGATGAATAACCTCGGCCTGATATTCCTTGAACGAGGGCGCGTCAACGACGCTCTGCCGCTCCTGGCCAGGGCGGTGGAGTTGCGGAAGGACACGGCGACATTCCACAACAACCTGGGCATGGCGCTCGAGCATACAGGACGTTTCGCGGCCGCGGCCTCGGAATACAAGGGTGCCATCAACGCCGACCCCGGTTTCGAAAAGGCGAAACGGAATCTGGCGCGCGTCGAAGCTGTTAAGGTGGATTCTGAAGAACCGTTCAACCTCGAGGAGACGGCAAAAGGTTTCATCGAGCAGCCACAGATTCCCGTCCCGGACACGAATGCAAGCCGTTAGACAATACATGGTGCGCGGCTTCAGGTAGAACTGCCCTCCAAATCAGGAGGGCAGTCTCTCTTCTAAATCTTGTCCGTTCTCTACGCCGCAAACCGTTCTTTCTTTGCTTCAGCCGGACGCCTCAGGTGTTGTGTCAGTGCACGATCCACCGACGAGGAAGGCTCGTCGGCGTAGCTCCACTTGTCGTGCGTTCTGGATGCCTCGGAAAGATTCCGCTCACGCGCGTCGAGTTCGCTACGCACGATGCATATTCCGGCGAGTTTTTCAGGGCAAGCAAGACAATAAGACAAAGCTTGCTACGTTCGACGCGGAGCTACTTCAGACCTTTCCTGATATTGCGAAGCCTCCATCCGCATTCTTTTAGAGTGGATAACCTGGCCGCATTCGCCATGCCTCGTGGAAAAACCATTTGCGTTATTGAAGGGTAATATTGAATTTGTGAAAATCATTGCCGCATGCGCGTGCTGACCCCCTATGTTGCGGCCATACTCATGCTTTCCGGCTCGATGATGCTTTTCGCCGCGCAAGAGGAGATCCCGAAAGCGGAGGCTCAGGTCCAAAAGGACACCTCTGAAAAACCGCCGCCTGAGGCCGCTCCCACTGAAGAAAGCGACGGGCGAAACCGCGCGGGCGAGAACCTTCTGGGCCAGGCCGATACCTCCAAGGGCGAGGCGCGTCGCAACGAAAACGTACAAATCAACCTGTTGGATACGAACGCTGTTCGCGAGCTCAACGTGCGGGTGGGCACCACAGCAACCATCGTTGAGGAGTTTGTGGCGGAACGCGGTTACTGGGCCACCGAGTATGGAACGGCCCCCCGCAACCCTATCCGCGCTCAACGGCAGCAAGGTTCCGGCGTTCACGGGAGTCTGTTCTGGAATCACAACAACAGTGTCTTTAGCGCGCGATCCTTCTTTCAGGTCGGCCCGGTCAAGCCGGCCCGCGACAACCAGTATGGCGCAACCCTGGGGATGCAACTCTGGGACGGCGGGTACTTCACCTTCAGCGGGTCTCAAGACAAGAACCGTGGCTATGTGAACGGCAACGTCCTGATCCCTCTGCCCGAGGAGCGGACACCGCTGGCCAGGGATCCGGCGACTCGCGCCATCGTTCAAACTTTCCTCGATGCCTATCCCAACGTGCCTCCCAATCGCACAGACCAGGCCGCTCGCGCGCTGAATACCAACAGCCTCCAGTCGGTGAACACGAATTTGGCCAACGGCCAACTGAGTCAGAAGCTGGGCACGCGGGATGCGATCATGTTTCGCTACAACTTCACGGCACAGCAGGTGGATGCGTTCCAATTCATCAAGGGACAGAACCCGAACACGGACAACAAGAGCCATGGAGCGCGGATCACCTGGAATCGGGTCTTGAGCCCCGCAACGGTGCTGGATTTTTCCGCGGCGTTCGACCGCCAGGGCACTCTGCTGACGGCTACGAGTGACGCCGTTGGGCCTATATATATGAACGGACTGACGGTGCTTGGGCCCCAATCGAGCAGCATCCCCATCGATCGGGCGATCAACCGGTTCCACTACAACGCTTCGATGCAGCAGAGCCGGGGAGCGCACGTCTTCAGCGCGGGCTTCGGAGTCACCAGGCAGCAGTACAACGGCTACGAGGCTGAGGAGGTCCGCCGGACGTTAAATTTCAGCAACGACTTTGGACGTGACGCGATCACGAACCTGCGCCTGGGGACTCCATCCAGTTATTCGGTCGGCCTCGGGGACATCTATCGCGCCTTCCGAAACTGGGAACTGCCCGCCTATGCCGGAGATCATTGGCGGCTTTCCAGCAAACTGACGCTCAGCTACGCCGTCCGCTGGGAACCCTGGACACGTCCGGTGGAGGTCAGGAATCGAAGCCGCTTGCGCTTCGATTCCGATTGGAACAACATCGGCGGAAGCTTCGGCTTCGCTTACCGTCTGGGCCCCGGTGTGGTGCGCAGCGCGTTTGGCGTTCTGCACGGCCAGCTCTATCCGGTCGGCTATGGTCAAGACCGGTTCAACGGCACGGATCACGTATTTGTCAGCGTGGATGCTCCAGATCTGGTCAACCCATTAAGCGGAGTGAGCGCGGTGGACCTGACGGGCGGCGGGCGCACGATGCGATTCGATATTGATCCGAATCTTGCCACGCCTTATTCCTACCAATACAACCTCAGTTGGGAGAACGAATTCGCCGGCGGCTGGAAAATGCAGTTGGGCTACGTCGGCAGCCGCACGGTGAAGCTCTACACAGTGTACCAACTGAACCGTGCCGGGCCGGTGGATGGGATTCCCTTCAGCACGGCGACCATTAATGAACGGCGGCCCGACCCGTCTGAATACCGCCGGTTCTACACGAGCAATGGCTCACGCGCTTACTTTGACGCGGCTCGCATCACCCTCACAACGCCGCGATGGCAGGGAGGCACGGTAACGACTTCGTACTGGTTCAGCAAGTCAATCGATCAAGGAACCGACTATGCCGTCACGGGAGGCGGACAGGAACGCTGGCGATCGTCCCAAACGGAATGGGACTATGCAAAGGACCAGAAGGGCTTAAGCAATTTCGACCAGCCTCATGCGTTCCTGCTCCAGGGCGCCTGGAGCACGGGACGTGGAGGAGTCGGCCGGCTGGGCCGATTGTTGCGTAACTGGGATATGACCTCAGTATTGCTGCTGAAGAGCGGCACGCCTTTTACTGTCGAAGCCGGTTCAGATGGCCCCGGTTTTGGCAACGTCGATGGAAGCTCGGGCGACCGCCCATACGTAATCGATCCCTCCGTGCTGGGACGGACCATCGGGAATCCCGATACTTCAGTCCGGATGCTGCCGCGTTCGGCCTTTCGCTTCATCCGGGCGCCCGTGGAAATGGCGGGCAACCTGGGCCGCAACACTTTTCGGAAGGGCAAGATCGCGAACTTGAACGCCTCGTTAGGCCGCACCTGGACCCTGCGGCGGGATTGGAACATGACCATCCGGGCAGAGGCGATCAATCTTTCCAACACTCCACAATTCGCCGAACCGGGCCTGAACCTGACTGCGCCGAATTTCGGACAGATTACCAATACACTGAACGACGGGCGCACCTTCCGCTTCCTTCTGCGGTTGGGATTTTGATCCCTGCGTAGAATGTGTCGCATAGTTTGGGGGACCATTTGTCCGGACTCGCTAATGTTTCCTACCCGCGGATCGACTGCCGCGCTTCGCCGCTCTCCGCTTCTTCGTGTGCCGTTTGACCGATGCCTCCAAGCTCGGCACCAGCCTGGCTTCGAGGCTTCGCCGGATCTCATCACCCCATTTCTCGTACCACCGTTTCGCGGTCGCATAAGTGACGCCCGCCGCTTGCGCGGCTTGGCCGGGAGTCATCGCATCTTCGGTAAAGACCTTCTTGAGCATGGCGAGCTTTTCGGACGAGAGGCGTGCCATGATGGACGGTTCTGATCATTTCGAGCGTGCGGCTGATGTCTGCGCCGCTGAGCGCAAGATCAATTTTTGCACGCGCCAGTTCGAGGTCTCCGCGGCGTATATCTCGGTTTCCGAAGGGCATGCCAGTTGGTGGACTCCCGAGAACTGCTTGAGTTGACGGCCGGAACGGCCGATGACGCCAAGTACCTTGCCGTCGAGTGAGACCTTGAACAGCCGTCCGGGATA
>WNGG01022343.1_pt1 | contig 10628 bp, 6 predicted proteins | sample 5400661 | NCBI WGS metagenome assembly WNGG01 (sample SAMN13153372, study PRJNA577476) | soil metagenome | isolation source: 100 cm soil or saprolite under Garry oak tree replicate 1 | place: USA:California | collected 2016-06-15
ATTGCGCCGCAATCAGTCGCCCCTGGAGACCAGCGGCGGCTTCGACCATGGCCTTTCCTTGCTCGGGAATATCAATCGCGGTGTTTTTGCTGGCAAAATCACTGAAATTTCGAGCGGCCAAATCGAGATCCGTCTTTACATTCTGGAGCCGTCCTTCGAGGAAAATGCGTTCGCGGCGGGCAGACGAAGTACTGACCTGCGCTACCAGCCGGTCCAGCTCGTTTACATATGACTGCGCCATTGCCGCGGCACGCTTTGGATCGTGATCCGCGACGGCAATGGTAATAATCCCGCTCTTACGATCTTCGGAAACATCGGTGTGCGCAGCGAGGTCCTTTCTGGCATCTTCGAGTTTCGCGTCGTGGTACACCTTTTTCAAAAGGAACTCGTCGATTAATCCGTCTTGCACGGTTTGGCTGCCTAGAATTCCCACGAAGAGAGCGCCAGAACTCTTAACGCCCAACAGATCGCTCGCAAGTCCGCCGATTCCGCCTGTGCCCGCCCGCCCCGCTAGAGCGGCCATCATGCCCATTCCTGATTCGGAAAGTGTGTCGGGCGGCATCAGGCGCGTGGCCGACTGAAATCGCACGGGAATGAGAAATGCGATGAGTGTGCTTGCAAGAAACGTGTAAATTGCGACGCGGCAGAGGAGTTTGCGGTGATCCCACAGCAAGCGCAGGTGGGGCAATAAATCCCGTTGAAAGTCACGCGCCTCCGTTTGGAGCGCCTCTGGGGAACCGCCATTTTCGCTTATTGGCGCCATCGTTACCTGCCGACCCTATCTACTGCCTGTCCATTCTTGCCAAAGCCACGCCATATGTTTCGTGTCACTTCTTTCTCTCCGGAATGAACCCCACTTCCAAAGTGGCCGTCACGTTCTTTTCAACCCCGTTGAAGAGCACCGGAAATCGAGAAATGTGCTCGTACTGAAGCTCGCTGCGCACGTAGAAACCGTTGCGTAGATAGACAGCATTTTGGAGCGCATAGTCCTGCCAAGCGGCTCCTCCCGGAATGAAATCCGCGCTCACAGAGTTGTGCCTGTAAATCGCCTGCAAGGTGTTTCGCGGTGAGAGCCAGTAGGTCAGCCAGGACTGTATGGTCCGGCCATCCCGGCCGACAATGTTGCCAATCAGATTGCTCCTATTCGTGTTCCCATCCGGATAGGCACCATTGAAGTAGTTGAATCGGCCCAGATTCAGCGTCGTGTGAGCGAGCCCACCTTGCTCTGTGGAGACACCCTGGACGTGCAAATCAAGCTTCGGTATTCCAGGGATTCGCGTGATATAGATGCCTGGGTGCCACGGATTCCTAGCTGGATTCTCGATCGGTAAAATATCGTCTTCGGCGTAAGCATCGCCATATAGGACGATGTAGTTTCGAGCCTTAGGAACATAAAACGTCCAATCCATTTCTGATTCGTTGTCTCCGGGCACACCCTTATCCGCAATCCGCGGGCTTGACAGGCCAAGAAGGCCGCGAAGAAGATTGCTCGCATTAGGCGGTTCGCCTCCGGTGCCGCCGATCATGCTTCTGCGTCCGAATCCGAGTTCCAAAAACGGGAACAGCTTGACGTTGATCTTTTGGCCGTAGACGAACGGATTCGGAACGTAAGGATGTCCTTCAAGCCTCCCGAAGAAGTGGTCCATTCGCACAGGACCGAGATGTCGAAGAAAACCAGGCAGAAGAAATGGTTCCGGATTCACCAACCGGACCATCGTCACTGGCTCGATGTTGTCGCTCCACATCATCGAATCCGGTCCCGGAGCCCACGAGAGACTCTGCCTGCCGACAGCAAGTTGAAAGTTGTGCAGGTCTACGGCGGCATAAGCATCAAGCAATTGCGCTTGGTCCGTCGTTGCCACCGCGCCCGATTGCACGTTAGAAAGAGGTACACCATCAGCTTGCGCGATCACGTTGCGCGCCGTGTCAGAAAACGCGGGCGCCGCTGGCGCATGTTGATATTCGGCGCGTACGTATATGGTTAGCGGCCCTGCTGAAGCGTCGAAAGAGCCACCGGCTTGGCCGTTTGTTCCGCGCTCAAACGGCCGCCCGAAGTCGTAAGCAACCGTTTGCCCAAAATGGTAGCTGTCGGTCAGCGCCGGTCCGCTGATCGATACAGCTCGGACGTAAAGAGAATCGAGATTCGCGGTTAGGTTGTGCCCGCCGCTAAGCAGGGGAACTTCGTACGCAAATTCCTGCTGCAGTCGGCTGACGAGCCCGGCAGCCTCCGAGTTAGGCGCATTGGCAGCTTGCAAAGTCTCCGCGGCTTCTTCGGTGAGGCGCGCGCATTCCATCCGCGTCCAAGGCTTCAGGCCGAGAATTGCACTGCTAACGTATCGCAACGCCGCCAGTCGCTCGAATGTCGCATAAACCCAGCTACCGAGCGGAACGAACGGCGAACCCATATCCTGCCGGTCCCGTTCTCCTCCCCGATTCTCTTTTCCGGGGGGATCTCCGACTGTTCCTCCTCCAAGATCAGGATCGTGGTGCGCGCGATAGATCTGCCGACCGATCAGCCATCCCATAGCGCTTCCAATCAGCGCATCCGAAGGCGAGTGATCTTTACCCAGCACAACCGAGGCACTCACGGCCGTGGCAAGTCCGTACGCTAGGGTCCGGGTGATGAAGCCGGGGTATTCGTGCGCGATTACTGTTGCGGACGACCAAGCCGCGGCGGCATGGTTCGATGGGAATGAATTACCGCCCTTGAAGAAGTCGAGCCGGCCTTGATCCGCTGTCGGGCGCTCCCTGCCGAATACGTACTTGAGCGCTTGCGTCGTAATCAGACTATCAGCTACGGCCTCGCCCGCGAGAATGCCAGTCTCTCTTTGGTGCTCGTCATGCGAGATGTAGCTCCAGATGAAAGCGCCGCCTGCAACCCCGGCAAGCGCCACCGCACTGTCATTCGAAAAACTCCTATAGTGGTTCAATTTGTGAGGGTCGCTCGAAAGCGCATGAACAAAGGAGCGGTCGGTAGCGATCGAGATTGCGGTGACCGTGGCAAGAGGAAAAAGCCACGTACCATCGTCCCAATGCAAGCGAAACGGGCTGGTCCAGATGGTCTTTTGGTCGAGAGTGATATTCTTCAGCAACGAAAAACCTATCCGGCTTTCCGAAAATTCTGGTTTATTGCCGTAGTCGATGCTTTCGTCCGCTAAGAGCTGCCCTGCGCCTTCGCTCGAGTCTTGTGCTCGGAGCGCCGTTGCGACCGTCAGGAAAACGATCAGGCCGCAAATAATATTTGCTGTGAGTCTGCGCACTTGCCTCGATTCATTCTCGTCAGAACTTGGCCGCAATCGCTGCGGATGTACCGATCGAAGAAATCGTTGTCACCGTCTGCATCAGTGTCTTCCACTTTTGGTTCGGTCCAGTCGCCTGCTCTGGAACAACGACCATATCGCCCGGACGCAAAGCGGCATTTAAAGGACTGCCTATGAACAACCCGTTGGAAGATTTTCCGCCCACGATCGATCCGTCCGCACGAATGACAAAGATGGATTTCTTATCGGCAAGCTGGGTCGGTCCGCCCGCCTGTGTCAAATACCACTTCGCACTCTTGCCGGGCCTGTAGGTGACAGCGGTTTCGTCATAAACCGCACCAGATACGAGAACAAAGTTCGGTGTTTTCGGGATTAGAAGCGAGTCTCCGTCTCGTAGGACAACATCGTTGGGCGTGCCTTCCCATTGTTTTAAATTCGAAGAGATACGAATGACCATGCGCCCGCTGGGTGGCGTCTCTTGCAGACGGGCCAGGGTAGTCTCGAGTTGCTGCATGCCAGCTTGCTTGGTCGTTTTCTTGTCGGCATCGTCGCTGGGCATCGGCGCTAACTCGGCTTCCTCGCCTCGGATGCGCTGAACGAGTTCGTTGCGTGACTTCTGCTCCATTTCCAGAACTTGGGGACGCGTGAAGACTGCGCCGTAAACATAGGCTTGAGTATCGAATCCGCCAGCCCGCTTTAGGACCGCACTGAGCCGTTCGCCTGGTTTGATCCCGTAACTTCCAGGGTGCTGGACTTCACCTTGCAAACTTACCGAAGCGCCGATGTCTTTCCAGCCGGATAGTTGGCGAATCGTGAGCACGTCGCCATCGCGTAGCGCGGGATCTTTATCAACATTCGTAGAAAGTGCAGCCGGAATATCGACTTCGAAGTGTTCGCCCAACTTGTTTTCGCCGGCTTTGGGATTGAAGCGAGTGAGGTCGGCAGTTTCCGTGTAGGCGCTGCGCTTGAATCCTCCCGCTAGCTGAATCAAGTTGGAGACATGCAGCTGCCCGCTCAGTGGGTATCTTCCCGGCTTCACCACTTCGCCCGCAATTTCAACCGAGGGCAAGTCAAAGCGGCTAAAGATGCGCACGGTATCCAAGGGCTTGAGCTGCGGTGCAGCGGTCAGATTCGACAGTGCAGCCGCAAGATCGAAGCTTTCCACCGTGGGGTGGTAATCTGGCGGATTCAGGTGAATGATTTCCGCATATTTCGTCGATGGCTCGGGCATCAGGTCGGTATAGGACGTAATCAGGTCCGTCAACTTCATGCCCGGCTTATAGGCGTAGCGCCCTGCCCGCAGCACGTGGCCCTGCAGATAGACCGCATCCTGGTTGAAGGTAGCGATAGGGAAGATGTGAATCTCGTCGCGGTCTTGGACATGAAATGCCGCGAGCTTCGCTTCGATGTCTTTAGGATCCGTAGTACCCGAGACATCGAGACTCAGCATCGTGCGCTTTTCGTGCGCATCAAGTCGCTGGACTTCTATGTGGCTCAGAGCGGCCGTGGGAAGAATTCCTCCGGCCATATCGATAGCCTGTGCAAGCGTGGTCTCCCCACGCAGTTCGTAGATCGCCGGACGCCGCACCATGCCGTCCATCTGAACCAGCCCACTCACCGGAGGCACAAGCAGGGTGTCGCCCGGTTCCAAGCGCTTGATGTCGGTGCGCACGCCGCGCAGAAGTAGGTCATACAAATCCACTTCTTGCACAAGTGTGTTGCCGCGATAGTGCTTCACGATGCGCATCGATCCGCCCGAAGTCGGTCCGCCGGCCGCGAGCAAGGCATTGAGCGGCGTAGAAAGGGAACTCACGTCATAGGGTCCAGGGTGATTTACGTCACCCACAACGTAAACACGCACGGTGCGTAACCGGGAGAGCGACACATCAGCCGAAACATCGCGGAATTGCGTGCGCAGCAATCGCTGCACCGACTGCTGCACATCTCCCAGACTCTGGCCATTCACCAGCATGGGCCCAATTTCCGGAAGCGCGATGCGCCCTTCATGATCGACCGTGCGCACCAATCGCTGCGAAACGCCGCCCCAGAGATCGATCGTGAGGCCATCGCCCGGACCAAGCACGTAATCCGGCGACGTCGGAAAGTCGATGGGAATCATGCCCGTCGCGGCCGGCGGGTTTTCAAATACCTTCTGGCCAAAACGCTCGATCGAAGTCGAAGAACTCCCGGCGTGAGCGAACATGTCATAAACCGAAGGAATATCGGAATACGGTGACCAGCGGCGGTCTTTTGCTGGCGTGCCGGTCTCGAGCAGAGTTTCGCCTTCCGGGCTGTTTCGTTTCATCATTCCGCCCGAGGCGAGCAGGTTCTCTTCTTCCGGGTCATTCACTTTCATCGCTCCGCCCCGTGTCACTGCGGTGGACGGAGACGGCTGTAGGGGAGAATCAAGATCGGACTGCGCAGTTCGGTCGTAAGAGATCGGCAGAAGAGACAAATCGCCACTGCTTGCGGCCTGGAGACCAGCAGCACCGGCACCTTCGAGCGGATTGGCGCTGGTCCTTAGAAGCGAACCATTGCCGCTCATCGGCGGAGCCACAGGATTGGTCATAAGCTGGTCGAAATCTCTGTCCCTGGGCAATTCCGCGGGATTCGGGCTATTTGTCTGAATCCCTTTCTGGGACTGTTTCTGCTTGGTCTGGCAGTTGGCAACTGCGCGATCTGAAGCGAGATCGCATTTAGCTAACTGGCTTGGTTGAGCTTGCTGGGCTTGGGCACGCTGAACAGCCACGAGCTCACGAATCCGCTCCTGCTCTAGGGCCACCTGTTCGCGGCCCACTTCGGAATCGGGATTTGCCTTGGGCAGTAGATAGCCATAGCGTTGCAGCAGTCGGGTCGCAGCGGCCCGGAATCGGCTATCGTTCGCGAGCCGCAAGAGAATGGCGGAGTCAGTTAGATCTGTGTCCTTTATTATTTGCCCGCGATCGGCTGCGTCTTTAGCGACCCAGCGCTTCAGTTCCACAAACAGCCCCGGATTCGCGTTCAACATCGCAGTAATTTGCGATTCCGAAGCGGCGACTCTGTCCAGATTGTCTTTAGCGAGCTCGGAAGCGGAAACTGTCCGGTCCTCTGTGGGCTGCTGTGCGAAGGCATAAGTAACGAGGAAAAAGGGAAAGGCGTAGAGACACATCGTAAGGACGGCCGTTCTAAGGCTGCGCCGTGTAGTGACCAGGATAATCATCCGAGAGCCCATCATGACTCACCTTGTCTTATCCGAGAATTGCTACGCATAACATTCAGAATCTCTGCTTCGGGCCCTTTATAGGTCATCGAACGAATCCCATCTGACGCTGAAAAGAGAGTGAACGAATTACCGTCGCTGGCCAACGCCATGATTTGCATTTCAGGATGCCTCTGCAACACGTCTTCCCGAGCCGACGGACCAAACCGTCGAGAGTCCAGCGAAACAATCAGGAATTCCGGCTTGGTCTCTTCGATCACTCGGGAAATTTCCGCTTCATCGCTAATTTGGGCAACGACCTCAACATTTTCTTCTTGAGCCAAGCTCATCGCTATCAATTCCCGCATCATTCGGGGTTGGTTGGCTACGGCCACGCGAATCACTTGGGCCACAGAAGGCATCTGTCATACGCACAATAACGGGCATGTACAGTGAGGGGAAGGACCCAAAAAGGTTCAAAAAAGTACCATCTGCGGTACCGAGTAGAGTACCTAAAGGAAGGACCTATTCCGGTACCTAGACAAATAACTATTCGGTACCTAGAAAAGTACCAAGGCACAAATGCATCTCCTTTACAATCAGAACTCGTAGAATCGATTTAAAACTCCCACAGGGAGCGGAATTTTCACCCGATTTAAGATTCTAGTAGCAAGTGTATCTAGTGTCAGCGCGAGTGAAAAAGAGATTGGAAGGAGCCAGCCTGCAAACGTCTAATTGGCGAGATCCTCAGCGCGGGCGATTTCGATGACTTCTGAGCGGTCGTTTGCTCCCATCTTCCGGAGCATACGATGTATGTGGTTCTTCACGGTTTGTTCAGAGAGATTTAGCCGCGATGCAATTTCCTTATTGCTCAGGCCCCGAGCAATCATGGGAAGTAGTTCTTGCTGACGCCGCGTCAGCCGAAGACCCATTTTCCGAACACCAGGGACGAATTCCCTCACTCCTGCAAGGGCGTCGAATAAAGCCTTGGAAAGTTGAGAGGGGCAGACAGCCTCCTGTCGCGATACAGCCCGAATTGCGGCGATTAGGTCCGCTGCAGAAGCCTCGTTCAGCAAATACCCACTCACGCCCGCCCGTACAGCTCTGAGAAAGATACGCTCGTCGGCGTCCATGCCAATCATGAGAATCTGTGCGTGCGTATTCAAGTCACGCATCCGAGTAACAGATTGGCGTCTCAAAGCGGCTGCGCTGACCGAATCTAACAAGATTATGTCACTCTCTGACTTTGCAATAATCAGAGCTATGTTCGACAACTCCGCCGGTTGTCCGATGACGAATATATCTGGTCTTTGTTGGAGGATGCGGGCTAACGATTTGCAGAGAAGATGATTCCCTACAAGAAGAAGAACCTTAATCCGAAGGCTCGGATCCATTGGAGTCGCTCCTCAGCCGCGCCAGAGCTCGCTTGAATCTGCCCGTTCTTGGCTGGATAACGAGACTACCAGGGTTCCCAAGGTTGCTGAGTCCAGCCCGAAGAACGGTCCGAATACAAGATTTACTGTATCTAAAATTTAGTTAGAAACCATCAACCAATGACCTGCACGACCCGACTTTCCGCACGATCGTTTTCAGAATAGAAACGTCCAGTGATTTGCTGCGCGTGAACGTGCTCAGATCGCGGGAAGCAACTCTCCCGTACTGCAAGGTCCGATTTTCTCAACGACTTCGCAACCGATGAATTCATCTTCCGATTCCCGAAACTGCTTGCGGCATAATATAAGCATTTAGAAGTCCTACAAGCGACAAGGAACGACAGAGCGGAATCCGACACTGAATGTCGCACTTTGTCGTCCAGAGTTCCCAGTGCTCTTTTTTTGATCTCATCCTCCAAATTGTTCGAGAATCTTGTGACTCCTGGGTTCCCAATGGTCCCCAGTCGAACCTGCCAGACCTCGACAGTGTTGCAAGCGACAATGGTCCGACGACGGCTATGCAGCCAGGCGTCGACCTCGTTTTTGAACGCGTACACTGAACTTGCTTTCGAGTGAAAATGCCGCCAGACGGGCAGGCCTTCACGCTTTTCCCAGCGTTGAACCGTGCGTACCTCCCGATCCAAATGGGCTGCAATCTCTTTCCAGGAGTTCAGGCGGTTTCGGCCCGGCTCACGCAACAAGCGAGCAACTGGCTTCAAGTGCTTGGCGTGTGCGGTTGACATTCGATCGAAGCTTTCCTTACTGCAGCCTGCCTGTTTCCTTGAGCACACGCTGTCATTGTTGTCTGTGCTCAAATCCGTCTCACCATCTCCAGCTCATTCAAAATGTGCCGCGGTGGCTGGCGCGGCTGAAACGAGTCCGAAAGTTTAGAGCTGAACTCTTCCCATCTTTCACGAAACCGCAAATATGCACGTAGCGCCCTTTGGCCCACAGGGCCGCACCGGAAATCCCGGGTCCATGAAATCGCACATCTTTTCCAAGTCCCAAGGCCTGCCCCGTGAAACTTTGCGCTGTACCCATCTGAGTGACAACCGCGCGCACCCCTTCGACACGTGCGGGCTCATTTCCCACCTGAGCTTCATCGAGAGCATCCAGGGCATAGCTGCGGACTAGTTTTTGGAAGAACCTGCGCATCACCTCCGGGTGATCGAAGATTTCCAACCCAAGAATTCGGCCAGCGATCCCGAAGGCTATTCCACACTGACCTTCCTGCCATTTGAAAGCACGAGTGAATTCCTCGACCGAATTCGCGTGGCGCTCATAGATGGCAGACATGGCACCCGTTGGCGACGATCCCGTCATTCGCGCCGCCTTTGCAGCGATATCTCTCCACACCGCTCCTTGGTCAGACTTGCGCGTGCCATTCGAACACATGGCGGCCGTGACCTGTGTCACTCGTTCTCCCCGCACCAACGAATACATGAGATGATCGGCCACGTTCAGCTCCGTAGATTCCATCTTCCAGCGCCCTGCCTCTACACAAGAGACGGGGATCACGGTCGTATGCTTCGCTGGCGCGAGAATCGTCAGGTTGAGGACGCGGTTCTGTTTCGCCCCGACGAGTTCCTCGCCATCCACCAGCAGCACTGGGAGTTCCGCGTCATTTTCAAGGCGTAGCTCTGGGACAGATCCGCCCGCGTGAAGCTCGGTCACGCGGACCTTCCCTTGCGCGATCCCGTCTTCCAGCAGGATGTAGTCCATCCCTCGGACGGGATCACTTCGACGCATCAATGGAAACAGGATGAGATTCCGGAACTCAGAAGATCGGCCGATTTCAATCCCTGAGAATTCCTGTTGAAGCGTTCGCATGCCTGTCGCAAGTGCACGCGGCAGGCCAAATCACACGATTCGCATAATCAATAACTTACGGTGACCAAGAACCGACTACGACAATGGTGGTTGTCGCGCCGTCAATTCTTGTTGTCATTTTGCCCCAACACCCACTTGCTCACCGCCTGTTTGGAAACCCCTAGCAGTTCCGCGGCTGCGGTTTGGTTGCCTTTGCACGCCTCGAGCGCCCGCATAAAAAAATGGTTTCTTGCTCGTGCCAGATATTCGTCGACCTTGAATCCGTTAGACGGTTCCGGCAACGCCGCTAAAGGATCCTCCGCTGGTGGATCGCAGCTAATAATTAGATCCTCGGCGTCGATAACGTCTGCGCGTGAATACAGCACTGACCTCTCCAGTACATTCAAGAGGTCGCGGACATTTCCCGGCCAACTTTGGCACTCAAGACGCGCCAAAGCCTCGGTCGTGAGCTGGTGAGGCCTTTGACTTCGTTGATTGATTTTTCCGAGCAGCGTGAGCGCCAGCTCTGGAATTTCACTTCGGCGTTCGCGCAATGCTAGAAGCTTAATCGGCACCCTTGCCAGACGGTGATAAAGGTCCTTACGGAAGCGCCCTTCGGACTTTTCCTTTTCGAGGTCGCGATTGCTCGCTGCGATGATCCGCACATCGACTTTCCGGGACGCCTCACTCCCGAGCCGTTGCACTACGCCATCTTCAATAACTCGCAGCAGCTTAGCTTGCACTTCCAGCGTCAGTTCCGCGACTTCATCGAGGAACAGTGTACCCTGGTCGGCCGCCTCAAAAATCCCCTTCTGGTCGCTTATCGCTCCTGTGAACGCGCCCTTTATGTGGCCGAACAGATAGCTTTCCGCAAGCGACGCCGGAATGGCCGCGCAGTTAACCGGCACCAAGCCGCGATGAAACCGCGGACTTAGCCTGTGTATGAGG
>WNGG01012391.1_pt1 | contig 10626 bp, 7 predicted proteins | sample 5400661 | NCBI WGS metagenome assembly WNGG01 (sample SAMN13153372, study PRJNA577476) | soil metagenome | isolation source: 100 cm soil or saprolite under Garry oak tree replicate 1 | place: USA:California | collected 2016-06-15
GAACTATCGGCAGGGCCACCAGGTGCCAGTCGATAAGGAACTTCGCATCCTTCTCCTCGCCCGTTTTTGCAAGATGCACTTGCGCCCCTTCTCGAGTGTAAAGAGGTTTGCCGCCAACAGAGAGCTTCTCTTCCAATATGCGCAATTCCTTGAACCCCTCGGGAAACTCAAATGCGATAACGTACTCGTAGACCTTGGCGTCCAACTCGACTTCGATTTCAAAGCGCATCGGGACATCCGTCCGTCCGAGAAAGAAATCCTTTGGCTTAACAAGGTCGCCTACGCGGTTAGTACGTCGGGCGATCTTTTGTAGAATCTCCAGCGCAAGCCCGACCGTTGTCTTGCCCGAGCCGTTCTTCCCGATCAGCAGTACGGAGGAATGGCCGGAGAGTGGCAATTCGAAGTTTTCCAGACACCGAAAGTTATGAACGTAAAATCGACGTATCACGAAGAGATGATACTGCGCTTCCGTAGAAGGCTCAACCGGATGTTGCGCTGCACTCAAGCGTGTACGATAACGTCACCCGCTTTCAATCGCGCGCCGTTGGCGAAGTCGCGCGCAGACATTCGACGTTTGCCTTCGACTTGCACGACTTCAATTCGCAACACGGTCGGGCCTGCGCACGAGATCATTATTCCCGATTCATCGATGCTCAGAATTCTGCCCGCTTCGACATCGTCTGGCGGAACCGGTTCGAAAACTTCATGCGCTCGCCACAACATCAATCGTCCGCCGCGAAAATCTGTGTAGGCCCCCGGCCAAGGCTGAAACGCGCGCACGCGGTTGGCTAATTCTCCCGCCCTCATCCGCCAGTCGATCAAGCCATCTTCTCGCTTGAGCATTGGAGCGTGAGTCGCTTTGCCGTCGTCTTGCGGCGTCGGTTTGATCTCACCCCTCTCGATTCGCTGAAGAGTTTCAGACAAAATCTCCGCCCCCAATCGAGCGAGCCTCGTTGAGAGTTCCGGGGCCGTTTCGTCGTTGAAGATCGGCGTCGGGCGCTGCGAAAGGATCGGGCCGGTGTCCATTCCCACGTCCATCTGCATAATCGTAATTCCAGTTTCGCGCTCTCCGTTCGCGATTGCCCAGTTGATCGGCGCCGCACCGCGGTACTTCGGCAGCAGCGACGCGTGTACGTTTATGCAACCAAGGCGAGGAATCGCCAGCATCCATTCGGGAAGTATCTTTCCGTAAGCCGCAACCACGCAGGCGTCGGGTGATATCGTCTCCAGGACGCGACGCACTTCTTCGTTCGTCTTGATCTTTGCCGGCTGGTGGACTGGTATGCCGCGATGGAGCGCGAGGGTTTTCACCGGGGGCTCGTGAATCTCTTTACCGCGGCCGGCCGGTTTATCCGGTTGCGTGAACACTGCTGCAATCTCGTGACCGTCAAGCAAAAGCCGTTCGAGCGACGGCACGGCAAACTCAGGAGTGCCCATGAAAATCAATCTCATTTCTGTTCCGGGAATTTGAAGCCTATGTACGTTCCTGAGCTGATCCCCATTAACCCGAGCAATGTCGCGCTGAACTCGGGCATCGTGAGCCCGTTGTAAACCGACGAAACGAAGATCACTCCCAGCACAATCGTCCACGCAAAAATCTGAAAGCGATGAAAGCTATAGCCGCTTGCGTCGCTGAGGATATCGCGGAGAAATCCGTGCGACACCCCGGCCGATGCAGGCGGCGTGAGAGCCTGGATCTGTTGGTTCACTTGCGCAAGCCGAGTGCGCGAATCCTGAAGCTGCTTGTTCAGGCTGTCACGGTTGGTCAAATCGTCGGGAGTCATCGACTCTTTTGTGTTAAGTGCTGCGATCTGCGATTGAAGCTCGGGGACGCTCTGTTCCAGCGACTGCTTCTCGGCGGCGAGGTCCTGCATCTGACCCGTTTTCGTAGCGTCCTTACCCGAATCGATCATCGCTTCGCTGAGCGCCGTGCCTGCGCTGATGCCCATCAACGCCAGCAGCGAGGCGGTGATCGTATCGAGCGCGTTGGTGATCAACCAAATCACCACATAGGACGCGTAAATCAAGAAGAACCAGAAGGCCATCTGAGTGCGGCCCAGATTGTACGGTCTGAGTTTGCCTCCGGCGGGTTTCGGTCCTGGCTCTCGAATCAGGTTGGTCGTTCGCGCCAACCACACGAGCAGAATTAGAGTCAGCAAAACGATTGCTAAAGCGATCACTCCGTACCAGGGCGAAATCACCGTGAGATACACCGGGTTATCCTGTTGATGAAAAACTGTATCAAACTGCGACTGCCCCTCCAGCCCGACGCTAAAAGCTACCGGTCGCCGAATGTGCGTCGGCGCCCCGAGTAAATCGACCCAGACGCTTTTGTTCGCGGCGGTGATGCGCAAATGATAATGCAAATGGTTGTCGGCAGCGTGAATCTCTTCGGGATAGTTGCCAGTTATTGCCAAACCATTAATGTAGGGCACGAGCTTCGACGGGTCGTTCTTGGGAATGGCCGCCCACTCGGCCAGGTGATCGACCTCAACTTTTACGAGGTCATCCGCCTCGAGATGTCCGTCGAGAATTGCCGTGACCTTCGGCTGAACAGTCGGCGGCGTTTGAGGGTTCGCTCCTTGCGCGTTCGCAGTGTAAGCGATCGCACAGGTTAGCGCTACCGCGAGCAACGTGACACACGACAATTTGGAAAGGTCCATCGTAGGGGCTCTCCTTTTTTGTTAGCGGCGTTGCAAGGCCTGCGGCGGGGATTATAAAGGATTCCCGCCGAATTGCACGCCTTCTTGGAGAGAAAAGGGAAGGTTTGCCAGGAAGCCGCCTGGACACAAAGGCACGCGGAGCCTTTGTGAACCTTGGCGCGTTGGTGTCTTCGTGGCAAGGTTGCTTAAGCTGCGATCACGCGCTTAGCCGCCGATTCCACAGTGCTCTGAATTTCTTCGAGGTGTTCTTTGCTGTCGGCTTCAAACCTCATCACGATGACCGGCTGTGTGTTGGAAGCCCGCACAAGACCCCATCCGTTCTCGAACAAAATTCGCGCGCCGTCAATGTCGATCACCTCGTGGGTCTTCTTGAATTCTTCGGTTACGCGCCGCACGACGTCGAACTTCTTCTCGTCGGGACAATCAACTCTGATCTCAGGCGTGTTGAACATGCGAGGCACACCGGCAAGCTGAGCTGAAAGCGGTTCGTCGGTGTTGCTGAGAATCTCGATCAAGCGCGCGCCCGCGTAGATTGCATCGTCGTAACCGAAATAACGGTCGGCGAAAAACAGATGCCCGCTCATCTCGCCAGCCATCGCCGCGTGGGTCTCTTTCATCTTTGCCTTTATCGGCGAATGCCCGACTTTCCACATTATCGCGTTGCCGCCTTGGCGACGTATGTCATCGTACATCGCCTGCGAGCTTTTGACTTCACCGATGATCGTCGCGCCGGGCCGCTCCTTCAAAATGTGACGCGCGAAGATGATCATCAACTGATCGCCCCAGATAATTCGCCCGGCTTCGTCGATCACTCCGATGCGATCGGCGTCACCATCGAAAGCGATTGCGAGGTCGGCTTTGTGTTCGCGCACGGCGTTTATGGCGAACCGCATGTTCTCGACGACGGTGGGGTCCGGATGGTGATTCGGAAAATTGCTGTCGGGCTCGCAGAACAACTCGATGACATCGCAACCGAGTTCTTTGTACAGCGGGGCGCCGATGAAACCTCCCATGCCGTTGCCGGCGTCGACGACTACCTTCAGCCTGCGAGGCCCTATTCTTACATTCGAGCGAATGTATTCCTGATAGGCGTGGTTAACGTCGCGCTCTTGTTTTTTCCCCTTGCCGCTTTCAAATTTGCGCGACAGCGCGATGCGTTTTATATCTCCTATCTGCTCGCCGAAGATTGTGCTCTTGCCCAAACAGATTTTGAACCCGTTGTTGTCCGGCGGGTTGTGACTGCCGGTGATCATTACGCCTGAGTCAACCCCCTGCGTGAATAAGGTGTAATAGAGAACGGGAGTCGGCACCATTCCCACGTCTAGCACGTCACAGCCGGCCTCATTCAGCCCGCGAATTATGATGTCGCGAAAGCGCGGCGAGCTTTCACGCGCGTCGCGACCGACGCTTGCGTATGATGCGCCGTGGGCTCGAAGAAAAGTCCCGATCGCGCGCGCCAAATCATAAACCGTTTCGTCGGTGAGGTCCTTGTCGACCACACCTCGGATGTCGTATTCGCGAAATATGTTCTCGTTCATCTGTCTTGTCCCTCCAACGTCCTTTCAAGATTCTTGCGCACCGCCAGCGCTTCAGCAACCTGCGAGCGCAGTTAACTCTGCTCAAAACGCTCGAGCTGGAAACTCTTCTCCTCAAGATTCAAAATTCCTTGACAACGATAAGTTTCTAGATAATATATCGCTATGCCACATAAACTTGCTCGAATACTTGACCGCGAATTGAAAAAGGGAAGCGCGGAGTTATTGATCTTGTCGTTGGTCGAGGCTCGGCCACGCCACGGCTACGAGATCAGCAAGCTGATCGAGGCCCGGTCGAAGGGCATGCTTCGCTTCAACGTCGCGTCGCTTTATCCGCTGCTCTACCGATTGGAGAAGCGCGGATGGATCCAAGGCCGCTGGGTGGAGAAGGCCGGCCAGCGCCGACGGCGTTATTATCGCCTGACGCGCGAGGGCAGAAAGGTGCTGGCCTCGCAGCGCAGCACGTGGGAGTCATTCGTTGCGGCGATCAATCGTATCACCGAGCCTGAGCAGGCTTAATTGGATCGATTATGCCCGATTGGAAAGAAGAGATCAGAGGGCGGCTAGCACCTCTGAAGCTCGAACCGACCCGCGAGGCGGAAATCGTCGAGGAGCTGGCCCAGCACCTCGAAGACCATTACCGGGAGTTGCTCGGTGGCGGCGCGACCGATGACCAAGCTTCGCGTCTCGCTCTCGCGGAGTTGAGCCCGTTGCTAGCCAAGGAACTGCTACGTGTTGAGCAGGCGGTGACGCAGGAACCCATCGTTCTGGGGTCCAATCGGAGGAGCACTATTCTCGAAGGTGTGTGGCAAGACCTGCGCTTCAGTATGCGAATGTTGGCGAAGAATCGGAGCTTCACTGTCGTCGCGACGCTATTGCTTGCGCTGGGAATCGGAGCAAACACCGCGATCTTCAGTCTGGTTGATGCGTTTCTTTGGAGACTTCTTCCAGTCAAGGATCCGCAGCAACTTGTCTTTGTTCGCGCGACGGAACCGAAGGGACGGACGATCGGGACCTTTCCTTACTCGACTTTCGAGCAGATCAGAGACCGGAACAATTCCTTCTCGTCGATCTTTGCCCGCGACGACAGCCGCGTCAGCGTGACCGTCGACGGCGAGCCGGAGATGGTCTGGGGAGACTTCGTCTCGGGCAGCTATTTCGACATGCTCGGTGTGCGAGCGATCGCGGGACGAACCTTCACCCCTGAGGACGATCAGCCCTCGAAAGCGCCGGCGGCAGTAATCAGCTACGGGTACTGGGATCGGCGTTTCGGGCGGGATGCTTCAGCGATCGGGAAGACTATTTATCTGGGAAAGATCGTTTTCACCGTCGTCGGTGTCACGCCTCCCGAGTTTTCAGGCTTGAACGTAGCGGGTGGCTCGGCCGAGCTGATGCTGCCGATGTTCATGCAGTCGCAGCTTGCGTTGAGAGACCATACGAAATTCGAAATCATCGGCCGGTTGAAGCCGAGCGTCTCGCTCGAACAGGCACAGGCCGACCTGGATGTGATCTATAAGCAGATACTCGTGCACGCTGCCGGCACTCAAATTTCGCCGAAGGTATCATCAGAAATCGCGGCTCAGCGCATCGATTTGAAACCGGCTTCAAGAGGTTATTCCTCGACCGATGATTCCTTCGCCGGAGAGTTGAGAATCCTGTGGGCGGTCGCCGGATTTATCCTGCTGATATGCTCGGTGAATGTGTCCAGCTTGCTGGTTGCGCGCGCGACGTCTCGCCAAAAAGAGATGGCGGTTCGTCTTTCGATCGGCGCGAGTCGGAGCCGGCTGGTCCGACAGCTTTTGATCGAGAGCGCGATGCTGGCCTTTCTCGGAGGCGCGGTTGGATTGTTAGTGGCCGTTTGGGGCGTCGAGTTACTGGTGCGAGTGCTTTCCTACGGCCAATCGTCACAAATTCTGTTTGGGCTCAAGCTGAATTGGAGCGTGCTTGGGTTCGCCGCCCTGGTCTCGATCTTAACCGGGATAATTTTCGGAATCGCTCCCGCTTTGGCGGCTACGAAAGTAGATCTGAACTCGACACTGAAGAGCGCTGAGGGAGGGACGCAGTCGCGTCGATGGCACCGCGGCCTGATGAAGCCGCTGGTGGTATCACAACTGGCTTTGTCCTTGACGTTGCTGATCGGGGCGGGGCTGTTGATCCGCACGCTCCGAGAGCTCAATGCGGTCGATACCGGATTCGAGCGAGAGCGAGTTCTGACGATGTGGGCCTTTCCGGTGCTGATTGGCTACGATCACGCGAAAGAAGTGCGCCTGTACGATCAACTACTCGATAAGCTGAATTCAACGCCGGGCGTGAAATCGGCTAGCATGTCGCGGTTCTCGCTTACCAGAGGCGCGGGACCCGTCGGGCCTCGCTTCTTCGAAACGATGGGAATCCCACTACTCGCCGGACGAGAATTCTCGAGCGCCGACACCGAGACGTCAGCAAAAGTCGCAATTCTCACCGAGACCACCGCGCGGAGGGTCTTCCCTAATGAGGATCCCGTCGGCCAGCGCTTCAGTTGGGAGTTCGGCGGAGGTATTCACCTTGAACGAGTGTCGAGCGGAGGATTCGAGATCGTTGGCCTGACAAAAGACGTGAAACGCAGCTTCAGGGACCAGGGACGCGGTGACGAGGGCTTTTATGTTCCTTACACTCACGTGCCTCCGGAATGGCTGGGCCAGACCATGTTGCTGGTCCGAACCACGATGAATCCGACAAGCGTGATTCCCTTGATACGCAGCGGCGTTCAATCGGTCGAGAAGGATCTCGCTCTGCTGGACATCAAGACCGCAGCCGAAGAGATGGAGGGGCGTTATCTCAGCGGCGAGCATTCGCTGGCGATCCTCCTGAGCTTCGCCAGCGTGCTCGCATTGGTGCTTGCTTCAATCGGGCTGTACGGCACAATGGCTTACGCGGTCGACCGAAGAACGAAGGAGATCGGCATCCGCATCGCGCTGGGCGCAGAGAACAGGGACATGCTCTGGCTGGTCCTGCGCGAGACGCTGTCACTGTTTGCGATCGGAGTCGCGATCGGAATACCAACGGCGATGGCTGGCAGCCGGCTGATTTCAAGCATGCTCTTCGGCGTAAGTGCCGCTGATCCGGTGACGATTCTCGTCGCGGTTTCTGTGATGTTCGCCATCGCATTTGCGGCAGGCTACCTCCCTGCGCGCAGGGCGACGAAGGTGGATCCGATGGTAGCGCTCAGATACGAGTGATTGCGGAATGCGGATTTCGGATTGCGGATTCAAGATGCCAGATTGGAAACAAGAGATCAGACAGCGACTGGCGAACTTGACGCTTGAGCCAACCCGTGAAGCCGAGATCGTCGAGGAGCTGTCTCAGCACCTCGACGACCGCTACGGAGAGTTGATCGGCGGCGGCGTGAGCGATGACCAAGCCACGCGCATCGCGCTGGCTGAGTTGAGCGACACTCCGTTGCTCGCTAAAGAGCTGCAACGAGCCGAGCGGCTGGCGCGGCAGGAGCCTCTCGTCCTGGGATCCAATCGGAGGAGCAATATGCTTGGAGGTCTGTGGCAAGACTTACGCTTTGGCGCGCGAATGCTGCTCAAGCATAAAGGCTTCACGGCGGTGGCCGTACTGTCACTAGCGCTAGGCATTGGCGCGAACACCGCTTTATTCAGCGTGGTGGATGCCGTGCTGCTCAGAACCTTGCCGGTCACTGAGCCGGAACGGTTGGTGATCTTTGAATGGCAAGCCGGACGCCCGTTCAGAACGAATGGCATGAGCGGCACGTCGAATGTGCCCGGGCCGCCAGGCACCCGCGGGCTTTCGCTGTTTCGCCACGAGGTCTTTGAACAGATGCGCCAGGCGCACGCCGGTCTGCCAGACAGCCCGCTCAGCGATTTCTTCGCCTTTGCGCCAGTCAGTCAAGTGGCCGCAGTGACGGGCGATCAGGCGGAGATCATCAACGGGCAAGTTGTGTCCGGCGGCTATTACACTGGCCTCGGAGTGCAGCCTGTCTTGGGACGCGCGATCACTGATGAAGATGACAAGCCAGGCGCCGCGCCAGTGGTCGTGCTCAGCCATCAGTTTTGGCAGGAGCGGTTCGACGCGAACCCGGTAGTCATCGGCAAGCCGCTCAAACTCAATCAGCAGTCATTCACCATCATTGGCATCACGCCGCCCGCGTTCACCGGCACCTTGCAGGTGGATTATCGCCCCGCCGTCACCGTCCCGCTCACCCAGGAGCCGTTGCTGCGGGGTGAGCGCAGTCGTTTTGGTACGGCGAAAGAGCCAGGCGTCTGGTGGCTGGACTTGATGGGGCGGCTCAAACCGGGCGCATCTTATGAACAGGCGCGCGAACAGGCGCGCGAGAGTTTGAACGGTACTTTCCAAGCCGCCGCGTTGGAGGTCATGCCGCCACCGCGCAAAGCGGATGAACCGGCGCAACTCGAACCGAAGGATTACCCGCGCCTGCTTGCGGAATCCGGCAGCCGTGGGATGCTGGACAAGCGCAGGGCGTATTCAACCACCATCTATGGGCTGTTCATCGTGGTGGCGCTGGTGCTGCTGATTGCCTGCGCCAACGTAGCGAACCTGTTGTTGGCGCGAGCAGCCCTGCGCAGTGGGGAGATCAGGGTGCGGCTGGCGGTGGGCGCGGGGCGCTGGAGGCTGATCCGGCAACTGCTGACCGAAAGTGTGCTGCTAGCTGCGTTAGGCGGCGCGGTCGGCGTGCTCTTCGCCTTCTGGGGCAAGAGCGCGCTCGTGGCGCTGACCGACAAGGACACGGGACTCTTTCCCAGCGGCGTTGACCTCAGTCTCAATTGGCGAGTGCTTGTGTTCACGCTGACGGTCTCGTTACTGACTGGTGTGCTGTTCGGCCTCGCGCCCGCGTGGCGCGCGACGAAGGTGGATTTGGCGACCTCGCTCAAACAGAGTCGCCGCACGACGGGCGCGGTGTCGCGGCTCAGCAAGGGGCTGATCGTCGCGCAGGTCGCGCGCGGGGTTGTTCATCCGCACGCTCTACAACCTGCAACACATCAACCTGGGCTTCAATCAAGAGAACCTCTTGCTGTTCCGGTTACAGCCGCAACAGGGCGGGTACAAAGACGAACGGCTGGTGCGGTTCTATCAGCAACTCTTTGCGCGACTGGATAACCTGCCGGGTGTGCGCGCGGCGACGTTCGCGCGCGTCCCGCTCATCGCGCAGGACAATTGGACCAACGGCATCTTACTGCCCGGCGAGGAGGCAATGACCGCCGGACCGCACTTTACCAACCGCCAAATGGCGCGCGAGAACTATTTCGCGACGATGGGAATCCCGCTGCTGCGTGGACGCGGCTTCACTGCGCAAGATGACGAGCGCGCACCAAATGTCGCCATCGTCAATCAAGCCTTCGCCCAAGAGTTTTTTCCCAACGCCGACGTCCTCGGCCAGCGTGTCACCTTGAGAAGTAGCAAACGAGAAGTCGAGATCATCGGCATCGTCGCCGATACCAAATACATGAGCCAGCGGGAAGAGATCACGCCGCTGCTTTACACGCCGTGGCAGCAGGAAGGCGAAGTGATCGGCGAGATGTCTTTCGCCCTGCGCACAGTGGGTGAACCGAATGCGCTCGCGGCTACGGTGCGCCAAGTTGTGCGCGAACTGGACAGCAATCTGCCGGTCACAGAAGTTAGCACGCAAACAGCACGCTCGCAGGCCACGTTGGGACAGGAACGCCTGTCGGCCCGACTCCTGGGTTTCTTCGGTGGCCTGGCGCTCCTGCTCGCGGCTATCGGGCTTTCGGGCGTGCTGGCTTATTCGGTCGCCCAACGCACGAACGAGATCGGCATTCGCATGGCGCTCGGCGCGCAAGCCCGCGACGTGCTGCGGCTGGTGATCTGGCAAGGCATGAAACTGGTGCTGCTCGGACTGGTCGTTGGCGCGTTGACTGGGTATGCGTTGAAGCGTTTGTTGGCCAGCCAGTATTTCGGAGCGGAGGCGTGGCAGCGCCAGATGGCCGAGCAGCTTTACGGTGTGAATGGAACGGATCCAGTGGCCTTTGTTGTCGTCGCATCGCTGCTTACGCTCATCGCGCTGATTGCGTGCTGGCTGCCCGCGCGCAAGGCGGCGCAAGTAGATCCCTTAAAGGCGCTGCGCCACGAGTAATAAGGAATACTAGATGCCTGAGTGGAAAGATGAAATAAGGAAGCGTCTCGCGGGCCTGCAGCTTGAGGCGACTCGAGAGGCGGAGATCGTCGAAGAGTTGGCGCAGCATCTCGACGATCGCGACGCCGAGTTGCTTGCTGGCGGCATGACGGTAGAGGAAGCTTGGCGCGCGGCGCTCGCAGAGATAGGTGAGAGCGAATTGCTGGGGCAAGAACTCGGACGGGTCGAGCGCCCGACGAGGCGAGAGCCAGTAGTTTGCGGAGCAGGGAGAATGAACATGATTGCAGATCTTTGGCAGGACCTACGCTACGCG
>WNGG01016684.1_pt1 | contig 10624 bp, 8 predicted proteins | sample 5400661 | NCBI WGS metagenome assembly WNGG01 (sample SAMN13153372, study PRJNA577476) | soil metagenome | isolation source: 100 cm soil or saprolite under Garry oak tree replicate 1 | place: USA:California | collected 2016-06-15
CGACACGCGACACCCCGGGGTGCCTGCTCCGTCGTATTAGGGCGCCATGCACGCCGCCCTCGCCGTCCTGCTCGAGATGGCGGCTCTCGCCGCAGCCTTGACGGATTCCTGACACTCGAGCGATGACCGCGGGGCGCGTCTCCCTCTTGCGCCTCGCGCGAATCCGGGCTATCACATCGCGCAGTACGTGCAGTCGCAAGACCCCGCCGGTCGGCCGTCGACGCGCGCTTGGCCCACGCCACACCTACCGTGCGGCGCGCGTGAAGCAGTGATCACCGGCAGTGCCGCGTAATCCTCCGGCGCGCGAGCGCCGGGGGCTCAATCGCGTTTCGGGGGGATCGTATGCGCCGCGTTCCGTCCGTCCGCCGATATCCTCGCTCTCCGTCCCCCCGTCGATGTAGTGCCACCTTGGGGGGTTGCCGTGTCCGAGATCGGCGACCTGACTGGTATGAACCTTCTGCGAGGACATTGCGATGAATACTTCGAGCATTCGCCGACTGTGTGTGGTGGCCGCGATCCTGCTCGGCGTCGTTGCGCGATCGGGCTGGGCGCAGCAAGCCCTGGGTGCGATCGAAGGGCGCGTGACCGACAAGGCGTCCGGGCAGCCGCTCGTGGGGGCACAGGTCTCCGTGCTCGGCACCACGCTGCGCGCCCTCACGGACCGGGACGGGCGGTATCACCTCGGCAACGTGCCCACCGGCGCGGTGTCGATCCGCATCCTGCTCATCGGATACGTCGCCACCGTGCGACGGGTGACGACGAGCGCGGGTGAGAGGGTCCAGGCCGACGTGGCGCTGCCACAGTCGGTGATCGGCCTCGACGCGATCGTCGTCACGGCGACGGGAAACCAGGCCGCGCGGGAAGCCGGCACGGCCGCGCATAACGTGGACGCGGCGGCCGTCACCAAGCTCGCGCTCCCGACCAACATGAGCGACCTGCTGCTCGCCCGCACCCCCGGGGTCACGGTGCTACCGAGCGGGGGAACGAGCGGCACGGGAACTCGGATCCGGATTCGCGGGTCGAACAGCGTGTCGCTCTCCAACGACCCCGTCCTGGTCCTGGACGGCGTGCGGATCGAGAACACCTCGTCGTCCTCGTCCGTCGGCGTGGGCGGCCAGGTGCCATCGCGCATCAACGACATCAGCCCCGAGGACTTGGAGTCCGTGCAGGTCGCGAGCGGCCCTTCATCGAGCGTGTTGTTCGGCACGGATGCGGCCAACGGCGTGATCCAGATGACGACGCGCCGCGGCCAGCAAGGGCCGACGCGCTGGACCCTCTCGTCCGAGGGCGGCTTCATCAACGACATGGGGAGCTACCCGGCGAACTACACCGGGCTCGACTCGCTCGGCAAACAGTGCACGCTCACCCGCGTTGCGGAAAGCGGCTGCGCGCAGCAGCAGTTGCGGGTGTTCAACCCGATCGAGCAGAACAGCCCCTTTCGGACCGGTCACCGTGCGCTGTACGGGGTGAGCGCAGCCGGCGGCAACGAGGTGACGACGTTCTATGTGGCAGGCCACTTCAACCGAGAGAACGGCGTGTACCCGGTGAACGAGGATGACCAGGTCAACCTGGTCGCGAATCTGCACGATCAGGTGCGTGGCAACTTCGATTTCCAGATCACCACCCTGTACACGTCGGGGAAGCTGCGGCTGCCCGAGAACGACAACAACGTGTTCGGCGTGCTGTCGAGCGGCTACTTGGGCTCCTCGGACAGCGCGAACGGCAAGGGCGGCTACGGCTTCCTCACGCCGGCCCAGAGTTTTTCGATCGCCACGTTCCAGAACGTCGATCACTTCACGGGCGGCGTGCAGGCGAATTACCGACCGCGGGACTTCCTCGAGCTCCACGCGGTGGCCGGGACCGATTTCACGAGCCGGTTCGACGAGAAGACCTTCTATCCCGGGGCGGTCCCGGCGTCCTTCAACCTGATCGCCGGGTTGGGCAACCGCTCCGCCAACCCGTTCCAGCTCTACAACTGGACCGCCAACGTGTGGGGTACAGCCTCGTTCGTGCTCACGCCCAACCTGACCTCGACCACGAACGCCGGCTTCCAGTATTACCATGCGCGGGCGCACGGCGTGCTCGCCCGCCGCGACCAGCTCACCGCCGGCACCAATTCCCTCACGGGTGGTGTCATCCCCACCGACAGCGAGCAGACGCTCGAAACGGTCACGATCGGCCGGTTCGTGGAGGAGCGGCTCGCCTACAAGAACCGCCTCTTCGTGTCTGGTGCGCTGCGGAGCGACGACAACTCCTCCTTCGGCCGGAGGTTCGGGAACATTCTCTATCCTAAGGGCTCGGTCTCGTGGGTGCTCTCCGAGGAGCCGTTCTTCCCATCGCTCGGCTGGCTGAGCTCGCTCCGGCTGCGCGCCGCCTACGGGAGCGCGGGCCTGCACCCCGGTCCCCTCGATGCGCAGCAGTACTACGTCAGCACCCCGGTCGTCGTGAACAGCGCGGACGTTCCGGGGATCACCGTCGGCAGCCTGGGCAACGCGGCGCTCAAGCCCGAGCACACCAACGAGGTGGAAGGCGGGTTCGACGCCGACTTTCGCCCGTTGGCGGGCCATCTCGAGTTCACCTACTTCTCCAAGGTGTCGCACGACGCGCTGATCGCCGTCACGCTGCCGCCCAGCTGCGGCTGCGGCAACTTCGTGTTCCGCAACCTCGGCTCCGCCAGCAACAAAGGCGTCGAAATCGCGGCAGGTGCTACGCTGCTGGAGCGGGACAACGTGACCATCGATCTCAACGTCAGCGCCTGGGGCACCCGGAGCCGCGTGGTGACGCTGGGCCCCGACGTCCAGGCCATCATCTTCGGCCTCGGCGGGTTCTCCCAGCGGCACCAGCCAGCCTACGCGCCGGGCAGCTACTTCATGGTGCCCTACACGTACAGCGACGCCAACCGCGACGGGCTCATCGACACCAACGAGGTGCACCTCGGGACCAAGGCGGTGTTCCTGGGGCAGCCGCTGCCGGACCACGGCGGCACCGTGGTCGCAAGCGTTACGCTCCTCAAGCACTGGCAGCTGTATGGCTTGCTCGACGGGCGGTTCGGGAACAAGCAGTTCAACAGCACGGAGCAATTCCGCTGCGGCCTGGGGAACTGCCAGGGGCGGAACGACCCGAAGGCCTCGCTCGCGGACCAGGCCGCGGCGGTGGCGAACATCAAAGGCACGCAGGCGGGCTACATCGAGGACGCGGGCTTCGTGAAGCTACGCGAGGTGTCGCTGACCTACGACGCCCCGGCCGTCTGGGCCGGGAAGATCGGCGCGTCGGCGTTGAGCGTCACGATCGCCGGTCGCAACCTCCACACCTGGACCAACTATCGAGGGCTCGACCCGGAGGTGAACGAGGCGGGGCAGAATAACTTCACGACCGCCGATTTCCTGACTCAGCCGCCCGTGCGTTACTGGATCGGCCGGCTCAACATCACCTTCTGAGCGGAGGCACGGAGCGATGACTACCCACAAGCTCACGAGCGTGGCCCGCGCCTTCGCGCTCGCGGCTGGCCTCTCCCTGCTGTCAGGCGGCTGCCACCTGCTCGACATCACCAACCCGGACATCGTGCCCGGGGAGAACCTGAACAGCCCGCTCGCGCTGCCCACGATCCGCGCCGGCGCGATCGGTGACTTCACGCTCGCGTACAGCGGGTCCGGGGCGTCCGGCTCGCAAGGTACGGTCGAGGGGCAGATCATGATCAGCGGGCTCATGGCGGACGAGTGGGTCAATACCGAGACGTTCCCGGACCGCGTCCAAGCCGATGCGCGTCAGGTGGATCCCTCGAGCGCCACGTTCTCAACGGTGTTCCGCAACCTGGCGCGCGCCAGGCTCTCGGCCGAGAACGCGGCGGCGAAGTTCCGCCAGCTCGCCGACACCACTACGGATGCCGGCCTGTCCGAGTTGCTCAGCCTGGCCGGCTTCACCTACACGTTGTTCGCCGAGAACTACTGCTCGGGCGTGCCGTTCAGCAACCCCAATCCCGACGGGACCGTCCGCTACGGCGTGCCGCTCACGACGTCGCAGATGCTGGACACGGCGATCGAACGGTTCAACGAAGCGCTCGTCGCGGCGCTCGCCCTCCCGGCGGCGTCGCGGGGGCCCTGGGTCGCGCTCGCCGCCGTCGGCAAGGCGCGGGCGCTGCTCGACTCGGGCGACGTCGTCGCGGCGGACACCGTCGCTTCGACGGCCAATGTGTCCACGACGTTCAGCTACGTCGTGCAGCATTCGCTGAACTCCACGCGGGAGCAGAACGGGGTGTTCAACGCCGTCCGCAACTTCAAGCGCTACGGCGTACCCTCCGGCCGGGAGGGCGGCAACGGGCTCGATTGGCGGTCGGTGGCCGCCGGCCAGGACCCGCGTACCCCCATCGTGCGCGCGCCGAGCACCAACAAAGGATTCGACGGCGTCACGCCGCAGTACGATCAGTTGCGCTACGTGGATCGCAAAGCGTCGGTCACGCTCGCCACGGGCCTCGAGGCGCGGCTGATCAATGCGGAGGCGGGGCTCCGCCGCGGTGATACCACGGGGTTCATGACTCAGCTGAACGGTCTTCGCGCTTCGCCCCCGGCGTATATCCTGGCCGGCGATACGACCAATGTCACCGCGCAAGGCAATCCGGTCGCCGCGATGCCGCCACTCGCCACTCCCGCGTCGGACACGGCGGCCGTGACGCTGCTGTTCACGGAGCGGGCCCGCTGGCTGTGGGCCACCGGCCACCGCCTGAACGACCTGCGGCGGCTGGTCCGACCCGTCGGCACGCGGGGGGGCTACGGCCGAGCGACAGAATCGGTGTTCCCGACCGGGCTGTACTTCAAGAACGGGCTCTCCTACGGGACCGACGTGAACTACCCGGTCCCGATCGACGAGCGGAACAACCCGAACTTCACGCAGTGCCTTGATCGGCTGCCGTGACGCTCAGGCGGGAGGGAGCCGGGCTCGGCTCCCTCCCTAGCGCCCGGCGCCGTTCTTGGTGTGGATGAGAATGACGCCGCTCACGGCATCGGTCCCGTAGTAGGTCGTGCCCTCGATGCCCGTGAGCACCTCGATGCTAAACAGTGTGGCGGCTGGGAGCTGCTCGAGCGCGCGGAAGTCCGCTAGACGTACGCCGTCCACGAATACCATCGGGGCGTCGTTCAGCACGAAGCTGCTCCGGCCCCGTCGCTCCAGAGCGGCGGGTTGGCCGTTCCGCTTCTCACGGTAGCTGAGCTGCGGCGCTTCGCGCTTCAGCACCTCCCAGGCAGTCTGCCCGTGGGAGCGCTCGATCATCTCCTGCGTGATCAGGATACGGGTAGCGTCGCCCTGCGGCGTCGCCCGCGCGGGGTGGAACGTGTGGCACCCCGTCGCGGCGCCCAGCGCCACGGACCAAGCGAGCGAGAAGCGACTATGGCGTGTGTGCATGGTTGCCTCGGGGAGGGAGGCGCTGCCATCAATGGTTCAGAGGCGCCCAGACGCCGTCAAGCGGTCGGCCGCCACCCCGCTGAAGCACGCGAGGCCCGAATTACGTAAGATTCATCCGCGCCATGGGTTCCGTGCTCGCTACTTTGCTCTTTGCCATCCAGCAGATCGCTGTACCTCCTCCGCTGGGCTACGTCAACGACTTCGCCGCTGTGCTCGACCCGGCATCGGTCGCGCACATAGACGCCGTGATCCGCGAGGTGAAGGACAAAACGCGCGGCGAGATTGCAGTCGTGACCCTGTCGGACATCGGGGATCGCGACGCGGCCGACGTCGCCCTCCAGATCGGGCGCCAGTGGGGGGTGGGGGCCAAAGGCGCAGCCGGGGACCCGGCCAAAAACCTGGGCGTCGTCGTGTTGCTCGTTCCCCTGCAGAACCATCGCGCGGGAACCGGCCGGGTGTTCATCGCCACGGGGCGCGGCGCCGAGGGGTTCCTGCCCGACGCGCGCGTCGGCCGCATCCGGGATGCCATGACGCCCTACCTCGCGCGCGAAGCATACGGCGCGGGGTTGGCGCACGGCGTGGATCTGATCGCGCAGGCGTTCGCGCAGCAGTTCGGCGTGACGCTGTCGGGCCAGCCCCCGCCCCCCCCACCTCCGACTGACGACTCGGGCAGGCTGCCGATCCCCCTGTCGTGGCTCATCGGCGCCGCAGTGCTGTTGATCATCCTCACGCGGGGGCGCGTCCTGTTGCTGCCGTTCTATTTCGGGGCGACTTTCGGCGGCAGCGGCGGGTGGCGAGGCTCGAGCGGAGGCTGGGGAGGCGGCTGGGGCGGCGGCGGGGGCGGGGGCGGGGGCGGGGGCTTTGGCGGGTTCGGTGGCGGGGGTGGGTTCTCTGGTGGCGGCGCAGGAGGGCGTTTCTAGGTGGCCTGGAGACTCCGAATCGAAGCCTCACTGACAGTCGAAACCTTGGGTGACGCGATCAGCGGCGCGCTCGGTCCGCGTCTCGTGTCGTTGCTGCTCTACGGCTCGGCGGCGCGGGGCACGCACGTCCGCGAGCGCTCGGACGTCAACACCCTGCTCATCTGCGATGCCGTAGACGAGGACTTGTTCGCCCGGCTCGGGCCGGTCCTGGGCCGGTGGATCGGCGCCGGGCATCCGGCGCCGCTGATCCTCAGCGAGACGGAGTGGCGCAGCTCCGCGGACGCGTTCCCGATCGAGTACGAGGACATCCGGGAGGCGCATCGTCTGCTCGCCGGGCGCGATCCCTGGCCCGGCGTGACCGTGCGCCGCGACGACGTCCGGCGGCAGCTCGAGCAGGAGCTGATGGGGAAGTTGGTGCGGCTGCGGCAGGCCTATGTCGCGCTGCCTCCGAAGCAGCTGGCACGCGTCGTGGCTGGCAGTGCCGGCGGCTTCTTCACGATGCTGCGCGCCGCCCTGCGGCTCGCCGGCCAGACGCCGCCCGCGGACGTAGGGTCCCTGGTGCGCACGGCGGGCGCGCTGGTCGGGTTCCCGCCCGACGGACTCGCTGCGCTGGTCGCGCATGCGACCGGCGGTCGGGCGCTGCGGCTCGCAGCGGGAGACCCCCTGCCGGCTGCTTATCTCGGGGCCGTGGCCCAGACGGCGGAGTTCGTGAACCGGCTGGGGTAGGGTGACGAAGAAGCGATTGTAAGCGCGGTTTCGGGATTTTTCCCACCCTGAAGGGTGGGCTCGGCCTGCGCTGCCCTTAAGGGCAGTGCCGCGCCGAGCCCAGGCTTCAGCCTGGGAATCACAGAGCCGATCTCATAGAAGGGAGTGACATGATCGCGACTGCAAGGATCCGTACGGTGACGCTGGTCGCCGTCGCCGGTCTCGCCGCGGCGGGCTGCGGCTACAACACGATTCAGACCTACGACGAGCAGGTGAACGCGGCAGCTTCGCAGATCAAGGTGCAGCTGCAGCGGCGCGCCGACCTCGTCCCCAACCTCGTCGAAACGGTGAAGGGCTACGCCAAACAGGAGCAGACGATCTTCACCGCGGTCGCCGAAGCGCGCGCCAAGCTCGCGGGGGCGGTCCAGAGCGGCAACCTGCAGCAGATGGCGGAGGCGAACGCCGCGCTCACGGCGCCGCTCGGCCGGCTGCTCGCGATCGCCGAGAATTATCCGCAGCTCAAATCGAACGAGAATTTCCGCGCGCTCCAGGACCAGCTCGAGGGCACGGAGAACCGCATCGCGGTCGCGCGCCAGGACTACAACGACGCGGTGAACCGCTACAACGCGTACATTCGGCGCTTCCCGCAGGTGCTGACGGCGAAGGTGATCGGGAAGGGTCCCCGGGAGTACTTCGAGCTGCAGACGCCGGGGGCGGCGACGGCGCCGAAAGTCGATTTCTCGAAGTAGAGCCCGAAGCCGTGGTCGAGGGTGAGCATGTTGCCGTAGCCCTCTTCCCACCTGACGTCGGTCACGACGCCGGCTGCGGGCGCTTCGATCTCCGCCCCCATCGGCGCGCTGACGTCGATGCCCTCGTGCGGGCGCGCGAGGTGGAGAATCGGATGCACCCGCTCGCGCATGAACGCGCTCGTCAGCCAGCCCTTGGTCGGCATGATGGACGGCGTCGCCGCCATGCGCTCCTGGTGCCGGGACAGGGAGTCGTACGCCTCGTTGAGGGAGCGGGTCAGAATGCTGGCGCGCCGCGTGAGCTGATCGAGGTCCACCCGGGCGGCGAGGGCCTGTTGCCCGTTCGCGCCCAACGTGGCGAGGCTGTCACGCTCCGACCACGTGCCGGCCGGCCCGCCGATCCCGGCCTGCTGGACGGTCTTGTCGGTGGGGTTCAGACCCGCGAGCAGGCGCAGCTCCTGCTCCCGCTCGCTGAACTGATTGAGCGTGTCGCGCAGCCCGACCATGCGCTCGCGCATGCGCTGGATCTCGTCCGCGAGGAGACGGTTCTCGTTCTCGAGCGCGCGGCTCCGGGTGATGCTCACGCCGCGCGAGATGGCGGCGATCCCCAGCACGAGGAACGTCAGGGCCACCACGCTGCCGATGCCGACGAGCGCCTTGACGAACGTCTGCGACACCTCCACGGCGCGGGAGGCTCCCGAGCCGTGAGGCACCAGCATGACGGTCCAGCGTCGCTCCGCTTTCTTGCGCATCGGCCTGCGGCGACCTCGTATCGAACGTTCGCCCCGGCGCCAAGCGGCGCCGGCGCGGCATCTACCGACCTAAGGAGAACCCGGACAGGGCGTCGGGGTCAGGTTCCCGAGTGGAAGTCTAAGGTAGGGATCGGGCTCGGAGGCGTCAACACGGCGGACCGTGAGCCAGGTCACGATCCTTCGGGCATCACGCCGGCGCGGCCTTGGGCTTGGGGAAAAGGATAGGCGGCTTCGCGACTTTCCGGCCTGCCGGGTCGAAGGTTTCGAGCTCCCCGAGCCGGACGCCCTCCACCGGCCCGCTCCCGCCGAGCAGGCCCCAGACGGTCGCGGCGGCGGCGGGGGTGAAGGGGAGGCCGAGGACGGCGAGCCGCCCCACGGTGCGGGCGAGGCTCGCGAGCACGTGATCGAGCTCGGCGTCCTTGCCTGCCTTCGCGAGCTCCCACGGCAGCGTCTCCTGGATGTAGCCGTTGGCGCGCGCGGCGAGCTGCATCCAGTGCGCCGCGCCCTCGTCGAGGCGGGCGGCGTCCATCGCGCGCTGGTAGGCACCGATCAACCCGAGCGCGGCTTCATCCAGTGCACCCGTGCCGCGGGGTACGACCCCGCCGCGGTAGCGGTTGATCATGTCGAGCGAGCGCTTCACGAGGTTGCCGAGGGTGTCGGCGAGCTCGCTCGAGTAGCGCGCGTCGAACCGCTCCCAGGTGAACTCGCCGTCGTTGTCGAAGCCGACTTCCCGCAGCAGGAAATACCGCAGTGCGTCGGCGCCGTGCCGGTCGATCGCTTCGCCCAGCGTGACGGCGGTGCCGGCGGTCTTGCTCATCTTCGTCCCCTCCCACAAGACGAAACCGTGCGCCCGCACGGCGCGCGGCAGCGGGAGGTCGGCCGCGAGCAGCATCGCCGGCCAGATGATGCAATGGAAGCGCGTGATGTTCTTCCCGACCACGTGCAGGTCGGCGGGCCACAGCCGCTCGTAGCCCGCGTCCGGAAATCCCGTCGCGGAGAGATAGTTGATCAGGGCGTCGAACCACACGTACACGGTCTGCTCCGTGTCGCCCGGGAACGGGATCCCCCAGGCCTGTCGCTGGCGCGAGATGGAGATGTCCTGCAGCCCGTCCTCGAGCAGCCGCACGACCTCGTTGCGCCGGATCTGCGGCTCGACGGCCAGCGCCCCCGAGCGGATCCGCTCGAGCACCGCGTCGCGGTACGCGCTCAACCGGAAGAAGTGGTTGCGCTCCCGCGTGCGGATCAGCTCGAGGGTGGGGTGCTCGATGCAGTGCCCGTTGACGATCTGGGCCTCGGTCTTGAACTCCTCGCAGCCCGTGCAGTACAGCCCTTCGTAGTCCGCCACGAACAGGTCGCCGGGCCGGCGCTGCTGAATGCGCTCCAGCAGCGCGGTGACGCCGCGGGCGTGCCGCGGCTCCGTGGTGCGGATCCAGTCGTCGTTGCTGCAGTGCAGGCGACGCCAGTACCCGGCGAACGTGTCGGCCATGCGGCCCACCCACTGCGCCGGCGTGACGCCCGCCCGCGCCGCGGCCTGGATCACCGACTGGCTGTGCTCGTCCATCCCCATCAGGAAATGGACGGCGTCGCCGCGCAGCCGGCGGTAGCGCGCGATGCAGTCGGCGCCGATCTTCTCGAGCGCCTGCCCGAGGTGCGGGTCGCCGTTCGAGTAGTCGATCGCCGTCGTGAGGTAGAACTTAGGCAAACCGCTCAACTTCGGTCTTGAGCTTCTCGAGCGCCACGACGCGCGTGTCGCCGGCCTCGCTGCGGAGCGTCACCGTTTCCCGGAAGATGTCCACCGCGAGGACCTGCTCCACCCCGACGCCGGTGCGCAGCGCCTTGCCTTCCTTGGGGAACCGTTTGCGCGTCTGCACGTAGAAGTCGTGCTCGTAGCGGAGGCAGCACAGCAGCCGGCCGCACCCGCCGGAGATCTGCGACGGGTTGAGCGAGAGGTGCTGGTCCTTGGCGAGCGCCAGACTCACGGGCCGGAGCTCGGGCAGCCAGCTCGAGCAGCAGAACTGCCGCCCGCACCGGCCGACGCCGTCGAGGCGCTTGGCTTCGTCCCGCGCGCCGATCTGGCGCAGCTCGATCCGCGTGTGGAACAGGCTCG
>WNGG01028552.1_pt1 | contig 10622 bp, 9 predicted proteins | sample 5400661 | NCBI WGS metagenome assembly WNGG01 (sample SAMN13153372, study PRJNA577476) | soil metagenome | isolation source: 100 cm soil or saprolite under Garry oak tree replicate 1 | place: USA:California | collected 2016-06-15
GATATACTGAAGATGATTGAACCGCTCCATCAGACGAGTCGCAAGCTCAAGGTGCAACAGCTTTGATGGCCGGCAAAATGAGGCATTCAGTGTGTTGGCTACTTGGACTAACCGCTCAAAAAATCCGGCGTTTTCGGCAGAATGAAGTCGCCTTGCTATTATACCTCTCTTTGTCAGATGATGCCGTTTGATTGTCTCAACAGTATGCGCTTCATGTTGCTACCAAGGGACAACTTAATTCCGTAACTTAGAAAGTTTGCGGAAGGCAATGCAACTCTAAGGCAGAGTTTAATGACTTAAGGTTGAGTGTGAGATTATCAACTTTACGGCAAAACTTAATTCCAAATGGCGGGACAACTTAATTCCGCGTCTACAATTGGTGTCCATGTACAATAAAGTCGTGAACCCAGATCTTTTCGAGCCGGTCTCGATGTCAGAAACTACTCGACGAGTCGCTGCTGTCGAGTAGTTTCTGACATCGAGACCCTTGGCGCTACTCTCTGTTCATGAGTGCTTAATGATGTTGGATCTCTACTGCTGATTTCGCAAATTGCCTCTCATTATTAACAGAAGCCGAATTGCGAGGGAGAGGTCTTGCCGTGTATGCTACAATGTACCTGAAATTGCCCCGGTTGAGGGGACTGTGTGAATGACTCTCGCCAAGCGGTACAAGTACAAGGGCATCACCCTGATTCGGGGACTGAAGCTGTCGCACAGGGCCAATGGGAGAGCGAATCCAAAAAGTTACAATATGATCACTCCGTTTCAGGGACCAACCCCCGGCTTTCACTAGTAGGTTTTTGAGAAAGGGAGAAGAGTAGCCCAAAAAGCGAGAACTGGTGTAGAGACTGATTTTTCCTGCTAGGATAGAAAAAAAGACGATAGCTATCAGAGCAGGAGAAAAATCATGTCTCACCAGAGTGAGTCCATTATTGCAATGGATCGAAACCGTGTCAACCATGTTGCCGAAGTTGAGTCGTCCACAGGCCAAGGTGCTGGCCTATTGGAGCTTTGGCATGGTGCGCGCCAGGTCGTGTGGCATCACGCTGGTCTGTGCCGCCTTAGGGCTGCAAGTGGACAGTTCGGAGCAGAGCCTGTTACAACGCTTGCGCGAATGGTGCTATGGGGCCGAAGACAAAAAAGGGAAGAAGCGCCGCGACCTGGACGTGAGCACCTGTTTTGGGCCGTTGCTGCAGTGGATCCTGGCGTGGTGGCCTGCTGATGAGCCGCGCCTGGCGCTCGCTTTGGATGCGACGACGTGAAAGAAACGCTTTACGGTGCTGGTGATCAGCGTGGTGTATCGAGGCTGCGCCATTCCCGTGGCCTGGAAAGTGGTGGGAGCTGAGCAAAAGGGAGCCTGGGAGCCCCATTGGATGAAGTTGCTGAAGCAGTTGGCAGACCGTGTGCCGGAGCACTGGACGGTGATCGTGATGAGTGATCGCGGCTTGTATGCGCCCTGGCTCTACGCCAAGATCGTGTTGCTGGGTTGGCAGCCGTTCATGCGTAGCAACAAACAGGGCAATTTCCGTCCGCAAGGAGAAGCCAAGTTTCGCAGTCTGGCCACGGCTGCGCCCAGGGTCGGCAGTGCGTGGTGTGGCAAAGTGGACTGTTTCTCTGGGGAGACTTGCCGATTAGAGTGCACCTTGCTGGCTCGCTGGGACGAGGGCTACGAGGAAGTGTGGTTAATCGTGACCAATTTAGAGCCGGAACAGGCCAGCGCAGTCTGGTACGGCATGCGCAGTTGGATCGAGGGAGGCTTTAAAGATACCAAGCGCGGTGGCTGGGGCTGGCATCAGACCAAATGGTCGATCCCGAGCGGGCTGAGCGTTTGTGGCTAGCCATTGCGGTGGCCACGTTGTGGGCGGTGAGTGTGGGAGGCGAGGTCGATGCGAACCTGCCCGTGAGCAGTTGGGAGGCGTTACCCCAGACCCATGTGGCTCGTCGCACCGCCACGAAACGTTCGCGCCCACGCATGTTGAGTTGTTTTGCGCGTGGCATGATCACCATCGTCGGGATGCTGATTCGAGGTGATGGATTGATGGTGGGCCGCTTCGTGCCGGAACCGTGGCCAACGAGGCCCTCGGTTCCCAAAAAGAAGAGCACCAAGACCAAAGCTCATGCGGCTCAGGAGGCGGCTTGATGAAAAACCTACTAGTGAAAGCCAACCCCCGGGACCCCCGCTGAGGAGCACAGCCCCTCAGACTCCCTGTTCTCCTTGCTAGTTAAGCAAGATCTGAACAGAGTAAGATATCCCATGAGTCAACAACTGAGGAGTGACTCAGTATGGTAAGATGTTTCGTGAGGCAAGACCTTCTCTCCAAGTAAGATTCTTCCATGAGGCAATGCGGTAGGCAGGAATAAAAGTCGCTGCACAGGCTTATTAGCACTCGTAAGAGCAGAGTAAACTTGGGAAGAGAGATGAACATGAAAGGGGATTTCAATGACAATGACACCTGAATATGGAATATGTCCTTGTACTGGTAGGTACGACAACCGTACTGTTGAGGTAAGTATGACAGTGAATGACAAGCCTGTCGTTCTTGACAATGTACCACAAGGGGCCTGCCCTCTTTGTGGATCACGTGTCTACAAGACCTATGTACTTGAATCTATTAAAACAGTCTTCAAGTCTAGCAACCGTTTGACCTCTCAGCAGTAGCGTGATCTCAAAAAGGATCAATTAATAGTCTGGCAACTGGTTGAATATTGATATCAGTTGGCAGTTCCTGGTAAGAGAGTACCGCTATGCGCGGAAATTCGGCAGCAATCATTTCGCGCAAGAACGGACGGATATCCATTGATGTGAGTATTGATGGTATCTGAACAGTCGACGGCAGAGATGCTGCTTCAGTACGAATAACCTCTAAAATCTCATCACACTCCTCCTCAGCAACTTTCCCCTTGTTGTCTCCTTCTGCTGAGATATGTTCAGATATGAAACGTTCTATTTTTGGATCAAGTAGATAGACAACCAGCGTGCTAGTGCTTCGTGCGTACCTGGTACTAATGTAATGCTTCATACCAGTTCGTAGAAAAGAGATCATATTGACAGGGTCTTTGAACCATTCTTCATTGAGTGATTGCCCATACGTTGCGAGCCTCTTGTCTACAATGAAACTTTTAGAGGGATTAGCAACGAGGTGGTTGTAATCCAATAAGTGCTCAAGAGGAGGGATCAGGTTTCTTATGGATAGCCCTTCCACGGCCAATGCCCGGAGAACTCGCGTTATCTGCTCAAAAGTTACCCATGCTTGCACAGCATCTACCAGGGCCGGAAAACTCCATTTCATTTGGTTCAGTTGTTCCTGCACAAATTGACGGTGGACAAAGCAGAAGCTGTTTTGTCTCAATTCTGCGTAAAAGCAGAGTTTGAAATAGGCCGCTTGATTCCACGTCGCTAATCCGGCAGCCTCCACTTGAGGCTTAAAATGCGAGTCAATGAAACTGTTCTCCCAGCCACCATAAGGGATGCTCGTAGCTATTCCTTGAATATTCTGCCGCTTCAATCCACTTGTCGTATCATTCACGAGGCATTGATCAGGCCGTATACCTACCCAAGGTAGCATCAAGAGGTGATGTATAGTGAAAGCAAAACTGTTGGATTTGAGATTCTCTACCAGCACAAAGCGAAAAGGGGGATACCGAATACCAAGTTCTTCAAGTAATTCTTCCCGTAAGAGTGTAAAAATTTGACGATCATCGCTCGAGTTGCCCGTTGTGAGCTGTCTCAAATACTCACGCGAAAGGTGTATCTCGATAACGTTTGGACGCAGTGCGGCGATCAACGCTTCACTGATATCTTCCTGGGATTGTTCCTGTGCCGTCCAGAGCACGTTCGCAACCGTCTGTTTCTCTGCAAGCGATATTTTGAGATGAAGGACTTTCCTTAGAATAGGGTATAGCCAGTTCGGGTCGGGAGGCCAGCTTTCGGGCTGCAGGTTCGCTGCATCAGAGGGAGCAGGCAATGAAACAGCATAGGCTGCTACCTGGGGTAGGTCCAGCAAAACATGGGGTTGCTTTTTAAGTATTTCCAGGCAGACGAGACTGAAAAACTCAACCAGTGTTTCATGATTATGAGTAGCTGTCTCAGATGCATCATTGGAGAATTCTTGTAACCATTTCAGGATGGAATCGGCATCTACTCCAGGAGTGAGAGAAGGACTACTATCTGCATAACTGCGGACACGTTTGAGGAGGTCATTCGAGTAACGACAAAGCTGTCCATTGATGGACACACGCATCCATCGCGGTTGATCAGCACGTCGAGTATATTTACCTAAGGCCATGATTTGCACAACAGGAATACCAGGAATGTCAAGCGTTGTGAGAATTTCAGCTACTCCCTGCATAAGAGCCTGATAAACGCCTTTATATACTGGATTACCCTCGTCCAGCACCCAACTGAGGGAAGAAGTAAGCTCAAGAGAGAATATCACCTTTGGTGCATCATGAATTCCTTGCTTATTCTGCATCAGTAGCAACTCCTTCCGCCTGTACCTCAACAATATTGCTCGTGACATCTTCGGCATCGATCTCATCGATCTTTATTCCATTGACTTCAACCTTATTGGCATCCATTTGGACCTTTTGTACCTCATCTGAGAGAAGCGCCTCTTCTTGCGATAGCACCATGAGAAAGGGAAATTCAGCTTCGAGCAGCAGCCAAATGAATGGTCTCAATTCAGCATTGCGCGTGACCACTACAAAGTTCCGCCCACTTGAGCGCACCTTCTCACGAATCAAGGAGAGCAACTGGAATGTTTCTGCAGGTGGAGCAGTGAAGTATGTTCCACCATGCTCATGCCGCAATCCTGAAGCTAAGCTGTTTTCGCACTCAGGTGGAAGCTCGAAACGCTCCATCATTGGAGTATTGCCGGGAAGCAATTGCTTCAATTTGAGCCGTACAGTCCGCAAGAGTTCACTACTATCACCACTCATCAACGCCGGTTCTTGAAGAGCCTCAAAGATGTTTTGCCATTTTGTAATCGGAACCTGTTCTTGCACAAGCATACGTAATACTCGTGCGATATACCATTGTGCCTGCCCGTCATGCTTCATAGAAGCAATACGTGAAAGATTTTTCGCATCCTGCTCCCATGTATCAAGTAAATTATCCACCTCCTGCATTCCTAAGAATTTCGCCAGGTTTCTGCGTATTACTGCTTCAAGGTGAGAGACAATAAAGACCAGCGGCTCAGTCCAGAGTTCTAGTTTATGATTGACAACAAGATCATAGTACTCAGGAGGTATCCAACATCCGCTTGCACCGGTGAGCGGATGCTGAGCCTCTACGAGAGCGTGTTTGGGTATATCCAGGGCCTGAAGCATTTCAAGTGAGTGCGGACAATAGCGATTATTTAACAGCACATGCCCTTTCCAAACAAACAAATTTTCGTCAAGCAGGATATTGTACTCATTCCATGAGAGATTACCGAGCCGTACTCGTACATGCGAGATCTCGACACCCATCTCGTGCTGAATACGTTCACGCATTTCAGGAATGTAAGACTTCAAAAGGACCCAATTACTACTGGTGTCAGGAGGTATAAGCCCTTCTCCAATTTCTAATATGATAGGTAAAACAGGAGTTTCAGCAGGCTGTTCCGAGAGCTTAAACAACTCGTCCAGGTAGTCTGCCCATACTCTTCTGGCAGTAGCAAGCTCACTTCGTAACGACTCATCCACCCCAGCATTATCTATCAGGGCATTCCATTCATCCTCTATAAACCAGTAATTAGTAACATTTGACAGCAAAGAACGAGTTATTTTGCCTATAGTAATACCTGGTACAGCCACCTCGTTCTGACGATAACACTGGATAGCTTTGGCAAAGCATTTGCGAGCAGATGCAGGCTTACGCAGAAAGAAATGAGCAAGGCCTGATCTGGTATACAGGTCACCTTGCATCAATTTATCGTGAGATAGTGATGCAGGCACAAATGTAAGTACTCGCGCAAATCGTTCCAGCGCGTCCTGGAACTTGCCCTCTTTCAGACGGGCATCGCCTTCTTCTTGCAGGCCATTAGCCACAGTCTCCAAGCCAACACGAGCTTCAGGAAAAAGCGTACTCTCCTTCAGGAGCAGCCGGTATGTCTTCGCCGCTTCATCCCATCGCTTCTCTTCCATGTAAATACGCCCGAGTCCAGCATGGGCACCAAGCCAGCCCCACTTGCCTGCTTTGCTATCGCGGGGGTATTTTTTGATGACTTGTTTCAATTCATCATCGGCTGACAGCGGTTCTTGGAGCTTGATTCGTTGCTTCTTGACAGCTTGCTTGAGCCGCTTATATATTTTCTGCACCAAAGCCCATCGCTCTGGAGGCTGAGTAGCAATAAGTTTTTCAATGTCCTCAAAATCTGGTTTGAGATCATCCAGTTGAAAGCCACTCTTCATGCGCCTGATGCCTTCGAGCGGATATTCCTCCCCTCGTTTCAGTTCACTTTGAGTAAGGTAACATAAACCCAGGTTGAAGTAGGGATCTTGCGTTGGCTCTTTCAGCATGTTTTCAAAAATCCGATGATTCCCTAGCCAACGATAGCAGGATGCACGGAAGGCAAGAAACCAAATATTACTTGGATCCTTTTCAAGAATATCATCTAGCTTGATAACCTTCTCATCTCGCTCTTTGTAGAAGGATACGAAAGCTCTCACACTATCCAGCCAGGAGGCATTCGGTTCCTGTTCCAGACATTTATTGATCCGCTCTTCAGCCGCATCAAATTGACCGATATTCGCCAGAATAAGAGCCTGTTCAAACAAGGCATTCAGGTCTTTGCCATCATACTCAAGTGCTACACTGGTAGCCTTGAGGGAGTTTGACTCACTATTCAGGTTATTGTAGCAGCGGGCCAGGTACACCCACGTAGAGGCGTTTTGTTGCCCCAACAAGATTGCCCGTTCAAGATAGATAATGGCTTCCCACCACATAACCCACGGAGACTCATTCGGCAAGTTTACACGCTGTTCATTAATGCGAGCGCGAGTAACATATGCCCAGGCATATTCTTCGCTGGTTGGGGGATCAAGCTGAAAACCAGTATTCCATACTTTCAGGCATTCATCGACAATGTCCTGTATCTTGTCAGACGACTCCGGTTCATTGGTGCGCATACGCAGAGCATCTGCCCAATACCAATATGTCGGCCCATGATTTGATCGCAACGCCGCTGCATTACGAAATTGTTCTTGCGCACGCACATAAGCATCACTCCAGTAGAAATAGCGACCAGCCTCATAGTAACATATAGCCGCCTCTGTTGGTTGGTGAGTCACCTCCAATATCTGGGCTTTCAGTTGCATAGCAGGGGCTTCTGGATGCATACCTTCACCTGCAAGCCCCAGGTCGAGAGCTTGATTTAGCTCCTGCAAAGCCAGTTCATAACTTCCCAACTTGTTGTAAAGTTGTGCAAGTGTATAGTGAGCGTTTCCGTTTTTATCTGCTGCGGCAAGTGCAGGTGGGAGAACTTCAGGAGCCAGTAGCTTGTCAACCAGCGTTGGCACGACATCAGGGGCGAGCTTCATTGCGTTCGCAAAGAACTCCTGCGCTGACTTATAGTTCTCAAGATACAAGTGGATATGACCAATGAGCAGTGCTACATGCGCTCGATTGAGGGCGGTTAATGAAGCATATTCAATACGACCTGCCCATTCATCTGTTATCCATGCACTGAGCGCTAAGACAATTTTTGGCGTGAGCAATTGGTGAAGATGCAGCAGCACGGCATCGATGTAGTCAGGTGCTTCCAGAAGCGGTTCAAGATACGTACGAAAAGCCTGCTCACCTTGTCCTGCTACCTCATAGACAGAAGCCAAATAAAATAGAATGTCGGTCGACTTTGTCGTACCTGTTTCGTTTAATGCTTGCTGAAAAAACTCAGTGGCTTTGGTGTATTCCTGGCGATCAGTGAGCGCAATTCCCATCTCAAAATATATCTCACGGAGCGCGCGAGGAGGAACACGATGACGGGTGAGTAGGTCAGCAACCGGAGATTCTTGTATAGCAAATGACTTTAGTTTTAACGGTTGCGATTTGGATGATGAAGTGATTCCACTAGTCGGCAGGTCTGAGCTTGGAGAACGAATTTCTTTAGAAGGTATTGTCCCCTCTAGCCTTGCACCACATTCAGGGCAAAATCGGTCGAATGGATCAGCAATTCGTGCATTACACTTAGGGCAAATGAACCTTACACCACATTGAGTGCAGAATCGATCACTTGCCTTGATTGTCGCACGGCAGTTAGGGCATTGTGTCTCAATCTCAGGCTGAGCCACTTTGATAGACATATCTTTCGCACTGCTCATTCTGTTTTCCTCTCAAAGCAGGTCAATACCTATCAATGCAACGAACGTTGCGCCGTGTTCAACAATGCTACACTAGTCAAAACCTCTACTTCCACTGGCTTTGCATTACGATCAAAGCCCTCGACTTGCATCTCAGAAGGTATCGACTTAGCGGGACGTCCACAATCCATGCAATTAGCATTATTTTGGGCATCTAGCTCTAATTGCGCTACTTCTCCTTCCTTCTTGCAAAACCTACATTTCAGGAGCCGTCCACAGTTATCACATCGTTCGTTCAATGGATCACTTAACTTCTTCTTACAATCGGGATAAATACAGAAAAAAGAGAGTCCACAGCCACCACAGTACCTTCCTCTAGCTGAAACAACCTTACGACAATTCGGACACTGATTGGAACTGTCAGGGGGAGGAGGATTTCTCTCCCGAACAATAATACTTTCATAACTACTAAGATACAGAACAGGCAGGCCAAAGGCATGATACTCGAGATCATCATTCTTAATCGCCTCACGCCCAGCCTTCACGGCAAGATCAACAGATGCTCCCTCGACCAACGCCCTGTAAAAACCGCAAGCAAACGTGTTGGCAATTTGATTTTCTATTTTATACTGCATAGCCACCACCGCCGGAATGTATGCCCGCGCAAGGTAGAGAGCCATACCCGAAACACCAGTGTAGGGATCAGGTAACGCACTTTCACAGGCCTGGAGAAAGACAAGTTTCAGCGCATTACTTTTCGCTGTCTCTTCAGCAAATACTTCATCCCTCACCCACCCAGGCGTGCCGTCTTCTTGTACAAAGGCAACTTCTCCACCTTCGGCAGTACGTCTTCCATGGCCAATGAAGTGAATAATATCAGGATTGCTCAGTATTCGTGCTTGATATTCTTGCCATGTTACCCTGCTTATTTTTGGCCCAACCTGATCAGGCACCTTGCCTATGCTTTCTTCCAACAGGTCTAGTTTAATCACCCCATCCTGTTCCAATCCCCGCATCTGTCTGAGTAGGAGGTCACATTGTACCTCCAGTCCCTCCGGTTTGGAGACAACCAGAAGGATCATTGGTGGGGTGGAATTAGAGGTGGTCAAATTATGAGGTTGCCTGTCGAGGGAAAGTTTTCGATTTAATACCAGTTGAGCAACCTTGGCTAAAAATACTCCCTTGCCTGAGAATTTCTCATTGGGCTTGTAGAGATATTCCCAGGGCCAACTGGTAAACGCCTCATCCTCAAACTCAAGCTCTACACGCAGGAGCTTGACAGTCCTATCATCAACCGCATTGGTTAAATGCTCGCGAATCTTCCCTATAAACAACACCATGTAGAGATGTTCACCGAGCAACTTGACTAAGCTTCGCAAAATTTTTATTGCATCACTTTGCGTGTTCACCGTAATCGCATCCCTATTGGTCAGGAATTGCAGTTGCTCAATGAGTAAATGAATAATTCTATCCTGCATAGGGCTCAATTCAAATTGCTGATACCCATGTATTTCACTCTCTGGGTCCCCAACTTTGGCGAACGACCACCTGATCAAGTCATGAAAAATGACTTCCAGTTTGAGCACTTTAATCACTTTGTCGGAGTCGTCAGGCATGTATCTTTCTACTCTCCATCAAGTTCTATCAGACGAGGAGTGAGGTCCCACGTTCTCTCGTCGCTAATTGGAGTTCCACCCTTAAAGAATTGTATGATAGCCTTTGAGAATTGCTCGATGTTGCGCTGTATCCCGACAGGTGCGAACGCAAAGTAGCGATAGGCGCTCATTGCCGCATCAAGCTGAACCTGTTTGTTCGCTCTGGGCACCTGGATAATAATGATCATGTCCAGGTCATAATCCTGAAAGAACGCCGCTCCGTCTATCATCCAATGTACGAATTCCCACGAGATGCGCAACGAGATGATATAACTGAGCAGTAAGAAAGGAGACTGGCGAAAGACCGAAGGAATGTGTCTCCCTATAAGGAAAGAGGTTTCTCTCTGTTTCCCGCAAAGGAGGACACACCACCAGTATGACGCAAACGTCAGTGACCATCCAGGTGAACCCGGAGTCGGTTCCCTCAACCCCACTCTGGATGGGAGAAGTGGCTGCAGTGGCCCAGATACTCACGCATGTCGGTCTGCTCAAAGCTATCCAGGAACACGTGCAATGTGCGCGCACGCTTTGGTCAGTATGACACGATGGATTTCGTGGTCGTGCTTCTGGGCTATGCGCTCAGTGGCGAAGCGACCCTTCAGTCCTTTTATGAACGTCTTGCTCCCTTCGCAGAAGTCTTCATGGCGCTGTTTGGTCGCCATCACCTGCCCTCTCGCTCCGCCCTTT
>WNGG01009508.1_pt1 | contig 10621 bp, 13 predicted proteins | sample 5400661 | NCBI WGS metagenome assembly WNGG01 (sample SAMN13153372, study PRJNA577476) | soil metagenome | isolation source: 100 cm soil or saprolite under Garry oak tree replicate 1 | place: USA:California | collected 2016-06-15
ATAGGAGCTATCCGCCACCACGCTCACCTCCCGCTCTGGCAGCCAGCGATGGATCAGCCCCAGGACTTGCCCAGCCCACTCCGGCAACGTCTTGTGGCGCTGCCCCCGCTGTTTGATACCGCTCCGAGGGACACAAGGCGGTCAGCACCGGCAAGGCCCAGACCCGCCCCGCCCACGGAATCTCGGCCAACACCATCGCGCAGAGCCAGCGCAACCCACTGGCCTTCACGACGTGCGAGCGCGACGACCGCACCGGATCGCGATAGATGCCTTTGGCCTTGATCTTCTCGCCCCGCCGCCGCTCTAGGGTGTCGTCGATCCCAATCACGACTGGGCCGACCGGCACGAAGGCGGGCACTATCATTGCCAGCAACCCCCGGGCGACGGCCAAGTTTGACCACCGCGCCCGATTCAGCACCCGATGATACTTCTGAAACTGCGGCTCCTGCCCCAGCCCCATCACCCGCAGCACGGCGCTCACCGTGCGCTTGCCGGGGGCGAGCAGCGCTCCCACTATCAATACCTGTGCATGCTCCCACACGCGCTTGGAAAACAAGGGCGCAAATCTTACAATCAGCCGCATCAGAGTGACAGGGATGGACAGCATGCCTCACCTCTTTTGGCACAAGAGTGAGACAGAGCTTACAAACCTGTCGCTCTGCTTTCAAAGCCCTCTCCAAATGGATAAAGTCGAGCTAAGGACCTGCTCCGTGACGCGCCGCTCATTCCGCGCCCTGGCCAGATCAATGCCTGGGATAATGAAGACTTTGTCAAGGCGGTGAAGGAGACCGGCCGCAAACAGCTTATCATTGCCGGCGTGGTCACCGACGTCTGTGTCACCTTCCCCGCTCTCCATGCGTTGGAAGCAGGCTACGAAGTGTTTGTGGTCACGGATGCGTCCGGGACGTTCAATGAGGCAGTCCGCCATGCCGCCTGGACGCGCATGGCTAATGCGGGAGCCCAGTTGATGAACTGGTTCAGTGTGGCCTGCGAGCTGCATCGCGACTGGCGCAATGACATCGAAGGCTTAGGGAACCTGCTCGCCAACCATATTCCAGCCTATCGGAACCTGATGACCAGTTACTTTGCCAGGAAGTAAGTCGTCCTAGCAGGCTGCGGAAAAAGTCGTATTCGTGCTTCGACAGGCTCAGCACGAACGGGAAATGATCACTGATTTCAAGCCCCCTCCCGTTCGCCCTGAGCTCGTCGAAGGGTGAACGCAGGGTTTTTCCGCACCCTCCTAGGTGGTGACTTCTTCCCAGGGCGGTAGGGAGCGCGTACGAACACGCCTGTTTCCGCGGCTTGCGAGAGGAGCTATGCCTGGAAGTACCTATACACGGCGGGAGATCCTGAAGCTCGGGGCGGCGGTTGGACTGCCCCCCCGGCATGAAGAGCAAAGCGTATGACGACAGAGAAACAACCTTCAAGTACAGCATCGGAACAGGCAGATGTCATTGTGAGGAACGGCCGCATCGCCACCCAGGACGAGCACCGCTCGTTCGCCTCAGCCGTGGCAATCAAGGACGGTCGCTTCCTCTGGGTGTTGGTCGTTGTCACGCTGCTTGCCTCTGCCCCTCTGACGCACGCGCAGACGACGCGTCTACCATCACCGCCGCCGTATCAGTTGCTCCGTTTTGAAGAGGATTACCGTTATCTTCGTGATCCTGGCCGGCGGAGTGACCTGTGGGATCCTCTGAAATGTACCGCGCTCAACGACGCAGCGACATGGTATCTCTCGCTCGGTGGGGAGGTGCGGGAGCGCTACGAGTATTTTCATAACACGAACTGGGGACAGGGGCCGCAAGATGAGGATGGGTATGTGCTCCAGCGTTATATGCTCCATGCCGATCTGCATCTCGGCGAGGCCCTCCGTGTCTTTGGCCAACTCAAAAGTGGCTTGGAGAATGGGCGGAGCGGGGGTCCACGGCCGACCGATGAGGACAAGTTGGACCTCCACCAAGCCTTCCTCGACGTCACGCTTGCGGCCACCACCTCGACCACCCTGGTATTCCGGGGCGGCCGGCAAGAGCTGCTGTTTGGCACGCAACGGCTCGTGTCGGTGCGCGAAGGGCCTAATGTCCGGCAGAGCTTCGACGGCGGCAGACTGATCCTCACGAGCGGGGCTACACGCGTGGACGTGGTGCTGACGGTCCCCGTGGAGACGAATCCCGGCCTCTTCAACGATGCCTCCGATCACACGCGGCTGTTCTGGGGCATCTACGCGGTGCGCCCGTTGCCACTCTTGCCGCAGGGACACAGTGATCTGTACTATTTGGGGCTCGATCGCAAGCAAGCACGGTTTGATCAAGGCAGCGGGCACGAGTTGCGGCACTCCATCGGCACACGGCTATGGGGCCGGCCGCAGCCCTGGGATTATAACTTTGAGTTCGTGTACCAATGGGGGGACTTCGGACGCGGGGCGATCCAGGCCTGGACGGCGGCCTCAGAGACCGGCTATACGCTGCAAGCAGTCCGCTTCCACCCCCGTCTGGGGCTGAAAGCCGACATCGCCAGTGGGGACCACAACCCGCGAGACCGTACCCTTCAGACCTTCAACGCGCTCTTTCCCAAAGGTGCCTATTTCGGCGAGATCGCTTTGATTGGTCCGGCCAACTTTATCGACCTCCATCCCATACTCGATGTCCATCTGACACAGAGCATTACCGTGACCACCGACTGGGATGTCTTTTGGCGGCAGAGCACACGTGATGGGATTTACGGACCTGCCATCAACCTGATCCGCTCAGGGCGGACGAGCCGCGCGCGCTCTGTCGGCAGTCAAGCAACAGTGCAAGCCGAATGGCAGGTCACCCGACACACGACGCTGGTGGGCATCTACACGCACTTCTTTGCCGGTGCCTTTCTCAGAGAGTCCGGTCCGGGACGAGACGTCGACTATGTTACCACCTGGGTGGCGTACCGATTCTGAACGGGTGGCGTGAAGAGAGGTGAGGAGAACGACGGCAGGAAAGGAGTCACATGCCGCAACACCCAGGAAATCTTCATCTGGTGCTCCAAGACACGAAAGAGCGGCACGGCAGCACCTCCGCCTGGAGTCCGCTGCGTCAGCTACCCTTTCGTGCACTGTGGATCGCAACGGTGGTGTCGAACATCGGCACGTGGATGCAGAATGTCGGTGCGGCGTGGCTCATGACGGCTCTCTCCCCGTCGCCGGTGATGGTAGCGCTGGTGCAGGCTGCCACAAGTTTGCCGGTGTTTCTGGTCGGACTGCCGGCAGGCGCGCTCGCCGACGTGGTGGACCGCCGTCGGCTGCTGCTGTGGACGCAAGGGTGGATGCTGGCGGCAGCTGCCGCGCTCGGGATGTTCGCGCTCGCCGGGGTCATCACCCCGTGGGTCCTCTTGCTGCTGACCTTCGCGCTTGGTTTGGGTGCAGCGCTGAATGCCCCGGCTTGGCAGGCCATCGTGCCTGAACTCGTGCCGCATGCTGACCTGCAAGCCGCAGTGGCGCTCAACAGTGTCGGCTTCAACGTCGCACGTGCCGTCGGTCCAGCCCTGGGGGGTGTCGTGGTTGCCTTGGCCGGAGCCGGGACCGTCTTTTTGCTCAACGCCGCTTCCTTTCTGGGGGTCATCTGGGTCCTGTATCGCTGGCAGCGCGCCGCACCGGTGAGTCACTGGCCGGCCGAGCATGTCGTCGGCGCCATACGAGCGGGTCTGCGCTATGTCCGTTACGCGCCGGCTCTGCGTGCCGTGCTCGTACGCGGCGGTATCTTTATTCCATGTGGGAGCGCGCTGTGGGCGCTCCTGCCGCTCATTGCTCGCAACGAGTTGGGGCTCGATGCGACTGGATATGGCCTGCTGCTGGGAGCCCTTGGGGTTGGGGCGATCGGGGGAGCAGTGCTCCTGCCCTGGATCCAGCGGCTACTTACCGCCGATGCGCTGGTCGTCGGGGCGACGGTCGTCTTCGCCGCCGTGACCCTGGCGCTCGCCTACGTACACGATATGGCACTGCTGTGTCCCGCGATGATCGCGGGCGGAGCAGCCTGGATGACACTGATGTCCACATTCAACGTCACCGTACAGACCGCGGTCCCGGACTGGGTACGGGCGCGTGCCCTGGCGGCGTACTTGCTCATATTCCAGGGCGGGACTGCGGCAGGCAGTGCCCTCTGGGGCACTGTGGCTGCGCGGACAGGACTCTCCGTGGCACTGCTCGGCGCGGCGGTGGGGCTGCTCGGGGGACTAGTAGCAATGGTGCGCTACCGACTCGTCCTAGGAGACGACGTGGATCTCAGACCCTCGCTGCACTGGCCAGAACCAACCGTAGCACGCACACTGCGGCCGGAAGACGGACCAGTGCTGGTTATGATCGAGTACCACATCGATCCGGTGCGAGCAGACGAGTTTGCGGTGGCCATGGATGCCGTGCGGCTGGGGCGGCGGCGTGACGGCGCGATGCGCTGGGGCTTGTTCAGTGATGCGGCCGATCCGAGCCGCTACGTCGAGACCTTCCTCGTGGAATCGTGGGTTGAGCATATGCGGCAACACGAGCGGGTGACCGGTACAGATCGCGCAGCGCAAGAGCGGGCTCACAGCTTCCATCTTGGTCCGACGCCCCCCGTTGTGTCCCATCTGCTCTCTGCGTATGCCGTTGGTGGGGCTTCACGGAGACTCTCCTCCGAGCAGGAATGACCTGTATTATGCGCAGGCGAGAGGGGCTGAGCCTCTCCGCCCCTTTTTCTTGTCGGCCGCCGAGCAGGGCCATTGAAGCGGCTCTGTCGCAAGCTTTCCGAACCATACCAGACAGTGAAACCTATAATAGACCACACTACAATTCCTGCCTTGTTCACCCCGTGGAGTTGGAACACATTCTTTGCCACATCGATGCCCAGTATTGTACACTTCATTGCGGACCCTCCCTCTCACTGCTGTAATGGTGTATTCATTCTGGCCCATGATGAGGTCGTTGGGTGAGGGGGAGCGGTCCATCCCACTAGAGCCACGCTGATTGCTCTAGGCCTGGCGCTGAACGTCAGCGCCAGGCGGTTTTTGTGCTGATTACACCACCGTGGCGATCGCCTTGACCAAGTGCGCCTTGGGTACAGCCCCCACGATCTGTTGGTGGACCTCCCCACCCTTGAACAGGATCAGGTTAGGGATGCCGCGCACGCCATAGCGCGTGGGAGTGCGTGGGTTGTCGTCCACGTTCATCTTAACGACCTTGAGTTTGCCGGCGTACTCCCCGGCCAGCTCGTCCACGATCGGGGCTATGGCCCGGCACGGGCCGCACCACGGGGCCCAGAGGTCGAGGAGCACAGGCAGGGGCGACTTGAGCACTTCAGTCTCAAAATTTTCGTCGGAGATGTGAGTGATAGTATTGGCCATGGGTTTTCCTCCTTGTTGCTCGGTATCGTCCTACTTCTTCTCAGGCTCTTCGTTCCCACTGTGCTTACGCCGCCCGTTGCAGTTCTGGCGGGGACGTTCTGGTTCGCCACCGTTTCAGCCCCGTACGGAGATAGTCCGGCTCTAACCCGAGGACGTGGCAGATACTGACAAAGCTACAGAGCCACGTCGGGTCATCCTCCACGATCCAGCGCTCGGCCTCAGCAAACAGGCGCTTCCCGCGCCGGCTCTTGGCGGCGGCATACTTCATGTAGGTCTTGATCCCATCCTCCAGCACCGCCCACAGCAGCCGACACTCCGGTTGCCTCCGGATACGCTCGGCGACCTGGGGCGGTGGAGCAGACAGGAACGAGACCCCACTGATATCAAGACGGTCCGTCTCTAGTTCCATACGTGTCTCGCTAGTGCGATCCTTAAAAGACTGTGTAATGCTGTAAGCCACGGTAAAGGGCGAAGAAGAGCACTCCTGACAGAACAAGGGTTGTCACTGCCAAGACCACTTCCGCAATCCGCTCCGGTGTCAGCGTGCTCCGTGCCCATACCTGTACCCGCTGCCGAATGGTCGGGTGCAGCGGGATGACTTGGGCCGGGACTCTGCGGGTCGCTGGGGCCGCTTCATGCTCATACTGCCGCGCCGTGTTCTGGGACATAAGGGTGACCTCCTGAATCATCTATCGACGATAGACGATATCAGGGCGCAAAAAAATTTACAGCGCGGCGATCAACGCCTTCAACCGCTCCAGGAGCCGCTGGTTCACACCGTAATGGCGCCGCGGCCCGTCGGCCTCATCGTGGATGAGCCCGGCCTCCTTGAGGATCCGGAGATGCTCGGAGACCGCGGACTGTACCACGGGCAACGCGTCCACCAAAGCCCCGCACAGACAGCGGCGCTCCCGCAGCAGGTGCAGAATCTGCACGCGCACCGGATGCGCCAGCGCTTTACACAGGCTGCTCAGTTCCTCGGTAGCCGCCTTCGGCTTCACTGCTCAGCTCCCTTCTATCGACCATCGCCGATAGACAATATAAACACCAACGGCGGACTGTCAAGCTGCGCGGATCACGCCTTCTTCAGGTTGCGGTGACGGAGAGCGGCTCGTCCACCGGCTTCACCTCCGCCATAAGACCGAAGAAGCCTTCGGCCAGGGTCGGATGGATGTAAATTGCCCCCTTGAGCGCGGTGTAGGGGAGATCAGCGAGCATGAGGGTGCTCAAAATCTGCACCAGTTCCCCTCCCTCTGCTCCCAGGATGGAGGCTCCCAGCCTGTGGCCGGCAGTCTGGAGATCAGCACGGCCGCAGCTCTTTTTCGCCCTGGCTCAGCTGCAGAATGACAGCAGTAGCTTCTTCGAGTGACGGGGGCTTGTCGGTGTCCTTGTACCGCTCCAAACGGCGATAGAGTTCGGCGGCGGCGCGGTGGAAGCTGTCGGGCAGACCCGCCGCCTTGAAGGCAGTGGCGCTTTCTTCCATCTCGCCGACAAAGCGCCAGGCCTTGCGGGCACTCCCGCGCACGGCCCCTTCGCATTGGCCAGGCAAGCCAGGCAGGGTGCGTTCCCACTCTTTCACCAGGGCGGCATCGACCCCTTCGGCCCGCGCGAACGCACGGATCGCCATCAGGAGCGCCGCAGTGCCCTTGGTGTACGAGGCGAACGCCACCTTGAGCGCAGAGGCGGCGCCGGCCCCGCTCTCGAGCACAATGACTTCGAGAGGCCCGTCCTTGAAGAGCGGTGCGACCTGCTGGGCGGCCGGCCCTGAGAGATACAGCCGCGTGCTCCCTGCCGATCGGGCCGGCGGGCCAATGATGCCACCATCGACGAACGTCGCTCCACCCTGCTCGACGGTCGCTCCCACCTTGCGCGCCGTCTCCGGGGACACGGCATTAGCATCGACGTAGACGCGGGAAAATCTGTAGCCGGCGACCGCTCGAGCGACGTCAGCTGCCACTCCCGGCGGACAGACCGACACAATGACCTCGCTCGCCTTCACCAGGTGCTGCAGCGTGCTGACATCACGCAGGCCCGCCGCTGCGGCCCGCGCGTGCGTGGCCGCGCTCCGGCCTGCCGACGCCCACACCACCTCCGCGCCGCCGCGGCGGGCGGCCGCCCCGACGCTCGCCCCCATCTCGCCAGGGTGCAGCACTCCGACCGTTACCTGTGCCATGTGACGCCTCCTCTCGTTGCGACCGCTCCAGGATGCTTCAGCTCCTCTTTACCCCCGAAATGAATGCTTGACAAACCTTGCTGGTCGTCACCTCCGCGCGCCACGACGCCCTGGCTGATGTGCAAGGCCTGGTTCGCATACTCCTCTCCTGCGAGAGCGAGCCAAAGGGGGGGCTGCACAGGCAGGAAGGGAAATCTGGACAGGGAGTGCTACGCTGCGTTGCCAGTACAGAATGGGCTCTGTCGGAGAATTTTCTTCCCTCACACTTGGCGCTCTGTTTTTCCCTGTATCAGGCCAGCTGCTCCGCGGCTGGGCCCTTCAATCAACGGACAGAGATGGTGGTGGCCCTCTACGCTCTCCGCCTTGTGCGGAGCAGCTGAAGAGGGAGGTTGCCGCAACCGCAACCGTTTCTTCTTCCGCTCTGCCGCCGACAGTGTTACAAGAAGCGTGGGGAAACTGGACGCGAGGAGTGAATCCGTGCGCCAGTCTTTGTCTTGCGCTCGCTTTCCTGCTCGCGCTTGTGCTGGTCTGGACTCATCCCTCAGCACGTAACGTTTACTGTCTAAAGGAGGGTCGTCTTATGAGGCAGGGCAAAGTTATTGATGCCGACGGGCACATCCTCGAACCGCCGGATCTGTGGGCGCGCTACCTGGAGAACAAATACAAAGAGCGCGCGATCCGCATGGAGAAAGATCAGGATGGGGTAGAATATTTCGTGATCGATGGCCGGCCATCGGCCAACTTGCGCGGGATCGGGCCAGCCGTGGCGGGAATCGGTCACCCCTATCAGGAAATCGCCACCTCAGGGACCTTCAGCTACTTCGACGGTCCCGAAGGCGCCTATGACCCGTCCGCCCGCCTTCGTCTTATGGACGAAGAGGGACTGGATGCCGCCGTGATCTTTCCCTCTGTAGGCTTGACGTGGGAGGTGGAAGTGAAAGACGCCGAGTTGGCGGCGGCATACGCTCGGGCCTACAACAACTGGGTCCTGGATTTCTGCAGCACAAATCCGCAACGTCTCATTCCTGTGGCCCACATCTCGGTGCTCGATATCGACGAGGGCGTCAAAGAGGTCAAACGAGTTGCGAAACTCGGAGTCAAAGGGGCATTCATGCGCGCGGCGCCGTCGAGCCAGGTTCCCTATTGGGACCGTGCGTATGATCCGTTCTGGGCGGCGTTGCAAGAGGCGAGCATGCCCATCGGCTTTCACGTCGCCTTGAACGAATACTTCCTCGGTCATCAGTGGAAGATGACCGAGTCGGTCACCGCCGTGCAGAGCCCCCTGCACGGCTACCGCTTCAGCGTGGTGATGTTTGACGTCCAGGCGGCCTTTGCCGCCCTGTGTCAGGGGGCGGTGTTTGATCGCTTTCCCCAACTCAAAGTGCTGCTCCTCGAAACGGGCGGCGGCTGGATCGCGCATTTTCTGGAGCGGCTGGACGCCAAGCATAAACTCCTCAGTTGGAAGACCGGCTTGAAGCACTATCCGAGCGAGTACTTCCACCGTCAATGTTGGATCTCCTTTGATCCGGACGAAACCACCATACCGGCCATGGTCAAGCATTGTGGGGCCGACAAGTTTATCTGGGCTTCGGACTTTCCGCACTTTGATGCCAGCCCGGCGGCGGTGGAGGAGACCAAAGCGGCAATCTCCTCATTGCCCGAGAGCGATCAACGGTTGATTCTCGGAGACACTGTCGCGCGGATCTATGGGCTCTCGTAGTTTTGCGGATCCTCTGGAGCGCTTGAGGGAGAGAAAGCCATGGCAGACGATTCGCCAGTTCGTGCGGACTGTCTGCAACTTTACCTATGTACACAGGCGCCTTGTTCCCGGCGAGTCGTCTCTCTGAAGATCCGCACCATGGACGCCTCGACGAGGGAACTCAACGGACCAGGTCTTGCCCGGGGGTTGCGAGAACTGGTTGCCGAGAAGGACTTGGGGGAGAGAGTGCAGGTGTGGGAGACCTCCTGTATGCGAGGCTGCTGAGTCGGCCCACGCCTCAATTGAGTTTTTGCCTCTATGTCCTAAAATTACATGTATCTCGGCTGGATCCGCATTAGGGTCAACGTGCAAAAACACGACAAGCGTGCGCGAACCGGTGCGGTTGACAGCCCTGAAAGGGCGGCGAGATAATCTCTCCCGATGGACGACAAAGAGAATCTTTCCTCTCCGCCCCCGGTGAGCGTCGAACGGAAGCTCGCGGCTATCCTCAGCGCCGATGTCCAGGGCTACAGCCGCCTCATGGGCGAGGACGAGGTGGCCACCGTCCGCACCCTGACCGCTTACCGGGCGGTCATGACCATCCTCATCCAGCGGCACCGGGGCCGAGTCGTGGACTCCCCCGGCGATAACTTGCTGGCCGAGTTCGCCAGCGTTGTGGACGCCGTACAGTGTGCGGTCGAGATCCAGCAAGAGCTGAAGACCCGAAACACCGACCTGCTGGCCGCCCGCCGGATGGAGTTCCGTATCGGCGTTAACTTGGGCGATGTGATCGTGGAAGGAGAGCGCATCTACGGCGATGGGGTCAATATCGCAGCCCGGCTGGAGGGTCTGGCCGAGGCAGGCAGCATCTGCATCTCGGGGACGGTCTATGACCAAGTCGAGACCAAGCTCGCCCTGGGATACGAGTACTTGGGTATGCAAACGGTCAAGAACATCACTAAACCGGTACGAGTGTATCGGGTACGGATAGAGCCTGGGGATTCGGCCGCTATGACGAGCGGTAGGGGCGCGGTTACCGCGCCCCTACCATTGCCTGATAAGCCCTCTATCGCCGTGCTGCCCTTTACCAATATGAGCAGCGATCCCGAGCAGGAGTATTTCAGTGACGGCATCACCGAAGACCTCATTACCGATCTCTCCAAGCTCTCCGCCCTCTTTGTCATCTCCCGCAAATCGGTCTTCCTCTACAAGGGCAAGGCAGTCAAACCCGAGCAGGTCAGCAAAGAACTCGGGGTGCGGTACATGTTGGAAGGGAGCATCCGTAAGGCGGGCACCTGGGTGCGGATCACGGCACAATTAGTAGACGCGACGAACGGCTACCATCTCTGGGCAGAACGCTATGACCGGGATCTGCAAGACATCTTCGCTGTGCAGGATGAGATTAC
>WNGG01009509.1_pt1 | contig 10621 bp, 11 predicted proteins | sample 5400661 | NCBI WGS metagenome assembly WNGG01 (sample SAMN13153372, study PRJNA577476) | soil metagenome | isolation source: 100 cm soil or saprolite under Garry oak tree replicate 1 | place: USA:California | collected 2016-06-15
CCTCTCCGCACGTCTCGTGGGCCACTTGGACGAACTCGTGGCGTTCGACCGCCTCGACGACGGAGCAGCGGAAAGACGTCGTGCCTACATCGCCGTAGATTACGCCTACAAATCCGTCGCCATGGTGTGAGGAGGACTTAGAATGAGCGGCGGAATCCATCCGTGCATCCCATGCGTTGCGCGATAATCCGGCGTCCGGTTAAATATCTTTGTCCACGGACCATAGACCTGCGAGATCCGAAGATGAAAATCGCCGATGATATTCTTGAGCGGGGTGTTCAAGCCGCTCCCGGGCCAATCCGTCCCGACGATGGTCGGCTCTGCCGTTGAACCGTCACTTCAGGTCGTGTTTGGCAGAGCGTTCCTCTTGCAACTCCAACGTGGAGATCTCGAAACCGCGAAGGTTTTCGCCCGCGCGTTCCTGCTCCGGAGCCAATTGGGCTCAAAACATCCGGTCAGCGCTTCCGCGGCGGCTTGAGACGTCTCTCGATCGCCGAGATCGCGTCGAGGGTGACCGCCTCTGCGCTTCGGGCGCCATCGAGGACGACGAACCGACGCGAGCGAGCGAGTCGATCGTAGTTCGCGGCGACCTTCTTGAGGAATGCAAGGTCCTCGAACCGCGTGAGCCTGGGCCGACTCTCGATTCGCTTCCGGGCCAACTCGGCGGAGATCCGGAGGAGGATCGTCACGTTCGGGCGGAGCGCCCACGGTTCGCTCGCCCGCTGCAGGAAGCGAATCGGATCCTTCATGAGACCTTCGAGGCGCGCTCCCTGGTATGCGTACGTCGAATCTGCGTATCGATCGCACAAAACGAGTTCCCGTTTCTGCAGGCGGGCCCGAATCTCGGTCACGTGCGCTGCTCGATCGGCGAGGAACAGGAAGGACTCCGCGATGGCACCGACATCATCGTCGTACGCGCGTCGCACCGCGTCGCCGAGCCAGCTCTTGGTGGGCTCGATGGTGAGATGAACACGGTGCCCCTTCGCCCGGAGAGATTCGGCCACGAGGCGACTCACCGTCGTCTTTCCAGAGCCATCGATACCTTCGAACGTCACGAAGCCGGTGAGCACGCGTGACGACAACGAACGGACGACAGATTAAACCGCCGTTGTCCGGTCCGGACGGCTCCGCCGCACAACGTTTTTATAGAGTCCGGCGGCTCCGTGGCGCGGCGGTCATCGCCTCGGGGGGCGGGTACGATTTCATGGAAGATTCATCCGGATCTGCGCAGACTTTCCGAAGGCGGGGACCGAGAGGCGCGGTGTCGAAAGTGTCACATCCGGATCGTGCTGCTCCCAGATGACCGCCGCCAAGGATATTGCTTCGACTGCTACGATTCTCTCGAGATTCACTCGAAGATCCCGGTCTAGTCGGTCGCCTGTCCCATGAGTTCCCGGCGTCGCTCTTGCCGCTGCCGCTTCCACCGCTTCACGTCCGCCTCGATCCATGTGTTCGGTCGGCCTTGCGCTCGGAGCAAGTCCACGTTCGGCTTCCACACGATGTCCCAGTACCGGAGGGCTTGTTCGACCTCGTCCGTCACTTCCTCCGCCGAAGGAGATCGATCTTCCACAGCTTTCGCACCGACCTCCCACGCCCACGCCTTGAGGTCCTCCAGGAGGGTCGACTTCTTCGCGCTCTCCCAGATGAGAGTCGCATTGCGAAGGACATCCTTCTCCTGGTCCCGGTCGAAGAGGGCCGTCACCCGTTCGCCCCCACTCGCCCAGAATGGACGATCGAGACTGCCCCGCCAACGGAGGCCGTGCTTTGCGAGGATGCGCTTGAAGGACTCCTTGTTCTTCGAGTAGGTTTCCCCGGGCATCTCGAAACGAAAACGCATGTGCCGTGGTGCACGCGGTCCCGCGTAAATAAAATTTCGCGCGGAGGGATCCTCTCTTAGCGCGAGGCGGACGACCGGCGCGTGACGAGTTTCATCCGGACGACCAAGATCGCGACAATCGCGAGGCTCACGGCGGCCAGAAAGGCAGCCGCGGCGCGGGCCGTATCGTTCTGCTGGGCCGCGTCGTCGGCCAGCGTCGAGAACAGGTTGAACGTCGCGTGCATCGACACGGCGACGATGTAGAATGGGAAGACGGCCCACGGGCGGCGTAACAGCCAGGACTTGGCGAGGCCGTATCCCACCACCGCGGTGGAACTCGCGTGGAGGAACGTAGACGAGAGAGATCGGACCGCAACCACGACGAGCGGACTCAATGGTCCAACGCCCGGCACGAGGAGCGCGGCGAGCGCGTAGACCAGGTTCTCAGTCGCGGAGAAGCCGAGGCCCGCGGCCGCACCGTAGACGAGGCCATCCGTCTTCGACTGCGTTTGCCGACGGCCCGCGGTCGCTCCGACTCCCTTTGCGGCCTCTTCCACAATTGGCGCAACGAGGAGCGCTCCGATTAACGTGGTCGGGTCTTCTTGGAAACGACGCGCGAAGAAATCGTTGAGCGGCTGAATCTGCCCGAGCACTACGATGAAAAGGACGCTCAGGATGATCGCGATGATCACGCTGAACACGGCGCCCCATGCGAAGGTCTTCAAGACCGTCCGCCATGGCTCCCGGCCATAGCGGGGAGAATTGCGGATGATGACGAGGTAGACGAGCGGCAACGCGAAGGCCGCGATGAATAGAATCAGGAGAAAATACGGAGAACTCGCGAGGTCCGCCATGCGGGTCCTCGGTTAGCGGTCCTTGGCCCCAGCGGCGTCCTGACGTAGCTTCGCGTGGGCAGCCGCGAGCCGGGCGACCGGGACGCGGAACGGCGAGCAGGACACGTAATTCAATCCGATCTCGTGACAGAACGCGATGCTCGCGGGATCGCCGCCGTGTTCGCCGCAGATCCCGATCTCGAGGTCCCGCCGGACCTTGCGGCCCTTTTGGACGCATATGCGCATGAGTTGGCCGACCCCGTCGCGGTCGATCGTCTGGAACGGGTTGCGGGGGAGGATGCCCCGCTCGACGTAGTCCAAGAGGAACTTCGGCTCCGCATCGTCCCGGCTATACCCCATCGTCGTCTGGGTCAGGTCGTTCGTCCCGAAGGAGAAGAACTCGGCGTGGCCCGCGATTTTGTCGGCGACGAGCGCCGCCCGCGGGACTTCGATCATCGTACCGAATTTGTAGGCCACCGAAATCCCTTCCTTCTCCATGACTTTCTTCGCCTCACTCTCCAGGGCATCTCGTTCGATTCGCAATTCCTCGGGCAGACCCACCAGCGGGATCATGATCTCGGGCCGCACATCGACGCCTTCTTTCTTGAGCCGGCACGCCGCCTCGAAGATCGCCCGGACCTGCATCTCCGTGATCTCCGGGAACATGATTCCGAGGCGACAACCGCGGAGGCCGAGCATCGGGTTCGTCTCGCGGGAACCTTTGACCGCCTCAAGGAGGCGTTCCTTCCGCGGCAGGAGCGATTCAATTCCGTTGGCGAGATCGGAACCGGCCTTGCGGACTTCCGCGATGAGCGCCCGATCCTCTTCCGAGGTGGCGGCTCGAATGAAGGCCTCGGGATCCTCCCGCGCAATCCGCAGCTTCGTCACCTGGACGAGCAGCGTCTCATAGCGCGGCAGGAATTCGTGAAGCGGGGGATCAATCAGGCGGATGATGACCGGGAGCCCGGCCATCTCGCGAAGGATTCCGACGAAATCCTGGCGCTGCATCCGACCGAGATGGTCCAAGGATCCGACGTATCGTCGCGAGAGATCCTCCATGAGGGAATCAATCTCCGCAAGCCGGGCCTCAAGATCTCGACGCCTGTCGTTCGTGGCGGTCTCAAGCTGTTTGGCGAGGGCCTCCCGCTGCCGCTTGACCTTCCGGTACTCCGGCGCGGCGAGGATCATCTCATGGACGATCGGGAGCCGGTCCGTCTCCATGAACATGTGTTCCGTCCGATCCAGTCCGATTCCCTGGGCCCCGAACTTGCGGGCGCGGGCCGCGTCCCTCGGATAGTCCGCGTTCGCCCAGACCTGGAGGCTGCGGACCTCGTCCGCCCACGCCAAGAGGTTCTGAAGCTCGACCTCGCGGTCGAAGTCCGGCTCGATCGTCCGGATCGCTCCCGCGAAGACTTCTCCCGTGGTCCCGTCGATCGAGAGGCTCTCCCCCCGCCGGATCACGTTGTCGCCCACCCGGAACTCCCCCGCGTCGTAGTCGACTTGGATCTCCTCGCACCCCGCGACGCACGGGATCCCGAGACCCCGAGTGACGACGGCGGCATGGCTCGTCGCCCCTCCGCGGGCCGTGAGAACGCCTTTGGAATGCAGGACGCCGTGTACATCGTCCGGCGAGGTCTCGACCCGAACCAAGATCACCGGCTTCTTTTCGTCCCGGCCCAGCTTCTCCGCTTCATCGGGATCGAAGGCGACGACGCCCATCGCGGCGCCGGGGGATGCGTTGAGGCCTCTCGCGAGGAACCGACCGGATTTCTTCGCCTCCGACTTCGCTTTGTCGTCGAACTGCGGCAGGAGCAGCTGGATCACGTGGTCCGGTTCGACCCGCAGGAGGGCCTCCTCCTTCGAGATGAGTTTTTCGCGCACCATGTCGAGGGCAATCCTCACGGTCGCCCGAGCCGGAGGCTTGGCGGCCCTCGTCTGGAGCATCCATAGCTTGCCCCGCTCGACGGTGAACTCGATGTCCTGAGTCTCCCGGAAGTGATTCTCGAGGAGTTCTGCGACATGCAACAGGTTCGCGTACAGCTCAGGCTGGCCGGCGCGAAGCTCCGCGATTTTCAACGGCGTGCGGATGCCGGCGACGACGTCTTCGCCTTGGGCGTTCGAGAGATATTCCCCGTACAACTCTTTCGCTCCCGTCACCTGGTTCCTCGTGAACGCGACGCCCGTGCCGGAGTCGGGTCCCATGTTCCCGAAGACCATCATCTGGACGTTCGCCGCGGTCCCCAGGTGGTGCGGAATCTTGTTGAACGTCCGATAGTCCACGGCCCGCTTCCCGTTCCACGATCGGAAGACCGCCGCGACCGATTCTCGCAGCTGATGCATCGGATCCTGAGGAAAATCTTCGCCAACCTCTCGACGATACACGTCCTTGAATTCCGCGACGATGGCTTTCAGCTCGGGAGCGCCGAGGTCGGTGTCCTTGTTCGCGGACGCTTTCTGTTTGTGGCGCTCGAGGACCGTCTCGAACCGACGACCATCGATGTCCTTGACGATCCGCCCGAACATCGCGATGAGCCGTCGGTACGCGTCCCACGCGAACCGTTCATTTGCCGACCGCCCGAGGGCCTCGACCGTCGCATCGTTGAGGCCCAGGTTCAGGACCGTGTCCATCATCCCCGGCATCGAGAGCTTCGCCCCCGAACGAACGGAGACCAACAGCGGATTCGCGGGATCCCCGAACTTGCGGCCGCCCTTGGCCTCGACGGCGGACAGGCCTTCCTCGACCTGCTTCCACATCCCGGGAGGGAAGCGGCCGGTCCGGGTGTACGCGTTACAGGCTCTCGTCGTGATGGTGAAGCCGGGCGGGACGGGGAGGCCGAGGCGCGTCATCTCCGCGAGGCCGGCACCCTTGCCGCCGAGGAGGTCCCGCATGGAGGCGTTCCCCTCCTCGAACGCGTAGACGTGCTTCGTCAGGACGTGTCCCCATTGTGTGTAGTCCAAAGCCTATATAACAATGTTCGGAGCCACGTCGGTTGCGAGCGATGCGTCGCGTCGGAATGCGGTTCAGAAACCCATCTCGTACGCCTTGATGTCCGCCCGCTTCCGCTCGAGGAACCGGTACACGGTCTTGTGCTCGCTCCCGCGGAGGAGCATGAGCACGGCCTCGCGTGCGATCGCCATCTCGAACGTCCCACCGATCAACCCCACCGTGTGGCCCCACACGCTGACCTCGACGCCGGACAGCTCCTCGATCAGCCGCCGGGTCTTCCCGCGGGTGCCGATGAGCCGCGCCCGGATTTGCGCGACCCGGTTCTTCGAATGCGCGAAGTCTTTGATGTCGAGGACTTCGAAGTAGGCGTCCTCGTCCAGAAGACGGAACGCCCGATCCTCCGAGAAGCCGCGGGCCATCGCCTGAATGATGTCTCTCGCCTTGAGGGCCATGACCGGATCCGGAGCGTCCGCCTCGTCGATCGTGACCTCGCCCGTCGCCGAGTCGACCGAAATCCGCGTCCCGGTCGCCTTTTGCAAGCGTTCCTTCGTGGTCCCCTCCGGCCCGATGAGGACGCCGATTCGCTCCGCGGAAATCCGAGCGTAGAACATCTCACCCTCCCAGGATCGCCTGCTCCAGGCTGGCCGGCGTGACGTCGACCCGAAGGCGCCGGAAGAACCGCGCAATGTTCCCGACATCGCGCTTGAACCACTCCTCGGCCCTCGGATGGTCCAGCGGGACGGCCTGCCCGACATCGATCACGACGACCCGCCCATCCCACCAGAGCAGGTTATACTCGCTCATGTCCGCGTGGACGAGCTTGGATCTCCGGATCGCCCGCAGGTTCGCCAAGACGTCGGCGTACACGGCGGCGGGATCTTCCAATGCGACCTCCCGCACGGCGGGGGCGGGCTGGGTCTCGTCGCCGATGTACTCCATCACGAGGACATTGTTGTGGACCCGCTCCGGCGTGGGGACGCGGACGCCGGCGTCTTCCATACGGACGAGGTTCTTGTACTCCTTCTGCGCCCACGCCCAGAGGGTGGGACGGATCGCCCGCTTCACCTTCTTAAAGCGCGGGTCCCCGTCGATGTACACGGCGATGTTCCGGAATGTCGCGTTCGCGATCCGGTAGATTTTCACGGCCTTTGCGCGGCCGTCGGGACCCGTCGCGTGGAACACGTTCGCCTCTTTTCCCGTGCTCACGGGGTAGTCCAGCGTCGAGATCACCCCGTCCGTGATCAGCTCGGCAATCGTCAGGAGGGCCGCGTGATCGAACACCTCGTCGTAGGTCTTGCGCGTCTCCGAATCCTTCTCTCTCGTCCGGAGGGCGTCGACCTGGGTCTCCAGAATGCGGAGGCGGCGCTCATCAATCATTGCGGAGAAACGAACATTCCGCTCGACTAAGAGCTTTGCGGGCGTCAGAAGATGTTGATCGATTTCGGAATGAGGCCGCGGCGGCTCATGTAGGTCGACTCGGTCTTCGTGTACCGGTGTTTGATGTCGCACTTCTCGTCTTGGAACTGCCAGACCTTCACGACGAGGAGGTCGCCTTCGCGAATCCACATGCGCTTCTTCAGCTTCCCCGGGATGCGGCCGAGACGGCTCTTCCCGTCCTGGCACATCACGCGAATCCGCGAGGCCCCGAGCAGTTGGTCCGCGATCCCGAGGATCTCCCCGTCTTTCGTCCGGGGCATACGGACGCGGACAACTTCCTCTTGTTCAGCCACTCTCGTGACCAAGGGGAGGGAGGACTTAAACGTTTCCGGCTCCGTCATTCTCGACGAGCGATGACCTTCGATTCCATCGTCGGATTCTCGACTCGTCTGTCCCCGACGGGCTCGTACGGAAACGGCAGGGGCGGCGTCTCGAAGAACGTCGGGCTGACGATGTCGACGCCCTCGGGCAGCTCGTATTTCTGGTCGTCGACGTGGCCGAACCAGTATACGACGGCGCCATCGCCAAACATGTCGCTGTACGGCTGAAGCTGTTTCCGCAGGTGGCGTCGGATCTCGTACGGGTCGCCGAACGTCGCCTTGGACTCGATCCAGTACTTCCGCGAGCCGTTCATTTCGATCGGTTTGTGTAGCAGGATGTCGGGCGTCTTGTCGTATTTCGCCCGAAGGTCCTTCTCCGTCTCGTACTGGAGACTGCGGGCGTCGAGCCATGTGTGGAGCTTCGCCTCGCCCCACCGACCGCGGGCATACTGGCGGGCGCTGCCTTCCGGGGAATATACGATGTCCGCGCGGTTCACCTCGTCGAGTTCTCGGCGCAGGCGACGATCTTTCACGTTGTCCAGCTCGTTGATCATCTTCCAGAACTGCTTCCGCGAGATCTTCCGCTGCTCGAGGACCATCAAGGCCGTCAAGATCGGCGGGAACTCGAACTTGCGCGCAATTTCCAGGAGGCTCGACCCGTTCTGCCACATGAAGGCGAGTCGGCGAGCCTGCGCCTTCACGCGATAGAACTTCTTCGTCGTCTCGCGGACGATTCGTTGCGTGTAGATGACCAGAAGAAGCTCCTTGTCGTGTCCGAAATTCTCCGCCAGAAAATCAATGTCTTCCGCCGTCGAGAGCCTTGCGTAAAGGTCCTGATACTCACTCAATTTCATCGATAATGCCACTAAACCACGCTGTCGGATGAAAGAACTGGGTGGACCAATTGAGGACGATACTTAAAGGTTTGCGGGTGAGTCCGCCGGACCGCTTACACGTCGGGACGCAGGTCGGGCGGACCGCCGTCCCTCCCGGTGTTCGAGCCGCGAATGGATAAATAGGTCGGTCCCACTCGTGAGCATCCGTCGATGCCGACGGACATTTCAAAGATCATCAGCGACGCCGCGTATCAAGCGTACGAACGTCGGCTCCTCCACCAAGTCCGCCAGGCTGCGATCCCGCATCACGTCGCCATCATCATGGACGGGAACCGCCGGTTCGCCCGGGAGATCGGCCTCGGCAACGTCCTCGACGGTCACGTGAAAGGCCGGGACAAACTCGAGGAGGTCCTCGAGTGGTGCCTGGAGGTCGGCGTCCGCATCCTCACCGTGTACGCGTTCTCCACGGAGAATCTTCGGCGACCGAGCGAGGAAATCCAGCACCTGATGCACCTCTTCGCCGAAAATTTCCGAAAAGTCGGAGACGACGAACGCGTGCACCGCCACCGGATCCGGATCAACGTGTTCGGGGACCGCGAGCTGCTGCCCGCGGAGGTCATCGAGGCCATCCAGTACGCGGAGGCGCGGACGAAAGAGTACGACAGCTACCGCTTCAACCTCGCCGTCGCGTACGGAGGAAGGGAGGAAATCCTCCAAGCGATCCGGGACGTGGTGCGCGACGCCCAGGCGGGGAAGGTGGACGCCCACGACATCGACGAGAAGTTCTTCTCGAAACGGCTCTACACGGCGGACCTGCCGGATCCGGACTTGGTCTTGCGGACGAGCGGCGAGGAGAGGATCTCGAACTTCCTCCTGTGGCAGCTCGCCTATTCCGAGCTGTATTTCGTGGACGTCTACTGGCCCGGGTTCCGCAAGATCGATTTCCTCCGTGCCTTGCGGTCGTACCAGATGCGGCAGCGACGGTACGGGGAGTAGGCACTACCGGAGCCCTTAAGTCCCCTCGCCAACTTGCGCGGGCCCGATGAAGGGGGAGGTCGTCTTCTATCGGCTCTTCGACCTGGGAGCGTCGGTCGACCTCGACGAAATCCAGGGGACGGTGAACATGCCGTTCCTCGCCGGCCGAATGCTTTCCGAGCGGGCGACCCCGAAGTACGCCCGGTTCGCCGCGCCCCTCCTCGTGTACGTGGACCAGCGCACGCTCGAAACGAACCTCGGATCGCTGGTCGCCTCCATCGCGGTGAAGCTCTACGGCGTCGGCGCCCTCGCCGTTGTCGTCCGCACGCCGTTCGAAACGAGTGTCCTCCGGGACCTCCGGCCGTTCGCGGGCCTCCGAATCCGGGCCGCCGACAAGGAAGAGACCTTGGACGCGTACTGCGGACGCCTCGTCGCGCGGATCATCGAGGACCTCGTGCCGTTCCTCCATGACTCGTACGAGGTCAATGTCGATCCGGAGCCGTACACGGTGTACTGCGTGTCCGTGACCGAAACGCCCGTGCGCCTCTTCACGACCGCCTGGCGACGCGAGGTCACGGCCCTGCTCGCGAACGACCCGCGGCCGGACGCGATCAGCGACGAGGAGGTCGAAGACACCTGGCGCAACTGGTTCTCGTATTACCAGGACGACCTGGTCGTGCTCGACTGGGATGCGGCCCTGGTCATCGAGCCGAGCGCGTCGTACGAGGACACGCTCACCGTCTTCGAACTCGCGAACCTTCAGCTCCTCGAGTTGCGCACCTACGATGCGTTCCTGGACAAAGTCGTCGACAAGGCGTACGACGATCTCGAGGACCTCTTCGCGCGCAGCTCGTTGCTGCGGAGCGGGCACGACACCGTGAAGGAATTGGCGGAGGTCCGCATGGACCTCGCCGAGGCATCGTTCCAGGTCGACAACATCTCGAAGCTCTGGGGAGACTGGTTCCTCGGCAAAGTCTACCGGGCGTGCGCGAAGAAATTTGAGCTCGACTCATGGCGGAGGAACGTCGAGGAGAAGATGAAAGACCTCAGCGAGATCTACGAAGTCGCGGAGGCCGAACTCGAGGCCCGGCGACTCCTGATCCTTGAGTTCCTTGTCGTCCTGCTGTTCATCGTGGATCTCGTCCTGATCGCATCCCGCGGCTGACCGAGGAGCCCTCGTATCGTCCGTGGCTTCAGCTGATCTGAATCGAGCCCAGGACCGGACGGAAGGTCCACTTTCCACCCGCCAAGTGGATCGAACTGGCGAGGTCGAAGTCGAGCGTGACGCGGACGGCCCCGCTCCCCGGCACGTCGAACAGCGTGGTGGTCTTGAGCTCGCCACTCGGGACGATCAAGGTCACGGGCGTGCCGTCGCTCAGAATCCCGTCCACCGAATTCACGACGAGTCGGAGCTGGGTGTACTTCCCCGCGGGAGCGCGGTCCAACGCGAGGAGCCT